>OBLX010000076.1_pt1 | contig 17838 bp, 17 predicted proteins | sample 1519811 | NCBI WGS metagenome assembly OBLX01 (sample SAMEA3991476, study PRJEB22521) | metagenome | biome: anthropogenic terrestrial biome; feature: sewage plant; material: surface water | place: Sweden | collected 2012-09-26
GTATCTGTAAAATAAATCTCTGCATACGCTGCCTGCCAAAGTAGGAACCCGGATAGGCGCTGCTCCCCGCTCGTACGGATCAGCAGGTCGACATCGGGCAGCGTCGGCTCATAGAGCGCATTCGCAAAAGCTTCCTCGTCGATCTTTCCCTTCGAATGGCGCAGCTTTTCCGCTGCACTGACAACTTCTTGCCGCCCACCGTACGATAGTGCCAAGGTTAAGGTCAACCCAGTATTGTTCTCCGATCGGTCGATGATTCCTCGCAAGAGCTCTTGGAGCCGGTCAGGGAAACGATCAAGCTGACCAATTACCTTTAAGCGGATGTTGGCCTTCAGTAATTCTTCAAACTTTTGCTCCGCTGATTTCTCGAAGAGCTTCATCAGCGCATTTACTTCACGCTGTTTGCGATTCCAGTTCTCGGTTGAAAAAGCAAAGACTGTTAAATACTCAACGCCCTGCTTGATAGCCTCTTCGATTGTCGGCATCAGGGCATAGTAGAGACCTCGGTAATGACCTGCCTGAGCCGGTAGCCCTCGCCGTTTTGCCCATCTGCGGTTTCCATCGAGGATGATCGCAACATGTCGCGGCCTAACTGCTGCCGGCTGTTTCATAACTTCAACAGTTCCTGCTTTTTCTCTGCGGCGAGGGCTTCGAGTTGCGCATTTACCTCAGTAGTTAGCTTCGTTAGCTCGTCCTTCTCGTGCTTCAGAGCATCTTCGGGGAGCCCCTCCTTCTCTGCACTTTCAATGGCTTCGTGGCGCAAATTTCGCAACGCGACGCGAGCCGCTTCGAGTTTTTCACCGACGACTTTTGTAAGCTCCGTGCGACGCTCTTCTGTCATTGGAGGAAGGACTATTCGAATCGTCATGCCGTCGTTGACTGGCTGGGCCCCAAGATCGAGTGCTTGAAGCGAAGATTCGATAGCGCCGAGCAGTGATTTATCCCACGGCGTCAGTACGATAGTGGTTGCATCGGGAACAGTGATACTCGCAACCTGTTTCAAAGGAACATTCGTGCCGTAGGACTCGACCATGACTCCGTCCACAATGGCCGCATTGGCCCTGCCGGTACGTAGTCCGGCTACCTCCTGCTGAAAGAATTCGATAACTTTTTCAGTCGCCTTCTTGAAATCACTCATGGGTGCACCTCCGTCCCGACGCGCTCACCCCGAACCACCCGGTCCAGCGCAGCGCGATCGAGAATATTAAAGACAATAATCGGTAGTTCATTCTCTCGGCACAGTGAAATAGCCGTTGCGTCCATAAAACCAAGTCGTTTTGCGAGAACATCGGAATAGCTTATGCGATCGTACTTCTTTGCCGTCTGGTCGTTGTGTGGATCGCGATCGTAGACCCCATCCACTTTCGTGCCCTTCAGCAAAACGTCAGCGTTAATCTCAAGAGCCCGAAGCGCTGCTGCCGTGTCCGTCGTGAAGTACGGACTGCCAGCACCTGCTACAAATATGACAACGCGACCTTTCTCCATGTGGCGTATCGCGCGGCGGCGAATAAACGGCTCGGCTACCTGCGGCATCGTTAAAGCCGTTTGAACGCGACAGAAGGTACCGGCCTGCTCAATGGCGTTCTGCAGCGCGATGCCATTCATAACTGTTGCGAGCATGCCCATTGTGTCAGAGGTACTCCGCTCGATTTCAGCGTCGTGGCTCTCAGAGTAGCGCCAAATATTACCACCGCCTACGACTATCGCGACTTCCGTCCCTGCCTTGGCAACTTTCGCGATAGTTTCTGCGAGATCCTTGAGAACTCTGCCGTTCAAGCCGAACTCACCGGCATCCGTGAGCGATTCGCCGGATAATTTGAGAAGGATTCTCTGGTAGTTAGACTTCGCCAAGTTCGTACCGGATAAAGCGCGTAATGACGATGTTTTCGCCGAGTTTCGCAATTAACGCTTTGACGTACGATTCAACGGTCTGGGCCGGATCTTTGACAAATGGTTGGGCCAGCAGAGCGCGCTCTGGCTCCTCGCCGGCGGGCAGAGAAGTAGCTTCCACCGCCAGTGGGCTCGTTGCGGCAATTTGTAAGCAAAGGTCGTTAGCGAGTCCGGCAAACTCCTCGTTACGTGCAACGAAATCTGTTTCGCAGTTTAGTTCTAGCAAGACACCGACACGCTTATTGCCGTGAATATACGAGTGAATCAGACCCTCAGATGCTTCGCGCTCCCCTTTTTTGGCTGCCTTGAGTAATCCCCTCTCGGCGAGCAACTCAGCCGCTTTGGGCATGTCACCGCCTGCATCTTGAAGCGCCTTCTTGGCATCCATAATCCCTGCGCCGGTGTCTTGGCGCAGTTGGTGCACATCTTTTGCGGAAATATCACTCATGCATCCTCCTGTCCGGTCGGGGCGACTTGCTTTTGCTTTCCCCGAACGCATGCTTCGGCAACTTCGTCGGCGATGAGCTGAATCGCCTTAACAGCGTCATCGTTTGCGGGGATTGGATACGTAATACCACGTGGATCTGCATTCGAATCGAGCACTCCAATGATTGGCAGTCCCAGCTTCTTGGCTTCAGCTATGGCGAGGCTCTCCCGGACCACGTCGTTAACAAAGAGTGCTTCTGGAAGTTTGTCGACGTCCTTCATTCCGCCGAGCATGGTCTGGAGGCGCTTCAGAGCATCGAGCTTACGGCCAGCCTCTTTCTTCGGAAGATGATTCCAATCCCCATCGGCCTCTTCGGTAGCAAGGCGATTAAGGACATCGAGTCGACGCTTGATTGTTGGGAAATTCGTCAGCAAACCACCAAGCCATCGCTCTGTCACGTAAGGCATAGAGGCTTTGGCAGCCGCCTCTTGAAGGGCCGCTTTACCTTGCCGCTTCGTTCCTACGAACAACACCGAGCCGCCCGAGGCTACGATCTTTTCGACAGCGCTTGTCGCAGTTTGCAGCGCCTCAAGCGTCTGATCGAGGTCAATAATATGCACACCCCCGCGCTCGCCGAAGAGGTATGGTGCCATCTGGGGATTCCAGCGACGTGTTTGGTGACCGAAATGAACTCCGGCCTCCATCAATGATTGGACAGTAACTGCCATGTGGTTCTCCTTATCTCCTCCCCGAGTGATAGTAACGAGAAGGCCATTGCTGGCAGGATTACTCGCAAACCTCGGGTGTGTTATCAAAGCTTAGTTTACGCTTGACGACCTGCCGGGGCAAGATGCCTAGTAGGGTCGCTAATTCCACGGTATACTAGTTCGTATGCAAGAGGCACTCCACCCAACGTACTACCCGGCGGCCAAGACCAACTGTACTGGCTGTGGAAGGGTTATGGAAATAGGTTCGACCGCGCAGTCAATGACGGTTGAGCTATGTTCTCAGTGCCATCCGTTTTATACAGGGAAGCAAAAGCTGGTTGATACGGCCGGACGAGTGGACCGCTTCCGAGCACGAGCCGCCAAGGCCGAAGCCGATGCAAAGGCAAAAGAGTCCTCCTCTACTGAGACCGAGACACCCGAAAGCGATTCTGCAGCGCCGACAACTGAAGAACGGCTCGCGGAAATGAAGAAATCGCTCGAACAAAAGTCCTAACGTGAACTACAACGAAGCAAAGGCTCAGCTTGAGTCTTTGTCAGCACAGCTGAGTGATCCAAACCTGACGCGCGACCAGGCAGCATTCGCAAAAGTCGCGAAGGAGCATAAGCACACTGAGACCTTAGTGCAGGCCTATGCGCGACACGCTGCGCTGAAGCAGGAAGTGGCCGACCTCGAAAAGATTGCAGCAGAAGGAGATCCGGATTTGGCTGCGGTGGCTGCCGAGGAATTACCCCAACGCGTCAAAGACCTAGACGATGCAGAGGCGTACCTCCAGGATCTGCGTCAGCCGAAGGATCCGCACGACGAGCGACCAGCGATTGTTGAAATTCGTGCCGGCGCCGGTGGGGATGAATCATCTCTTTTCGCTCGAGAGCTTTTTGCAATGTACCAACGGTATGCTGATCAACACGGCTGGTCGACCGAATTGCTCTCAAAGAGCGAATCGGAAGCCGGCGGTTTTAAGGAGGTTATCCTTCGCATCCTCGGTGACGGTGCCTACGGGCGTCTGAAAACAGAGGCTGGGACACACCGCGTCCAGCGAATCCCGGTAACAGAGTCTGGCGGACGTATTCACACATCAACCGTTACGGTTGCCGTTCTTCCCGAAGCCGAAGAGTCTGAGCTAAACATCGCTCCAGAAGAACTACGAATTGATGTGTTCCGATCATCCGGGCCCGGCGGCCAGTCGGTGAACACAACAGACTCCGCGGTTCGAATCACCCATGTGCCCACTGGAATCGTTGTCTCCTGCCAAGATGAGAAGAGTCAGCACAAGAACCGCGCTAAGGCGATGACAATACTCCGTTCACGGCTTGAGGCGCGTTTTGCCGAAGAGGCTGCGGCTGAACGAGGTGAAGCGCGTCGTGACCAAATTGGCAGTGGGGACCGCAGTGAGAAAATCCGCACCTATAACTTTCCCCAAGATCGCGTCACCGACCATCGCATCGGTTATTCGACACATGGGCTCGATGCGGTATTACAGGGAAACCTCGACGGTATCTTTGGTGCTATTGATGAGGCTAAGCGTGCCTCCGCGGATCGCTGAGGCACTTACAGCAGCAGTAGGCGTCTTGGGGCCTGCGCAGCGTTTAGATAGTGAGGTGATGCTCTCAGACGCCCTGCAACAGTCACGGGCGTACGTATTGGCTCACCCTGAAGAAGAACTATCAGATGCTGCGACACAGCGTTTCGAAGATGCTGTAGCGCGGCGCTCTACTGGCGAGCCACTTGCCTACATTCGTGGATCAAAAGAGCTCTACGGGCGGAGTTTCATTGTCACGCCCGATACGCTTATTCCCAGGCCAGAAACCGAGGAGTTGATTGATCTTATAAAGCCAACCCTCGACCCCAAATCGAGTGTCTGGGATATTGGCACTGGCTCGGGGTGCATAGCCATTACGCTCGCACTTGAAACATCCGCTACCCTCAGCGGTTTTGATATTTCCACCACCGCACTGACAATAGCGCAAAAAAACGCAGATCAGCTCGGCGCTAGCGTTACGTGGGGTGAGGCAGATATGCTGCCAGCGGCATCAGAAACGCCCGATGTGATCGTTGCGAATCTCCCCTATCTGACGCCCGCGCAAATTGCAGAGCGCAGCGAGCTTGCATTCGAGCCAAGAGCCGCACTCGATGGAGGTGCTGATGGGTTTGACCTTGTCCGTCGACTGCTCGACGAGACGCCACCTCAGTGCATCATCTACCTTGAGATTGATCCGTCCCACGAAGCGCCGCTTAGCGCGCTTACTGCATGGCGGTGCACGCTCTTCCCCTCACTCGGGGGTGAGGTACGCTTTGCTCGTCTTACCGCGCGTCGAGCTTGAGTTTAATCTTCTGCTCTTTGCCGTCACGTACAATAGTCAGCTCAATCTGATCGCCAGGACTGAACGTTTCCAGCAATCCAGGCAACGACTTGTTCTTATCGATAGCTGTACTATTTACAGCCGTGATGACATCCCCTTCGCGAAGTCCGGCTTTTTCGGCGCTTGATCCAGGAATAATCGCTGGACCCGTCGTGTCGCCGACCAAGATGGCGCCATTTTCTACGCTAAGCTTGTTGAGCGCGGCGAGATCCTTTGTCAGCGTTGCATAGCGTACTCCCAAAGAAGGTCGCACTATTTTGCCTGTTTTGCGGTACGAATCAATCGCACGCACAACCTGATTAATCGGTATGGCGAACCCGATCCCCTGCGCATCGCCGGCTACTGCTGTATTCACACCGATCACTTGACCGCTTAGATTTGACAGCGGTCCACCAGAATTACCAGGATTGATCGCAGCGTCTGTCTGCAGAAGGTTTTCGAGCTGCTCCGAGCCGGTTTGTGTGGAAGCTTGAATCGCGCGCTCGCGAGCCGAGATTACGCCAGTTGTAACAGTATTTTCAAATTCGCCAAGTGCATTTCCAATGGCGATGACGACCTGGCCCACTTGCAATGTGTCAGAGTTGCCCAGATCTGCAACTGGCAGGTTCTTGCCATCAATCTTGATCAACGCCAGATCAATCAGCGGGTCAATCGCCTTAACTTCGGCTTTGTACGTCTTGCCATCGCTCGTGATGACAGTCAATGCGGTTGAAGCAGACTCAACAACGTGGCGATTCGTCGCAATAAGTCCATCGTTCGTAATAATGAAGCCGGTTCCACCACCCTTCTGCTGGATCGAACCAAAGAATCCGCGCGTCGTTGTTTCGGTCGTAATAGACACGACTGCGGGCGAAACCTTCTTGGTAGCGTCAATAATTGCACTCGATTCCTGCACGGTCACATTCTGTGAGCTAGAGCTGCTGACCGGAGCCTTTGAAGATAGCGCGCTACCGACAGATGCACCGATACCCCCGAAGAGCAGACTAATCGCCGCAACGAGTGCGAGTAGTCGGCACCCAAATGGAGCAGGCTGCTGCGTCTGCCCAGTCATTATCGACTCCTACTACCTGAAGACGTGTAGTAAGAGGAAGTATTAGATTGGCTCGAAATATAGTCAGTTCCAATCACCACGCGGAAGTTTGGGCCACCCGCGCCCGCTGGCTGACTTACTACCTTTACGCCGTATCGCTTCTCCAGATAGCTCGCAGTGGCTGACTTATCGGAACCGACAAAGCTATAGATTACCGTCGTGCGTGCGAGCTCGGGAGCCGTTGCGGTAGCGCTGACGGTAATGCCACTGCTTTGCAGCGCTGCAGATTCCACGCCTGCTAGACCATCGCGGCCGCTCGCATTTTGCACTTCAACAGTAGCCGCTTCTGACCGAACTTGTGCCCCATTGAAGAAGTCATCCACAAATGCCTGTATCTGAGCGTAGTTTCCGCCGCGAGGTAGCAAGATGTACGCACCCCCTGGACCGGTGGCATCGTAGAGCAGGCCAGAATCACCGTTGTCGACTACCTTGGAGGCAACACTGCCAGACGGAATATCACGGACGATTTTACTCAAGCGCTGCATCTCGCCGAGCGTCATATCCGTCTTTACGTGGTTTCCCAAAATATCGATAAATGAGCTGATCTTCGCCGGATTGGCCAAAATCTGCAGACTCATCGCCTTGTCTCGCGCCGCCACAAGTACTTCCTGTTGGCGCCTCGAGCGATCAAAGTCGGTAGTCGTCTCGCGTGAGCGCGCATATTTCAAGGCAAGCTCTCCGTTCATTTGTTGCACACCCGGAGCCACGTTCAGGACTTGATATCCTCCTCCTCGTGGATAGTACGGATCATAGAGCCTCTCCTTGACGTCAATCTGCACCCCACCAATTGAGTCAATAACTTGCTGAAAGCCGGTAAAGTCGATCTTGATGTAATAGTGGACATCCTGGCCGGTGATTTGCTTTACCGCGAGCTTCATCAATGAACCACCGCCACCATCACTGTTTTGATCGTCGCCAATTGAATTCACCTCATTGAGCTTTGTTTTTTGGTAGGAGTTCGGGACGGTCACGTAAAGATCGCGTGGTAGCGACACCATCGACACCTGTTTGTGTTTCGGATCAATTGAAACGAGCTGGATCGTATCAGCCAAGTCCGCACCGTCATGCCCCTCACCACCAACGCCAAGTAGCAATATGTTCACTTTAGCCATATCTTCATTTGCGACTTTCTTGCCCTGCAGTAGTGGCGAACCACCCGTATTATTATCAGTGAAAATACGGTTAGAAGCCGCATATACCTTGTAGGAAAACCAGCCAGTACCAACAAGCACCAGTGTGGTGAAGGCTAATACTGGAAGTTTCCACCAGCGACGACGCGAAGTAGCCCCCCTCTGACTGGGCGTGGGGTGTTGCGTCGGCGGGGACGTATCTGTTTTCGCAAGTCGTACCACAGGTGCTCCGACTGTGAAGTATAGCTTTGCCGTGACTCGCCAACAAGTCTTTTAGGTCACTACGAGGCATGCTAGTCTTAGGACTGCATGAACGAAAAAACTCCAAACAAACAAGCAAAACCACGGCACAACGTTCCGCCGGAGTATAATCCCGAATTTGCCACAGTGCCCGCCGAGGCAGAGCAACCTTCTGGTGGCGATCGTTTTTTTCACGCATTCTGGGAAATAGCTAAGACAATTGCGATTATCGTACTCGTTGCGCTCTTTGTACGAATTTTGGTGTTTCAACCATTCTTCGTCGACGGCGTCTCGATGGAGCCAACAATTGAGCCGAGTGACTATCTCATCATCAATCAAATCTCCTACCGGTTCGGCGAGCCAAAGCGTGGGGATATTATCGTGTTCCACGCTCCCCCTGAGCCAAACCAGAACTACATCAAGCGGGTCATTGCCCTCCCTGGTGAAACCGTGGCATTGCGCAGCGGTGACGTGTACGTCACGAACGCCACCCATCCCGGAGGAGTAAAAATTGCAGAACCATATATCGCGTCCGGCGTAAAAACGTTGCCCGAATCGGAATCAACAAGCTGGACACTGGCAAAGAATGAGTACTTCGTACTGGGCGATAATCGAGAACCGGGAAAGTCCTCAGACTCGCGCGCCTGGGGTGTGGTTACCCGCGACAAAATAATCGGCAAGGCCTGGCTTCGCGCATATCCCCTCGCCAGCTTTGGATTTATAAAGCACCAGCGCTATCCCGAACTCTCGCTAGCTCCTGCAAACTCAGGATTTGGACTGCAGCCGCTCAACAAGCTCAGCTAGCTGTTCTTGGGAGTCATAGGAAATCACCAGCGCGCCGCGTTGATCGCTGCCGCGCCTCGTAACCCGTGTGCCAAGACTGCGCTCGATACCATCAATCCATTCCGGTTGCTGAGCGCTTCTCCGCGTTGGAGCTTTTGTGCCCCGCCATGCTTCAGCTTGCCGCACTGAAAGTCGGTCACGTTTAATCAACTCAAATAGCGTTCTTCTGGCACTTCCTTCATGTGAAAGAAGTGCATTCGCATGCCCGGCCGTCAGCACACCGCTCTCAAGTGCCACCAGTATATCTGGCTCCAATGCGAGCAGACGGAGGGCGTTAGCAACTGCCGGTCGGCTCTTTCCAACACGCGTCGCTACCGCTGCCTGGGTAAGGCCGAACTCTGTTAACAGCTTATGAAACGCGCGTGCTTCCTCAACGGGGGTCAGGTCACTACGCTGTAAGTTTTCGATGAGCGCTACTTCATAATGACCCTGCTGGTCTGCGCTTCGCACTACGACTGGGACAACACGCAGTCCAGCTATCTTTGCTGCACGAAGACGGCGCTCCCCAGCAATGAGTTGGTAGCCAACCTCATCTCTTGCCACAACCAATGGCTGAATAACGCCATGCTGGCTGATTGAATCGGCGAGCTCTCGCAGCGCCTCTTCTGGAAAACGCCGACGTGGCTGATCATGCAGCGGCTGAATTTGCTCAATTGCCACTTCGGTTGTTTCTTCAACGTCTGGAATGAGGGCATCAAGCCCTTTGCCAAGACCGTGCGGTGACGGCATCATGTACCTCCTCTGCTAGTTTCCTGTACGCCCGCGCTCCCTTTGACCACCGATCGTATGACCCGACGGGGCGCCCGTGGCTAGGAGCTTCAGCCAACCTGATATTTCGCGGGATGAGTGTCTGGAATGTCTGCTCTGGAAAGTGACGCCGCACCTCATTAACGACGCTCTGTGACAATCCGACGCGCTTATCAAACATTGTGATCGCAACACCAAGCAGATCAAGATCTGGGTTAAGGCTCTTCTTCACTTTTCGGAGCGTTTCAAATAACGAAGAAAGTCCTTCGAGCGCGTAATACTCGCACTGTACTGGTATAACAACGTACCGGGCCGCAACAAGCGCGTTCAGCGCGAGAAACCCAAGCGACGGAGGACAATCAATAACAACGTAATCGTAGTGGTGTCCAGAAAGTGCTCGCGCTAGCCGAACATACCGACCCTCAGCCGTCGTCAACTCGACTTCAGCCCCGGCTAAGTGCTTACTCGCAGGAACGACCTCGAGGTTCGCTTCGCTCGTTGCCACAACAACGTTGCGCAATGGCGTGCCGTTCATAAGAACTTCATAGGTGCCTGGCAAACCTGTACGGGATACCCCTACGCCAGAAGTGGCATTGCCCTGCGGGTCAGCATCAATCAGCAGACAGCTGCGCCCTTGGCGCGCGAGTTCGGAGGCAAGGTTTACAGCGGTTGTCGTTTTGCCGACACCACCTTTTTGGTTTGTTATTGCGAGTACTGGCATAGGAAACCTGCTCTCATTGTAGAGAGCATCAGGCGAGTCGGCTACCGTTACTAGCTCGAGATAGACGTAACGGTCAGCTCGCTGAGCTGTTGGCGATGTCCGCGCTTCACGCGGTAGCGCTTCTTAGCTTTCATCTTAAAGACGACGAGTTTACTTCCTTTTGTCGCTGCGACTTTCGCCTTGACTGTTCCCCCGGGCTTTGGCGCCGAACCATCGCTGAAGGTTGCAAGTGCAGGAAGCGTTACTGAATCACCTTCAACGCGCTCAACAATAAGGCGTTGTCCCTCTGAGACAACGTACTGCTTCCCTCCACTGGCAAGAATCGCTTTCATAGTGCAACGCCACGTATCGTACCAAGAATTTCACGCTTAGCCAAGGGAGTACCCAGCGTCAGCAGAGAGTGGCGCTGAGCGCTCGCGCCGCGAAGCTACGCTCATCAGAATGCCTACGGCAAGCAGCAGCATGATAATAGACGATCCACCGTAGGAAACGAACGGTAGTGGGATTCCGGTTACCGGCATAATACCCATATTCATACCGGCATTAATGAGCGTCTGGAAGAGAATAATCGTCATAATACCTATTGCGAGCTGGAAACCGAAGACGTCCCGCGCTCGTTGCGCAATAACAAGCGCCCGAAATGCCACAATTGCTAGAAGCAGTACGACGAATGTGCTGCCTACAAAGCCCAGTTCTTCTGCTAACACAGCAAAAATAAAGTCTGTGTGCTGTACCGGCAAGAAATTGAGCTGGCTCTGCGTTCCCTGCCCCAGCGCTCTCCCCCACAGTCCGCCCGAACCTACAGCAATCTGCGCCTGTTTGACATTGTACCCAGCACCTAGAGGATCACGTGCTGGATCCAAGAAGGTCAGCACTCTGTTCCGCTGATAGTCATGAAACAGAACGTTCCACGCAAACGGTAAAAAGGCGACGAAACCACCAATAAGATACGCAAAGAATCGCTTGGGCAATCCGGCAGCTATCGACATACCAAGCCATGTAGCCATGATAACGAGGGCTGTACCAAGATCTGGTTGCGACGCAACTAAAAGGACTGGCGGAATGACGTAGCCGATAGACAGTAGAAACGTCCGTGGGCTATCCAGGTGTTTTTGGTGATCGGCAAAAATTTTCGCCAACACAATGACCATGACAATCTTCGCAAATTCAGAGGGTTGGAACTGAAAAAACCCCAAGTTTATCCAACGCGTTGCACCGAGCGCTGTGGCGCCGATAAATTTGACTAGAAGCAAAGAGCCGAGCATCGCGACATACAGCGCCCCAGCTGTACGTCGGAATACTCGATAATCAGACACGCCGAAAACGGCCACCATGCTAAACCCAACAACACCGAAGAGAAACTGTTGAACTGCGTCTTTTGCACCGCCAGACGAGTCAAACGTTGTTGAAAAAATAACCGCAACGGAAACTACTAATAGCAGCGCCACTGCAGACAGTAGGATCCAATCGAAGTGGCGGGCCTTAGGAAACATGCGTCAGCGTTGCTCCGAGCTGATGCTCACCCACCTCTAAATTGTGCTCCTCTTCACCCTCTGCGAAGAGCGTTACTTTTGCCGCCAAAACTTCACCCTGAAGCAGGTCGAGGAGTTGCTCAAGTGCCTCACGTACTTCGGCTTCTGCCGCAACGAGCCGTAACTCAATCCTGTCTGAAACCGCGAAACCTTCAGAACGCCGCAGCTCCTGGATGCTACGGATCACATCGCGCACAATTCCTTCACGTCGCAATTCAGGAGACACTTCTGTAGAAACACCAACTGCTGCGGCACTACTCGTTTCTACGATATAGCCTTCTTTTGGAGCATGGATAGTTTCAACTGCACTATGCGGAATGGTGAGATCGCCGACACTGTAGCCATCGGGGACGATTGCATACCCACCACTCTTCAGTTTTTCAAGAACTGCTTGCGTATTCTTTTTAGCAAGACGTGCTATCTCACGTGGAATTGGTCGCAAGACCGTCTCTGTCATATCATCGGCAGACTGCTTAAGCGCTACGTCTTTCACATTCAGTTCTTCGCGAATAATGTCGAGTATTTCCGAGTCAAAGCTCGAAGAAGTGGCAATGGTTACTGTCTGAAGCGGCTGCCTGACCTTAATATTTGCTACGCTGCGAGCAGCGAGACCAAGCCGGACGACCTCCCTGGCAAGATTCATTTGTGCTTCCAGTTCTAGATTTTCAGACGCACGCGGAGTGGGCCAGTCTGCAAGATGCACACTGCTCGTTGCGCCATGTAAGCGCCGATAGAGATAGTCCGAAAGAAATGGCGCAAACGGCGCTGAGAGTTTAATAATGACATCGAGTACCGTAAATAGCGTTTCATATGCTCGGAGCTTGTCGGCATCGTCTTCGGTTTTCCAGAAGCGTCTTCGACTGCGGCGTATATACCAGTTGGAAAGCTCTTCGAGAAATGCGACTAATACTCGAACGGCTTGCATGATGTCGTAGGACTCAAGCGCACTCGTTACTGTCTCCCGTGTCGCCGTGAGCCGTGAGAGTATCCACCTATCAAGGACATGCTGAGAAACAGTCTGCTTTGCAGGCAACTCCCACCCATCAACCGAGGCGTACGTCATAAAGAATCCAACACTGTTCCAGAGCATGGCATTGAATTTCTTCATGACCTCCTCGACGCCCTCATCGGTGAACCGCAGATCATCACCACGTACTACTGGCGAAGAAAGCATGTAGAGCCTAACGGCATCGGCGCCGTAACGATTAATCAGCTTTTCGGGCTCCGTGTAGTTCTTCAGTCGCTTCGACATTTTCTTGCCGTCTTCAGCGAGTACAAGACCGGTGGTAATTACATTCTGGAAAGCCTTCTCATCGCGCAGCGCAACCCCAAGAACATGTAGGGTGTAGAACCACCCCCGCGTCTGGTCAAGCGCCTCAGCAATAAAGTCGGCTGGATACTGGGCAGCAAAATCCTTTTTGTGCTCAAATGGATAGTGCTGTTCGGCGTAGGGCATGCTTCCGGATTCAAACCAACAGTCCAAGACATCCTCAATGCGACGCGAGGTCTTTCCACACGTCGGACAGTTGAATTCAATTTCATCAACAAACTGTTTATGGAGGTCGTCGGGTCGTTGTCCGCTGAGTTTCTCGAGTTCATCGCGTGAACCAATGACCGTAAGATGATTATTGGCGCATCGCCAGATTGGAAGCGGATTTCCCCAAAAACGATTCCGCGAAATAGCCCAATCCCGCGCACCTTCGAGCCACTTGCCAAACCGACCATCACGCACATGGTCCGGCATCCAGTTAATGTGCTGATTCTCTGTGATAAGTCGCTCTTTGAGCTGCGTGACTGCTACAAACCAACTCGTCGTAGCGTAGTTCAAGAGCGGTGTATCACAGCGCCAGCAATGGGGGTACTGGTGGGTTACTTTCTCAGTTCGTAGCACGCGTCCCGCGTGCTTTAGGTCCGCCAGGATCTGGCTATTTACTTCAAGTACCGATTGCCCGGCGTACTGCTCCACCGGAGCACGAACTTTGCCTGTCATATCAACATGCTGAATAAACGCGGCCTGCTCTCTTTGTCCAATAGCCAAGTCTTCCTCGCCGAATGCGGGGGCAACATGCAGGATGCCAGTTCCTTCTTCACTGCTGACAACCTCGCTTTCGACGACTTCATACTGCCGCCCTTCAAGATTGTCGATTCTGAACGGCGGGTCGTAGGTGCGTCCTCGCAGGTCCTTTGCGCTGTGGCGCGCAACGACAGCAGTACCTTCGCCAAACACCGCTGCCAAGCGATCCTCGGCCACAATGTAGCGCTGCCCTTCGTGTTCAACTTCGACGTACGTCAAATTTGGATTGACTGCCAGCAAGACATTACCCGGAAGCGTCCAGGGTGTTGTTGTCCACGCAACGAGGTTAACTCCATCGTCCAGTGGAAAGAGCGCGTATACCGACTCATCAACTCGATCACGATATGCCAGACCGACCTCGAAATTCGATAGTGGTGTGGCGCACCGTGGGCAAATATGCATCGCTTTGTGCCCCTCATAGAGAAGCCCCTTCTCATGCAGTTCCTTGACCACCCACCAGATAGACTCCATGTAGTCGGTATCCATCGTCTTGTAGTCATTCTCAAAATCGATCCAGCGACCAAGCCGCTTCGTTGTCTGTTCCCACTCAGCTGTATACCGAAGAACGATAGCGCGACAGGCATCATTAAAGGCAGCCACACCCATGTCAAGAATCTCCTGCCGGGATGAAATGCCGAGCTCTTTCTCCACCTCCACTTCAACTGGCAAGCCGTGACAATCCCACCCAAAGCGACGCTCCACAAAGTAGCCCTGCATGGTCTTAAAGCGTGGAATAACATCCTTGATTGCGCCCTGCAGAATGTGCCCATAGTGCGGCAAGCCTGTTGCAAAAGGCGGTCCATCATAAAATGTGAACCGTCTCTCCTGAGGGTTGCGCGCTAGTGAACGTTTAAATGTTTGTTCTTTTTCCCAGGTATCCAGCATCTCCGACTCTAGTTCGGGATAGGAAACCTGTGGTGGTAGCGGTGTAAACTTCATAGCTCTACTTTTTCGCGAGGACCCTTGCGGGCGGTACCACCGTCGCTTCCCCTGTGGGGCACTTGATAGGCGCTATTTCGGGCGCACCCGGTCGGGTCTACTTCCTGGAAGGTTTCTTCCGACAGCTCTTCCGTTGATGGCGGAATCTAACGCTTTGGCTTAATCCTAACGGAGCGTCGCTTATGGGTCGAGGGGGGCTCCTTCAAAATAATCCACTCATTCTTGTCGATAAGCGAGTTTGGAATCACGTGGATAAAGCCATCGTCGCTACGAAGGTACGTTTTACGAATGTCGAGTGAAACTATCTCGCCTTCTGCGCCTTTATCGCCGGCACGAACACGGGCGCCCGGCTGAAACTGTCGATCTTGGCCGAGCGACAGGCCAGCCAAAATATCGCTGACGAGTGGCGTAAAGCCAGTCGACACAAGAACTGCCAGAATCACGGAAGATCCGGTCAGTGCTACAAGAACATTGCTCAAGCCGAGCGCCTGGATAACCGCCACAAACAGCACGAAAACCATAAACACCCGAAGCATGCCGCGCAACACACGCTGAAGTCCTGGCTTCATTCGCGATGCGCGCAGCAGTCGCTTGGTAATCGACATGACCACTTCAATAAAGATCCAACCGAGAACAGCCGTCAGGATCGCATCTGGCAAATGCTGCCAGAGATGATCAAGAAATGGCTGCAACTTGTCGAGTATCGTATTCATCTTGCTCTATTCTACGCTGCTCTCGCCGCTGCGCTAGCGATACCGGCGCATCGGGGTCGTCGCTGTACGCTTCATCTTGAAGTGCCTGCTCGGTGCCTTCGGGTGATGGTTCAGGCGGGTATGTTTCGCTGCTGAGCAGGGCAGCGAACCCTTCTTCCAGTATATCGCCGCTCAGCCGACCATCCGCAACAGCGACGATTGGATCAGCTGGAGTACGATCAGGGCGAGTATCGGCGAGAAGTCGATCCCGGCCATCGGTGGTAAAAGGCGCTGGAATGGCCAGAGTATCGGCTCCGTCGTCTCTCGCACGAATCGTTCGAGCAGCGTCGAGCCGTAAGGGCGAACCCAACTCATCACGACGCGAATGAGAATTAGAATCTCCAGAGCGAAGAATAGGTAGTTGATGAACGATATCCAGAACATGAGTATCCTCCAGGTATCTATCATCCCTAGGCGGCGCGATCAGTGCAAGGCGGTACTCTGGAATCTCTGCTACGTCATGCGTCTCCCCTTCCAGGCGCGCGAGTCGAATTGTCTGTCCTTCAAAGACAACGATGGCAGTTTGCTCCGGCGCTTCCACAGCTTCAAGACGTAAACGCGCTGGCGACGCAAGTAATTCCTGTAAGACGAGCGATGTAGTTGCCGAGCGCTCTTCGTCCATCAGGAACTGAATACGCGCATCAGGTTCGACGAGCTTCAGTGCCTGCTGCGTTTCGTTACTTGTTTCAAGCGCGCACTGATCAACGAAAGACTCATCTTGCTGCTCAGTTGCAATGAGGCGGCGTACCGACTCTGACGAACTCCTATCAACGGCTTCCTTGAATGGGACAGGCTCTAGGTCTGGGGATACTGGGAGTTCAGGATATTCAGCGAAACCGACGTCAGAATCAGCAGCGCTTACGTGAGCATCATGTTCTGTATGGTCTGCGTTACTGTGCGCCGCACCGTGACAATTCTCTTCCTCTTGCGAGTCCACAACCAGACGCCTGCTTTGGTTTGCTTCTCCAGATGCCGACAATTCAGGGGTCGTAGCCGCTTCCACTGCATCTTCCAATCGCTGGAGCGTTGCGTCACGCCGATCGAGCGTTGCCGCAACAGTTACTCTCTTCTCTACCTGACTCTGCTTACTGCGCAACGCGACGAGCATCCGCGCCACTTCCCGGCGAGTTCTAGCTTTTCGCTCAGGCTCTCGTTCCTCGTCATCGGTAAATACATCCATAGCGCTGTCTGGTTCTTCGGCCACTACGGCGCGTACTGGGCGTCTGAGGACGTGCTCTCGACGCAGACTACGTAGTGTTGAGGGCCGCGAAGGCGTGTCTACGTCTGGCTTGGGCTGCGAAGTGCCTGAACCCGTCTGCTTCTTGGCATTTCGACTCTCCTCCGGCTTTTCTTCTTCTCGTTTTTGCCTCGTAACCATCTGCAAAATCAGTGGTTCGTACAAGCTGGAATGAGGGTTCTCAGCAGCAATTCGCGGCGCCGCCGCGATCACTTCAGAAGCATTGATAGCGCCGGCTGCGGCCGACTCAGCAAACTGTAGCGCCTGCGCCTTAACGACTGGCAACTCTGCCGAGATTGCCTCAAGCGCCATCGTCAGCCCCTCGGGCGCAAATCGGCCACCATTAACGCCCTCTATCAGCGCTCGGGCATTTGCCTCAACGCCGTGCACTCTGGCGGCTGCCAATAGCTCAGTTTCGATGTGTGGTTGTGGTTCGTGTTCCATGGTTTAAAAAAGACGCACCTCGGTGCGTCAGCTCCGAGCCCCATCTTCCGTAGGGGTGGCGGATTACTCGGCGCTCTGACTCCTCGCGAGAGATTACAGTGGCGGGACCGTGGCTGGATCACACAGCACTTCCCCGAGTGGTTTGTGGGACAAGGTAGACGTTTTCTACCCCGCCCCGGTGTTTATTAAATAGGTATTAGCCGCAGGCTGAATACCCGCATGAATGGCAAATCTTGCAACCGCTGGCGAATTCCAACGGTCCGCCGCAGTCCGGGCAAATACCAGCCAGCTTACCTGCTGGTTCATCCATGGCCACCAGATCAGGAGCCTCTGCAGCCTTGACTGCTGCTGCAGCATCGATCTGCGCAGCCTGGTCAGCCGGCGTCAGTGGTGCCGTAGTTTCCGCCTGCGCTACTTCCGGAAGGTCGAGTTTTGGGTAGAGATAGTCCTCCATCGTCTTGCCAATTGCGTCTGCAACCGATGTGACGCGATTATCCCCGAAGCCAAATGGCTGATCAGTAATACCTCGTAGTTCGGAAATGATCTTCCGCGGCGCAACGCCAGCTCGTAGTGACGTAGAAATCAAGCGGGTAATGGCTTCAGTCAGCGACGCGCCGAGCCCACCAGCCTTACCGAGGGTGGCGAAGACTTCAATGAGATTTCCGAGATCGGAAGAGCACACG
>OBLX010000077.1_pt1 | contig 17698 bp, 14 predicted proteins | sample 1519811 | NCBI WGS metagenome assembly OBLX01 (sample SAMEA3991476, study PRJEB22521) | metagenome | biome: anthropogenic terrestrial biome; feature: sewage plant; material: surface water | place: Sweden | collected 2012-09-26
AGAAGCAGACCACCCCAAGACTTACACCGCTGTACTTATCGGCAGTGCCACTAGCCCCCGGAATCCGGGGGCTATTGCCTCGAGAACGCCGGATCGGGCGGGAGGTGGATGGCGATGGCGGTGTCGGGGTGGCGGAACGCCGACTGCGCGGGCTCACCGGCGGTCACGAGACCGAGGTCCTCGAAGTACGCCACTCGGGCCGCCTCGGCGCGTCCGGCGACCACGGCGTCGTCGGTGAAGGACACCGAGAAGCGCCGCACGCCGTGCCGGCCGAGGAACCAGCCGACGGTCGCCGAAGCCACCTGAGGGTCGGGCTTCGGCGCGCCTGCGGAGCAGGGGGCAACGGTGAGGTCGATGCCCGCCGACGCCACCCGCACCTGGCCCGCCGGGTCCTCGTCGATGGTGACCGCGCCGCGCGCCCACGGCATGCCCCAGACCCGGTGGGGGAGGGTGGCGAGGGGGCTGTCCTGGACCGTGCGCAGGAACCAGACGCCGCGCTCGTCGCCGACCCGGACGTAGGCCCGGAGGTGCACCTGGTCGCCGGAGAGGCGGGGGAGGGGGACCCTGTCGAGGCCGAGGCGAACGTACCGGTAGGCCACCGCGCTCACGAGGGGGAGGTCGACGTCCACGCCGGCGGGAAGCAGGGCGCGGAGGGAGTCGAGGTCGGCGTCGAAGGTCACCACCGCGAAGTGCTCGAGGCGAGCGGTGGCGCGCACCGGGTTCAGCCGGGCCCGGCGCCGGCGGCCGCTTCGGCCGCCTCGGCCGTCGTCGTGGCCGAGGTGAGCCTCGCGGCCTCGGCCAGCAGGGTCACCGAGCGCTCGCGGTCCCCCGGGGAGGCGAGCATGGTGGAGATCGTGAGCTCCTGCACGCCGGTGCGCTCGACCAGCTCATGCAGCCCCTCGACCACCGCATCCGGTGTGCCCACCACGTGCGACGAGGTCCAGGCCTTGATGGCCTCGCGCTCGGTCGGGGTGTACTGGTACGCCGCCGCGTCCTCGGGGCGGGGATAGCGGCCCGGCCGTCCCTGGCGCAGGCGCAGGAAGGCGAGCCCGCCCGGCGCGGCCAACCAGCGCGCCCGCTCCTCGCTCTCGGCGCACACCGTCGACACCCCCAACATGACGTACGGCTCGGGGCAGTCGTCCGAGGGGTCGAAGGCGGACCGGTAGGCGTGGAGGGCGCTCTCGAGACCGGCGGGGGCGAAGTGGTAGGCGAACGAGAAGGGCAGGCCGAGGCGCCCGGCCAGGGTGGCGCTGAAGTCGCTGGACCCGAGCAGCCAGATGGCGGGTCGGTAGCCCCGGGCCGGCGTCGCCTCGATCTTGGAGAACGGGTGGTCGGCGGGGATGGAGCCGTCGAAGTACCCGACCAGCTCGGCGAGCTGCGACGGGAAGTCGTCGGGGCCGTCGAGGCGCTGGCGGCGGATGGCATGGGCGGTGACCTGATCGGTGCCCGGGGCTCGCCCCAGGCCGAGGTCGATGCGGCCGGGGTGCAGGGCCTCGAGCATGCCGAACTGCTCGGCCACGACGAGCGGGGCGTGGTTGGGCAGCATCACCCCACCGGAGCCGAGACGGATGGTGGAGGTGGCACCGGCCACGTGGGCCAGCAGCACCGCCGGCGCCGAGCTGGCGATGCCCGGCATCCCGTGGTGCTCGGCCACCCAGTACCGCGTGAAGCCGAGGGACTCGACGGCCCGAGCGAAGCCGGCGGCGGCGTGGAGGGCGTCCGCCGGCGTGGTGCCCTCGGCCACCGGGGCGAGGTCGAGCACGGACAGGGGCACACCGAGCGGGGTCATCGTGGAGTGGAACCGCCCAGGGGGCCCGGGTGTTCCACGGCGTTCATGTGGCGTCGTCGGAGGCGTGGCGGGTGGTGTCGACCGGATGGGCGGCGTCGACCGTCGCGAAGTCGGGTGGGCGGCGCTCGGCCATGGCGGTGAAGGCCTCGATGTTGGCAGGTTGGCCGAGCAGGCGGACGAAGGCCTGGTCCTCCCGCGCGCGGGCGGCGACGAGGCCGTCGCGCAGGCCGGCGGTGATGGTGCGCTTGGTCTCGATGAGCGACGCGATGGGCTTCTCGGCGAGCACCCTGGCCCGGGCCAGGGTCTCATCCATCAGGTCGTCCGGCGCGCACACCTTCCAGGCCAGGCCCATGGCGAGGCACTCCTCGGCACTGAACCACTCCGAGCTGAGCAGCATCCACGCCGCGTCCTGGCGGCCGAGGAGCATCGGGAAGGTGAAGCTGCTGGCCGCCTCGGGTGCCACCGCCAGGTCGGTGAAGGGGCAGCGCACCCTCGCCTCGGTCGACATGAACACGAGGTCGGCGTACCCGAGGATGGTGGCGCCGATGCCCAGGGCCAGGCCGTTGACCGCGCAGAGGAGCGGCTTGGGGAAGGCCACGAGCTGATCGACGAGGCCGGGGAAGCCGTGGCCCTCGCCCGAGTCCTCGCCGCTGGCCAACGAGGACATCTCGGTGATGTCGGTGCCGGTGGAGAAGGCCCGGCCCGTGCCGGTGATGACCACGACGGCCACCGACGGGTCGGCGGCGGCGTCGCGCAGCGCCGCCGCGGTGACGTCGTAGAGCGCGTCGTTGAAGGCGTTGAGCTTGTCGGGGCGGTCGAGGGTGAGGGTCCGCACCCGCGCGTCGTCGTCGATCCGGATCATGCCCCCAGCATGACCCGTGGGTCGGCGGTCAGCCGGCGACGGTGGTGGGCGCGCTGATCTGGCAGTCCGAGAGCTCGCTGCTGGCGCTGCTCACGAGACCGTCGACGGCTTGCACCAGGGCGGTGATGTCCGTGCCCAGCGCCGAGACGGTGTCGCTGACGCTGGCACCGCTGCCGAGGTCGCTCACCGAGGACTCGAGGGCGTCGAGTGCCTGCGTGAGGGTGTCGACGTCGCTGCTCAGTGCATCGCCGGCCACGTCGCCGAGCTCCTGCGCGGCAGACTCGACGTCCGAGAGAGCGGCGTCGATGGCGTCCTTGCCGCCGCTCAGGGTGTCGGTGCTCACGAGGGTGGCGACCGAGTCGGCGAGGTTCTGCACCGCGTCGCAGGTGCTCGGCGCGGTCGTGGTGGTGGCGTCGGCGGACTCGTCGGACGACGAGCAACCCGCAAGGGCGAGCACACCCACGAGGGCGATGGCGGCGACGGGCTTCCAGGTCAGGGTGCGCACGGGAGGGTCCTCCAACGGGGGTGTGAGCGGCGGGTTGCACCCTACCCAAGGGCTCCGGCCACCCAGTCACGGCCCGGTCCGGCGGTGGCGGGCCGGGCCACCCTGCCGGTCGGGCCGACTGGAAGCCCCCTAGGCGCCCTCCTAGGCTCGCCCGGTTGTCCTCCACCCCTGGAACTCCTGAGCCCGCGCCGGTGCACATCGACGCCGACCCCGACGACTACGACGTCCGGGACGCCGGTGACACCCGCAGGTACTACCTCGAGATCTTCCTGATCTCCATGGCCGGGCTGCTCATCGAGATCTCCTACACGCGGATCATCTCGTACAAGCTCTTCTACTACTGGGTGTACCTGGTCATCGGCCTGGCCCTGCTCGGCATCGGCTCCGGCAGCGTGTTCGTCACCATCTCGAAGCGCCTGCGCCACTCGGCGACCCGGCCCATCCTCATGTGGGGCTCCCTGGCCGCTGCGCTCTCCGTCGGGCTCGGCTACGTCGTCCTCGCCCGCACGCCCATCGACACGCTGAAGATCTGGGACTACGGCACGCGGGCATCTGTCGTGAACCTCGGCGCTCTCGTCCTCATCTCGTTCTGCCTCTTCGCCTCGTTCGTGGCCATCGGCATCATGATCGCCACGTTGTTCGGCCGGCGCAGCGAGCAGATCGGCCGCCTCTACTTCGCCGACCTGGCCGGCGCCGGCCTCGCCTGCCTGATCGTGGTGTTCCTCATCAGCACCATCGGCCCGCCGTCGGTCGTGTGCCTCGCGGGCGTGCTACTGGCCTTCGTGGGGTTGCGCCTCGCCTGGAAGGCCTCGTCGGTCGCCCTCGGCGGCGGAGCGGTCCTCGCCCTCGTGCTCCTCGCCGGCGTCGTGGCGCCGAGCCTGCTGCCCACCCTCGAGCTCGACGGGGTGAAGGAGGACGTCTCGGGCAAGGAGAACGTGTACTCGGCCTGGAGCCCGGTGTTCCGGGTCGACGCCGTCCAGGTGACCGACGAGACCAAGCTGCTCTACCACGACGGCCTCCCCGGCTCGGCCATCTACCGCTACGACGGCGACCCGTCGAGCCTCACCCGCTTCGACACCGACCCGCGGTCCCTGCCGTTCGCGGTGGCGGGCGAGTCCCCGGAGGACGTGATGATCATCGGGGCCGCCGGCGGCAACGAGATCCTGGCGTCGCTGTACTACGACGCCCAGCACATCGACGCCATCGAGTTGAACCCCGTCACCTACGACCTCGTGGCCAACCGCTTCGCCGACTACGCCGGCAACATCGCCGACGACCCCAAGGTCAACTACGTCAACGGCGACGGACGCTCGTTCCTCGCCCGCAGCGACGACGTCTTCGACATCGTCTGGTTCCCGGCGCCGGACAGCTACGCCGCCACCAACGCCGCCAGCTCCGGTGCCTTCGTGCTCTCGGAGAGCTACCTCTACACCCAGGAGGCCATCGAGGACAGCCTCGACCACCTCGGCGGTGATGGTGTCCTGGCTGCCCAGTTCGGTGAGTTCGACTACGAGAACAAGCCCAACCGCACGACCCGGTACGTGGCGACGGCCCGTGAGGCACTGGCCGCCCGGGGCATCGACGACCCGACCGACCACATCATGGTGGCCACCACCCCGGCCGTCGGCTTCGGCACCCAGCTGTCGACCATCCTCGTGAAGGAAGAGCCGTTCACGCCCGAGGAGATCGAGGCCTTCACCACCGGTCTCGAGCCCATCGAGGGCTCGACCCTGCGCTACGCGCCCGGCCAACCCGTGGAGGGCGAGCCCGTCAGCGACCTCATCACCGCCGAGGGCAGCGAGGTCGACACGTTCTTCGCCCAGTACCCCTTCGAGGTGCACGCCATCACCGACGACGGGCCGTTCTTCTGGCACTTCACCCCCTTCAAGGAGGTCGCGGGCGACTTCACCACCTCGGTGGTGGCCGACGACCTCGAGGTCGCCATCGGGGAGCGGGTGCTGATCCTGTTGCTCATCGTCGCCACCGGGTTCGCGGCGGTGTTCCTGCTGCTGCCCTTCGTGGCCATCCGAGACATCTTCGTGGCTCTGCCCCAGAAGGGCCGCTCGGCCACCTACTTCGCCGCGCTGGGTTTCGGCTTCATCTTCTTCGAGGTCACCCTCATCCAGAAGCTGACGCTCTTCCTCGGCTATCCGACGTACTCGCTGACGGTCACGCTGGCGTCGATCCTGCTCTTCACCGGAGTCGGCGCCCTCCTGAGCGGTCGCTACAACGATCGGCCCCACGCGGTCATCCCCGTCCTGCTGGGGGCCATCATCGCCCTGACCCTCTTCTACGCCTTCGGCCTGCCCCTTGTCACTGACGCCCTCCTCACCACCCCGCTGTTCGTGCGCATCGCCACCGCCTTCCTGGTGTTGGCCCCCCTCGGCATCTGCCTCGGCACCTTCATGCCCCTCGGGCTCGGGGCAGTGGCGGCCAAGACCGACCACCCGTCCGAGTACGTCGCCTGGGGATGGGCCGTGAACGGGTTCGCCTCGGTGGTGGGCTCGGTGCTCACGACGATGCTGGCCATGACCTTCGGCTTCGACGTGGTGCTGTTCGTCGCCCTCGGCGTCTACTGCATCGCCCTGCTCGCCCTCCGTGGCATCGTGGGGCCGGACCGGGGCGCCGCCGCTACGGTGACCTCGTGACCGATCCCCACGCCAACGCCGACGTCATCTCCGTCGAGCGGGTCATCGCCGCGCCGGCGGAGGCGATCTTCGCGCTGCTGGCCGACGCCAACCGCCACAAGGACATCGACGGCTCCGGCACGGTGGTCGAGGCCAAAGGCGACCCCGAGCCGCTCGCCCTCGGCTCGACCTTCGGCATGTCGATGAAGATGGGCGTGCCCTACTCCATGGTCTCGACCGTGATCGAGTTCGAGCCGGACCGTCGCATCGCCTGGCAGACCCGGGGCCCGGGCAAGATCGGCGGCCATGTCGGCGGCCGCATCTGGCGCTACGAGCTCGAGCCCAGCGGCGACGGCACCCTGGTGCGCGAGAGCTGGGACATCAGCCAGGAGTCGGCCTTCACCAAGCCAGTCGTGAAGCTCTTCGCCTCCAAGGAGACGGCCAAGAACATGGCCGCCACCCTCGAGCGCATCGAGGCCCTCGTCACCGACTGAGCGCCCCGCTCAATCCACCTCAGTCCAGGTAGAGCGGGTCGCGGCCTTCCTTGCGGCTGCGGATGTACTCCTGCAGGTTCTGCGTCGTGAGGCGCACGAGGAGCTGGTTGCGGTTCTCGAGGTCGATGGCCGCCTCCAGGCTGCCGATCTCCAGCGACGACCACAGCAGCTTCTTGGTCATGGCCACCCCGTGGGTGGAGAACCCGCAGATGCGCTCGGCCAGCTCGTAGCAGGTGTCGAGCAGCTCGCCGTCGGGCACGGTGCGCGAGACGAGACCGATGCGTTCCGCTTCGTCGGCGGGGACGTCGCGGCCGGACAGGCAGATCTCGAAGGCGCGCGATGATCCGATGGCGCGACTGAGGGTGAAGCTGAGCCCCAGCTCGACCGCGCCCAGCCCGTTGTTGATGCCGGCAGCCCGCCAGTAGGCGGACTCGGCCGCCACCCGGATGTCGGCGCCGAGCGAGAGGCACATGCCGCCACCGATGGCGGGCCCGTTCACCGCCGCGATCACCGGCTGGGGCATCCCCCGCATGATGAGCACGAGCTCGCTGAAGTGCTCCATGGCCCGCATGGCCATCCGGGACAGGGGCAGGCCCTCGCTGTTGGGGGGCATGCCGGCGTCCTCGAGGTCAAGGCCCGAGCAGAAGCCGGCGCCCGACCCGGTGAGGATCACCGCCCAGGTGTCGTTGTCCTCGCCGGCCTCGCGCAGGGCGTCGCGCAGTGGCGTCACCGTGTCGAAGGACATGGCGTTCATGCGCTCGGGTCGGTTGAGGGTCAACTGGCGCACGTGGGGGCGCGGCTCGGACACCTCGAGGAAGTTGGTCATGGGGCCGGACCGTAGTACCGCGTGCTGAATTGGCGGAGCGGGCCTAGGTCAGGAGCGCTTGCGCCACCAGGCGCTTCACCTCGGCGCGCACGTTGTAGGTGCTGGAGGGAAGGAGCTGGGTGAGGAACACGCCGGTGATGTCCTCCACGGGGTCCACCCAGAAGCCCGTCGTGGCGGCGCCGCCCCAGCCGTACTCGCCGAGTGACACCAGGTTCTTCGCCGCCGCGGGGTCGATGACCACGGAGAAGCCCAAGCCGAAGCCGACGCCGTCGTAGGCGGTCTCGGCGAAGGTGGACTGCCCGTAGTGCTCGAGGTCCACGCCGCCGGGCAGGTGGTTCGTGGTCATGTAGTCGACGGTGCGGGACCCGAGCAGGCGCACGCCGTCGAGCTCGCCGCCACGGCGCAGCATCTCGGCGAAGCGGAGGTAGTCGTGCGCCGTCGAGACCAACCCGCCGCCGCCGGAGGGGTACGGCGGAGGGTGCAGCGCGCCCTTGCCGATGGGGTCGTAGCGGAAGGCCTGGGTGCGCTCCCGGTTGGGCACGTAGAGGGCGGCCAGGCGCTCGGCCCGCTCGTCGTCGGCCCAGAAGGCGGTGTCGTGCATCCCCAACGGGCGCAACACCCGCTCGGCGAGGAATTCGTCGAAGGGCTGCCCGGCCACGACCTCGATCAGCCGGCCCACCACGTCGGTGGCGTGCGAGTAGTTGAAGCGTGCCCCCGGCTCGTGCAGCAGGGGCATGCCCGCCCACGCGTCGACCGAGCCGGCCAGGTCGAGGTCCCTCGGCGGCCCGAAGTCGAAGCCGGCGTTGCGATAGATCTCGTCGGTGGCGTGGACGTGGTGGAACCCGTAGGTGAGCCCGGCGGTGTGGGTCAGCAGGTGCCAGATCCGGACGGGCTCGGCGGCGGGCGCGGTGCTGGGGTTCTCGGCGGTGCCCCCGGTGAAGACCCGCACGTCGGCGAACGACGGCAGGTAGCGGCTCACCGGGTCCTTGAGGTCGAAGCGACCTTCCTCGTAGAGCAGCATCGCCGCGACGGAGGTGATGGGCTTGGTCATCGAGTAGATGCGGAAGACGGTGTCGTCCTCGACGGGCAGGCCGGCCTCGACGTCGCGGTGCCCGTAGCGGCTGACGTGCACCCGCTTCCCGCCCCGGGTCACGGCGACCAGCCAACCCGGGAGGCGCCCGTCGTCCACGTAGCGGGCGAGGTGGGCGTCGAGCCGGGCGAGGCGGTCGGGGTCGAACCCGGCCTCGCGAGGGTCGACCTCGATGCTCAGGGTGGTCACGCCGAGACCGTAGCGGTGGGTCAGCGCCCGTTGGCGCTGAAGTGCTGGAAGTCCTTCAGGCTCGACCAGTGGCCACCCCACCCCCAGCCGATGGCTGCGAAGGCGCCGACCACGGCGTCGCCGTCGTGCAGCACCCCAGGGTCGGTGCGGGACCGGTCGGTGTAGGCGGAGGCCAGCTCGGGCAGCACGAGGTCGCCCTTCACGTACGGGTTGAGGAACGGGTTCACGTCGACGGCCAGCCCGTAGGCGTGCTGGGACCAGGACGTGGACCCACGGGTCGGGCGGCAGACGAACGCGCTGGTGTTGTTGCCGTCGCCGGTGGGCGGCAGGTCGAGCTCGTCGGCGCGGACGACGCGTATCTCCTCGATGGGGTAGCGGGCGGCGTCGACGGCGCGGAACACCTCCACCAGGTCGTTCGCGGCGTCGGCGTTCACGAGCAGCTCACCCCGGTGGTGCTCGCCGTCGAAGCCCCAGAACGTCACGGTGACGTAGCGCAGCTGGTCGAGGGGGACCGGGCACTCGGGCGACCAGGTGGAGCGGGCCACCACGTCGGCCGGCACCGGCTCGACGGTGGACTCGAAGGCGTCACCGGCCGGGGCGGGCAGCACGTCGGGCTGTTGGATGTGGCGGGGGTCGAGCTCGGCGGGCGTCGGCTGCACCTCGCCGAACCCGTCGGGGCCCAGCGGCAGCACCCGGGTCCCCAACCACGCCGGCGGGGCGAAGAGGTCGACGGTGGTCGACGTGGTGGCGCGCGCCGTCGAAGCCGTCGTGGTGGTCTCGGGAGCCACGGTGACGGGGGGCGCAGTCGTCGTGGGGTTCGCGGCCTCGTCGGGTCCGTCGGTCGACGCGCAGGAGCCAAGCAGCGTCGCCACCGAGGCCACCGCAGCCAGTCCCGCCACTGCGCGCCGGCGGCCGGATGGCTGGGCGCGCCGGTGCTGAGGGGTCACGGCGGCCAGTGTGCCCCGCTGGGGCGGGGCGCCTCCGTCAGCTCTTCGAGAAGCTGAGGGCGAACTCGATCTCGCCGCTGTCCTCGACCTGGGCGGGGCCGCCGCTCGGGTCGTTGATGTCGAAGTCGGACCAGGTCACGGGGATGGTGCCGGTCACCTCGACGGCGTCGCCGTTCTTGCGGGCGGTGAGGTCGACGGTGACGGTCTGGGTCACGCCGTGGGCGGTCAGGTCGCCGGTGGCGCTGACCGTGATCTCCTCCTGGTCGTCGGGTTCGGTGCCGAAGTCGACCGGTTCGGTCAGCTCGAACGTGGCGGTGGGGAACTCGCCGGTCTCGAGGATGCGGCTCTGGACCTGCCCGTCCCGGATCGACTCGTCGCTGCTCAGCGTGGTGAGGTCGACCTCGATGCTGACCGCCGTGGCGGTGGTTCCGTCGATCTCGAGCGTGCCCGTCACGTCCTCGGTCCGCCCTGCGGCCTCGTTGGTCTGCCCGAAGAGGACCTCGGTGGCCCGGTAGCCGGCGGTCGAGCCACCGGCCACCTCCCACGAGCCGGCGATCGTCCCGTCACCGGTGCTCGTCGACGCCGAGGTGGTCTCGCTCGAGCCGCCGGCCGTGGTGGTGGTGATGTCCTCGAACCCCAGCGGCTCGGGGGCGTCCTCCTGGATGAAGTTGAAGTACACGAAGGGCCCCACCACGACGGCGAGGAGGATCACCACGGGCACGGCGATGAACCAGAACTTGGGCTTGCGCAGCGTCTCGGAGAGCGACATGGCCCACAGCTTGCCCGCGCAAGCATGGATTTCGCTGGGATTCCCAGGTTTTCTCGGCGGCGGGGGCGGTGGAGGCGGCAGGCCGAGGCCGAGGCCGTCGTTGGCTCAGCTGGGGTCGCCGACCGCCACGGGGAAGACACGGTCGATGGTGGTGCCGTCGCCCAACACGCCGCCGAAGTTGTGTCCCCAGCACCGTGCTTCGCCGTTCCAGAGCTGGGCGCAGACGTGGTTGTACGTCCCACTCAGCGCCGCGACCTGACCCCGCGTGCCCACGCCGCCGATGCCGGCCACCGGAACGGGAATCGTGGTCGAGTCCGAGCCGGCGGACCCGTGCGATGCCCCGGCACACCGGGCGAGGGCGTCCGTCGTGACGACGCAGCCCAGCTCACCCGCCAGGTTCCACCCCCAGCACCGCACATCCCCGGAGCCGAGCAGTGCGCAGGAATGGAGGTGACCGCTGGCCAGCGAGGCGACCTCCGTCAGGTCGGTGTCACCGTCGACGGCGACGACCGGTGCCGGGAGCAGGTGGTCGGTGGTCGTCCCGTCGCCGGGCAAGGTCGATCGCCTCTGTCTCGTTGCAGGTGAGCTCGGTGAGGTCCCAGCGCCACCGCGATGGCCGCGGCGGCGGACACCAGCGCGACGAGGTGGCGGTGGTTCACGGGTCGATCACCGGCTCGGCCCAGTACCGCGTCACGGTCGTGCCGTCGCCGATGTTGCCCTCGTTCTGGCCCCAGCACCGGGCCTCCGCCGAGGCGAGAGCGACGCACGTCGTGCTCCATCCGACGGAGATGCCCGACACCGGGCCGAGGGGACGGGCGGTCGCTCGATCGATGACCGGCAGCGGCAGGTACTCGAAGTAGCCCTGCGGTCCGTGTCCGAGCTCACCCAGCCCGTTCTCACCCCAGCACCATGGGACTCCTGCGGATCGGACGGCGCACACGCTGTTCACCCCAGCCGAGATCGATTGGAGGTCGGTCGCCGGGGCCACGCCGGTCTCGTCGAGCACCGGGTGGGGGAGCCACGGATTCCAGGGGCTCCCGGGCTCGAGGAGCGGGGCGGGCACCTGCCCCCAGCAGACCCCTCGACCATCGAGGAGGAGGGCGCACGTGCCGCGCCCGGCACTCGAGATCGCGGACACGCCCGTCAACGGGGCCGTGCCACTCGGGTCGACCACCGTGACGGGCTGCAGCGCCGGCGGGGCGTTCCCGGCGACCGCCTGTCCGTCCCCCAGCGCGCCGCCCTCGCGGCGACCCCAGCACCGCACCTCGGACGATGCCAGCAGTGCGCAGGTCTGATCGAGGCCGACCTCGATCTGGGTGACGTCCTCGAGCGGCGCGTCGCCCGCCTCGTTGCGCACGACGACGGGGAGCGTGGACTCCGTCGTCGTTGCGTCACCGAGCGCGCCGTACTCATTGCGACCCCAACAGCGGGCTTCTCCGCTGTCCAGAACTGCGCAGGTCCGGAGGGGTCCCGCGCTGATCTGCGTCACCCCCGTGAGGGGCCCCGAGCCATCCGGGAGCAGGACCGGAACCGGGCGCAGGACGGCATCGACGTGGAGGATCCCGTCTCCGAACGCGCTCTCCGCCCGGCCCCAGCACGCCGCCGTGCCGTCCTCGAGGGCCGCGCAATTGTGCGAGAAGTCACCGGAGATGTCGACGACGCCGGTCAGCGGACCTGTGCCCTGCATCGCAGGAACGGCCACGGGTCGGGTTGCCGGGCTGCTGAGGGAGCCTGCCGAGCCGAATCGTCCCCAGCAGCGGGCTTCGGTGCTCACGAGGCGAGCACAGGTCGTGAACGCCCCACTCGCCACCTCTGCGACGTCGGTGAGGGGCGCCGGCGTCGGGCGGTTCGTGAAGGTGCAGGTGCGTTGCTCGCCGGGGGTGAGGGTGACCGTGGCACGGCGTGCCGGCAGGTCGATGCGCTCGCCGGGACACGAGAGGTCCGCGAGCTCCCAGCCGTCCAGGTCCCCTTCGGTGATCGTGTAGACGCCGGGCGGGGTGGGCCCCGACGCGATGCGGTCGGGGCTGGTGGGATCGCCGCCGCCGTCGTCGTCGAGGGTGAAGCTGCGGCAGCCGTCGACCGAGCAGCCGGTGAAGGTGTGGTCCTCACCGGAGTCGGTGAGGTCGTCGTCGACGACGGTGATCGACTGGGTCATGTCGGTGAACGTGCAGCTCCGGTGGTCCCTGGGGCCGGTGAGGACGACGGTGACGCGCCGGTTGGTCACGTCCCTGGTGATCCCGGTCGAGCTGCTGCAGACGATGCTCGTGAGCGACCAGGCGGCGGCTGGGCTCTGGGTGACGGTGTAGGTGCCGGGGGCGAGGGCGCTGCCGGTGACCGTGTTGGCGAGTGTGGGGTCGGTGTCGTCGTCGAGGGCGAAGGTGGCGCAGCCGGCGCCGAGGCACCCGGTGTAGGCGATGTCGGCGGCGTGGTCGGGGTTGCTGTCCTGGACGACGGTGATCGACGGTGACTCGTCGGTGAAGGTGCAGGTGACGTTGGTGCTGGTGGTGGCGGCGATGGTGACCCGCCGGTTGGCGATGTCCTTGGTGACGCCGCTCGAGGTGGAGCACGAGAGGGAGGTGAGGGTCCAGCCGGGGACGGCGTCCTGGGTGATCGTGTAGGTACCGGCGGCCAGGCCGGTGGCGGTGACGCGATCGGAGCGCGCGGGGTTGCTGTCGTCGTCGAGGGTGAACGGCCCGCAGTCGGCGGCCCGACAGCCCGTGAAGCCGACGTCCACACCGTCGGACGGCATCGTGTCGAGGACGATGGTGATGGTCGCCCCGGTCTCTGCCGCCACGGGGGTGGGTTGGCTCACCGCCAGCGCCGCCGCGATCGCCGCGTCGGCTGCCAACAGCGCGAGGAGGTGGCGGCGACCGCGCCTGGTCCCACCGGCGGCTGCGCCGGCTGGCCGATCGAGCGGGTGGTCTCGTGGAGTGGTCACCCGGACTCCTGACCGATCACCGGGCCCGGAAGCGCTCGTGCGGTCGTCGTGCCGTTGCCGAGTTGGCCGGAGCCGTTCAAGCCCCAACACCGGGCCTCGCCGGTGTCCAGCAGTGCGCACGTGTGGTCATAGCCGGCGGTCATCTGCACGACACCTCCGAGCGGCGGGCCGCCCGCCTGGAGCAGGACCGGTCCGGGCAGACGGTGGTTCAGCGTCGTTCCGTCGCCCAAGTACCCGCCGTAGTTCTCGCCCCAGCAGGTCGCGGTCTGCGACTCGACCCCGGCGCACGACCAGAAGGCACCGACCGCCACGGAGCGGACGTCCGTCAATGGTGCGGCGCCGGCGGCATCGACGACGGTGACGGGCACCGCGGTGCTCCCACCCGGGACCACGCTCACGCCGAGCCCCTCGTCGTTGCCCCAGCAGCGTGCCTCACCGGAACCGAGTGATGCGCACGTGTGATCCCAGGGGCCAGACACCGCAGTCACGTCCGTGAGGGGCGCCGTTCCGGAGGGATCCGTGACGACGACCGGCACGAGCGAATCGACCCGGGCGCCCTGGCCCAGTTGGCCCCACGAGCCCTCGCCCCAGCAGCGGGCCTGCCCGGTGGACAGCGCCGCACAGAGGTGGCGCAGCCCGACGGAGACGTCGGCGACGTCCCGGAGCGGCCCGGTCCCGGCCTCGTCGAGCACCACGATGGGCCGCAGTGCGTCGCCACCGCTCGTGGCGTTCCCAAGGGTCCCGTCCTGGTTGTAGCCCCAGCACCGCACTTGGCCGTCGGTGAGGCGGGCACATGCCCGTGCGAACCCTGCCGAGACCTCGGCGACACCCGTGAGCGGACCGTTGCCGTCAGTACCCAGGACGGGCGTCGGCCTCGCGGCATCCGTCGTGGTCCCGTTCCCGAGCTGGCCCTGGGTGTTGGCCCCCCAGCAGACGGCGTGTCCATCGCGGAGGGTGGCGCACGCGAACACGTTCCCGGTCGCCACCTGGATGACGTCGGACAGCGGACCGGTCCCCTCGGGGTTCGACACCGTCGCGGGGGTCGTGGTGCCACGCTGGCTGCCATCGCCCGGGTACCCGCTGCCCCAGCAGCGGACCTGGCCTCCGCCGACCACGGCGCAGGTCCGGTAGAACCCGGCGCTGATCTGGGTCACGTCATCGAGCGCGGCGGCGGTGCGCCGGTTCGAGAACGTGCACGTGATCGACTCGCCCGGGGTCAGGGCGATCGTCGCCCTGCGGCTTGCGAGCTCGACCGTCTCACCCGGACAGGCGATCGCCTCGAGATCGAGCCCCGGGACCTCGTCCTGGGTGATGGTGTACGTCCCGGCAGCGATGGAGTCCGCGGTGATGGCGGTGGGGTTGGTGGCGTCGGCATCGTCGTCGAGCGTGAAGCGACCACACCCGGAACCGAGGCAGCCCACGTAGCCGACGTCCTGCCCACCGTCGGGCACCGTGTCCTGCACCACGCGAATCGCCTGGGTCTTCTCGTAGAACGTGCAGTAGACGAGTTGCGAGTAGCTCTCGATGGTGACGACGACCTGTCGGTTGCGCAGGTCGACGATCGCGCCTGGCCCGCAGTCGATGCGGTCGAGCGTGGACGTGGAGGACGCGCGTTGGGTGATGGTGTAGGTGCCGAGCGCGAGGCCGGTCGCCGAGACGCGCCCCGGCAGGGCGGGGTCGCGGTCATCGTCGTCGAGCGCGAACGTGCCGCAACCCGAACCCGCACAGCCGGTGAACCCGAAGTCCTGCGAGGACTCGGGCTGCGTGACCACCTCGACGCTGAGCCGTGCGGACCGGTTGAAGAACGAGCAGACCACGTTCTGGCCTTCGAGCAGCACGATGGTGACCCGAGTCCCTGCCGGCGCCCAAGTGACCGTCCCGCCGGTGCAGTGGATGTCGGTCAACTCCCAGTTGGAGGGCAGCCTCTCGGTCACCGTGTAGGTCCCTGGTCCCAGCCCAGATGCGGTGATGAGCGAGGGGACCGCCGGGTCGACGTCGTCGTCCAGGGTGATCGTCCCGCAGCTCGCGCCCTGGCAGCCGGTGAAGTGCACGTCGGTGCCGTCGGCGATGTTCGTGGCGAGAGCGATCGTGATGGAGCCGCCCGTGGCGGCGGCCACCACCCGGGGTTGCCCGACGGCGAGCATCGCCAATGCGGCCGCCAGGGCCGCGACGAGGGCGAGGACGCGCCGCCGGGCCATGTCGTTCCCATCGGCAGGCCGGGCGCCCCGTTGAACGCAATTCCGGGCGGTCCCGCACCGCTTCGTCTCGCTCCGGGTCCACGAGTCCCGCCGCCGCCCCGGCGTCTCGGGCACACTCGTCGGCGGGATGATCAAGTACCTGGGGTCGAAGCGCCGGCTCGTGCCGGTGCTGGGTGATCTGTTCGCCGCCTCGGGGGCGCGCTCCGCCCTGGACCTGTTCACCGGCACGACCCGGGTGGCCCAGGAGCTGAAGCGGCGCGGCGGGTTCGTCACCGCGGTGGACACCGCTCGCTACAGCGAGGTCTTCGCCCGCTGCTACATCGAGCTCGACGCCGGCGAGGTCGACGAGGCCGAGCTCGACACGGCCCTGGCGCACCTCTCGGGGCTCCCGGGACGTCCCGGGTACTTCACCGAGACCTTCTGCGTTTCCTCCCGGTTCTTCCAGCCCTTCAACGGCGAGCGGGTCGACGCCATCCGCGATGCCATCGCCGCCGAGTACGCGGGCAGCCCCCTCGAGCCGGTGCTCCTCACGAGCCTCATCGAGGCCGCCGACCGGGTCGACTCCACCACCGGCGTGCAGATGGCCTACGTGAAGCAGTGGGCGAAGCGCTCGTACAACCCCCTCGAGCTGCGCCGGCCCGAGCTGTTGGCGGGGGAGGGGCGGGCCCTCCGCGCCGACGCCACCGAGGTGGCGGGCACGCTGGGCCCGGTCGACTTCGCCTACCTCGACCCGCCCTACAACCAGCACCGTTACTTCACGAACTACCACGTGTGGGAGACCCTCGTGGCCTGGGACGCGCCCGAGCACTACGGCGTGGCCTGCAAGCGGATCGACGCCCGCGATCCCGCCACCAAGAGCGTGTTCAACGCCAAACGGGCCATGCCCGACGCCCTGCGCTCGGTGATCGCCGCCGTCGATGCCCGTCTCCTGGTGCTGTCCTACAACGACGAGTCCTGGCTGTCGCTCGGCGAGCTCGTCGACGCGTGCTCGCCGCGAGGGCGTGTGGAGGTGTTGGCCTTCGACTCGAAGCGCTACGTCGGTGCCCAGATCGGCATCCACAACCCGGCGGGGCAGCGCGTGGGCGAGGTCTCTCGCCTGCGCAACGTCGAGTACGTGCTCGTCGCGGGCGCCGACCCCGACGTCGAGCGTGCCCTCGTCCACCGCGCCCAGTCGCTGGTCCAGAGCTGACACCTCGCCGGCGCAGCGGCCATGATGGAGTCGTGCGGGTGGGGGACAGCAGGGCAGAGGCGCGGCGTGCCACGGCGGCGCTGGCCGTCGTCGCGCTCGTCGCCGGCCTGTTCGTCGCGGTGGCCACGACCGCAGCCACGCCGACGTCGGCCGTGGCTGCCGACAACGACGACTACGTCGCGCTCGGGGACTCCTACACGTCCGGGCCGCTCATCCCCGACCAGACCGGCCAGCCCCTCGGGTGCCTGCGGTCGGACCGCAACTACCCGCGGCTCGTCGCCGCGGCCCTCGGCCTCTCGCTCACCGACGTCAGCTGCAGTGGGGCCGACACCAACGACATGGTCAACGCCCAAGGCGTGACCCCCGGCCCGAACCCGCCCCAGTTCAACGCGCTCAGCGCCGACACCGACATCGTCACCCTCGGCATCGGGGGCAACGACATCGGGTTCTCCAGCATCGTGACCGACTGCATCGCCTTCCTGCCCATCAGCGCCGCGGTCTGCCAGCCCGACTACGTGCAGAACGGCGTCGACCAGATCACCAACCGGATCGCGGCCACCGCGCCGAAGGTCGCTGCGGTCATCCAGGGCATCCGGAGCCGGGCCCCGCACGCCCGCATCTACGTGGTCGGCTACCCGGCCATCCTGCCCGAGTCCGGCGGCGGTTGCTGGCCGTCTTTGCCGTTGTCCAACGCCGACCTGCCGTGGCTGCGGGCCAAGAACCGCGAGCTGAACACGATGTTGGCGGCCCAGGCCGCGGCCAACGGGGCCCGGTACGTCGACGTGTACACCCCGGGCATCGGCCACGACGCCTGTCAGGAGAACGGGGTGCGCTGGGTCGAGGGCATCCTCCCCCGCCTGCTCCAGGCCGCGCCGGTGCACCCCAACGCCACGGGCATGGCCGGCATGGCCTCGGTGGTCCAGGCCCGCATCGCCGCCACCCCCAACCTGCCCACGGCGCCGGTGAACCTGGTGGCCACCCCGGGCGCCGCCCAGGTGGCCCTCTCGTGGGACCCGCCCGAGGACGACGGGGGCGGCGCGCTCACCGCCTTCCAGGTGTTCCGCGACGGCGCGGTCGTGCACACGACGCCCAACGGGTCGACCCGCACCTTCACCGACACCGGCCTCACCGACGGCACCACCTATCGCTACGCCGTCGCCGCCGTGAACGCGTCGGGTGCCGGCGCGTTCTCGGCCACCGTGCCCGCCACGCTGCCGGCGGCGCCGGCGCCGACGGGGGTGTCGGGCACGGTGACTGAGTCGGGTTCGGGTACGC
>OBLX010000078.1_pt1 | contig 17407 bp, 16 predicted proteins | sample 1519811 | NCBI WGS metagenome assembly OBLX01 (sample SAMEA3991476, study PRJEB22521) | metagenome | biome: anthropogenic terrestrial biome; feature: sewage plant; material: surface water | place: Sweden | collected 2012-09-26
CTTCCCATAGCAGTGGCCGCATATCTCAATCATGTTCCGGTAATAACTCATGAGCAAACGATCCGCCCCGGTGCAGCAAACAGATTTATAGGAAGACTAGCTAGAAGAATTTTCATTTCATTTCCTGAAGCGAAAAAATATTTTCCCTTATCTAAAGTTATACTAAGCGGCAACCCAATTCGACATGAAGTCGGATTAATACAAAGGGAAATACCTAACTTTAAGAAAATAAAACCCATCTTGTACATAACCGGTGGGTCACTTGGATCGCACGACATAAATAAAATGGTGTTTGAGATATTGCCAGAGCTACTCAAAACGTATATAGTCATTCATCAAACAGGATCATCGACGGAGTTTAAAGATGACGAATATGCAAAATCGCTCAAATCACAGGATTATTTTTCCTATGATCATATTGAGTCCGATCTTGTCGGGTTTGTTTACGGACAAGCAGATCTCGTAATTGGGAGAGCAGGAGCAAACACTGTATTTGAGTTGCTCGCCTTAAAAAAACCTTCGATTTTAATACCATTACCATGGTCTGCTTTTGGCGAACAGCAACTACATGCCGAGTACATGAAGTCCTTAGGTGTGGCCGAAGTTTTTGATCAGACCAAAGGTTCAGACAAGCTCCTTCTGCACATTACGGAAATGTACAGATCGCTTGAAAAGTATAGGAAAAACTTTGATACTATTAACCTACCCTATGATTCAACGTCATCAGCGAAGCAGATTTCAAAAGAGGTTCTGGCGAACGCTTCGAATGCTACTTCTACTTAGTTTACTTGTTTGCGTTGTAGCTTTCGTGTGTATTTATATTCGGAGCGCCTTCTCGGTTAAAGAGATACTCATAAATTATCCTTCTCATACAGAATCGGTACGGGGCTATGAATCCTTCTATTCTACCTTCCTTCCTCTCGTATCTGAGAAAAATGTACAAGAATCTATAGTTGCCCAAAATCCAGGAGTTTCGACGGTGTACGTTGAGAAGATATATCCAAATAAACTGTTTATTAAAATTGTCGCAGAGGGGCCATCAGTATCCTTAAAGGTGGGTAATGAATACGTACTACTGACCTCGATCGGTAGAGTCTTACAAAAGGTCAAAACAAAGCCAACCAATATACCAGAGATAATATATTATCAAGAACTTTTTAAGGAAGATGTAAAAATAGGTGACGTTCTCTCATTTAAGGACCTGCAGATTGCGATTCAGTTTATCCGCATCTTACGTACTCTAGGATATAAAGTTATCCAAGTTGATATCGACAGTTTTTATATGATACGATTAGTGTTGGAGGACTCTAGAGAAGTCTTGGTTACAACTGAAAAGAATATTCAAAAACAAGAATACCAAATTTCGTCCATTCTAAGACAGTTCAAAGTGGATGGAACCAAATTCAAACGTCTTGATGTTCGTTTTGATAAGCCAGTAATGACTAAGTAGTCCATAAAGCAAAGTGCTTTAGAGACTTTACGAGCTTTATAGACTTTATAGACAAATAATAATAATGCCTGACCAATTTATTTGCGGAATCGACATTGGAAGTTCTAAAATTTCTACTCTAGTTGCTGTAAACTCTCCTGAAGAAAAAGAACCACGAATTATAGGTTTTCATACGGCGCCGTCTCGAGGAGTAAAGAAAGGATTAGTTGTTGACATAGATCAGGTTACCGCTGCGGTTGATCAAAGTGTTGAGAAGGCAGAGAGGATGGCTGGTCAAAAGATAACCAGAGCATTTTCGTCTGTTGGAGGACCCCATATTACATCCCTAAACTCGCATGGAGTAGTTGCAGTTTCAAATCCACAAGGTGAGATTAGCCAAGAAGATGTAGATCGTGTAGCAGAAGCAGCTCGCGCAATTTCTCTCTCAACGACAAGACAAATAATTGATGTTTCTCCCCGAGAGTATATTGTTGATGGCCAGTCAGGTATCAAAAACCCCGTTGGGATGAGTGGCATTCGTCTCGAGGTAGATTCTCACATAATTACAGCCTCATTAACAAACCTTAAAAATATTGATCGCTGCTTCTCGGACTTAGGAATTGAGAACTGTGGCTTTGTATTTGCTGGATACGCTTCAGCAGAAGCGGTGCTAACAGATACCGAAAAAGAGCTTGGAGTAGTTCTTGTAGATATCGGTGGAGGCAAAATAGATATCTGTCTTTATAGCGACGGAGCTATCTCTTATTCGTCGTCGATTCCAATAGGCGCAAGACATATAACAAATGACATTGCTGTTGGTTTGCGAGTTTCCTTAGAATCAGCAGAAAGAATAAAACTATTTTTAACAAAAGAATTTCAGGACTATGGAAAACGCGAGGTTCCTATTCAGAATGCAAAGAAAAAACACGATGTCATCGACTTTTCTGCTCTACATCTACCAGAGGTTGTGAATGATGTAACTCCAAAGTTGCTTCTTGACAGCATAATCGGTGCACGTGTTGAGGAAATATATAAACTCATTTCAACGGAAATTGAAAAAAGTGGATTTAGCTCAAATGTTCCGTCGGGACTTGTTATTACCGGAGGTGGAGCACATACTATCGGAATGATTGAGGTGGGACGTAAGGTGGTTGGTTTGCCAATTAGAATAGGGTATCCAACTGGTGTCTCCGGTCTAGTTGATGAGGTTCTAGATCCACAGTATGCTACGAACGTCGGGTTGATTTTATCTGGCGGAAAAAATATAATTGACCACGAATCCAGCATGGTGAAGTTTAATAAAATTTTTAAGGATCTTTCGATAGGCAGTTCAGTCTCAAAATTGAAGGACCTAATGAAACAGTTCATACCGTAAACAATGTTAATCAAACCCAAATCAGGACAACCAGCAAAAATTAAGGTAATCGGTGTAGGTGGTGGTGGCGGTAACGCAATTACCTCAATGATGGACGATGGAGGAATTCCAGGAGTTGAGTTCATGGTGGTGAACACGGATGCGCAGGCACTTCTTCATAATAAAGCGCCAATTAAGATACAGATTGGTGACGCAGTAACAAGAGGACTTGGTTCTGGTGGAAATCCGGAGACCGGTAGATTGGCTGCAGAGGAATCCAGAGAAAAACTTCGTGAAGAACTTACTGGCGCAGACATGGTCTTTATTACCTGTGGAGAAGGTGGAGGGACCGGAACGGGAGCCGCTCCGATAATTGCTGAGGTTGCAAAAGAAACTGGAGCACTTACTATCGCAGTAGTTACTAAGCCTTTCGATTTTGAGGGAGCTAAACGCCGGCATGCAGCAGACGATGGGATTCTTGCTCTTCGCGATAAGGTTGATACTCTCATCATTGTTCCTAATCAAAGAATTCTTCAGGTAGTAGATAAAAAAACCTCCATCGTAGATGCATTTAAAAGAATCGACTCAGTTCTTCACCAAGGAGTGAAGGGTATTGCAGAGTTAATTACCGTTGCTGGTCTTATTAACGTAGACTTTGCAGACGTGAGAACTGTGATGAGTAACGCTGGTACAGCCTTGATGGGAATGGGTATTGGTAGCGGTGAGAAACGAGCAATGGCAGCTATAAAGCAAGCGATCTCATCTCCTCTTCTTGATGTGTCAATCGAAGGCGCAAAGGGAATTCTATTTAACATTGTAGGAGGCCCAGATTTGACCATGACCGAGGTCGATGAAGCAGCTTCAATCATTGCGAAGACAGTTGATCCGAATGCAGACATTATCTTTGGAGCCGTGATCGATGAGAAAATGATGGACCAGATAAAGATCACCCTTATAGCAACCAAGTTTGATGAGGGTAAATTAAACATCTTCAACTTTAAGCCAACGCTGAAGGAGGAGACAACGTCGGTGAAGAGAGAGGAAGATCCTTTGTTAGTAAACACAAATGACTCACCGCTTAAGAAGGAGCTCGATCATCAACTCGATGATATGCCGGAAGATGAGTTCACCGATGAAAACGAAGGCTTCGATATCCCTGCATTTCTGAGAAAGAAATAACCCGCTTCTTCTACGTCTGATATAATTCCTTTTCTATGACGCCTACTAAAGAGTATGAACCTGGAAGGCCAAAGTTTCCTTTATTGATTAAAAATGGAGAACAGTGGAATGAACAAATCGGGACTGGGTTGCTCCAAGAACCGGTAAGACTACTATTCACACATCCTCACAATAGTCTGTATCCCTTCGGGGTTGGTGAGTACTTTTTTGACGATTACATAGCAGAATCTCCCGTTCTTGTATTTCCCTTTAATGCTGATGACACTGCAAATCAATGTAATCTATTCTATAGACACCACAAGGCGCAACGACTAAAAGACTTCAAACCTGCGCTCAGGATTGATAAGGTTGAGGGTGAAAATTTGTGGCAAGTTTGGATCGAAGATGAGGGCGAAGTTTTACCTCTCAGCCTTGATTTCGGTCATGGGGAGGGGAGTCACTTAAGTACAGATAAAATGCTAATGCCAGCGACCTACCATACCATCGTCATGGGCCCGAAGACTGAAGCGGGAGATCTATTCATTATTGAGGGTCTGACTATTTCAAATCCATATGAGTCTCATTTACCAAATGGGGAACATACAATCTTTACCCATATTGGAGTAGGAAATATTAGATTTAAATAAAATCGCGACTGCTGTGTGATATACTATAGGTTCACAAATTATGGCACATCCAGAAAGAACTCCGAATAATCTTGGGTTAGTTAGCAAAGCAATGGAGCGCTTGGCGAAAATTGCAGATGTTAAGTACCCACCCATAAGTGACAATGCACGTTGGGTTACTCAGATGCTTGAAAAAGAACTTTATACAATTGAAGTTATCGATCCAGTGAGGGAGCTAGTGCAACCATGGGTCATAGATTTTCAGGTAAAAGAAGATCCGATCTCTCATCAACCTGAAGGGGTGCTAGTCATTGATCCATACCGTATGTCTGCCGCGAAGATTGGGACTATCGATTCAGAGTTAGTACGTACCGTATCAGTTGCTGTGCAGTATCCAGGTCGTGGATTTAATCGACCTCTTCGTGAGGTTTATAACGAAGCAGTGGAAATTCAGAAAACTTGGCTTGAGGCCAATCATGCCACGGCAACTCTTCTTGACCCACGAATGTACGATCGTGAGGTTCTCATTAAAAATCTTATGGGACCTGAGGCATATTATTCTGATTTTAGCTTTGGAAACTGGATAGCTGCACTTGCGTCGATGCAGAAGGATAGGATAGGTGCGATGAGTGAAGATTCCGCCATTCAACTTAAAGCAATTAGTGAGCTCATGAATGACCATAACGCCTTTGTTTTATGGAGAACAAAAATGGTACCCGATCGAGATCTGAATCGTCCGATGGCCGAAATATTGGTGGAATCCTTCGAACGATACCCATTTGCCGTATTGGCTGAAAAAAATGCATTTCACGCAGCGTCAACTGCTCTAAACGAAAGAATATAGCATAGCTTCCAAACCTGATATAATCTTCTGTATGAGTAGCTTCAAAGACGTCACTTCTATTCCAACCTTTCCAAAACTTGAGGAAGAAACCCTAAACTATTGGAAAAAAAATAAAATATTTGAGAAATCTGTTGAGTCACGTCCTGCGAATAAACCTTGGACATTTCTAGACGGACCTCCTTTTGTTACCGGAAACCCACATTATGGATCTTTGCTCTCTAGTATCGTGAAGGATCCTTACTGTCGTTACTGGACGATGAAGGGTTATCGCGTACGGCGTGTATGGGGATGGGACGGACATGGACTTCCAATCGAAAATAAGGTAGAGAATAAACTAAAAATAAAGAATAAACGAGAAATTGAGGAGAAAGTCGGAATAGATACATTTATCGAAGAGTGTAAAAAATATGTTGCAGAAACATCAGCAGAATGGGAGTGGTATGTAGATCGTGTTGGTCGTTGGGTAGACTTTAAAAATGCATATCGAACATGGGATATTAACTACATGGAGTCGGTGATGTGGGTATTTAAGCAGATGTATGAAAAGGGAAAAATCTATAAGGGTCTACGCGTTTCTCTATACTGTCCTCACTGCTCAACACCAATCTCAAACTTTGAGGTTGCCATGGACGCCGACAACTATAAAGATGTTACCGAACATGGCACAACCTACAAATATCGTGTTGAAGGAGAGAAGAATACCTTTTTCCTCGCATGGTCGACAACTCCATGGAATAAAATTGTCACTCCCGCACTCGCAGTTAACCCAACCTTAGAATACGTCACCATAGAAGTTGCGGATGAAAGATACATCCTCGCCAAGTCTACGCTCGACACAGTAATCGATAAGAAATACGAAATACGGGATACGGTTTACGGGAGGGACCTCATTGGTAAAAAATTTATTCCGCACTACGATTATTACAAACAAGATGACGGAAAGCGTTATTTTGAGATCGTTGGCGATGAGTTTGTCACGGCAGATGAAGGAACTGGAATTGTGACAATAGCAGTATACGGAGAAGAGGATCTGAAGGTGATGCAACGGGAAAATATCCCACTAGTGCAACACGTAGACGACGAAGGCCACATCTACAAGGATGTGCCATTATTCGGAGGGATGTTTTATAAAGCGGCAAATAAAGCAGTGAATGAGGATCTGTCTAAACGAAATCTCATCTTTAAAGATGAGCCTTATACTCACTCAGCGGCGCATTGCTGGCGCTGTGCAACTCAACTTTTTTATAATCCAATGAATGCATGGTATGTGGATGTGCAGTCGATGAAGAAAAAAATGAGGGATACTAACGAAAAGATTAACTGGTTTCCTTCACACTTTAAACATGGAAGATTCCTCAAGAGCATGGAAAATGCTCCCGACTGGAATATCTCCCGAAATCGCTACTGGGGGAGTCCGGTACCAGTATGGGAATGCGAATGTGGTGAACGCTTTGTCCCAGGGTCCATAAAAGAACTTGAGGATGCGAGCGGCATAGAGGTTAAGGATTTACACAAACCATTCATAGATGGGGTGACTGTGAACTGTAAAAAATGCCTAAAGAAGGCGAAAAGAACTCCTGAGGTTTTGGATAGCTGGATAGAGGCTGGATCAGCGTCTTTTGCAGAGAGGCATTTTCCTTTTGACTCGACGCATAAACTTGAAGATTTTTTCCCTCCAGATTTTATAACAGAGTACACCGGCCAGATTCGCGCATGGTTTTATGTCCTTCATGTCATTGGCGCTGTAATTTACGATGCTCCAGCATTTAAAAATGTTGTAGTTACAGGAGTGATACTTGGAACGGATGGAAGAAAGATGAGTAAGAATTTTAAGAATTATCCTGATCCAAAAGAAATGTTGGAGAAGTACGGGGGAGACGCACTCAGACTTTATTTGGCAGGTAGTTCTGTTATGAAGGCCGAAGACCTTCTAATCTCGGAAGGGGCTTACAGAGACCAGATCAGAGGAATACTTCTGATTCTATGGAATACCTACAAGTTTTTTATAATGAACGCGAAACAAGCAGAAAAAACTTCAGAAGATTTTAAGGTGGTTACTTCCAAAAATGTTCTAGATAAATGGGTACTAGCGCTCTTGCAGGACTGCGTAGAACAGGTGACAATGTCGATGGAGTCGTATGATTCGGTTACGACTATTCAACTTTATTACTCATTCATTCAGGATGTTTCAACATGGTATATTCGAAGAAGCCGAGATCGTTCATCCGATGTAGAGTTTCTATCTACGCTTTACCATGTGCTATTAACTCTGACAAAACTAATGGCGCCGATAGCTCCATTTGTCACTGAAGAAATGTATAGAAATCTCACTGGTGGAGAGTCTGTACATCTCGAAAACTGGCCTCAGGTAGACAATAAATTTATCGACAAAGACCTCTTGGCCCAGATGAAAAGTTTGAGAATTTTCGTCGAGTTGGGTCATGCTCAGAGAAAGGAGAAAAATTTTGCTGTGAAACAACCATTAGCAGGTCTTAAGGTTTTTGTTACCGATAGTACAGTTAAAATTAAGTCCGATTTAGACAATCTGATTATGGATGAGTTGAACGTAAAGAAAGTCGAGTTTATTAAAGGCGAAGCAGAGCGTGTTGAATTTGATTTCGAACTTAATGATGATCTAAGGCAAGAAGGGGAGATGAGGGTTATTATTCGAAAGATTCAGGCGGAACGAAAGAATCTAGGGACCGACAGATCTGAGCTCGTTGAGGTGACGCTTCCAAGTTGGCCAAAGAACTGGGAGGATGAAATAAAGAAGAAAGCACTTGTTGATACGCTTACCGAAGGTGAATTTAAGGTTACCAGAGTTACAACAGTTTAATGAGACTCAACTGGAGCATTTTATTTCCCGCGATACTTTTATTCTTGATTGGAATCTTTAATCTTATCGGCGTGAGAAGCGACCTGATTATTACGCAGGTAATAGCAGGTATATTAGCGGTTCTGTTTTTTATCTGTCTTAAGATACTTGGTATTAATTTTTTCAAGAATAACGCAACCTTACTCTACTGGGTGGGAATATCACTTCTTGTGCTTACCTATGTTATTGGTTTTGAAGCTCGAGGTTCTCGGCGGTGGATCGACCTTCATTTTTTTAGTATACAGACCTCAGAAATTTTCAAGCCATTTTTTGCAATATTTATTGCTCAGTACTTTGTGGTAAATAAAAACTGGCTATATAATTATAAGACGGTATTTACAGGGATAGCCTATTTCCTTCTTCCCACCGTTCTCATTTTAAAGCAACCTGATCTTGGAACCTCATTGGTCTATGTCGCGATGTTTTTACCTGTTTTAGTCTACTCTGGAGTGCCACGTAAAATTCTTGGAAAGCTAGCCTTAAGTGGAATGGTAATTGCACCGATTTACTGGATGATCTTAAAGGAATACCAAAAGGTTCGTCTACTAAGTTTTTTGAATCCACAAGCTGATATACACGGAAGTGGATATAATCTCGTACAATCGATCATTGCAATTGGCTCTGGTAAGGTGCTGGGTAGAGGACTTGGGTACGGAACTCAAGCTAAGCTTAATTTTCTTCCTGAGTTTCACACTGACTTTGCTTTTGCTTCTCTAGTAGAGCAGTTTGGTTTATTAGGAGGACTAATGGTTATAGGATTGTTTTTAATTCTTGCAAGAGCCTGTATAAATGAGCTTAGAAAAAAATATAACCAGAAGGATGACGATAGCAAATTTAAGTTTTTATTTCAGTTAAGCATTTTTTCATCGATTGTTTTTCAGGCGGGGATAAACATCGGAATGAATATGGGCTTATTTCCCATTACCGGAATTACACTACCGTTTATTTCTTACGGAGGCTCATCATTGATTGCGATCTTTGCTTCGTTGGCATTTTTGAACTAATCGTCTAGGCGTGAGTCCAGATTGAAGAATTGCGAAGTTTTGCTTGCCATGAGCCTGCCAAATGGAGTATAATAGGTGAATGTCAGTTAAAGCAGTCGTCACAACTGGAGGCAAGCAGTATCTTGTTGGAGAAAATGAAGAGATTACCGTCGAGCATCTTGAAGGTAATTTAAATGACCAGATTAAGCTCAAAACCCTTGCTATTTTTGATTCAGAAAAAGATACCGTGGAACTCGGCACTCCTGAGTTAAAAAAAGAAGCAGCTGCAACTATTGTTGAGCAAGGAAAAGGTGAAAAGATCAGAGTTGCTAAATTCAGAGCTAAGTCTCGATACCGAAAGGTTACAGGTTTTCGACCAGTGCTTACCAAACTAAAAATTAGCAAAATATCCTAACTTTAAACAAATCTCATGGCCCATACAAAGTCGCAAAAAGCTACAGCAGGAAATAGAGACTCACGTTCCAAACGTCGTGGAGTAAAGATCTATGGTGGTCAGGCAGTAGCTACAGGGAACATTATTGTCAGGCAGAAAGGTTCTAAGTTTAGAGCCGGAGAAGGTACGAAACTTTCAAACGATTTTACTATTATCGCAATGAGATCTGGAAAGGTTGAATTTAAGACAAAGCACGGAGTACAATACGTGCAAGTATGCGAGACGAAATAAAAGAAATCTTCACTCAATTCCTACAGGAAAAAGACATCTTCAAGAAAGCGCAGCTTCTTACATCTCTTACAAAAGATAAAGGTGTTCGTATTGTAGAGATAGCCAAGCATCTTAATATGAAGCCCTCGTATGTGAGTCATATTCTGAGACTTAACAAACTACCTGCGCTGGTCATTGATGGTTACTATAGTAACTCAATTATGCCTACACATCTTTACATACTCGCAAGACTACAAAATCACGAGCAGATGATTGCAGCATACGAACACGTTCTAGCAAATAATTTATCGGTATTTGATACAGAAATATTGGTTCGCTCTGTTCTATACGGTATCAAGAGCGTTGGAGAATATCTTTCGGTAGATGAGGTGAGAGCTTTCACAGTTCTAATGAGAAAATTAGGAATTACAGCAAAGATCATTCAGTCAAGAATACGCTCAAAATGTGTTCTTGAGTTAAAAGGAGATTTGATTACAACAAGTGTACGGCTTCGAGAAATTATAAAGCTGCTAGAAAATTTGGCAGTCGAAGAGCAGAAAGCGGATTTTTTATAACCCCCATAGTATCGAACGGAAAGTATCTATATACCACCTGCCCAATTAAGAGAGCTTCAGGAACAGGACCAAACTCACGAGAGTCGGACGACGCACCTCGATTATCTCCCATTACGAACATACTTCCCTCTGGTATTACTGTTGGCGATCCCTCGATTAAGACTCCACCAGGAATGAGATTTGTAGGCGTTTTAGTATAAGACTCCTTAATCTTTTCGTTGTTAACATAGACCTCTGCATTTTTGATTACTACCGAATCTCCGGGTAGCGCGATTACTCGCTTAATCAGCTCGATGTCATTATTTTTGGGTGACTTAAAGATAACGACGTCCCCTTTTCTGATAGGTGAGAACTTATACGCAATTTTACTGGTAAAGATATATTCACCTGAGTGAAACGTATCTTCCATTGATGCTCCTTTGACCTGATTAGGCTGAACTATAAAAAGGTAGAAAACAAGAAATATGGAAGCGATGAAGACGACAGTCTCCAAAATATCCATTACAAACTCAATTACAGACTTAATCATAGGATCTAACCATTGTAAGGAGTTTTGGCTCATAATTCAACCATGGAGGGTATAATGTACATGAAGAGTTAGGCCATTTAGCTCAGCTGGCTAGAGCGTTCGATTCACATTCGAAAGGTCAGGGGTTCGAGTCCCTTAATGGCCACTAAAACAGAACTGTTTTCCCGACGAATTTCATTCGCGCGGGATCCCGTATGAAAACTATCATCGGGACAAATCCAGCACTGTCCACAGTTTTTCACAGTTCGAGGAGAAGTGATCTCGAAATTACCCCTAATTAAAGGTACTTCAACTTAAGTTGTGCAAGAAAAGCTCCATCAATCGTATGTTCTGGGATAACCATGATAATGCCATTCTCTGAGTGTGAAGGTAAATAGCCTATAGTTGCAAAAAGCACCATTTTTTGATAAAATTGGTGCTTATGTTTGAAAGAAAAATTATTGGTATGTTCGGTTCTGATCCTCTCGCAGCCAGTGCTGGAAAAGGAGCAATCAAGCCATTAAAGCCTCTTAGCATGTTTGGACCGGGAAACAATGGACTACCTCCCTTTGAAAGCAGGAAAGGACTCTATAAATCTCCATTTAATCTGGATTTGATCGAATTTTCTAATTGGCAGGAAAAAGGTGTGCCATTTCTCAAAACTGCAGAGGATTTCGTAGATGGAAGGCCTCTTAGTCCAGAGTTTATGAGAGTAATTAGAATTGGGATGGAGTACCATAGACATGGCTTAGAAGGTATATTTTACGAACTAGCAGCATCAGGTCTGCAAACTGAGATTTTAGTACCTAAAATTACAGAAATAGGCAACGTAAGACGGGTTGAGCTACCGGCAAATGCCGAGAAGTTTAAGGGGTTTCTTCACGCGATTGTAAACAGTAAAATTTTACCAGATGGTCAAGTAATATTTGAAGGTTTAGCCAATCTTGAAGGTAAAGGTCAGGACTCAACTAAATTAAGACTCGTAGGGATAGCAGCTACAAATGGACAAGCTTTCTTCCATCCAGACTTCATTCCTTACTCAGACACAACGATAGCAATAAATCGTTTAGTGCCTCCTCAAAATAAATCATTACCGAAAAAAAAGTCGGTTTAATGAGCCACCTTTAACTTCTTTTTTTAATCTTACAATCATATCTGAAAAGTCTTTTCATTCGGTGTTTAATGAATTTAGAGCAATATTTATGAGAAATTTGAGATTGGGCGCTAGATCTATCAAAACGAATTGTATATATATCTTCTTCATCGACATATTTTTCTGTAATTTGACCGGTAAACTGCTCCCAAACATCGTTTTTTTCCGCAATTTGAGCTAATGTAATTGTGTAATCGCCTTCACTCAATTTCTTCACATGAAGCTTGTAGGTCCCAGACTGTGCATTAGGTAGAAAAATCATACCTCCCTCAGACGAATATGTATTGTCGCCTAACTCCAGCTCTATTGCAATTGGAGACTGAGCAGTGATAAGTATGGAAGGTGATATTTTAGTCTCCTCTCCCTCCTCTATCTGATCATCGGAAAATGGTACATTTAAATTACTAAATATCTGCTTGATCCCTTCCGATTTATAAATTAGCTCCCCGTGATCTAATGGTAGTTGTACTTGTGCAGATCCAAATTGGGAACTAATTAAAGGTACGAGGTAGTCACCTGCTCCATATATGTAACTCAAAGGTCTTCCATCAAGATAATCCCTAGTTAGAAGATCAAAGAGCGCTCTGTTGCCAACGACAATTTCCTTCGGTGTTTTATTGATCGTTTTGTTGCCATAGATTACAGTCATTTTATTGTCAATTGAGGTTGTATCACTGTATTCGTTTAATGCATTATTTTGTATTGATAAAGAATTTACTGAGATACGGTTCCCTTTTTTATTTTTCAAAAAATCATAGGTTGGAAACAGGTCATATAGAGAGGGGATTAAATTCCTTACAATCTCCCTGTCAGTTCTAAAGTTATATCTATTCAAATTTATCAACAGTTTTGTTCCTAACCAAAGAAATGAGTCATCCTTCTTGGTTTCCCCCGCTTCTAACGGTTGGTAAACCTGCACAACTCCTTTATGGGGTGATCCTACAGTGACCACCTGTGAGATTTTGTCGCTAGAGTACTTTTGAGCATATATCCTACTTAGCAATCCTCCCATTGAGTGCCCGACCAAGCTGACCGTATTGGAATCATCGAGGCTCCAGATATTTGTTTGTAAGAAATTATGAAGATTATCAGCTGATTCGCTCAAAGATTTTCTCCAATCGTAAGGATAAACAAAGTAATCAATATTTTTTTTGTAACCTACATTTTCGAGAGATTGCATTAATCCATCGTATTCATGAACATATGTTGGAATTATCCAATCATTGGTTTCTGAATTGTGTAAAATAGCCTCTTGATTCCAAGAAGCAAAAAATCCGGGAATAATAATTATCTTTGACTTACTTGTGTTTTCAACAACCCGGTTTAGTTTCCATTCCCCAGACGTAGCCGGTCCCTTTGCGGTGTAGAAGAGTTCTTTTGGAGAGGAGTCGTATATAAGAGATGGTGCGATAATATACGTTTGATCATACGGTTTGTCTCTTGATATAAAAGTATGATAGTTTGTCCAAACAGAGTTACATGATAGAGGACCTACCGATGTAACCTCAGTTATTCCACTAGTTGAGTGATAAAGTAGATGTTTAACATTATGCTCATCAGTGTAGAGTTGAGTGTTACCCACATCACCACCACTGATGATTGGATTATTAGAGCAGGGTGTGAAGTTTATACCATCTATTGAACTAGCAAGTCCTAAGTTCCAACCTGATCCAGCAGTCCCACAGTAAAACAAAAAGTAGGTACCATTTTCAAAGTAACCGAAAGGACAAGACAGTTTTTGACTGTTCCATTGCTGCCTATTTAGATTGATTAAAACTGGAGTATCAAACTGAGCGCCTGTTGCCGTTGCTTTTTTGACCTTTATATCGGTGCCAGAACCTTCAGATGGCTCAGAAATATAATATATATAATTGTTTCCTTCATGCTTAAACAACGATGGGTCGTGATTATCACCGGTGTCATTTACCGTCACTAGTTCGGAGGTGGGCCAGTTAAGTCCATCTATTGAACTAGCATATCTTATCTTTAAATTAGTACCGTTAGAACCTGTGAACCACATTTTGTACTCTCCATTTTCTTTTGTTACGGTACTTTGAAGTATATAGAAGTTGGTATTAAAAGGATTGTTTTGATCCTTCTCTAAGTGCAGTGAAGCTGCATTTACGGTGCCTGACAGAAAGTTCGCAAGTACAAAAATCAATACAATAATCAAATTCATCTTCAACCGAATGGCTCTAAGGTTAAAAGTAAAAACATTTGCGAACATGTAACCATAAAATCACTTCGTTAGTTTCTTGTCAGTCGCATATATGCTACAAAAACACACCTTTAGCCTATCCAGACAGAATAAAAAACATCAATTACTACAAGTTTAAATATCCTTGCTTCAATTATTTAAATAATTGAAGCACTGGTCAAGATTTTATTTAGAAGGAAGTACCGTGTATAATATGAGCTTGGTAAATGGCCTAGGCTATAACGGGCCCGTAGCTCAACTGGTAGAGCAGTTCCCTCTTAAGGAATTGGTTCAGGGTTCGAGTCCCTGCGGGCTCACATTTTGCAAATCTGAGGCTAAGCGAAATTCTCAACTTTTGTGTATTTACATAACGATGCTAAAAGTGTTCCAATCCCTTTAGGTATCTCCCAAAAGGGGTAAACGTCTGATAAAATAAACCCGTGCTTGATATATGTTTTTATCCAGATCACAATAATCTAAAGCTTTCTAAAGCCACAGAAGAGTACGGTCTTATTTGGAAAGAGGAAAGAGGAAAAATTGGAAAAGCAATCAGTGATATAACTGGTTTAAATTTTAAGACAAAAAAAATTAATGCAATAGTATACGAAGGTTCTTCTTATTCTTATCCTCTAAAGCTCAGAGCTAGTCATTCTAAAACTCTAAAAAAAACAACTTTAGTTCACGAATTATTCCATAGAATATTTCTAGACAATAAGATTAAGTTCGAAGGCAGATTTTATTCAAAAGAGTGGGATTATAAAGTACATAAAATTATTTCACTTTTTCTCTACTTTACTTTAAAGCAGCTTTATGGGGACGAGGTACTTAATGCGAATGTTAAAAAGGAGTCAAAAGGAGAAAGAAAAAAAATATGGGTTGCAGTTCTTAAGTTAAGTGACAGTGAAAAAAGAGAATATATTAGATCATTTATGGCTTCACAACAATAAGAATAGGATATAATGTGACCGTATGTTGCCTGAATATCGAGTTCCGCTCAAATTACTGGGTACAGAGCAAGAAGATCTAGCGCCACAGGTATACGGGGCAGTGGCAAATCCATTTACTTCGAGCGTTGTGTTATTCGGAATTCATAGAGGAAAGCATATAGCGATAAAGTTTTCGCAATTATCCCATGGCGCGGAACACGAATGGGAAGGGCTAACCAAAGCAAGCGATGCTGGTATAAAGACAACTCCTCCGGTAGGACTTGCTATGACAGAAGAGGGGAAAACGGTGCTAATTACGTCTAAGATTGCTGGAACGAACCTCTACACCAATCCAGACTTATTATTGCGAAGGAGATTCGGAGAAATAGTTCGCACAATGCATGATGATGTTTACGTTGAGGGAACAAGCTGGAGGCAATCGGAATATTCTGATTTTGAGAGAATTGCATCCAAATTACAGCTACGTCTAGAAAGTGTAGGTACTGACACGCTTAGATCTGAGGCAGCTTCTCTTATTGGTAATAATTCCGAAGCATTGAGAGGGCGCTTAGTTGAGATGGAACCTTCATTCACACATAACGATCTTCACAATGACCAAGTATTAGTACTTAAAGATGGTACCATGGCTCTCATTGATTTCGAGTCATGGTCTGAAGGGGACCCTCTAAAAGACATTGCAAAGTACATATTTCATACGTTAAGAACTAGGCAGCCGATTACAGATATTACCGAGTTCGCACGAGGATATTCCAAAATAACTGGCGATCTTTCTACCGACGATGTAGCGTCGTTATCTTATTATGTTCTGGAAGTAGGAATAAATACTGTGAGTTTTTATAGAAGATTTAGACATTCTCACTATCACTGGGCTCTTGATTATTTGAACAGAATAGTAGAATATCTTGAATCAGGAGAGATTCTTAATAGTCTAAAGTACTAAGTATGTGTAATTACTTCTTTACAACACGTACACCTTTATTTTTTAGTTTGGCCGGAAAAATCTGACAGCTGTCACAAGCGCATCCTTGTGAACTTGCGGAACAACAACCGTCGCAGCCACAACTACCACCACAACTGCCTCCACCACAGCTACCTCCTCCACAACTTCCTGCTGATGTTGGAATGCCTTTAGTGACCGGTCTACTGGTTGGCCTGGCAATTGGTCTGGCTTCTAACAATAATTCTGATCTGCTCATAAAATCACCCCCTAACCCTTACGACCGTAAATATATATCAGAAAAAACTATTTGTCAATCTCACCGACCGCTATGACTCCTAATACGGACTCATCTTCACCATCTAAATCCAATAATGAGTTTAATTTATCGTCAATGAAACCTCCAATTGAAGCGCAGCCTAATTTTAGAACCGCTGAAAGAAGATATATGTTTTGTGTTAAAGCTCCTAATTCTGTTAAAGTATGTCTATAGCCTCTGTCTCGATACTTCATTTCATTCCTCCAAAAAACTGCTGAAATAACGATCAATGCTCCTGCGTTCGATATCCAATCTTGGTTGAAGTTTTTCATAAGCACTTCCTTAAAATGTTTCTTTGTCCAAAGAAACTCTAATTTGCCACTTCTTAGGTGGTAGTGATAAATTCCCTGTTTAAGCCCTTTAGTATTAAAACTTACTATGTATGTCTCAAGAGGATACCTTGCTCCAGCAGAAGGGTAGAATCTATTCCCAGCCTTACGATTTTTATTTCTTAATCCTGCTGAATAGTAAAGCAATGTACCTAGTTTTGAAAAATTTAACTCTTTTCCTGAGTATTCTCTCAGTGTCTTTCTTTTGCTTAAAGCATGTAGGAGTTTTACGTTATCCAAATTGATTTTTTTCGGTAATACGATTTTTTCGAATTTTGGATAGCCTTTATAGAAAATATGAAACCACTCTTTGGGACCATTATTTATAGAACCTTTTTTTTCTATAAATTTTGTAAGTTTTGTTGCATGATGGTACTGTTGCGATTCAGAATATGGCAGTAAATTAAATTTCTTTTTTAATTCGTTATTGATTTTCATAGAAAAGGATGTGGCACCTTATTTAAAGTGCGTGAAAATTGATAAGGTAGTTTTTTAAGATCGGAAGAGCG
>OBLX010000079.1_pt1 | contig 17244 bp, 14 predicted proteins | sample 1519811 | NCBI WGS metagenome assembly OBLX01 (sample SAMEA3991476, study PRJEB22521) | metagenome | biome: anthropogenic terrestrial biome; feature: sewage plant; material: surface water | place: Sweden | collected 2012-09-26
ACGAGATCACTGTGTGACTGGAGTTCAGACGTGTGCTCTTCCGATCTCGCGTTGCCGCAGCTTTCGATATGTCTGCATGTTTTGCAATGTGCTCAATCAGTTCGGTTTTGTTCACAAAGAACCTCTGGTGAAATAAGAGTTAACAGAATTATCTCTTCAAAAAATAATGCGTCTGGCCCACTTCGCATGAAGACCACGGCTCCCAACCGCGTCAACAACACCTAATGAGCTTGCAACAGTGCGCTCTCAAATTCTAGTCGGTTTTTCTGAGTCTACCCGTGGCTCGTCGTTCGATTGTCAGATCAAGGTCAATAAAAATTGACATTTATCTGTCCAACTGTGGGGCATGTTCGCCTGCTCACTTGGACCGTGCGCGAATTTCAGGCAGTGCTTTCTGCAGGTAGTACACCATAGACCAAACCGTCATGATGGCAGCCAACCAGATCAACCAGACACCCCAAAGGCGTGTGTCGATGACACCCAGCAACATACCGTCATACAACAGGAAAGGGATGGCCACCATTTGCGCAAACGTTTTAAGCTTTCCGATCATGTGAACGGCAACACTGTTGGACGCACCGATCTGGGCCATCCATTCGCGCAAAGCGGAGATGGCAATTTCACGCCCGATGATGATAAGCGCCACAAAAACGTCAGCCCGCCCAAGGTGCACCAGCACCAGCACGCAAGCACAAACAAGAACTTTGTCGGCCACCGGGTCGAGAAACGCACCAAAAGAAGACACCTGGTTGAGCTTGCGGGCAAGGTATCCATCCAGCCAGTCAGTAGCGGCAGAAACGACAAACAAGGTCGTGGCCAACAGGTTGCGACTGGCGGGTTCAATGGGCAAATAAAACACCGCCACTATCAGGGGAATCGCCGCGATGCGCGCCCAGGTCATGATGGTGGGGATGGTAAAAAACATGCTGGGATTGTGGCACGGCTTGACCGTGTTCGGTACATTGCGATCAACGCAAGGCGCGGTAAATTTCCTCAGCCAATTCGCGCGAGATGCCTTCTACAGTCGCAATATCTTGAGCGCTCGCCTGTGCAACACCGCGCACACCCCCGAAACGCTGCAACAACTTGGCACGCCTTTTCGGACCAATGCCGGGTATCTCTTCCAGCTTGCCACCATCGACCCGAACCCTGGCTCTTTGAGCGCGCATGCCAGTGATGGCAAACCGGTGGGCTTCGTCACGAATTTGGGCGACCAGCATCAACGCGGCCGAGTCTTTGCCCAAATACACTTTATCGCGGCCATCGGCAAACACCAGCTCCTCAAGCCCTACCTTGCGGCCCTCGCCTTTCTCAACCCCCACAATCAGTGACAAGTCCAGTCCCAGCTGCTCAAACACCTCGCGCGCCATCGACACCTGGCCCTTGCCACCGTCCACCAACACCAAGTCCGGCAGACGTCCGGTTCCTGGCGGAATTTGTCCGGACTGCTTTGCCTGGCGCAAAGTCTCGGCCAATTTTCCGTAGCGACGCAGCAACACCTGACGCATGGCAGCGTAGTCGTCGCCCGGTGTGATGCCGTCGATGCCATAACGGCGGTACTCGGCGTTTTGCATCTTGTGGTGATGAAACACCACACACGAGGCTTGGGTCGCCTCACCTGCCGTGTGTGATATGTCAAAACACTCGATGCGAAGTTCGTCCAGATCGTCCGGTGCGAGGTCCAGCGCATCGGCCAAAGCACGGGTGCGGGCCTGCTGGGAACCTTCTTCCGCCAGCAAACGAGCCAGTTGCAGCCCCGCATTGGTTTGCGCCATCTCCAGCCAGATCCGTCGTTGCTCGCGCGGCTGGTGAACCGCCGTCACCTTGACACCACTTTGGGTGGACAAAACCTTGAGCAGGCTTTTGTTCACCGGCTCACTCACTACCAGCGAGGGGGGAACTGGCACGTGAAGGTAATGCTGGGCCACAAAGGCCTGCAGAACCTGGGCCTCTACCGACGGAGCAGCGTCTGCGCCGTCGTCATCTTCGCTGAAGACGCCGGTTGCATCCTCCACATGCGTCGGAAAGTAGGGCCGATCACCCAAATGACGCCCGCCACGCACCATCGCCAGATTCACACAGGCCCGCCCGCCCTGCACTTTCACCGCCAAAATATCAACGTCGCGGTCCGACACGTTATCAACCGATTGCTGGTGCAACACATTGGACAGCGCCGCCACCTGGTTGCGCAGCTCAGCCGCCTGCTCAAACTCCAGCCGGTCTGCATGCGCCATCATGCGCGCCTCCAGTGCCTGCATCACCAGGCCGGCATCGCCACGCAAAAAGCGCTCGGCATTGGCAACATCTTGCGCATAATTTTGCTCGGAAATATGCCCCACACAAGGCGCAGAGCAGCGCTTGATCTGGTACAGCAAACAAGGCCGGGTGCGATTGTTGAACACCGGGTCTTCACAAGTTCGCAAACGGAACACTTTTTGCATCAGCAAAATAGCTTCCTTCACGGCCCATGCGCTCGGGTAGGGCCCAAAATAGTGGTGTTTTTTTTCTACCGCCCCCCGGTAATAGGACACCCTGGCGAAACTTGAGCTCGCACTGGAAGACGCACTCACGCCAGTGATTTTCAAATACGGGTAGCTCTTGTCATCCCGGAACAAGATGTTGTACTTGGGATTGAGCGCCTTGATGAGGTTGTTTTCCAGCAGCAGCGCCTCCGCCTCCGAGCGTACAACGGTGGTCTCCAGACGCGCAATTTTGCTGACCATGTGCCCGATGCGGGTGCCGCCATGGTTCTTCTGAAAATAGCTGGACACCCGCTTTTTGAGGTTGATGGCTTTGCCTACATAAAGCACGGCACCTTGCGCATCAAAATAGCGGTAAACACCGGGCAGCCCCGGAAGACTTGCCACGTCGCTGAGCAATTGTTCGGGGTGCACCGACAAAGACGATAGTTCCACCGTCTGTGACGGCGGCGAGTTTGCGGGTGGTGTTGAATCATTCAAAGTTGGCATAGATACGTATTGTGGACAATCTCTGGCGTGAAAACAGGAAACCTTTGGGACATCTTTTGCCGGGTCATCGACAACTACGGCGACATTGGCGTGTGCTGGCGCTTGTGCGCAGGCTTGGCCGAACGCGGTGAGCGGGTGCGCTTGTGGGTGGACGATGCCAGCGCGCTGAACTGGATGGCACCCGAAGGGTTACCGGGCGTCGAGGTCAAGCCCTGGTCTGAATCAACCCATGCATCGGGACTGACCGTTGGCAATGTACTGATCGAGGCATTCGGGTGTGAAATTGCTCCTGAATTTATAGCTGCTTGCGCAATGAATACGTGCGCTAGAGGCCAAAAACGCATATGGATTAACTTGGAATACCTCAGTGCCGAACCTTTTGTGGAACGCTGCCATGGCCTGCCATCCCCGGTCATGGCCGGGCCGGGTGCGGGCCTGACCAAGTACTTCTATTACCCCGGTTTTAGCGCCGCAACTGGTGGGCTTCTGCGGGAACCTGGTTTACTGGCACGCCAGACCCGTTTCAACCGGGCAGATTGGTTGGCACAGCACCACATCGAATTTAAGGGCGAGCGTTTGATTTCGCTGTTTTGCTACGAACCAACTGCTTTGGAGGCGCTGATCGAACAATTGGCGAATGACTCACAGGCGAGTCGACTCTTGGTCACAGCCGGACGGGCCACGGCTGCCGTCAACGCCTGTCTTGAGCATAAAAACAGGCTCCTGCGCACATGGAATGGGCGCAGTATGCTATCTTTTTCATACCTTCCCACGATCACTCAAGTCGAATATGACCATCTTCTATGGGCCTGCGACCTCAATTTTGTGCGCGGCGAAGATTCACTGGTTCGCGCTCTGTGGGCGGGCAAACCCTTTGTCTGGCAGATTTACCCCCAGCATGACGATGCACACCACACCAAGCTGGAAGCATTTCTGGAGGTCATGAAGACCCCACCTTCGCTACGGGCATTCCACCGTGTCTGGAACGGGATTCAGGCTACCAACCAAACTGTATTGCCTGCGCTGGATTTGCCCGCTTGGAAAGAAACAGCCCTTCAAGCCAGGCACCAGCAAGCCCAACTGACCGATCTTGTCAGTCAGATCACGGATTTTGTAAAAATAAACCGCTAAAATAGTGGGCTTTGCGGCATTCGACTGGATTCAAAACCAGTGCCTTGCGCCCTCGCCGTGAGATCGGCGTTGTTTATTTTGCCGTCTATTTTGCCGTCGTATGTACGGCCAACCTTCACACAATCGCTATGAAAATCGCTCAAGAAATCCGCGCAGGCAACGTCATCATGCACGGCAAAGACCCCATGGTCGTTCTGAAAACCGAATACAGCCGTGGTGGCCGCAATTCCGCCACCGTGCGCATGAAGCTCAAAAGCCTGATCGCCAACTTCGGCACCGAAGTCGTGTTCAAGGCCGATGACAAAATGGACCAGGTCATTCTGGACAAAAAGGATTGCACCTACTCCTACTTTGCCGACCCCATGTACGTGTGCATGGACGCCGAGTACAACCAGTACGAAGTGGAAGCCGAAAACATGGGCGACGCGCTGAACTATCTTGAAGACGGCATGGCCCTTGAAGTGGTGTTTTACGACGGCAAGGCCATCTCGGTCGAACTGCCCACCAGCGTGGTGCGTGAAATCACCTGGACAGAACCCGCCGTCAAAGGCGACACCTCCGGCAAGGTGCTCAAGCCCGCCAAGATTGCCACCGGTTTCGAGATCGGCGTGCCAATTTTTGTAGCTCAAGGCGACAAGGTTGAAATTGACACCCGAGTGGGTGAGTACCGCAAGCGCGTTTAACCTTTCGCAATCATTTGCGAACCCATGCACTTCTTGCAAAAGGCTTCCCTTGGGAAGCCTTTTTTATTGACCGCTCGCTTTTCAACAGATTCGTTTTGTTTGGCCTATGGACCCCGCCTGCAAAATCGGTGTAGGCTTGAAGCATGAGCCAATTACCGCAAAACCGAGCAGCTCCCGCTACGCTGCCAGAAAAATCAACCGCCGCAACCAACCTGGCCCTGCGCCGGGTAGCAATTGACACCTACCGCGAAAACGTTGCCTACCTGCACCGGGACTGCGCCGTCTACCGCGCGGAAGGATTTCAGGCTCTGTCGAAGGTCGAGGTTCGGGCCAATGGCCGACGCATTTTGGCAACACTGAATGTGGTCGATGATGCTTCGATCGTCGGCTGTAACGAACTTGGCTTGTCAGAGGATGCCTTTTTGCAGTTAGCCGTTCAAGACGGCCACACGGCGTCCGTGTCGCAAGCCGAACCGCCAGAATCCATTGGTGCGCTTTACCGAAAACTGGCGGGCGAAAGGCTCGGGCGTGAGGACTTTCACAGCATCGTGCGTGATATCGCTGATTTGCGCTATTCCAAAATTGAGTTGACCGCCTTCGTTGTCGCCACCCATCGGGATGAACTGGACCGCGAAGAGGTTTACTACCTGACTGAATCCATGGTCGACAGCGGCAGAAAGCTGGACTGGCACGAACCACTGGTGGTCGACAAGCACTGCATCGGCGGCATTCCCGGCAACCGCACTTCCATGCTGGTGGCACCCATCGTGGCAGCGCATGGCCTGCTGTGCCCCAAAACATCCTCACGCGCCATCACCTCCCCGGCCGGCACGGCCGACACCATGGAGGTGTTGGCCACGGTAGAACTGCCTTTTGAAAAGCTGGCCGACATCGTGCGCGAGCACCGTGCCTGCCTGGCCTGGGGTGGCACGGCCAATTTATCGCCAGCGGACGATGTTCTGATTTCTGTGGAACGCCCACTGGCACTGGATTCGCCGGGGCAGATGGTGGCCTCAATTCTGTCGAAAAAAATCGCGGCCGGCTCCACCCATCTGGTGCTCGATATTCCGATTGGCCCCACCGCCAAGGTCCGCTCCATGCCAGAGGCCCAGCGTCTGCGCAGAATTTTTCAATACGTCGCAAGCCGCATTCATTTGTCACTGGACGTGGTGATCACCGATGGTCGTCAACCCATCGGCAACGGCATTGGGCCGGTGCTTGAAGCCCGCGATGTGATGCGGGTGCTGGAAAACGACCCGCGGGCACCGAACGATTTGCGACAAAAATCCCTGCGCCTGGCTGGTCGCCTGATTGAGTGCCACCCGGATGTGCGGGGCGGCGACGGTTTCGCCATAGCGCGGGACATCCTGGATTCTGGCCGGGCCTTGGCCAAAATGAATGCCATCCTTGCTGCGCAAGGTGCCAAACCTTTTGACCACAACCACCCGCAACTCGGAAGCCTGACTTTTGAGGTTTTGGCCGTTGAATCGGGCGTTGTCACCAGCATTGACAACCTTCAGGTGGCGCGCATCGCCCGAGTGGCCGGCGCACCCAAAGTCATTGGTGCAGGCGTTGATCTTTTTCGCAAGCTGGGCGACGCGGTGGCTGCGGGCGACGTCTTGTACCGTGTTCATGCCAGCTTTCAAAGCGATCTTGAATTTGCCCGCCAAGCCTGCGCCAAGTCCAGTGGGTACGCAATTGGCCAACCCGACGACATACCCCATGTTTTTGTGGAGTTCTGATGCACCCATCCCCCCTGTCAAAGTCCGTCTTGCTGTGCTTTGACGATGAACTTGAAAGTGCCCAGCGCATTGCCGAAGCCGCCTCCATGCCCCTTGCTGTAATGCAGCGCCACCGTTTTCCAGACGGAGAAATCAAGCTGCGTTTGCCGGAAACATTGCCAGAACATGTCGTCATCCTGCGTTCATTGAGCCACCCCAACGAAAAGCTGATTGAGTTGCTTCTGGCCGCGCAAACCGCACGCCTGCTGGGGGCCAAGCACATGACACTGGTTGCACCTTACCTGGCTTATATGCGCCAGGACATGGCCTTTCATCCTGGTGAAGTCATCAGCCAGCGCATTGTGGGTCGTTTTCTGGCAGACCTCTTCGACGCAGTGATCACCGTTGACCCCCATCTGCACCGGGTTGCCTCGTTGGAACAAGCAGTGCCGGTCGCCCGTGCCGTGGTGCTCAGCGGTGCACCACTACTGTCTGATCTGATTGCACAGCACCGAAAAAATCCGTTGCTGATGGGACCGGACGAGGAGTCAGCACAGTGGATTGCCTTGGCGGCGTCGCGTCATGGCTTTGACCACGCGGTGTGCAAAAAAGTTCGCCGTGGCGATCGCGCCGTTGAAGTGGCGCTACCCGACTTGGCCGTGGTCGGACGACATGTGGTGTTGCTGGACGATGTGGTGAGTACCGGCCACACCATTGCACAAACCACGCGCCAGTTACTGGCCGTTGGTGCCGCCAGCGTTGATGTCGCGGTAACCCACGCACTGTTCGCCGACGACGCCCTGCAGTTCATGTTGGACGCGGGTGTTCACGAAGTGTGGAGTACTGACTGTATCCCCCATCCCTGCAACGCCATCAGCATGGCCGTGCCTATTGCCCATGCGCTGGCTCAAGCTGCCGCAAAGGGGTAAGCAGCACAGGAAAAACACGACTCAACTCATCCCTCTGAACTTGATGATTGTCAACTTTTGAAAAACAACTCCGGCTAACATCGGGCCGGGGTATCAACAACATGAAGGATTAGCATGAATGAGATGACAACGGCCAGCAAAGAAAAACTGATGAACGATCTGCGTGTGGTGGTCGCCGATGCAGAAGAACTTTTGCGCATGACCGCTGACCAAGCCAGCGAGAGCGCTGCCGAAGTGCGGGGTCGGGTACAGGCCAAATTGAGCCAAGCCAAGGCGGATCTGGCGCTGTTGCAGGAGACAGCCGTTGCCAAGGCCAAAGCTGCCGGTCTTGCCACCGACGAATATGTGCATGAAAACCCTTGGACTGCGATCGGCATTGCTGCTGGTGTCGGTTTGGTGGTTGGTTTGCTGGTTGGTCGACGCTAGACCCAACTGGGCATGAGCGCTCCTGTCCAAGCCAGTGGATTCTTTGCCTCACTGCGGCGTTTGTTCGCCACCGTGCTTGAAATGGGTCAAGTGCGGCTTGACCTGCTCGGTACCGAAATCGAGCTTGGCAAACGGCGTTTTTTTGACGGCCTGATTTGGGGCGCAGTAGCCCTGCTGGTATTGGGCGTTGGCTTGGTGTTGCTGTGCGGCTTCGTCATTTTGCTTTTTTGGGAAGGCTATCGCTTGGCGGCAGTTGGTGTGATGGCCTTGCTTTTTCTTGCAGCAGGAACATTCTTGATGAATGAGGCTCGCAGGCGCATGAGCAGCCCGACTGGGCTTTTTGACACCAGCCTGGCCGAACTCAAACGAGACCTGGCCAGTCTTCAAGCATCAGATCCACATGAACAACGATGACCTGATTCTGCGCCAGCAACGTTTGCTGATACGCAGCGCAGAGCTGCGCATTACTTTTTCCAGCCAAGTACAAGTCATTAAAAGACCTTTGGGTTTAGCCGATCAGGCTCAAGCGGGTTTGCAGTGGCTGTACCGAAACCCTCAGTGGCCTGTGGGCGCCTTGCTCCTTGTCCTTATCCTTCGGCCACGAGGCGTGATGCGTTGGGGTAGCCGTTTATGGTGGGTATGGAACACCTACCAACGGACTCGCAACCTGATGGCCACCCTTCCCCTTTCTGAAATGAACATAAAGTCATGATCTCAAAAAAAAACCAATCGCCAAAATGGATTGAATCCCCCAAAGCCAAGGAAACACCTACCAAGCGACTTGACCGGCTGGTGCACTCAGCAGCCGCACCGCTGACTGGCGGCATCTCTCCCGTATCGCTGGCACTGGCAACAGCCGACTGGGCCTGGCATCTGGGCGTTTCACCCGGCAGGCAACTTGAACTGGCGGCCCTGGGGATCAAACTGGCCAAAGACAGTCTCAAAATCCATCGCAATGCAGAAGATGATGAAGGCATTGCTGATGATGACCCCCGGTTTCGCCATGAGGCATGGGCACGTTGGCCGTTCAACCAAGTGCGCGCAAACTTTCGCAACACAGAAGCTTTCTGGCGTGAAGCCACGCAGGTGCCGGGCGTGACAGCACACCACACTGACATGGCTCATTTTTTCGCACAGCAATGGCTGGGTGTCATGGCGCCGGCCAATTGGCTGCCTACCAATCCAGTGGTACTGGAGGACGTTGCCCAGTCGAATGGTGCCCACCTGCTCAAAGGGCTGCAGAACTGGCTGCACGATGTTGCAGGCACCACCCATAAGGACGAACCGGCACCGCACTTCAGAGTAGGCCACGAAGTGGCAACCACCCCCGGCAAGGTGGTGTACCGCAATGAGTTGATTGAACTGATTCGCTACGAGGCGCAAACCCCCACCGTGCACCCCGAACCTGTCTTGATCATCCCTTCGTGGATCATGAAGTACTACATCCTCGATCTCTCGCCCCATAACTCGATGGTCGCCTACCTGGTAGGACAGGGACACACCGTGTACATGCTCTCATGGCGCAATCCGCATGCCGCCGACCACGCACTGTCCATGGACGACTACCTGCGCCTGGGGGTGCTAGATGCCCTGCGTGCAGTCGGTTCACTCAGTGAAAAGGCTCCCGGCGTGCATGCGATGGGCTATTGCCTGGGCGGCACACTGCTGGCGATTGCCGCCGCCGCATTGGCCCGCAAAGGCGGCGTGTCGGGCGCAGACGATTTACCAGCGCTGATAAGTCTGTCACTGCTGGCAGCGCAAACAGATTTTTCGGAACCGGGCGAGTTGGGCTTGTTCATTGACGAAAGCCAGGTCGGTTTCTTGGATAACGTCACCCGAGGAAAAGGTTACCTGACGGGCACTCAAATGGCCGGATCGTTCCAGTTTTTACACTCCCGAGATTTGGTGTGGACGCGGCGCATGCGTGAATACCTGATGGGTGAGCGCGAGCAGCCCAATGATCTGATGGCCTGGAATGCCGACACCACCCGCATGCCCGCCCGCATGCACCACGAGTACCTGACCTCTTTGTACCTGCACAACGCATTGGCCAACAGTGCATACCGGGTAGAAGGGCGTGCCGTATCGCTGGCGGACATCCGCGTGCCGGTCTTCATTGTGGGTACCCAACGCGACCACATTTCACCGTGGCCCTCGGTCTACAAATTGCACCACCTGTGTGATGCCGAGATGACCTTTGTACTCACCAGTGGAGGCCACAACGCAGGCATCATTTCAGAACCAGGACACGCCCACAGAAGCTATCAGATGAGCACCCGTGAGGCCCACGGCCCCTGGATTGAACACGGCCAGTGGGCAGCCCAGGCTCCCCGGTATGAAGGCTCATGGTGGCCCGCTTGGCACCAGTGGCTCAGTACCCATTCCACCAAGCCCGAAACCGCACAAACCATACCCGCCAAATCTGTTTTGTGCGATGCTCCGGGGGAATATGTGATGCAGCGCTACCCGGATTAACCCGAACGCGAGGGGGCTGGTGAACAGGTGCCGTTTTCGCACACAATGGGCTCCATGAAGAAACCTCACCCCCTTTCCGAGCGTCGCCTGGTAGATCGTGTTCTGGTCAAAGCTTGGGAGACGCTGCAAAATCATTCTGCACAAGGCAACAAACTGCAGGCCGACGCCAACCGCCTGGCTTTTGCCGATCCAGAATTTTTACTGCGGCGTGAAACCCGCGGTATTCGTTTTCAACTGGAACTGCTCAAGCCCGACATGGAGCAGTCCGAGCAGGGCATTGAAAACACCATCGTCGTGTTTGGCAGCGCCCGTTTTGCGTCGCCTGAAGAGGCCAACGCTGCGATGACAAAAGCACTGGCGAGCGGCGATGCCGCTGCCTTGATCAATGCCAAGCGCCAGCAAAGAAATGCTCACTACTATGACCAGGCCCGCTTGTTTGCCCGGCTGGTGGCGGACTTCAGTGCGCACCGAAAGCACGAAGAACGGCTGTTCATTGCTACCGGCGGTGGTCCCGGCATCATGGAAGCAGCCAACCGGGGTGCCCACGAGGCAGGTGCCCTGAGCGTCGGTCTGAACATTGCCTTGCCGCATGAACAAAGCCCAAACCCTTACATCACTCCCAATTTAAGCTTCAAGTTCCATTATTTTGCGCTGCGCAAAATGCACTTCATGATGCGGGCCAAAGCACTGGTGGCCTTTCCTGGCGGATTTGGCACCTTGGACGAATTGTTTGAAATCATCACCTTGGTCCAGACACGCAAAGCCAAGCAAGTGCCGATCGTCATTTTCGGCACCGAGTACTGGAAGCGGCTGATCAACATGGAAGTGCTGGTGGAAGAAGGCGTCATCTCGGCCGCTGACCTCAAGCTATTCACCTATGTCGACACGCCACAAGACGCCTGGGATGCGATTCGGCAGTTTTACGGACTTTAGGCTGACACCCGGCTGATACCCGGTTCACACCCGGTCAGTTCCCGCTTCAGTGTCGAAGTCCTTGTCCATCGGAATCAGCGCCTGCACTTCGGTTTCCGGCAGTGCCTGCACTTTTTTGAGCGCACGGCCCATGGCCCGGCTGCGGGTCTCGGCGCTGTCCAGCGTTTTGAGCACCGTTTCGGTTTGCGACTTGACCTTGGCCAGCACATCACCAAATTTGCCAAACTCGGTCTTGACCGCACCGAGAACTTGCCACACCTCGCTGGAGCGTTTCTCCAGCGCCAGCGTGCGAAAGCCCATTTGCAGGGAACTGAGCATGGCCAACAGTGTGGTTGGCCCGGCCAGCGTGATCCGGTGCTCGCGCTGCAAGGCCTCCATCAAACCAGGGCGGCGCAGTACTTCGGCATACAAGCCTTCGGTAGGCAAAAACAAAATCGCGAAATCAGTAGTGTGGGGCGGTTCAACATATTTTTCTGCAATGGACTTGGCCTCCAGCCGAATGCGAAGCTCCAGCGCCCTGCCCGCCACCTCAGCCCCGAGAGCGTCCGCCCGGCCCTGAGCATCGAGCAAACGCTCGTAATCTTCATTCGGAAACTTGGCGTCAATCGGCAGCCACAGCGGCTCGCCGTGCTCGGATCGGCCAGGCAGCTTGATGGCAAAATCCACCACGTTTTTGCTGCCCGGACGCGTGGCCACCTGCGCTGCGTACTGGTCGGTCACAAACACCTGCTCCAACAGCCCAGCCAGCTGCGCCTCACCAAAAATTCCACGGGTTTTCACGTTGGTCAGCAAGTGTTTGAGGTCACCAACCCCCTGCGCCAGCGTCTGCATTTCGCCCAGACCTTTGTGCACCTGCTCCAGCCGGTCGGCTACCTGCTTGAAGCTTTCTCCCAAGCGGGTTTGCAGCGTAGCCTGCAGCTTCTCATCCACCGTGGCGCGCATTTCATCGAGCTTGGCCGAGTTGGTGGTTTGCAACTGCGCCAACTGCTTTTCAAGTGTTTCTCGGATTTCATTCATGCGCCGCGCGTTGGACTCGCTCACCCCTGACAGCTGGGTGGTCAAGGTATCACTCAGCGTCTTTTGCAGCAGCGCGAGCTGCTGACCGAACGCATCAATCTGCGCGTTTTGGGTGCGCGTGGCCTCAGCCCCCTGCTGCACCAATGCCTGCTGAAAAGTAGCCAGGTTCTGCGTCAGTTCCTGCCGAGCGCTGCGTGAGGATTCGCTGATTTCCCGGCGCAAATCGCGTTCGAGTTGCTGCATGCGCTCTGCACTGCGTTGCAGAGCCGCCAACAACTCAGCCCTGCTTTGCTCCGCCGCCGCTGGCGCAGCGCTGCCAACCATGCGCAAAGCAAACCACAACAAACCCATCCCATTCACAACACCCAAAGCCAACAGCCACCACTGCACCATATTGTTCAAACCGAGTTCCTCCATGCCTGTATTGTTGTGCAAAACCCGGCAGACACATTTGCGCGACAGGGGTGGAATTGATGGGGGTCAAGTTGCCAATCTCCCATCACACGTGCATCACAAAATTCGTAGGCCAAAAACCCAAAAGCGAATACCATCCAGCATCGAATTCGCCTTAAGGCGCACGGAAAAAAGTATGCATCAATGTAAAGAAACCACCACTGAGTCGTCACCCTTGACAGCACAAGACCATTCCAGGCAGAGCCCGGGCACCACCGAGCCGACGCTGTGCGACAGTACTCCCCTGTCATCGACCAGCAAGGCACTCCCACCCTCTGATGCTGTGCAGCGGGCTGTCCACAAACTCCGGTTGCACCAAGCTGAGTTGCAGCTCCAAAACGACGAACTCCGCCGCACCAATGAATCGCTTGAAATGGCGAGAGCTCGTTACGTCAACCTTTATGAGCAAGCACCCATGGGCTACTGCACCCTGAGCGAGTCCGGGCTCATCACGCAAGCCAATTGCACTGCCGCCACCATGCTGGCCATGCCTCAAAACGACTTGTGTGGTCAACCATTCGGACGCTTCATCCACATTGAAGACCAAAATTCGGTATATCGACATCGCAAACAGTTGCTGGTGAGCGGCGAACGGCAGTCGTGCGAGTTGCGAATTACCCAATTTGATGGCACCACCTTCTGGGCTAATCTTCTGCTCACCGCAGCGCAGGACCCAATCGGTGAAATCAGCATTCACGCTGCTTTCAATGACATCAGCGAGCATAAAAAAGTGGAGGATTCTCTGCGTGAACAAGGCGATTTTTTCCGCCTGATTGCCGAAAATCTGGATGGTTATGTCGCCGTGCTCGACCTGGAGGGCAAACGGGTTTACAACAGCCCGTCGTACACACTGCTGCTCGGCGATCGTCAAAGTTTCGGCACGTCCTCCTTTGTCGAAGTTCACCCCCACGACCGTGAGCGGGTCATGCAGGCTTTTCAAGATACCGTGCAGACCGGCATTGGACGCCGTCTTGAATACCGTTTCGTGCTGCCAGACGGCAGCATTCGGCAAATGGAGTCTCGCAGCGGTGCCATCCGGGACAACGATGGCCACGTCAGACGCGTGGCAGTGGTCTCGTTTGACATTACCGAGCGCAAACAGAACGAAGATCAGGTTCGTCAACTGGCTTTTGTTGATCCGCTCACAAAACTCCCCAACCGCCGTCTTCTGAACGACCGCCTGACCCAAACGCTGGCGGCCAGCAAACGCAGTGGCCATTTCAGCGCACTGATGTTTTTGGACCTTGACAACTTCAAGCCACTCAATGACACGCATGGCCATGCGGTGGGTGATTTGCTGTTGATCGAAGCGGCAGCCCGCCTTAAAAGTTCGGTACGCGAGATGGATTCTGTGGCGCGCTTTGGCGGTGACGAGTTTGTGGTCATCCTGGCGGGGCTGGAATCCAGCCAGGCAGAATCAAAAGCACAGGCCACCATCGTGGCTGAAAAAATTCGCGCTGCCTTGTGTAAACCTTACCTGCTGGTTCTTGCGCATGAAACACAAGCGACAACAACCGTTGAACACCACTGCTCAGTCAGCATCGGCGTGTCCTTGTTCATGGACCACGACACCAAAGCGGACGATATTCTCAAGTGGGCCGATATTGCGATGTATCAAGCAAAAGATGACGGCCGCAACGCCATCAAGTTTTATGGTGATCCTGTTGCATGATGATGCACCAGCCAAACTACGTGGTCATCACCACCACCTGCCCAAACGAAGATCAAGCCATTCGGTTGGCCAACGCCTTGATCGAACAAAAATTAGCCGCCTGCGTGCAAACCAGTGCCATCCAAAGCACTTACCGCTGGCAAGGCACCGTCGAGCATGCGTCAGAAGTGCGTCTCCAGATCAAGACGAAATACACCCACTACAGTGCGATTGAACGACTGATACTGACCTCCCATCCCTATGAAACACCCGAAATTCTGGCTTGCCCGGTAATTGCAGGATCGGCCCGATACCTGAGCTGGATAGAAACCGAAACACGGTAACTTAGAAATCGATCTGCAAAAATTTATTGCATTGGTTGTGTTACTGCAACGCACTCTTGCTTCAATTTAAGCCAAACTCACAAGTCCCACAGGCTTGCCGATAGAGCAACAGGAAAAGCTGTGTTTTCTGCAGAACCAAGCTGACTAAAATAATCGACAATCGCAAACCCAAGCGCGTGCAAAGGCACGAACAACGACCACCAAAGGCTTTGAGTGAAGAGTGACGGACCTGAAACTGACAACCTGAACAAGGGGACAGAGCCATTGCGACAGACGCAGTCCGTCAGTACGCAGGCAGGAGTATCCGAGTCCGTTTCAGCCACTTCTGAACCTCAGTCCTTGCTCTTGCGCGTCCTGGAGCGCGACAACATCCAGCTGGCGCTGAAACGAATACACGAGCGCAATGAAGCACCGGGCATCGACGGCATGACCGCCGATGAGCTGCCAAATTACCTCAAGGAGCATTGGTCCAGTCTGCGATCCAAGCTTGCCACTGTCGCCTATCGGCCTCAGCCGATGATGCGTGTTGAGTTGCCTAGTGCAGACGGAAAAATTCGTTTGCTTGGCATTCCGACCATGGTGGATCGTTTTGTCCAGCAAGCCATCGTACAAGTTATACAAGCGCAATGGGAAGCGAATCGCGAGATCTTTCAGCCCCAACATTCGGTCAATCGGATCGTGCGCGAGATCGATGTACTGTTGAAAAAAGGTGACCGCTGGGTTTTTCCACCCAAGATAGAGCGATTTTTCGATAAAACCCCGCACGATCAACTGATCACACGCTTGGGACGCCGCCTGCCTGACCGGAACTTGCTTCGCCTGATCAACCGCTTTGTCAAAATGTATCGGCGGATTTACGGCGACAGCGAACAAGTCACCAGCGGAGTACCGCGACTCGGTCCACTGACACAAATTCTGGCTTTGGTTGTCCTTGAACAGCTCGAAAAGGAATTCAACCGGCGCAGCGCCCGCCGTGCGGCAGAACAATATGCCAAGAGCAGCATCCTTGTTAAAAGCAAAAGGGTCGCCAGTCAAGCCCTCCAAAGCCTGACAAGCTGGATCAGCAAGCTGGCACAAACCAAAGGTAGACAAGAAAGAACCGACGCAGCAGAATCAATTTTCTCAGGTCAGGATCCGGATGCAGCGTCGGCACCAAAGCTGCTGAAAGATCCGCTGCCATGGTTGAAAGCTTACTTTGGCATTGGGGAAGCCTCGCACCATCGCAGCTATCTTGACGTCACGATGGTCATTTCGCTGCTTGTTCATGCAGCATTGCTTTTGATTCAGTTCGGGGTTCCGGACGTTAACCTGACCAATTTTGTGGCCGTCATGGAAAACACGTCCGAGCCGCGGCAAGAAATCCGCGTCCAACTGGCCAAGATCGACCCAGAGCCCCCAAAGCCCCCCGTCATCGAACCGCCAAAAAATCCAGAACAGATCAAACTGCGTAAAGATTTGAAGCAGCCGCGCCCTTTGCTGGACAAAACACCCGATCCACGAACGCCGCTTTCGCCTTCGGTTCAAGTTGACGATCTGATCGAGCCGGCGGGTGATGGGCCCAAGCCACTGCCCGGGCGTCCCACCATGAAAACCAGAGTCCTCACAATGGTTGACGAGAACGCCTCGGACTTCATGCTGCCGCCACTTGAGGTGAGAGATTCAAGAAGACCAGCACAAAGCCAGGTCTTGCAGCAAGCCAGGGAACTTGATGCCAAAAACAAGGCTGACCTGATCGCCAAACAAAAGGCCGCGCTCGCCCTGCGACTGGAAGAGAAGAGAAAGCGCGCCGAAGAAAAAGCCAAGCGGCTGGCGCAGGAATTGGAGGCCAAGCAACAAGCCAAGCTCCTCGCACAACAAAAAGCAGAAGAACTCGCTCTGCTTAAACTGCAACAAGAAGAAGAGCGCAAACAGCTGGCCCTGAAAAAACAGGCCGAAGAAGCGGAAAAGCGTGAACTTGAAGCTGCGCAACTGAAAGAAAAGCAGAAACTTCAAGAGGAAGAGGATCGCAAGCGTTTGGCGCTGGAACAGGAAGCCCAAAAGCAGGCTGAACTTATCGCCCAGGAAAAAGCTGCCGAACAGGCTCGCCTGAAGGCACTGCAAGAAGAAGAGCAAAAACAACAAGCCCTGAAAAAACAGGCCGAAGATGAAGCCAAACGTCTGGCCCAAGAAGCGGCTCGACTTAAAGAGCAGCAGCGACTGCAAGAAGAATTGGCCAAACGCCAGGCAGCAGAGCTGGAAGCCAAAAAGCAGGCTGAACTGATTGCCCAGCAAAAAGCTGCAGAACTGGCCCGCCTGAAAGCGCAGCAAGAGGAAGAGCAAAAACAACAAGCCCTGAAAAAACAGGCTGAAGAAGAAGCAAGGCGTCTGGCGCAGGAGGCAGCCCGGCTTAAAGAGCAGCAGCGACTGCAAGAAGAATTGGCCAAACGCCAGGCAGCAGAGTTGGAAGCCAAAAAACAGGCTGAACTGATTGCCCAAGATCGGAAGAGCGTCGTGTAGGGAAAGAGTGTAGATC
>OBLX010000080.1_pt1 | contig 17017 bp, 16 predicted proteins | sample 1519811 | NCBI WGS metagenome assembly OBLX01 (sample SAMEA3991476, study PRJEB22521) | metagenome | biome: anthropogenic terrestrial biome; feature: sewage plant; material: surface water | place: Sweden | collected 2012-09-26
ATCTACACTCTTTCCCTACACGACGCTCTTCCGATCTACCTCGCCCTGGACGGAATTTTAAGCGTTCTGCCTGTACTTTGAGCATCCGCGCACGGATATCCTCCTCGGCCCGCTTCACAACGCGACAGACCACATGAGTGACCACTTCCCCGGTACGCAAGAGACGCGATCGATATGGCTCAAATTCAAGATCTTCTGCGCTCACTTCCAAAAGACGTCCGCGCGAATAGAGCCTGACTGATTCTACGTGCTTCCCAAAAAACTCAGATCCGACACCAAGATTCATCGCCGTGGCACCCCCGACCGTGTCAGCAACGCCGACAAATGACTCGAGACCACCGTAGCCACTCTCAGCGAGACGCGCAACTGCTTCTCCAAGCGGTTCCCCTGCTCCAAGTGTTGCCCGATTCTTCACGGCTTCTATTCCGCTAATCGCCATACGTACGGTTAATCCACGAATACCGTGGTCGCTGACAATTGAGGAATTAAGGCCACCTACTACTCTCGCACGTAGATCATTTTTTGTGGCACTATCGAGAATTCCTGACAGGTCCTCGGCAGTTTCGGCTACTGCGTAAAAGTCTGCATTACCACCAATACCGTAGGGCGAATGTTCTCTCAAAGGCTCATTTACCTTAATGTTGTATTTTCGTAGAAAGCGAGTGTCTTTCAAAACTTCTCCCGTAACCGCAACGCGATTTCCTCGGCGCATTTTTCATAGCCGTTGACTGTCATAGAAATCACCACATCCCCAGGCTGGGCTGCCGAAACGACCGCCTCAATCACAGTCTCTCTGTCAGCAGGTGCAACCGCCCGCTTCCCAACGACTGCTGCGACATCGGAAGACGAGACATCCGAAGATGCCATAGACTCACGAGCGCCTTCAATCGGTGGAATAACCACCGCTGTCGCGGACTCAAAGGCAGCTTTGTAGTCAGGCAGCAGCGCTGCGGTGCGTGAAAAGGTATGGGGCCGGAACAGCGCAATCACCCGCCCATCGAAATGCGCTGCTGCTGCATTGAGTGTCGCGGCAATCTCTGTTGGATGGTGGGCATAGTCGTCGAGTACCGTCACGGCATCACCTTCCTTCGATACGCGACTAAAGCGCCTTGTGGCACCCTGAAATGTTCGACAGGCGTCTCGAATCACCTCGAGCGCAATGCCTTCTCCCGAGGCGACTGCAATCGCCCCAACGGTGTTTGCAACATTATGTTTGCCATACAGCGGAATGTCGATCTCTGTTAGAAAGTCGCCTCGGAAATAGACGGCAAATGACAAGCCTTTTTCATGATACTCAACGCTTTCGGCCCACCACTGTGCGCTGCCAGGAGCACTGTCGTAGCGCTCGGTAACGCGCTCATGCGTGGCTTGTGAGAGTTCCACCCCTGCGTGTGTGATAATCCTTCCCTCCGGCGGCATTGAACCGATCAGGTCGTCAAATCGCTGGCAGACATCGCTGATGTCAGAGAAAAAATCAGGATGATCAAACTCGACATTAGTCACTAGTAGAACATCTGGATGGTAGTAGGAAAATTTTGATACCTTCTCCAGTTGAGAGGCGCGGTATTCATCGCCCTCAAGGATGACAAGTGGCATACCACGCAGACGCACACTGGTTTCAAAATTATGAGGCGTAATCCCAATAAGATAATCAGGATTCTCCCCAGCACATTGGAATATCCAGGCAAGAAGCGATGAGGTTGTTGTTTTGCCGTGCGTACCGGCAACGACAATGCTGTGCGCTGATGCTGTTTGAGACCCGACGTACTCCGCAAAGGACAGTACGGGTATCCCCCTTTTCTGCGCCTCACTAACCTCGGGATTATCCGGGGCGATGCTCCCCGTAAGAATAACCTTCGTAACACCCGCGAGGTGTGCCGGATTCCACTCACGCCACCAGGTGAAATCATGTTCATCAAGCCAGTCGCTACCCGGCGGGTATGCTCCGGCATCAGCTCCCGTTACCGTACTCCCCTGCTCGCGCGCCGACAACGCCAAGGAGCGCATCGCGTGTCCCGAAATGCCCAGAAAATGAAGGTGCTCCTTAGACATGAGCAGCCTCTTCTATGACTGTTGATAATCGCGAGGCCGCATCAGGCGTCGCGAGCCGCTTGATTGCGCGCGATAGCGATGAGCGTCGCTGGGGATCATGGAGCAGCTTTAGGACAACACGTGAAAGCTCCCTGCCGCTTAAGGAATTCTGGCGGAGCACCTCAGCGGCACCAACCTCGGCAAATCTCTCGGCGTTTTGAGCTTGATGATTATTGGCTGAAGTTGGAAGCGGAATAACTACTGCCGGAGTACCGGTCGCCGCCAGTTCAGCCAACACCGACGCTCCAGCACGACTGACGACAATATCGGCTACAGCATACGCGTCACGAAGCGAATCATGGAGATACCCAACAGGATGATACCCAATAGGAGTCGCGCCAATATCTGTCAGTTTGGCAGGTCCAACGACGTGAATAACCTGTAGTTCGCGCAATAATCTCGGCAGCGCGTCACGAACCGCTTCATTAATTGCCTGCGACCCTTGCGAACCACCAAGCACAAGGAGTGTTGGATGAGTCGTTGAGAGACGAAAGTGTCGGCGAGCTCGGCTAACACTCCCGGTTGTGATAGTGGGCCTGACTGGGTTTCCGGTAAAGACAAACTTTTCGTCTCGCGCCGACACATCGCCAAAACCAGTCGCGACTCGTTTTGCTAGTCTCGCGCTAATCCGATTAGCCCATCCAGCCGTGGCGTCGGATTCGTGAACAACAACCGGGGTCCGCATCAGCCAGCTGGCGACAACCATTGGCAATGCCACAAAACCACCTTTACTAAAAACTACATCCGGCGATTGTTTCTGGAGTATTCGGATACTTCGAAAAAACCCGGCACAGACCAAAAATGGATCAACAAAATGGCGCCATGAAAAGTACCGGCGGAGTTTGCCGGCAGGAATCGTCGCTACTTCATACCCAGCATCACGAATAACTTTCACTAATTCTTTGTTGCGATCGGCAACAAAGAATACATCGTGCCCCCGCTCTCTAAGCGTGTCTGACACGGCGAGTGCTGGAACGACGTGTCCGCCCGTTCCCCCGCCTACGACGAGTACCTTCACGAGGCCCTCCTGGGTTAACCGAGTATGTCGAAATATTGTAGAGAATCCCGAGTCCTGTCATCAGCGCGACTAACGCGGAGCCACCAAGTGAAATAAATGGGAGTGGCACACCGGTCAACGGAACAAGGCTGAGCATTGCTGCAATATTGACTAACGCTTGCCACGCAATCCAGGTGGTAATTCCGACCGCAATGAGTCGGCTAAACGTATCTGGAGCATATTTGGCAATGCGAAACCCGCGAACTGCCAAGTAGCTGAAGGCGGCAATCACGGCAATGCAGGCAAAGAAGCCAAGCTCCTCCCCGATAATGGCAAAGATTGAATCATTCATTGGTTCGGGTAAGTAAAAGTGTTTTTGGATTGAATTATTGAACCCGAGACCGAACAGCCCACCAGAACCGATAGCAACGAGTGCCTGCTGGACGTGGTATCCCGTTCCTAGCGTATCCTTTGACGGATCAAGGAAGGTTAACAGGCGGTTGATTCTATATGGAGCAATGGCTATCAAGACCGCTACGGCAGCAAGCGCTCCACCAAACGTCAACGCAATGTGATCAAGTCGGGCCCCGGCTGTGAAATACATCGTTAGCGCAATCGCCACCAGCACCGAAGCTGTCCCCATGTCTGGCTGCCACATTACGAGAGTTCCAAAAAGACCGAGGATACCCAAGAACGGCACTAGGCCCTCTTTCAGATCTCGCACCTTTGACCCTTTTTCAGCTAGCCAGGTCGCGAGATAGATCACCAAGGCGAGCTTCGCAACCTCGGCAACCTGGAAAATGGTTATCTTCAAATCAATCCACCGCGTAGCTCCGCCATAGTTAAACCCAATTCCTGGAATATGGATAGCGAGTAGTAGTACAACCGCCAATATCACGAGCGGCAACGCGAAGCGTTTCCAGACGGTATAGTGCGTACGCGCCGCAATGAGAAAGAAAACAAATCCAAATGCGAGACTTTGCAGTTGCTGAAGAAAATAAAAATAGCCGTTCCCCTTGTACTGGAATGACTGAACAGCTCCTGCTGATGAGATCATCAATAGACCAAAAAGTGTCAGCGCGGCAACGAGAAGAAAAAACGGATAGTCCGGAGCATGGCCTCGTTTCACCGACCGCTCCCGATGATACCAAGCACAACCCCGATTACGGCAAATACGGCACCAATAATCCAGAAGCGCATCGTGACTTTTGTCTCAGGCCAACCAATCGCCTCAAGATGATGGTGGAGTGGGGCGGATTGGAGAAGTTTACGCTTAAACGCCTTGCGCCACGAGATTTGGATAATCACCGAAAGGGTTTCAACCACGAAGACAAGCCCAATCACAAACAAGACGAGCAGATTGTCATTGAGGGCCGCCACCACTCCGAGCGTCGCCCCGAGCGCCATACTACCAGTATCTCCCATGAAGAACCGTGCAGGATAGATATTGAACCAGAGAAATGCCAGGAGCGCGCCGACAACAGTCGTGCAAAACGCAGCCAAAGCGAACAGCCCGTTGTAGTACGACAGCACACCAAAAGCGCTGAATGCTATCGCCAAAAGACCCCCCGCCAAGCCGTCGAGTCCATCGGTAATATTGACGGCATTCGTCGTCGCTACAATAACAAGGATAAAGAGCGGAACATATAACCACCCAAGCTCGAAACCACCCACTCCTGGCACATGGAGCGAAGAATAGCCCAGTTTTGAATAAAACCACCACGCCCCTACAGCACCGATCGTGATTTGAAAAAGAAGTTTATGTCGACCACGCAGCCCACCCCCGGACCCGCCGACACCTCTCACGTTAAAAATATCGTCGATCGCACCGACAATCCCGACCGCAACGATTGTGAAAAGCGGCAAGTACGTCTCGGCGCGGGAGAGATTTAAGAAGAACGTTATACCCGCAACTACGACCCATATCAGAATTCCTCCCATCGTCGGGGTTCCAGCTTTGTCCTTATGCAACTTCGTGAAGACGGCTGCCTTCGCTGGCGTAAACATACCGCGAGTCCGGAGACGCTTAACGACGTTGTAGCGATATAAAACCCCCGTCAGCACAGGGGTAAGCAGCATCGCCGTTAGGAACGCTAGCGTTCCTAACATGAAGCTCTCTGTAAGCTGTGTTGTGTGATCCATAGTTCGTATTTGTTCTAACTCTTAGTTTAGCCTTCCGGAGGCGCTTTGAGGAGGTTACGCTGGTGTTCAAGACGGGAAAGCCGTTGTAGTGTCTGCGGCTCATTTTCCGGCTCGATCAGAGCGACAACGACACGCTCAAGATAGAGTGCCTGTGAAGCCTTCACGAGCGTGCTCGCACGCAGATGCTTGCTGACCACCTCAACTGCCTCGCGGATAGAGTGGGCCTGCGTAATTGCTTGCTGCGAAAGCCCAGCGCTCCGCGCTGCCGTGGCAATGCGCTCTCCACCCTCGCCGAGCACTACCAGATAGTCGACGTGTTGCGCCGCCTCTGTGCCGACGCGATCATGCCCGGCCGCAAAGTCATCGCCGAGTTCGCCCATTGTGCCCAAGACAGCCACCCGAGGATGTGGAAGGTGGTCGAGCACCCGCAACGAATCGACAACTGCCTGTGGGCTGGCATTATACGTATCATCAATTACCACACCCTCATCAGCAGCCGAAAAGAGTCGCATTCTTCCAGGTGGTCCGTCAAAAGTCGCTACCGATTCAGCGATCGCGTCATCGCTTACTCCAAACTCTCTCCCAACAGCCACGGCAGCGGCGACTCCGTAGAGCTGCTGCTCTCCAAGTAATCGCGTTTTGAGCGTTAGGCTAGTCGGCACTGAGGAGTCTTTCAGCTGTACTGTCTGGCCATGGCGACTGAAACGATGGCCTGTAATACGTAAACGAGCACCATCTGAGAACCCGTATGTAATGACGCATGCTGCGGTCGCGTGCGCCATTTCGCGGGTCGGGTCTTCGTCGTGATTCAGAATCGCCAGACCATTTTCAGGAAGCACTTCAACGACGTGACGGTTTTCACGAGCAATTGCTTCAATTGAGTCAAAGTTTTGCAAATGCGTATTACGTGTATTGGTCACGACGGAAACACTCGGCTGGACTATTCCGAGCAGTCGCTGCATATCTCCCGGATGATCAACGCCGAGCTCTACGACAAGAATCTCTGGGTATCGCGCCTTCGGCATGAGTAGCTTACATGCTGCAATAGCCGTACCCACTACGCCGACGGGCGAAGCCGACATCTTTCTTCCAAGTATCGTAAGCGGCACCCCCCACTCAGAGTTGTACGATCCAGCAGCTGCCCGCACGTTCAACTGACTCGAAAGGACCGTGGCAATGAGATCCTTCGTCGTCGTCTTGCCGACGCAGCCTGCTATCGCCACAACGCGGGGTTTGTGTCGCGCAATAACCCGCTTGGCTAGCCAGGTATAAAGCCCTAATACAATCCGGGCGACTACGCGTCTCATGAGCGCGCTGGAACATTGTAATAATTCACGAGAAACTTTGCGATTTCGCCGAAGGTTGGCGCGGCAGATTCTTCGGCAAAGGTAACCCCCTTAGGTCGATCGACCTTCACGAGCATTACGAAACGCGGATCATCCACCGGAGCAAATCCGACAAAGTTACCGATAGTCGTACCTTCTTCATATCCCCCACTAGCTGAGGCAATCTGTGCGGTTCCGGTTTTACCAGCAACGCGGTAGCCCGGTACTTGTGCGGGCCTGCCAGCACCCGCCTCGACAACGCGCACCATCATTCCTGTAATTTGCGAGGCTGCCTGAGGTGAAACGACTTGGTTAACCACTTTAGGCTCAACGGTTTCTACCTTGCCGTCGGAGTGTTGAATCTGATCAATAATGTGTGGCTGCATCATCTTCCCCTGATTTGCAAAGGAGCTGACGGCCGTAATCAATTGCATTGGAGTTACTGAAATTCCTTGTCCAAATGACATCGTGGCAAAATTGACGTCGTAGAGTTGGTCATAGGGCGTTAACGAAGGCGATGCTTCTGCCGCTAACTCAACTCCTGTGGGCGTACCAAATCCGAATGACTTGATATATGAGTAAAGCTTCTCCGCACCGAGGCGCTGCTGCATAAAGACCATTCCGACATTGTCAGAATTCTGGATAACTTGAGTCATCGTCTCAACGCCATAGCCACGCTTGGCCGAGTTGAAAATTTCCCGATCACCGACCTTAACGGACGCTGTACCTGTGAACGTTGTGTTTGGCGTCACTGCACCAGCATCGAGTCCAGCGGACATGGCAATGGTTTTAAATGTAGAACCCGGCTCATACGTACCAGAAATAGCCTGATTCGTATACGTCTCAACACCGAAATTCGCATAGCGATTGGGGTCGAACGTCGGCACTGACGCCATCGCAATGACAGCACCCGTCTTTGGGTTCATGACAATCACACTCCCCCCACTTGCCGACCATTTCTTAACTGCAGCAGCGAGCGCTTGCTCAGCGACATACTGCACGTTCCGATCGATTGTCAGCACGATATTACTGCCGTCCTTAGGCGGAACGTACGTCGAAGTCCCGAGTGCCAATACTCTGCCTGACGCATCCTGCGCGGCTGTCTGTAACCCGTCGGATCCACTTAGCGTGTCATCATAGTATTCTTCGATGCCGTACTGTCCCTTCCCATCCTGGTTGACGAATCCGAGTACGTTCGCTGCCAGCGCATCCTCGGGATAAAATCGATCTTGTTCCGGCGCTATAAAGACGCCGGGAAGCTTAAGCTCTTTGACCTTCTGAGCCTCGTCGTAGCTCATTTTGCGCTTGATCGGTGGCACATAGAGCTTAGAGTTATTTATTTGCTCAAAAATAAAATCAGCGGCTAGCTGCGTTTCTGCCGCTAAACGGTCAGCCGTGGCGCGTTTATCGACAATTTGCGACGGCACTACGTTCAATGAATACATCGTTTGATTTGTTGCCAGCGGATAGGTTGCCGTGCCACCGCTATCTTTCACAAGCACTTTCCCGCGCTTGCCAATAATCGGCTGTTGTTCAAACTGCTGGCTCTTCGCCAAAGCGGTATAGGTAGAATGCTCAAATACCTGCTTCTGCAGCAGGCGAAACGTTAAGAACGTAGCCAAAAAGAGAAAGGCTGTCGAAATCAGCGCGATGCGCCTAACAGAGAGCGAATTGTCGTGTTTCATCTCTTCTCCAGGCTACGCTTTCGCGCACTCATCGGCAATCAAGTAGCTGCGCCCGTTGGCTTCTGTGTTTGAACCAGCTTCTGATCTTCAGCCGACTTTTTCACTTGCTGCAAGGACTGCAGTCTCGCGGCTTCAATGCTCAGTCGCTCATTTTCCTCAACAATCTGCGACTTTTTTGCCTCGAGCGACTTTAGCTCAAGACTCTGGGTCGAAACTCGGTTCGATTGCACCAGATAGAAGAGACCGATCACGGTACCAACGAGTACGATTACGAACTGAATGGATACCGGACCAACGCGCAGACTGCTTCGTGAAACTGTTCGCTTCCTAAATCCAGCCTTGGTCTGGCCCGTTGCTGTAATCGTCAATAATCGTGACATTGGTGCGCTCCTCTTGTTGTTAGTTAGGTAGTGGCTGCCTCCCCTATGAATCAGCCGCTACTGCTTTTCTGCGACTCGCAGCTTAGCGCTGCGACTGCGCGAATTTCGCTGCAGTTCGTCGCGGGTCGGTCGGATGACTCGTTTGTGTTGTTTTTGAAGTTCCGACCGATTCGCGATGAACCGTTTGGTGATTCGATCTTCCAGGCTATGGAAGCTGATAACTGCCAGGATTCCACCGGTACCAAGCACGTTAGTTGCTGCCTCGAGACCGCGCTCTAGACTGCCAAGCTCGTCATTAACGGCGATACGGAGAGCTTGGAACGTCTTCGTCGCCGGATGGAGTCTTCCGCGGCGCGGCACTGCTCGAGAGACTATCTCCGCGAGTTCTGCCGTGGTGCGAATCGATTGCGTACGGCGCTCATCGACGATCTTCTTCGCAATTCTGCGTGAGGCCCGCTCTTCCCCGAGGGTATAGAGCAGATCAGCCAGCTCCCGTTCGGGCAGCGATGCAACCAAATCGGCTGCAGTCGTCTCATCATCCGGATTCATCCGAAAGTCGAGCGGTGCCTCCTCCTTGAAGGAGAATCCTCGAGTCGCCAGCTGCCAGGACGAGATTCCGAGATCCATGAGCACACCGTCCACCGGCTGGAGTTCAGCTGGTAGCAATGATTCCATGTCGGCAAAGTTTCCGTGCAGTGTCGTTAGACGCGGCCCGTACTCGGCTAAGCGCTGTCGCGCTAGCGTAAGTGCGCCGGGATCGCGGTCTATGCCGATCACCCTGACGTCCGGATTGGTGGCTAGGATCGCAGCGGTGTGTCCGCCGAGCCCTAGCGTCGCGTCAACGACGATTGAATCACGTTTGAGCTTAAGGTGCTCTACGATTTCAGCAACCAGAATTGGTTCATGAAATGCGCGCTCCGCTTCTGCGGAGGGTACCTGCGGTACCCGGGAATCATCTGTTACCACATGCCTCCCGGGAACGCAGGTTGCCTTTGTGAGAGTCTCCCTTCGGGCGCCGGAGTCCAGCGCCCGAAAGAATGCGTTTTGTTGTCATTTTTGTTTTGAGATGAAGACAACACTTTTGCTTTTTCTTTTGTCTCACCCGCTCTGAGCCGACGAGCGTCGGCACAGTACGCGGCTAGGCTATATACCAAGACTATGAAGGTGTTCGGCGATCTCATCTGCCGATGCCTCGGTGCGCTGGCTTGCAGCGCTCCAAGCATCGACCGACCAGAGTTCGATCCGCTTATACAATCCCGCAACGACGACTTCGCCGCTCAGTTTGGCATGCTCCCGCAGGTGTGGTGGCAAAAGCACTCTTCCCTGCCGATCTGGCTCTACCTCAACTGCTCCAGCGAGCATCATTCGTTGAATATCGCGGGCATGGGAAACCGATAGTGGCAATGCCGCTAATCGCTCCGCAATCTCTTCCCACTCTGCTTTGGTGTAAAGGTACAACGCCTGATCGAGTCCCCGTGTTACGACTGCGCCAGAAGCGAGATCGCCACGAAACTTGGCCGGAAGAGCCACTCGGCCCTTTTCATCTATCTTGTGCGTGTATTCTCCGATAAACATGTGCGCTCCGTTGAGGTGAAGTTATCCACAGTTATTGGCCCTTTTCCCCACTTTTCTCCACATTTCCCCTCAACTGGACACATCGTACCCCATCTCAAAAACGCTGTCTAGTCCCATATGATGAATATTTTTGTAAAGAAAACACAATATCTTGCGTCACGACGAAAAACGCCCCGATACGGGGCCTATTCACTCAATAGGGATGGTATCTCAGCGTTAGGCGTCGTCGAGATTCACGGCGGTGTCGATACAATCAGGAATATCAGACGCCACCATCCCCTGCCCATACTTCTTGAAGGCACGCGCTCCAGCGTCTTTCATTACCAGCGCCGACAGTCGACATGCCTCGAAATGATCATTCTCGCGAGCGACGAGTGCGCCTACGATACCCGCCAGTACATCACCGGTCCCATCCTTTGCCAGATAGATCGAGCCTCCCTCTACATGCGCTGTCCGCTGTCCGTCGCTGATAATATCGACCTCCCCTTTTGCGAGAATCGTTACCGAGAACTCTCGGGCAGCAGAGGCGACGGTATCTTCGCGTACGTCATGACCCGTGAGGCGATGGAACTCTTTATGGTTCGGCGTTACCACGATTGGCACGCGATGTTTACGCTGCGTTCGTAGTGCGCCTATCGCATCCGCATCAAGCACAACGGCACGCGTGGCTCGAGTAATGACCCCCTCAACAAACGAGGTGACATCATCCTCCTGACCGATGCCTGGTCCAATCACAATGACATCATCCCAAAGGTGCGGAAGTCCCCCGAGGTCGGAAGCTGCAAATGCTCCACGATCAATCGCGGTGTTAGGAGAGCTTGGGTTCCGACGAAGAACTTCTTCTGCAGCGCGTCGTGGACCGACAAACGACACTGCATCAACGCCTGTACGACTCGCGCCTTCAACTACGAGCACCGCTGCCCCTGGATACCGGTCAGAACCAGCCATCACCGTAACAGCGCCCCACTGATGCTTTTCTACGGCGGATGGTCGCCCTTCCAAAGCCATTACGTCAGCGCGTTACGGATATACTCAGAAAGATCTTTGAGAGCGATGCGATCCTGCTGCTGCGTGTCCCGGTTACGTACCGTTACCGCTCCATCTTCGAGTGTGTCGAAGTCGATCGTCACACAGTAGGGCGTTCCAATTTCGTCCTGTCGACGATACCGCTTGCCGATACTTCCAGCCGTATCGAACTCTGTCATCCAGTCTGCGGCGAGCGCCGTACGTACTTCTTCTGCCTTAGCAACTAACTCTGGCTTCTTCATCAGTGGCAGAATCGCGACTTTAATCGGCGCAAGTGAGGGTTTCAGTTTAAGAACTATCCGAACATCGCCTTTTTCATCCGGCTCCTCTGTATAGGCATCGCAGAGTACCGCGAAGACCTTGCGGTCGACACCGCCCGCCGGCTCAATAACATGCGGCAGATAGCTTTCGCCCTTCGCTTCGTCGAAGTACGAGAGATCTTTCCCTGATGCCTCCTGATGCTGCCTGAGGTCATAATCGCCCCGATTGGCAACGCCTTCGAGCTCACTCCAGCCAAACGGGAACTGATAATCGATGTCTGCTGTACGGGACGAATAGTGTGAGAGTTCATCCTTGGTATGCTCGCGCAGGCGCAGACGCTTCGCATCAAGACCAATATCTTCAACGTGCCAGCGCATCCTCTCTTTCAACCAGTAATCATGCCATTTCTTTGATTCGTCGGGCGGACAAAAGAATTCCATTTCCATTGCTTCGAACTCGCGCAGGCGGAAGATAAATTTACCCGGCGTAATCTCGTTACGGAACATCTTGCCGATTTGAGCAATGCCAAATGGGGGCTTCTTGCGCGTCGTAGCCTGAATCTCTTTAAAATCAACAAACATCGCCTGCGCGGTTTCCGGCCGTAGATAAATAGCGTTATCTTCATCAGCAACTGGGCCGGCGTGCGTTTTAAACATGAGATTAAAGCTCCTCACCTCTGTCCAGTCAGCCTTCTTGCTCTCAGGGGTTAGAATCTCGTTCTCCTGAAAAAGCTTCGTTAAGTCCTCGTTAGAGAGTCCTTCTACCTTCATGCCAAGCTGATCTTCTATGAGATGGTCGGCACGGTAGCGCTTCTTCGATATCTTGTCGTCAACGAGAGCGTCGGCAAAGTTAGCCGTATGACCACTCGCCTTCCAGACTTTCGGATGCATCAGAATTGCCGCATCAAGACCAACAATATTCTCTTTTTCTTGCACCATCGACCGCCACCAGGCATCTTTAATATTCTTCTGAAGCAAGACGCCATAGTGCCCATAATCGTAGGTACCCTGGAGCCCTCCGTAGATCTCAGAGCCCTGGAAAAGAAACCCTCGCCGCTTAGCGAGGTTCGCAACGACCTCCATTGATACCGACGGTTTTGACTGTGCCATATCTTCCAGTGTACCTGCTCGCCCCACTCTCCCCAAGCCGTCTAGACGCCGATGTGGCTCAAGAACGAACGTGAGCGCGGCTCTCGATCAAGCGTGGTATGCACAACGCTATCGGCAACTCGCTTCGCCTCATCGTGAATACCTTTACTAGTAAGTACGCCAGCAAAGTCTTCAAACGACCGCTCTGCTACACATCGCAACAGCTTCACCGTCTCTGGCTCAATAGGCTGCGCCTGGGAATCATGGGTGTGACAGTCCTTACAGAGCACACCCTGGTACTGCAAAGAAAACGTCAGTCCTTGCGGATAGAGTCTCTTCCCACACTCGGCGCAGACATATAAATCGGGCTCCCATCCAGCCGCTGCCACGGCCTGCCACTCATAGTAGGCAACGACACGCGCTGGATTATGGTGACCGTTGAGACGCGTCAGCGATTCGCGCAATAGTTCTGGAAAGCGCCGTGAAACTTGCCCGTCCGGAGTCAGGCGGGACACAAGCTCTGCAATATAGGAGGCTGCTGCTACTCGCTTCAAATCACGGCGCAAAAATTCGTATTGCTCAATCGCTCTGGCGCCGGCTAGGGTCGAGAGATCTCCCCTACCTTCTGCCACCATAAGTTCCGCGTACATGAACGGTTCCACGTGCCCTGCTAAACGGCTCTTGATTCGTCGCACCCCCTTCGCAACTACCCGGATCTTCCCAAAGTTATCTGAGTAAACTTCTAAGACTCGGTCTGCTTCGCCAAAATTATGTCCCCGCAGGATGATACAGTTTGTTTTCTTGAGCATTGCATCATCACTATACGCTACGCCTTGCCGATGTTCAGCATGCTTGCCGATGGACAGTCCAAATCGTACGATGCAGGTAGCACCTCAACATCAAAACCAAGACTCCAAGGAGAAAGGTCATGATTGAAGTAAATAGGCATCACGTGGCCTTTCCTGCTAGTCGCTACATGCGGCATGGGAAAGCCAGCCAAGAGCTGAGCTGGCTGATTCGGAAAACCTTCCGCGAGCTTCCCTGCTTGCAGATCAGAATTCCTGTCACCCTTCACGGCACGGCTCACACGCGGCTCGAACCGCCCCGGCGACCGAGCCAAGAAACGATGCTGCGCGTGCATCTCCTTCACGACACCGGCCACTGCCCTATTCCATGGTGCGATCGTCGCGACGACGGCACCCCGGAATACAGCTCCCTGTTTCCCGAAGAAGATGTCGCGGCCCTCGATGACCTTGCGCGGCAACGTGAAGCGCTCATCTACTTCCTCGACCCACCCGAGCATCACGACGACGCCCTCGCGGCGTAGAAAGGACTGGCATGCCCGATTCGACCTTGGTCCGCCTCGGCCGCGCTCTCGGCAAGTCGATCAGCGCACTGGAGGCCAAGGACTATCAGCCGGGAGGGAGATTCTCTTCGAGGCCGGTATCACTCCCCCGCATGACGCCTCTCCCCGGCGCTCCCACAAGGAATCAACAACACAACAAGAAGGCCAAAGCACCCCGCCTTTTGCCACGGCCACATCCTCGTCGACCGTGGTAGCGCACCCACCACCAAACGGCTCCCGCCCCGCACAGCAATGTGCATACCGGGAGCCGTTTTTTCTTTTGGCTACTCTGGCCCTGCAACGGCTTCGGTATATAAACAGTATTCGCACCGCTGGCTACGCTCGGGAGGAGCATCGAGTCGCAGCACTGTGGCCGCACGTTCAACTGTTTCATCAATCCACGTGTCTGATCCTTTATATGGCATTACTTCAACGTGAAATTCGAGCTTACCGTCAAACGCTTCCCGATCGGTTAGTCCATTACAGTACACAAAGTAGCCGGTGTCGGAAACAATCTGTCCGTTCTTTCTCAGAAGCCACTGATAAATTTCTAGTTGGCGCTTGTACTGCTGACGCCACGGATCATCGAGCGATATCTCACGCTGGGTCGACGTTGCCTTGTAGTCAACGACAAGCAACTCCCCTGCAGGGTTAACCCAGATATCGTCAACTGCTCCGAATAGCATCAAGTTCGTCGCAGGGTGGTGGTAGCGTACCCCAACAAAGTTTTCCCGCCAGGAGTTTATCGATGCATGATCAAACGGCACTGCATCAATCCCGTAGCGTTCCTGCAGCGGATGCTTTGTACCGGCCGCACGATGGATATCAAATTCTTTCTTGAGTAGCGCATCAACGGCGCTGTTGAGTGTGAAGGGCGGTCCCTTTGGTTGGCCTATACCGAGACGGTTATTGAGATAAAAACAACGCTCACACTTCTGCAGATTCTCAAGCTGCGTCCGCGAGAGCTTAAAGGGCTTATCCGAGTGCGGATTATAGACCCACTGTCCCGACTTTCGTCGCCAGGGGGCTTTTGGGGGCGTTTCTGATTGAGCCTGTCCGGTAGCGTCTAATGGCAAGGGCTGCTGCATCAACACGCCTAGTTACCGCAAGGTACCGGAAAAGACTTGCCACGCCAGCAGTGACTTTGCTACCAGGCTAAGCACGATATAAGCCCGTTCGCCATAAATGTAGTCTTTCCACTTTCCAATCCGCTTGTACTGGAGGTATTGATTGATCGCGAAGATATTGAAGAACAAAAAGAGCGAAGTGACGATCCACGGCACGAAATCTGGTACTTCCGGAATGCGCGCTGCTGCGGTGAAAAAGTACCACGCTATGACAACCCACGGAATCAACCCGGCGATACATCCGAAGATGAAAGAATCCCACTGAACAGTCTTTGTTGTTTGGTTGTGGCGCTCCATCATCCACCCGAAGAGAATCATCGAGGCATTGAGGAAGAAAAGGCACAACAGTGTTGGCATGTCGGTGATACCGCAGATTAACCCAATCGTCACGATCATGATCGATGCAGACAAGCTGTATTCGACCCAACGATAATAGTTAATACCCTGCTTCAGACGGACGACGTAGCGCTCATACACGCCGGGCAACGACGTAATCGCATGTGCGGCGGCTGACAGGAAGAAGAAGGCAGCGACGAGCGGTGCCACCTGGATTGTTGTTTCTGTTTGGTACTGTGCTACGGGCACACCCGGATTACTCCCTAGACCGGGCAGCATGGTCGTCAAAGGAACGCTGAAATCACTCGCGAGCAACAGAAGCGCCACGCCTTGGGCGGCGTGCAGTACCGCCGCGACAATATTCCAGGCGCGGAGGTTCTTGAGATACGGTGAAGATTTCTTTGTCTCTGTCATGGTTTGATACTACGTCGCACTTAGAAAACTGCTAAGTTAGGCAACCCACCCACCGTCGATGACGAGAATCTCGCCATTCACGAAATCTGAGTCAGCAGAGGCGAGATAGACTGCCCCAGCAGCAATGTCCTCAACTTCGCCGAGACGCGGGTATGGTGTTTTTCCTTCAAAGAACGCTTTCATTTGCTCGTCACCCAAGAACGGATCGACCATCTTTGTCTTAATCACTCCAGGAGCGATGGCGTTAACGTTGATTTTCTTCGGTGCATATTCTACTGCGGCTTCGCGGGTCAGGTTATTCACTCCCCCCTTCGCAGCACAGTACGCCGCCGCGCCGTTAAATCCTACAATGCCGGCAATTGACGAGATGTTAATGATTTTCCCATAGCCGGCTTTTTCCATTTCTGGAAGCGCGTACTTCATGCCAAGGAAAACACCTTTCAAATCAACGTTAATGACCGCGTCCCATGTTTCGTCCGTTGTCTGCTCAAGTGGCGACATCATTGCCACTCCGGCGTTATTCACAAGAATGTCTAGTGAACCATAGGATTGTACGGCTGCCTTGGCTAAAGCCTCTACCTGGTCAGGTTGACTAACGTCACAGGCCACAGCTTGGGCAACTCCTCCATCCTTCTCGATCACCGCCACTGTCTCTCGACACGACTCAACGTGATGGCCAGACACGACTACTTTTGCTCCTTCGCGTGCAAAGGCTACGGCAATAGCCTGGCCAATCCCCGATCCGGCTCCAGTAACAACGGCTGACTTGTCTTTTAACTTCATAGCAACTCCTTCTGTTTTCGGTTTACACCCTTAGACTAACGACTACCATTAATTCTGCAAGTGAGCATTCGAAACCTCGTTGGCAGTAAGCGCAGGGTTAACGTGGAATCATTCTGCGACGAGCTGGCTAGCGATATCGAACTTTCATAGCACTCAAGGAGTCGCCCAGGCTAGTCCGGAAAGTGCTGCGACGTTCCGTTGTGGCTATGTTTCCAGCAACGACACATACAGATCAATAATGTCCTCGATCATTCGCGGAAAAAGATAAGACTTCCGAACCGATTCTTTGGCAGCTGTACCAATCTTTTCTCGAAGCACCGCGTCGCTAAGTAGAGACTCCATCCGCTTGGCGCACGCTGTGACTGAATCAACCACGAACCCATCTACGCCATCGGTGATTTGCGCTCGGATCCCATCGGTATCGCCGCCGACCACCGGCTTG
>OBLX010000081.1_pt1 | contig 16725 bp, 14 predicted proteins | sample 1519811 | NCBI WGS metagenome assembly OBLX01 (sample SAMEA3991476, study PRJEB22521) | metagenome | biome: anthropogenic terrestrial biome; feature: sewage plant; material: surface water | place: Sweden | collected 2012-09-26
AACATCAAGGAGCGGGCCGACTGCTCGGCGGCGCTCTTCACCGCCTCGGGCGAGCTGCTGGTGCAGGCCGAGCACATCCCGGTGCACCTGGGCTCGATGCCGGCCTCGGTGGCCGCCGCCATCGCCACGTTCGGCGACGGGCTCGCTCCGGGCCAGCAGGTGCTGCTGAACGATCCCTTCGCCGGCGGCACCCACCTGAACGACCTCACCCTCGTCGCCCCGGTCCACGTCGGCGGTCGCCTCGTGGGCTGGGTGGCCAACCGGGCCCACCACGCCGACGTCGGGGGTGCCGCGCCGGGGTCGCTGCCCGCCGACGCCGTGGAGGTGTTCCAGGAGGGGCTGCGCCTCCCGCCGGTGGTGCTCGACGATGGGGTGCGGGCGGTGCTGTTCGCCAACTCCCGCACGCCCGAGGAGCGCCGCGGCGACCTCGACGCCCAGGTGGGCGCCAACGTCGTCGGCGCCGCCGGCCTCGCCGCCCTCGCGGACGCCCCGCTCGACGAGGTGCTCGCCTACGGCGAGCGCCGGATGCGGTCCGCCCTGTCCGGCCTGCCCGACGGCACCTGGCGCTTCGACGACGTCCTCGACTCGTTCGGCCCTGCCGACGAGCAGCAGGTGCCCACACCCGTGGTCGTGACCCTCACGGTGGCGGGCGACGAGGTCACCTTCGACTTCACCGGGACGGGGCCACAACGCCGCGGCAACGTGAACGCCGTCGAAGCGGTGACGGTGTCGGCGGTGGCGTTCGCCCTGCGCTCCGCCACCGACCCCACCCTCCCCGCCAACGGCGGCGCCCTCCGCCCGGTCACGGTCGTGGCCCCACCCGGCACGGTGGTTGCAGCCCACTCACCCGCCGCGGTCGGAGCGGGCAACGTCGAGGTGAGCCAGCGGGTGGCCGACGTCTGCCTCGGCGCCCTGGCCCAAGCCGTCCCGGACCGCGTGGGGGCGGCCTCCCAGGGCACCATGAACAACGTGCTCATCGGCGGCGCCGGCGGACCGGCGTCCGGCACCGACGGCGGCGCCTGGGTGTACTACGAGACCGTCGGCGGCGGCCAGGGCGCCCGCCCCGGCCGCGACGGCATGAGCGGCGTCCACACCGCCATGACCAACGCAGATCAAGTTGACTACCGGTCTGCGGCGCCGATTCCCGGTCAATCTGGAATTCATACGAACATGACAAACACGAAGAACACGCCCATCGAGGCGTTGGAGCGGGCGTTCCCGCTGCGGGTACTGCGGTATCGGTTGCGGCAGGGGAGCGGCGGCGCTGGGCTGGCTTCCGGTGGGGAGGGCGTCGAGCGGGATCTCCAGGTCCTTGTCGACACCACCGTGTCGCTTATCACCGAGCGCCGGATATCGCAGCCTTGGGGGCTGGCCGGCGGCGAGCCCGGCGCGGTAGGGGAGAACTGGCTCCTGCCGGGCGGCGACGAGTCTCGTGCCGAGCGCCTGCCGGACAAGTGCACGATCCGACTGACGGCCGGTGATGTCCTCCGGATGCTGACTCCCGGCGGTGGCGGCTGGGGACCGCCAGCGCACTGAACGGCACGTAACCCGTCCTCATGTCCGATGAGTGTGATGACGAGCGATGAGTTCAACGGACTTCTCAGTGACGCGCCGCCCCCCACCGCCGATGATGTGTCGATCACGGTCGACGGCGAGCGCCTCGACACGAAGGAGAAGGTGCTGGCGTTCTGCGAGCGGCTGGCGGCTGAGCGGGCCGAGCCCGGCTGACGGAGGTTCACCTTGACCGACCCTCTGCTCGACCGCGACCGCATCATCGAGTGTCTCAGCCGACATCGGGTCGAGTATCTCCTTGTCGGAGGGATCGGCGCTCAGATGCACGGGGCCGGACGGCCGACGGAGAACCTCGATCGACTCGCTTCCGCCATGCGGGAGCTCTCACAGAGCGCCTCGAGGCGGGTGATGTCCTGAGGATGCTGACGCCGAGTGGCGGCGGTTGGGGGCAACTCCTCTCCTCGTGAGTTCCGCGGTTGGTCTTGGTGCCGCCGGAGCCCGGCTTCCGTTCCGCAGAGCTCGAATCGTTCGAAGGCCGATGCGGTCGAGATAGGGATCTTCATGTGGTCCTGATGGGGAGTGGAAGGTGGTCCTGATAAGGAAGAGGCACTGGTCCAGAGTGGTATTCTGCACGATGTGGCCACCTCCTACGTCCGACGATTGGTCGACGACGATTTGCCACGGCTCCTCGCGGCGCACCCTGCCGTTCTCCTCCTCGGTCCGCGGGCAGCCGGGAAGACGACAACGGCACGCCGGTACGCAGCGAGCGTCGTCCGCCTCGATCGACCGGCGGAGGCCGCGGCATTCGCTGCGGATCCGGATGCAGCCTTGGCCCGGGTGGTCGAGCCTGTGCTGCTCGACGAATGGCAGGCGGTGCCGGAGGTTCTCGGGGCCGTCAAGCGTGCCGTCGATGACGACCCCCGACCTGGACGTTTCCTGCTGACCGGCAGTGTGAGAGCCGACCTCCATGCGCAGACCTGGCCGGGAACCGGGCGCCTCGTCCGAATGAGCATCCACAGTCTGAACGAGCGCGAGATCGCTGTCGGCACCCGCGCTCCGAACCCGATCGATGTGCTGGCCGACGGGGATGCGATGTCCCTTGGCCAACCTGATCCAGCACCAGACCTTCCGGGTTACATCAGTCTCGCCCTCAGCGGCGGCTTCCCCGACGCTCGGTTGCGTCTCCATGGTCGCGAACGTGATCGATGGCTCGAGAGCTATCTCGAACAGACCCTCACCCGAGACGCGGTCGAGCTCTCCGGGCGGGACCCGGCGCGGATGGCGCGCTACTTCGAGGTCTTGGCGCTCAACTCTGCAGGGATCGTGGCGGACTCGACGATCTATGCCGCCGCCGGCATCGACCGGAAGACCGCCCTCGCGTACGAGCGCCTCCTCACGAACCTCTTCGTCCTCGACGTCGTCCCGGCCTGGTTGACGAATCGGCTCTCGCGCTTGGTGAAGACGCCCAAGCGATACCTGACCGACGCATCGCTCGTCGGAGCGGCATTGCGCCTCGACGAAGCCTCCGTGATGCGGGACGGCGACCTCATGGGCCGCGTGCTCGACACATTCGTCGCTGCACAGCTCAGATCCGAGATCGAAGTGAGCGCTCGGCGTCCCCGGCTGTTTCACCTGAGAGAGAAGAACGGTCGCCACGAGATCGATCTCCTTGCCGAGCTCGGCGGCGATCGCGTCGTAGCCGTCGAGGTGAAGGCCTCGGCCTCGCCCACCCGTCGAGACGCGGCGCATCTCGAATGGCTACGAGACCGTCTGGGTGAGCGGTTTCTCTCGGGAGCGGTGCTGCACACAGGACCGAGAGCCTTCCCGCTCGGTGATCGCATCGCCGCCGTGCCCATCGCTGCGTTGTGGAGTGCGAACCCCTAGTGCAACGGAGTGTCCAGCGAGAACCTCGGCGGCGTGCACACGGTTGACCAACACCCGCAACACGCCTCGTCGAGGCGCTCGAGCGTGCCTACCCGCTGCGGGTGCGGGCGCTGCGCCTGCGTCCGGGCACCGGCGGCGCCGGGCGCTGGCGGGGCGGCGACGGCATCGAGCGCGACCTCGAGGTGCTGGTGGATGCCACGGTCTCGCTGATCTCCGAGCGCCGGGTCTCGGCGCCCTGGGGCCTCGACGGCGGCGGGTCGGGGGCGGTGGGGGAGAACTGGCTCCTGCCGAACGGCGAGGAGGGCGCCGCCATCCGCCTGCCCGACAAGTGCACCGTGCACCTGAAGGCGGGCGACGTCATCCGGATGCGCACCCCGGGCGGCGGCGCCTGGGGGAGGCCTGCGATCTGACGGTGATCGTCGGTCCTCCCAGTCGAGGGATGCGGCAGAGACAGCTCGGCCCTTTCGCGGACCGGCTGGCGGCCGCTTGGTCCGGCCCGGGCTCTCGGCCGATCGGCCGCCCCCGGCCCGTCCCGGCTCGCCCGTTTCACCGGCCCCTGCGTAGTCTCCCCGCCATGGACATCGATGGAGTTTCCGCAATCGTCACCGGCGGCGCCTCGGGCCTTGGAGAGGCGACCTCTCGCCGCCTGGCCGCCAAGGGCGCCCGCCTGGTCGTGCTCGACATGCAGGACGAGAAGGGTGAGCCCCTCGCCTCCGAGCTCGGGGGCGTGTTCGTGCACGCCGACGTCACCAACACCGAGGAGGTGCAGGCCGCCGTCGACGCCGCCGGCGAGCTCGGCCCGCTGCGCGTGCTCGTCAACTGCGCCGGCATCGGTTGGGCCCAGCGCACGGTCGACCGCAGCGGTGCCCCCGCCGACCTCGGTGCCTTCGAGAAGGTCGTGTCCGTCAACCTCATCGGCTCGTTCAACTGCATCCGCCTCGCCGCCTCGGCGATGAGCCAGACCGAGCCCGGCGAGTACGGCGAGCGCGGCGCCATCGTCAACACCGCCTCCGTGGCGGCCTTCGACGGCCAGATCGGCCAGGCGTCCTACTCTGCCTCCAAGGGCGGGGTCGTGGGCATGACGCTGCCCATCGCGCGGGACCTCGCCGCGGTCGGCGTGCGGGTCAACACCATCGCCCCCGGCCTCATCGACACGCCGCTGCTCGGCCTGTTGCCCGACGAGCAGAAGGAGGTGCTGGCACAGAGCGTGCTGTTCCCCAAGCGTCTCGGCACGCCGGACGACTTCGCCTCGCTGGCCCTCGAACTGGTGACCAACGGCTACCTGAACGGCGAGACCTTCCGCCTCGACGGAGGCATCCGGATGCCTCCCAAGTGAGTCGCTCCCTCAAGCGGGCCTGAAACCGCTGGTCGGCACCCGCCGGCGCACGATCGGAGGGCCGGGCCGCGCAATCGCACCGTGGCCCGGCCCTCGGTCGCCTCCGGAGGCGGCCTCGAGCTGCCGCCCGACGCTGATGGGCGAGGGCATCGCCGCCGACGGTCGTGGAGGGTGTCCCTTCCGTCCCGTGCGGTCCGGACGGTCCGGACGGTCCGGACGGTCAGCGTCAGGGCAGTGAGGGAAGCGCCGGCGTTCCGCGGCCGGAGAGGAGCGCGGCGTGGTCGGCCATGGCCAGCAGCTCGGCGTCGCCCGACGAGTTGCCGTACGCCCACAGCTCGACGTCGTCCCCGGCGCCCGTGGTGGTCAGCCACTCGCGGAGGCGCACCGGCTTCTGCGGGCCCCGGACGTTGGGACGCACCATCTCCCCGGTGTGACGCCCGTCGTCGCCGACGGCGAGCTCGACGGCGATGACCTCGTCGAAGCCCAGCCGTTCACCCAGGAGGGGCCGCAGGTAGGTGACGAGCGACGCCGACACGGCCACGAGCTCGTGGCCGGCGCGGCGGTGCGCCTCGACGCGCTCGCGCATGGCCGGCACGAGGATGGCCTCGAGCCCTTCGGCGTACCGCCGGCCCAGCTCGTCCAGGCGGGCGGGGTCGTCGCCGGCGGTCAGGCGCCGCAGGAGCTCGGCCTTGGCGTGGTCGCGCCGGTGCACCTCTGCCTCGACGCGCCAGGGTGGGCCGACGGCGGCGGCAGCCCGCAGGAGGCGCCGGCGGCCGTAGCTCCGTGCCAGGAAGGGGACGAGGGTGTCGCGAGGGGTCAGCGTGCCGTCGAAGTCGAAGGCCGCCACGCGGCGCCGGGTGCTCACCCGTCGCGGGGGCCGAGCAACGCCTGGAGCGCGGGGCCGAGGTCGGTGTGCGCGAAGGCGTATCCCGATTCGGTCAGGCGCTCGGGCAGCACCCGTTGGCTGGCGAGGAGCAGCTCGTCCACCAGTTGGCCGCCGAAGAGCAGCTTCGGCCCGAAGCCGGGCACCGGCACCACCGTGGGCCGGTGCAGGGCCGCGCCCAGGGCCTCGGTGAAGGCCCGGTTGGTGACCGGCGAGGGCGCCGTGAGGTTCACCGGGCCTTCCACCTCGTGGTCGAGGAGGTGGCAGATGGCGCCGACCTCGTCCTCGATGGCGATCCAGCTCATGTACTGGTGACCGTTCCCGATGCGGCCCCCGAGGCCCATCTTGAACAGAGGCAACTGCTTGGCGAGGACGCCGCCGTCGGGGTCGAGGACGATGCCGGTGCGAATGTGGACGACCCTCACGCCGGCGGCTCGGGCCGGGTCCGCGGCGGCCTCCCACTGCCGGCACACGTCGGCCAGGAATCCCTCCCCGGGCGTCGATGCCTCGGTGAGCACTTCGTCGCCGCGGTCGCCGTACCAGCCGATGGCCGAGCCGCTGATGAGCGCGCGGGGCCCGTTGGTGGCCTCGGCCAGACGCTCGGCGAGCAGGGTGGTGCCGAGGGTGCGGCTGGTGAGGATGCGCTCCTTCTGGTCGGCCGTCCATCGCTTCTCGGCGATGCCGGCGCCGGCGAGGTGCACGACCGCATCGAGCCCGCGCAGGTCGGCGGCGTCGAGCTGGCCTGCGGCGGGGTCCCAGCAGATGTCACCGGGGCCCGCGGACGCGTGGCGTACCACCCGGGCCACCCGGTGTCCGTCGGCGAGCAGGCGTGACCGCAGGGCCTCACCGATGAGGCCGGTGGAGCCGGTGATGGCGATGTGCATGGTGCTCAACCTACCGGTGCACCGGCTCGGGCGTTCGGGTCCGAGTCCGGCCCGTCAGGGGCTGATGAGCTGCAGTCGGTAGCGCTGGTCGCCGTCGGTGGTATCGGCGGTGCGGGTGGCTGTTCCGTCGTCACGGATCTCCCAACCTCCCCCGGACTCGGCCGTGTACTCCGCCTGCGGGGTGACCGACAGCGTCACGGTGTCGGGGTTGACCGTGGGTTGGTTGGCCACCGTCAGGCGGTAGGTGTCCGTCGGGTTGATGGTGCCCGACAGCTGCATCTCGATGGTGACGCTCTGCCCCGCGGGGATGTTGATCATCGCCGAGTAGACGAACATGCCGAACTCCCGCTCGGCGTTCATCGCCAGCTCACCTTCGCCGAGGGCCGACCTCGCCACCGCGCCGTCGAGGCGGAGCGGGCTGTAGACGGAGAAGTTGACGCCGCTGGTGCCGAGGGGGGTGTCGCCGCCCCGGATGCGGTCGCCGCTGCTCAAGATGACGTCGGGCAGACCACTGGCCGGGGCGTTGTTGGCGATGGTGATCGTCGCGGTCGACGCCACGGAACCCGTGGTGGGGTCGTAGCTCGCCCGATAGTCGATGGTGCGCTCCATGAAGATGTCGATCTTGTTGTTGGCCGCGTTGTTCGTGACGAGGCCGATGAGGTCGCCGCCTCGCGTCCGGGGGAAGGCGCCATCGAGGCCCACCTGCTCGAAGAAGGCCTGTTCATCGGCGTCGGACCCGTAGGCCATCAGGCGGCCCTGGTCGACCATGGGCCCCAGCACCTGGGTGACCTGCCGGGGGCCGGGCAGGTCCCCGGAGGTGAGCAGGTCGAAGGTGTCCCGCGTGGCTTCTTCGAGGAAGTCCTTGCGATCGGAGCGCTGGTCGAAGGTGAGGTACTGCTGGCGCAGGAGGATGTCGGCCGCGTTGTCGGCGGTGAGGGGCTCGGGGTAGCCGGTGACGGTGATCGGGCCCGTGAACGTGAGCATGGCCTGAAGGGCCACGGGGTCGACGGCGATGACCCCGTCGACGCTCTGGCCACCGGCCTGGGGATAGAGCTCGGCCAGCACCTGGCCGACCGAGGGCATGTCGGGCGAGACGCCGGCGTCGCCCATGTAGCGGGCGATCTGGAACCGCCCGTAGCGGGCCAGGTACTCCTCGGGACCGCTCAACGTGGCGTTGTTGGCGCGGGCCGGGAGCTCGAGATCCTCGACGCTGCCGGAGCGCGTGAGTTCGAGGCCGCCATCGCTGGCCGTGAGCTCGCCGAAGCTCCCCAGGAACCCCCCGAGCGAGCGGTTCTCACTGGGGGTGAGGAAGGCGAGGAGGTAGTGACGCTCGCCGTTGCCGCCGAGGAGGTCCGGGGCGAGCTCGACCCCCTGGATGGCGATCTGGGCGTCCGGGAGGGCCTGGTCGACCTCGTCGTCGAACTTGGCCACCCTCGAGGCGAGGGGCCGCACCAGCCAGGGGGACTGCACGGCGTCGACGGCGTCGGCCGCGCCCTGGAGCGCGGCCTCGGCGTCGCGCAGCGGTTGCTCGAAGCTGGCTACGAGGTCCAGGTCGATGGCCCCGTCCTGGAAGCGCAGCTCGTCCACGTCGGCGTCGGTCGCGGCCTGGGCCGCCGACGAGGCGAGCGAGGCACCCTCGTCGCTCATGATCTGCACCGCGGCCGCCTGCTGGCCGAGGACGGGCACGAGGCGGGCGGGCAGGGCCCACGGGGCGGTGAGGGTGTCGTGGGCCGTGCCGAACGACGCGGCCGATCGCGTGAGCCGGCGGGCGGCCACTGCGCCCTCGCCGTCGCGGGCGGCGTCGAAGCCGTTGCGGGCCTGGTCGATGCCGGCGCTCAGGTCGGATCGCGCCGAGAAGGCGGAGACGGCCAGGCCGGCCGCGGCGAGCACCGCCAGCGCCACGAAGGCGGCGAGGCCCCACCCCCACGCCTTGCGCACTCGGGGGGTGCATCGGCGCAGTCCCGACACCAGCACCGGCGCCGTTGCGGCAGCGGTGATGAGTGCCGTCGCCCCGGAGGGCTCGATGTCGTGGAGGCGTAGCAGCACTTGGACGGCCAAAGCGGCGACGACGGCGCCGATGGCGGGCTGGTACTCCCGGGTCTGATGATCGAACGCGGCGGAGACGAACGCCACCAGAACGGCGACCAGGCTGACGGCGAGGGCCACGTTGCCCTGTGCCGCGGTGGCCGTGATGCCCGCAAGGACCAGCCAGGTCCAACGGCGGGCCCGTGCCGCGGCCACGACCACGAAGAACGCGAAGCCCGCGGTCCAGATGGCGTCGCTCGCCGCCCAGCCCGTGGGCTGGGCGTCGCTGAAGGCGGCGACCATCGCGGCGACGGTGGCGACAATCCACACGGCAGGACCCACGAACGCGGGAGTGACGCGCGGCGCGTCGGTATGGGGGTCCTGGGTCGGGGCAGCCAAGGGGAGTCCGAGGGATGCGGGCGGATGGAGGGGGCGCGTCGGTGCCGTCGGATCCTAACGGCGTCCGGCGACGAGTTACCGGCGCCCCCGGCAGAGCGGGCGATAGCGTCGTCACGCCATGGCGTCCCCGACCGTCAGCCTGTGCATCCCGGTGTACGCACCGGCGCCCCGGCACCTGGAGCGTCTGCTGGCCTCGATCGCGGCGCAGCACCACGACGCCCTCGAGGTGGTGCTCACCGACGATTCCGCCACGCCCGACCTCGACGTGATCGTCGAGCGCTCCGGCCTGGATGCGGTCACGGTGGTGCGCAATCCCGAGCGACTCGGCATGGTGGCCAACTGGAACGAGGCGGGCCGACGGGCCTCGGGCGAGCTGATGATGGTGCTCGGCCAGGACGATGAACTGGGGGAGGGGTTGGTGGCCCGTTACCTGGACGCGTTCACCGAGGTGCCCGAAGCGGTCGCGTGCTCGTCGGGCGAGGTCTGGATCGACGACGACGACAACGAGGTGGGCGTGCCCCGCCGGCCCAACCGGCGAGAGCGGATCTTCGTGGCGCAGCGGCGCTATGTCCTGGACCAGGACACCCTCGTGCGCCTCTGCCTGCGCAACGGCCAGGTATACGGCGAGCCCTCGGCCGTGATGTTCCGCCGCGACGCGTTCGCCGCGGTGGGGGGCTACCGCCCGGAGATGGGCCACGTGGCCGACCTCGACTTGGCGCTGCGCCTCGCCGGCGAGGGGCCGGTGCTCTACCTGGCCGAGCCGCTGGTGCGCCGGCGTCTCCACGGGGGGATGGCCACCGCGGCCCAGCAGGCGAGCGGCGAGACCGCCGACGCCCGGGAGCGCCTGCACCGAGCGTGGATCGACCACCCGGGCCTCACCGCTCGCGACCGCGATCGTGCCCGGGCCGCCCTGGTGTCGTGGGCCGCCCGCGACGTGGTCAAGGCCGTGCGCCACCGGCGCTGGAAGGTGGCGCGCGCCCAGGCCGAGGTCGTTCGTGGCCACGGTCGGGTCGCCCCCTCGGCGTTGGCCGAGAACGTGGTCGAGCTGGTCACGGGCCGCAACCGCGACGCCCGCTGAGGGGCGCCGGCCCTGGGATCGTGGGGGACCTATCTCCTATCGTCGTGGAGCCATGGGAACGAGACCGAGCCCGGGTAGCCATGCCCGGGCCGCCACCGTCTCGGTGGCGCTCTGCACCTACAACGGCGAGCGGTGGATCGAGCCGCTCCTCGAGAGCCTGGCGCGCCAGACCCGGCTCCCCGACGAACTGGTCGTGAGCGACGACGGCTCCCGTGACACCACCCTGGCCTTGGTGGTCGACTTCGCCCGTACCGCCCCCTTCCCGGTCCATGTGGCCGTCAACCCCGAGCGCCAAGGCTCGACCTTCAACTTCGCGACCGCGTTCGACCGCTGCACGGGCGCGCTGATCGCCCCGGCCGACCAGGACGACGTCTGGGCCCCCACCAAGCTCGAACGCCTGGCCCACGTGATGGACACCGACCGCCTCGCGATGGCCTTCAGCGACGGCACGGTGATCGACGACGACGGACGAACGCTCGACACCACCTTGTGGGCGGGGGTGGGCTTCACGCCGGTCGAGCAGCGCCGCTTCGCCCGAGATCCGCTGGGCCTGCTGCTGCGCCGTTCCGTGGTGACCGGCGCGGCGATGATGTTCCGGGCCGAGCACCTCGACAGGCTCCTGCCCTTCCCGCCGGCGCTGAACGGCCCGGGATCGCTGATGTTGCAGGACCGGTGGATCGCCCTCGTGCTGGCCGCGGTGGCCGACGTGGGCGCGGTGGCCGAGCCGCTCATCGCCTTCCGCCGCCACGACGCCCAGCAGACGGGCCTGCGTGACCCCGTCACCCCGAGCGTGGCCGGCCGCCAGCTGCGCCGCACCACCGACTCGACCGCCGTGGGGCTGGTCACCCGCGCCGAACAACTCGAGGCGGTGCGCGAGTCCGTGCGGGCAGACGCTCACCCGGGCGTGGAGGCCCGCCTCACCGCGGCGATCGACCACCTTCGTGCTCGGGCGGCCCTTCCCGCGACGCGGCCGGCGCGGCTGCTCGGCGTGGGGCGGGAGTGGTCGACGGGCCGGTATCGCCGGTATTCGGGCGGCGCCCGGAGTGCGGTCGCCGATCTGGTCCGGCCGGCCGATTGATCCGCTCCCGCTCCCGCTCTCGCCGACACACGTCCCTACCGGTGAAGGTCCGTGTCGAGTTGCCCTCGGCGCCGGCCCGCATGGCTGCGAGGTCGACCGGGCGGCGCGATGTGGCGTTGGCGCTTTCGGGGTTCGTCGGATGTGCCGGTGGGGTGGGGTGGGGTGGGGGTCAGGAGTTCGTGCGGCGGAGGCGGGCGGCGAGGTGACGGCGGCGGGTGAGACCCCGGGCGGCCAGGTGCTCGCGGTGGGGGAGGGCCAGGGCGGCCAGGACCGACAGGCGTTGGTGCAGCGGCAACAGACGCAAGGCAGAGCGGGCCTGGGCGTTGAAGTTGCCGTGGGCGCCGACATGCTCGGCCAGCAGGCGCCGTCCGCGTTCGCCGGGCTCGACGGTGGCGGCCCAATCGCCCCAATCGCCGGGCACCATGAGTTGCTGCCCGTCGAGATGCTCGATGGCCGCCTGCAGCACGGCGGTCAGGGAGGTGTCCCGGGCGGCCTGCTCGAGCGGCGTCGGGTCGTCCAAGCGGTCGAGTTGGACGACGAGGTCCCGCACCGTGGAGAGCCGGGGGGTGGTGCTGCCCAGCACCAGGTGCCCGGCGGTCTGCAGGATCCGCATCGGGCGGGGCATAGCCAAGAAGGCGTCGTCGCCGACCACGAAGGGCTCGGGGGCATCCCAGAGCGCAGGCTCGCTCAACACCAGGGCGAACGCGCCGGGGAAAAGCGCCCGGTGAAGGTCGAGCTCCCAGCCGCCGGGGGAGTGCACGGTGACGCTCTTGTTGAAGATGCGGTCGAGGTGTGGCCGCACCGCAGGCAGCACCCGCTCGAAGCCCGCTTCCTCGAGTGCGGCGACCGTGGCGGTCATGTCGGCGCTGTGGACGAGCAGGTCGATGTCGCCGAAGTCGCGTTGGCTGGGGTCCTGGTAGTCGAGGTGGGCGACGGCGGGCCCCTTCAAGACTCGGGTCTCGATGCCGGCGCGTCGGAGGATCCCGGAGGTGCGGCGCAGGTCCTGTTCCAGTCGCACGGCGACGCCCATGGCGGTCCGGTGCGACAGGGCGGCCTGCTCGGCCTGCTCGTCGCTGGCGGGCAGGTCGCCGGTCAGCACTGCGTCGAGCAGGGTCCAGGTGATGCGGCCGGTGGTGACCTGACCGTGCAGGCGCGCCCACTCGTCGTCGTTCAGCGCTACGGGCTGCACCGGGGGAGCGAGCGCCACCCCCGTGGCCCGGGTGGCGAGGTGCGGCAGCCAGGCGTCGGTCGACGGCTCGGCGGGGGGCCCGGACGCGGCAGCGTCGGTCATGCGGCCGTGATCACCCCGGCGTCGGCCAGCATCGCCAGTGCAGACTCCAGGTGGGGGCGGACCTCTTCCTCGGCGAGTCCCGAGCTCTCGCGCAGGCCGGCGAGCAGATCGACGGCCGTGCGGGGCTCGTCGAGCGAGTCGAAGACCTCGGCGGCGGCGTCTCCGAGCACGAGGGGCTGGTCGTGGTCGGCAGGGAGCACCACGTAGGCCCACCCGGAACGCCGATGACACAGGCCGGTGGCGCGACGCCAGGCGTGCTCATCGTCTCGGGCCATGGTGGTGCACGCTACGCGAACGGCCTTCCGGCCCGGTTCGTGGGCGGCTCAACGGGCAGGGGTCGCCAGCCCGAGCGAGACGAGGCGATCGAGGAAGTCGACGTGGTCGGCGCCCAGCGGCTCGCCCTCGCAGAGGTCGAGCCACAGGGCCGACCCGGCCTCGTTCAGCCGCACCACCACCTTCGAGGGCGGGTGGTAGACGACGCAGGCGTCTCCGAGGACGGCGGTCACCACGCCGGCGACCGGCCGCAGGCCCTCCGCGTCGGGGGCGTCGCCGGTGACGAAGACCGCCCACGGCGCCTCGGGCGGTCGGGCCGAGGCCACAAAGGTCTCGACGGCGTCGGCGCCGGCAACCGGGTCGTGGAAGGTCAGGCCCGCCGAGGTGCTGGTGGCGGCCAGCCAGGCCAGCGCGGTGAACGCAGGGGTCGGCCGACCGGCGATGTCCATGCAGTTGGCCACCAGTAGCTCGAGCGCTTCGGCCGCCGGGACACCGGCGAGCCGCGGCGGATCGGACCCGTGGCCGAGGAAGACGATGGTCCCCGCCGGCGACTCCCGTGCGGTCCGGGCACCGAGCGCCTCCGCGGGCACCAGCGGGCGGGACCCGGACGGGGTCCGTTCGCCGGCGACGAGCTTGGCGGTGATGCGCTCGAGGTTCTCGGCCCGCATGCTCAGGGGCCGCGGGAAAGCTCGGAGGGTACCGGTGTCGAGGTCGATGCCGACCATCTCGTCGGTGAGGTAGGTGTGGCCGCGTGCGGCGAGCTCGGCGCTCAGCGAGGTCTTGCCCGATCGGGAGCGGCCGACGAGCACCACGCCGGTCCCGCCCGGCGTGGTGAGTGCCGCGCCGTGCAGGTTGGCGGCCACGATGCTTTCGTCGAGTGCCATCCGCTCCAGCACGTTGAGCACGGCGCGGGGGAGGGTGTCGTGATCGATGGGGTCGATCACCTGGCCGCCCGGGAAGCGGAAGCGAGCCCGACCGTCGGCCACGTCGTCGATGACGATGTCGGCGGGGGAGAGGCAGGGCGGGGTGGACGGCACGAGGAGCGACCGGAAGCAGTCGGTCAACAGCGCCCCGGTGGCGGCGCCGGCCGAGAGGGAGACCCGGCGCACGCCGATGTCGACCACGAACTCCGTGCTGGTGATGGTCACCGACAGTAGGGCACGGCCTGCTGGTTAGGCTCGACCCGGTGGTGGACGGCGTGGAGACCGACGCTGCGGCGGGCACGGAACAGCAGGGCACCGCGCCGGACACACCCCTGGCCGACGAGTCGGGCCCCCACTGCCGACCCGTCCTCGCGGTCCGGCCGTTGGGGCCCCGGGACGTGGTCCGCCCGCCGCACGAAGCCGCCGGGGGCTGGGAGGGGGCACTGGCCGTGGCCAACGCCGTCGCCGCCGGTCGGGCCGAGCGCCACGTGGCCACGGTGTTCCCCGAGTGGGGGCGGTTCGCGCTGTCGGGCGCGGCGGCCGCCCCCCGGGCGATGGCGGTCGACGAGGCGGCGGTGGCGGCGCTCGACCTCCCCGAGCTGGCCGACGAGCTGTTGAGCACCTTCGACCTGGGCGAGTCCCGCCTGGGGCTGTCCGAGGGGGGCGAGGCCGTCCCGCCCGGTCGTCTCCTGCGCGGGCACGCCGACCCGTTCGCCATCACCGGGGCCCGGGTCGGCCCCGTGGCCCGGGCCCTGGCCGACGGCGCGTGCGTGTCGATCGTCGGCGTGGACGAGTACTCCCCCCACCTGATGCGCCACTTCGAGGACCTCGAGCGCAGCCTGACCGGCATGGGCCGCATGGACCTGGTGCTGGCCGGCCCCGGGGGCGCGGTCGAGGTCGGCGTGGGCGACGGCTTCGCCCGCGTCCTGGCGGCGGTGGCCGGCGGCGCCATCGTGGAGCCGGCCACCCCACCGGGTCGAGCCGATGAGGAAGCTGATCGGGCGGCCGACCCGGGCGAGACGCTCGGGATCGCCGGCTCGGTGGCGGTGTTCCTGCCGCCGACCCACGGTGCCACGGTGCGGGCCGAGGCCGCCGCCCTCGTCGCGGTGTGGGTGGTGCCGGTCACCACCCGGGCCACCGTGCTGGCGCTGATGGCCGACGAGTCGGCGTTCTTCCCGGCCTTCCGGGCCGAGCTGCCCTACGACCTGGGGGTGCGGCCGGCGTCCTACGGTGGGTCGCTCTTCGACGACGCCGACCGCTTCCGCCAGGAGCTGCTCGACCTCGTCGACGGCCCACGGATCGGCCGGGCCCTCGGTCGGTTGCGGGCCGCCATCCCTGCCCGCTCGGCGGGTTCGTTCGCGGCGGTGACGGCGCTGATGGCCGGCGACCCGATGCCCGCGGCCCGCATGCCGACGCCGGGCGGGGTGCTCGTGCACACGGCGCCGACCGCCGAGAACGCCGCGCCGGCCGGGCCGGCGCCGGACCAGCCGCTGACGATGGTGGTGGCGGGCCGCCGGCTGGAGCTGACCGAGCACGCCGCGCGGACGCTCGCCCTTCTCGCCGACGGCGAGAGGCACGACATCGCTGCGATCCACCACTGCCCCGAGGGTGACCCCGCCTGCGGCCGACGGCTGCTGCGTGCGTTGGTGGAAGCGGGCCAAGTGGACCTGGGGGGGCAGGTCTCGTGACGGTACGGCTCGTGGGCCCCGACGAGCAGTGGGTCGTCCGCCTCGCCGGCGACGAGCGCGACGGCGAGCTGGCCGCGTTGGCCGCCGCCGTCAACGACCGGGCCCGTCGCGACTCCCTGGCGTGGTGGCACCGCCTGGTCCCGGGCCTCGACCTGTCCACGCTGAGCCAGACGACCGATTCCGCCACCTTCACCATGGCCGCGGCCCTGCCCGAGTTGGTCGACGTCTTCGACGGTGGGCACATCCTCGACGAAGTGCTCGGCCGGCGCGACCTCATGCCGCCCCGCATCAAGCTGGTGAAGGACGGTGAGCCCGCCGAGCTGGGTCCGGTGGTGGAGACGGTGCGGCCCCGACCGTTGGGCCGCACCCGGGTGTGTCCGGGCGCGCTGGGCGCCGCCCTCGACGACGGATGCACCGCCGTGTTCGACGGCATGGAGGTGTACTCGGCCCCGCTGCGACGCCTGGCCGAGCACACCGAGCGGGTCTTCGGTTGCCGGATCAACATCAACGGCTACCTCAGCGCCCGCACCCACCACAGCTTCGGCGCCCACTGGGACGACACCGAGACCATCATCCTGCAGCTGTTGGGGCGCAAGTATTGGGAGATCCATCCCCCGCGGGCGCTGTCCATGGACCGCTCCATCCACGGCGAGGAGACCTCGGAGCACGTCGTGTGGGCGGGCGACGTGGGCACCGATCTGGCCCTCTACGTCCCCCGGGGCTGGGGCCACAGCGTCACCGGCGTCGACGAGCTGACCTTCCACCTGACCGTCACCATCCCGCGCCCGCACGGCGAGTTCGCCGCCGCGGGCAGCGTGCAGCTGCTCGGCGAGCAGCCCGGTGGTGCCGAACCGGTGCCGGTGACCGAAGCCGGCGTCGATGTGGCGGCGCTCGTCGGGCCGGTGGTCGAGCTCCTCGACCCCGAGCGGGTGCGGGACAGCCTGCGGCGGCTGGTCGGGGCCCAACGGGCGGCCCTGCCGCCCCGCCCCACGGCCCGCTTGAGCGACACGCGGCGCTGGCTGGCCGGCGACCGCGCCGGGCTGGGGGTGCGGGCCAGCCATCCCGGCGGCGTGCAGTGGGCGGGCGCGGACGGCGGCGAGGTGGCGCTGGCCGCCGGGGGTCAGGTCGTGGCGGTTGGTGCCGAGCTGGCGCCGGCGCTCCTGGCGTCGAGCGACGGCCGCCTCCGCACCGATGAGGCGCTGTCGGCCGCCGCGGTGCCGCCGGCGCTCGTGGACGAGCTCGTCGCCCTGGACTGGCTGGAGGTGCTCCCCGGCGCGCCCGGGTGGGGCATCACGCTTGCCAGAGGCTGACCCTGGGCATCGGACGAGTCGTGGCCGTCGGCGGAGGGGAGCGATGGCGGAGTGGGTGTGGGCCGTTCGTCAGAGGCAGGTGCACGTGACCGCGATGGTCAGGCTCGCCGTCGAGCTCGGGATGTTGGTGACGTTGACGCAGTTGGCGTTGTAGGTCAGCG
>OBLX010000082.1_pt1 | contig 16700 bp, 13 predicted proteins | sample 1519811 | NCBI WGS metagenome assembly OBLX01 (sample SAMEA3991476, study PRJEB22521) | metagenome | biome: anthropogenic terrestrial biome; feature: sewage plant; material: surface water | place: Sweden | collected 2012-09-26
TTAACCCTGCAACCAGACCGGCAAGAATGTCACCTGTTCCGCCTTTGGTAAGACCTTGATTACCACCGTCAATCCGTATCACATCTCTTCCGTCGGAAACGAAGTCGGTTATCGCCTTCAGGAGAATAATGCAATGGTACTTCGAGGCCATCTCCTGAACTACCTTTGCCTTTTCCTCTGTAGATTTATCGGTTATCGAAATCCCAAAGAGCTGTTCGAATTCCTGTTGGTGAGGGGTGACAATGGCCGGCCTCTTAAGCGTTGCAAGCATCTCCGGCGTCATCATCTGCAGAGATCCTGCATCGATAACAAGCTGCTTGTTCTGTGCTTTGAGAAGAACATGTTTCGTAAGTTTTTTAGTCTCGTCATTTCGCTCCAGACCTGGCCCAATCAAAATCACGTCGTCCTCAGTTAAATAAGCATCGAGCTGATCTCGATGAACGACAATGCCATTTCTAAACTTGGTTTTAAGAGACAAAAAGATCTCATTATTCTCTTCCGTAGAGCAGTAATGCACCATGTCTGCAAAATGCGAAGCAACTTCCGCGGACCACAACGAAGCGGAATGAAATAACTGCGATCCTCCAATAATAAGCACCTTTCCATTTTGACCTTTATGGCTATTTTGCTCAGGTAGATTGATCTTGCTAAGGAATGTTTGGATGCCTTCTAGTGAGTCTGTACTGACGGTTTTCAATTTTTACTTTTTAATTTTTAATTTTTATTTAATTTTCAAAAAATATTCATTTAATACAAATTACGAAATACGAATTATAAATTCCTTGCGTGCTATAATTTTACATCATGATGACTCATTTAGAGCTTAGGAAACAGTTTAAGAACTTCTGGGAAAGCAAAGGACATAAAGAGGTGCCGCCAATCCCGCTCGTTCCACAGAACGATCCAACCACTCTCTTTACTGGATCCGGCATGCAGCAGCTCGTGCCAAATCTTCTAGGGGAACCCCACCCTTTAGGAACCAGACTTTACAACGCTCAACGCTCATTCAGATCGCAGGATATTGAAGAGATCGGAGACAACCGTCACACCACGATGTTTGAAATGATGGGTAACTGGTCGCTAGGCGATTACTTCAAGGAGGAACAGCTCTCTTGGTTTTATGAATTTCTTACAAAGCAACTTTCATTACATTCTGAAAATCTCCATGTGACAATTTTTAAGGGCGGCTCTGGTGTTCCTCAGGATCTAGATTCAAAGAATATTTGGCTGAAGCTTGGCATTTCCGAGGATCGGATATATGAATATGATGATAAGAAAAACTGGTGGTCTCGTGCTGGTTCCATTACCAATATGCCAGTCGGTGAGATTGGCGGACCGGACTCCGAGGTATTCTTTGAGTTCAAACAGGTAGTCCATGATCCTGCCTTCGGTGAGAACTGTCATCCGAACTGTGACTGCGGAAGATTCCTAGAGATCGGCAACAATGTTTTTATTCAGTACAAGAAAGAAGAGAACGGCTCCCTCACCGAACTTCCAAGTAAAAATGTGGACTTCGGAGGCGGTCTCGAAAGGCTCCTTGCGGCAGCAAATAATACACCGGATGTTTTCCAGACCGACGTCTTTGTTTCGATTATTCAATTAATCGAAACAATCACCGGAAGAAAATACAGTGACCCTGCTGCACAAAAACAGATTCGTGTTATCGCGGACCATATTAAGGCGGCGGTCTTTCTCATCAAGGATGGCGTTCGACCTACAAACAAAGAACAAGGATATGTGCTCCGTAGACTTCTGCGAAGATCGGCAGTAAAGTATCGATCTTTGGTAAGTGCGTTTAATCCTGCAGATATCGCTAATGTTGCCAAGGGCGTAATCGATACGTACGAGGGAATTTACTTCGATGGTAAGGTCGATACTCCCGAGATTTCATCGTTTATTAAAGATGAGATGGATCGATTCGGAAAAACGCTTGAGAAGGGACTTCGAGAAGCAGAGAAAATACAACAGATCGATGGTTCAAAGGCCTTTGATCTCTATCAGACCTTTGGCTTTCCTCTTGAAGTTACCGAAGAGTTGTTTAAAGAAAAGGGACAGAATATTGACCATGTTCAGTTTAGGACTCAGTTTGATAAACATAAGGATCTTTCTCGATCTGCATCTGCAGGTAAATTCAAGGGAGGTCTTGCCGACCACTCGGATCAAGTTCTTAAATACCATACTGCAACTCATCTTCTCCATCAGGCGCTGTTTGATGTATTTGGAAATGATGTTCGTCAGGAAGGGTCGAACATCACCGGCGAACGTCTCCGATTTGATTTTTACTGCAAGATAAAACCTACAGAGGAACAAACTAATAAAATTGAGTCAATTATTAATGAAAAAATTATGGAAGCTCTCCCGATGCGTTTTAAGCTCATGCAAAAAGAAGATGCTCTAAAGGTCGGTGCTCGTTCATTTTTTAGGGATAAGTACCCAGATCAGGTTAAGGTATATTATATAGGAGGCACCGATGACCAACCCGAGACGGCTTACTCAAAGGAGTTCTGTGGAGGACCTCATGTGAAAAACACAAAGGAGATTGGATCGCTCACAATCTTTAAACTCGAAACAATCGGAAGCAACCTATTTCGAATATATGCGAAGTAATTTCAAAGCTCAAGATTAAATGTCAAACAAAGTCAAAAGTACAAAGCTCAAGTTTTGATTTTGGATTTGGAACTTTATTTGATATTGGGATTTTGATATTTGACATTAGTAAAATTATTAGCTATTATTTCTGAACTATGGCAACAAAAAGAAAAACGGTACGAAAGGCTTCTGTTACTTCCTCTTCACGAAAAAAGGTCACACGGAAAGCACCTGTTGATCAAATGGAGACATATCAAATGCAACCACAACGATCTGGACCTTCTATGGTGCTCGTACTACTTCTAATTGCTATTTCATTCTTTACTGGATTCCTTTTCTTCAAGGTCCAGAGTCTTGAAAAAGGAGGCGGAGCGGCACAGCAGTTAGGCCAACAGCAACAGGCAGCAAGACCAACTGAGCTTAAAATCGCCAAACCATCAACCAGCGAACACTGGAGAGGATCTAAGGATGCTAAGTTTGTTCTCGTTGAGTACACGGATCTAGAATGCCCATTTTGTAAGCAGGCTCACCCAACATTGCAGAAATTACTTTCTGAGAATGAAGGAAAGATGGCGTGGGTACTAAGACACTTCCCTCTTTCCTTCCATCCTAAAGCACAAAAATCTGCTGAAGCAGTCGAGTGCGCAGCTGAACAAGGCGGAGATGAAGCTTTCTGGAAGATGACCGATGCTATCTACGAAAAAATGCCGGATCTTGAGCTCACCGGTTTAGCAGGAGTTGCGACGAGTGTTGGACTTGACGGCTCAGCACTTCAGTCATGCATGGACAGCGGTAAGTTCGCACAAAAAATAAAGGATGAGCAGGCCGAAGGAGCCAAGGCAGGAGTGCAGGCTACTCCCTCGAATGTAATCTACAATCTGACAACGGGAAAAACGCTTCTCGTGGAAGGTGCCCTTCCTTACGACCAGTTTAAGACACAGCTCGACGCCTTTCTTGCTAAATAATGAATCTTTCTCTTATCGAGGGTGAAGGATCTCATCGTATAATATTGAAGTGTTTCTATCTCTAATAGATCAAGGCACAAACAAAAAACTGTGACCCTACGGGGAATCGAACCCCGGTTTGCAGGATGAGAACCTGCCGTCCTAACCTCTAGACGATAAGGCCATTTTAGATCCGTTGTTTGACAAAAACAGACCTGTCTAGTACCATTTTAGCACATCCCCAAGGCATGATCGGGGATTTATTTTTTATAACACATATGAAAGCACACCAACTAAAGATACAGCTAACTCAGGATGGATTTGAGAAACTGCAAGCAGAGTTGAAGGATCTTAAAGAAAACAAAAAGCCTGCCGCAGTAGCACGATTATCCAAAGCAAGGTCCATGGGAGATCTCTCTGAGAATAGTGAATATCACGCAGCAAAGGAAGAGCTCGCCTATGCAGCGGGTCGTGTGAGTGAGGTTGAGACGATACTGAAGTATGCGAAGGTGGTTGCAGCGACAGGCTCTAAGCACAAAATTTCGTTGGGCTCAAAGGTAAAAGTGATGACAGAAAATGGTGAGGAAGAATATGAAATTGTTGGAGAGTTTGAGGCAAACCCTGTTGAACGAAAATTATCCGCTACGTCACCCATCGGTAAGGCTCTTCTCAATAAAGCGGTTGGAGAGACCGCAGATATCTCTGTTCCAGCAGGAACAAAGACCTACACTGTTGTTGAAATTAACTGATCGTTTGCTATACTCATTTCTTAAATACGTAGCGAACTAAGAATCGCATTGCTTGATTATCCGCCAAGAAGCGTACAAGCACGTAGCAGGAAGAAAAGGCCCACCATCTCCGCCCACGGCGAGATTTGACGAGCCGTAGTAGAACCTGACGGGTATAAGCCCGTAACAGCAGTTAAGAGAAGTAATCAGGGTGGTACCACGCTTCATTCAATGAAACGTCCTTGAAAATAATATTTTCCAAGGATTTTATATGGTCGAACATAGAGAACATAAAGGTAGACATGTGCGTACAATCATTGTAAGAACACCCACCGAAGTTGAATTTATAACGGTTCAGTCTAGGCTGTCTATTGTCCCAGGTACAAAAACAACTTCCTTTACTTGGGGAGATCAGTCGGGCCTTCTATTGAATGGTCATCCAACAGAAATACGACACCTGTATGGAACTGTAAAATTTGGAGAACTTGATCCGGATGGATACGTTAGACTAATATTAACAACTCCGCATCTAACTGCGGTAATATATAACGCACATTTATGATCTGGGTAGATAGAGAAGTTAAAAAAATCAAAGAACTCAACCTTCCACAGGTGTGGATCGATGATATGAAGACGCCATCTGGTCGTGTTCATGTTGGCGCTCTTCGTGGTGTGATAATTCACGATCTTTTATACAAAGCGTTTACCGAACAAGATGATGATGTGAATTTTAGCTATGTCTTCAACAACATGGATCAGATGGATGCTATCCCCTCTTACCTTGACTATGAGAAATGGGAAAAATATGCAGGAATGCCTCTTTACAAAATTCCATCACCAGAACAAGGATTTGCTAACTTTGCAGAGTTCTATGCAAAGGAGTTTATAACGGTTTTTGAATCAATCAACTGCCATCCGAAAATCATCTGGTCATCGGACCTATATGAGTCTGGTAAGATGAATGACGTTATTCGAGAAGCTCTCGACAAAGCAGCTAAAATCAGAGAACTCTACAAAACGATCTCAAAATCTGTGAGGCCTGACAACTGGTATCCCTTTCAAATAATCTGTGAGAACTGTGGAAAAGTTGGCACAACTTCTGTTACGGGTTGGGATGGAACAAATGTTACCTATGTCTGTAATCCTGAGATGGTAGCCTGGGCAGAGGGTTGTGGTAACCAAGGTTCCAGAAGTCCATTCGATGGAAATGGCAAACTACATTGGAAGGTGGACTGGCCAGCACATTGGAAAAAAATTGGCGTAACTATCGAAGGCTCCGGTAAAGATCATATGTCTGCTGGAGGCTCGTACGACCTCTCATCATCGATAGCACGTGAGGCTCTTGGTTACGAAGCACCGTACGCACCCGCATATGAATGGTTTACAATAGGTGGGGCAAAAATGTCCTCTTCAAAAGGAATTGGAACCTCGGCAAAGGACGCTGCTGCAATTCTACCTCCCGATATCTTAAGATTTTTACTCGTGCGAACTCCTATCGAACGGTCTATTGACTTCAATCCCTTTGGAGATACTATTCCAAATATCTTCGATGACTACGATCGCTGTTTTTCTGCTTACTTTGACAAACTAGAAAATAAAGTACCAGAAGGTAAACAAGGCGAGGTAATTGAGGACTTTGCACGAATTGCAGAACTTTCACAGGTTAGACCTCTCCCAATGACACGAATGTTTCTGCCAAGATTCAGAACTATCGTTAATCTTTTAAAAACGAGAGTTGAGATACTTGAATTTTTTGAAAAACAAAAAGGATCCGCATTAAATGATTATGAAAAAGAACTACTTGAGGAAAGAATAATTTACGCAGAAGGATATCTAAAAGCCTACGCAGAGGACGCAGATAAGGTCGAGCTTCTCGAGTCATTACCTGACGGTCTCGCACTTACCGAAAGTCAAAAAATGTTCTTACAGCTTCTCGGCACCGAACTGAAGAAACTCTCTACAGACGATAGAGATAATATTCAGGATATTGTCTTTACCATACTTAAGGAGAACAACCTCCAGGCAAAGGAAGTATTTAAAGCTTTTTACCAGATTCTTATTGGAAAAGAATTTGGCCCAAAAGCCGCAGACCTCATTCTGGAGTTTGGAGTCAAGACGGTCATCTCAAGAATTGATAAAGTCTTCGAAGAGAAGAATGTGGATCATGCAGATAAGTCGGATTCGCTTTTTCCAATTTTGAAGGATAGTAGTCTTTTTTCCATCGACGATTCAGTTCTTAGCAAATTCTCGTCTATTACTGTCGGAGTTGCAGTAATCAAGGGAGTAACGATAGGTAAATCGCCTCCTGAACTACAGAAGGAGATCGACGATTTTCTAACTCAGATGGGCATCCTTACTACAGAAATGATAAGTAGTTATCCTGAGATAAAAAGCTACCGAAAGCTATATAAGGCTACCGGTGTCGACTGGCATTCTCGAAGGCCATCACCTGAAGCCTTGCTCAGACGCTACGCCTTAAAAAAGGAGATACCGTCTATTAATTCATGTGTCGATGCCTATAACCTGATCGTGATGAAACATAGAATTTCTGTTGGAGCGTTTGATCTTGATCAATTAAGTCTACCGACGATACTTAGATTTGCAAAGGAAGGCGAGGATATTCATTTACTTGGGGATGTAGAGCCAACTAAGTATGGGGCAGGTGAATTGGCCTACTTCGATCAGCTCGGGGGATACAATATTGATTTTAATTACCGCGACTCCAAGCACTCAGCCGTTACTGAAAGAACGAGAGATATCTTAATAAATACGGAGGGTGTATTCGACATATCTCCAAAGCAGGTTGAGCAAGTGTTGAAGGAGACGATTGAGATTATCACAAAGTACTGTGGTGGTACCGTAGAGAAGGTCGGCATCGTCACCGAAACTTGACACATATGATTACACGAGATAAAGCTCTAGAGATCGTTAACTCTAAACTAACTACGAAGAATTTAATCAGTCATTGTCTAGCTACTGAAGCTTCTATGAGGGCTCTAGCTAAACACTTCAATGAAGATTCGGACAGGTGGGGACTTGTAGGCCTTATGCATGATGCTGACTGGGATGTCACCCGAAACGATATCGACCAACATACTCACGAAACAGTAAAGTGGCTTAAAGAGGCAGGAGAAGATGATGAGTCTGTGCTTCAGGCAATTCTGTCACATAATTACAAGAACAATGGAGCAAACCCCCCACAAAATAATATGGAGTGGTCTCTCTATTGTTGCGATGAACTTACTGGCTTTATTGTTGCAGTTGCGCTTATTCGACCCGAAAAGAAGTTGGAGTTAGTAGAAGTGAAATCGATTCTCAAGCGCTTTCCTCAAAAGGCGTTTGCTGCAGGGGTGCATCGGGAACAAATTCAACTCTGTGAAGAAAAACTAGGAATCAAACTCGAAGAATTCGTTACCCTCACACTAAATGCAATGAAAGAAATCTCTCCCTCAATCGGCCTTTAACCGTACTTCATTATTATATAAAAATGAAGTTTTAACGATACCAATTGATTTGATCACGCAGCATCATTGCTTCACGTCGTGGATTTTCAGCAAATATTATTCCTCTTGAGGAGTTAATTATTAACCCTGCTCCCTTTGAGTTTTTCCCAGCTTCTACAAACTCCTGCACGTTTCCACCTTGCGCACCAACTCCAGGAACCAACATAGTCATGTCGTCAACTATCTTTCTCATCTGAACTAATTCATTTGCGAAGGTGGCACCCATAAAAATCATTGTATTTGGATTTTTTCCGTGAGCCTTCATCAAGTTTCTTGCAACTAAGTGATATAGCGGCATACCATTTACCTTCTGTTCCTGAAACTCCTTACTACCAGGATTTGAGGAATGACAGCCCACAATAAGCCCCTTATCAATGTTTTTGAAAAAAACATCTAGCGATTCTATACCCATGTATGGCATGATTGTCATAGCATCTGCCTCTAAATACTTAAAGGCATATGACGCATAGCCCTCATTCGTATTTCCAATATCCCCTCTCTTTGCGTCAAGAATCACAGGTATCATTGGATATTTTTTATGTATGTAATCAATTGTTTTTTTTAACTCTACTACTCCCTTAGCGCCATAAGCTTCGTAAAAAGCTGGGTTAGGTTTAAATGCACAGACCAAGTCATGAGTTTGGTCTATGATTTTTTTATTGAAAGAAAATAAAGGAGTCTTTACCGGATCCAAACCCACACAAAGTAAAGAATTATTTTGGGATATTGCTTTTTTAAGCTTTTGATGAAAACTCATAGTTCTTTGCATTCTCTATCTATTGCTTTTTGCTGATCCTTAGATAGATTGCTCCAGATTATATCAATAAGCTCATCTCTTGTGATGAGATAGTGAGTTTCGAATGTGCTCTCTTTGGGTTGTCGAATAAATCCTACAAAGATTTGTACATCCTTAATTTTATGAAATGTCCCTCTAACCAAATCACCAACATTCTTTGCAGTTCCATCTCCCCCGGTCATCACATCATCGGGGATTGCCACCGGCAAATTCCAATTTAAATCTCCTGACAGCTGTTGTTGCTCACCCTTTTCTACTGCTGTTAATTCTTTTGATTTAAAAATAATTTGTGGTTTATCTAGTTTATAGGCCAGTGATCCAACCAACTGAGCACTTATTTTAGAATCGACATTACAAAGAATGAATTCTTTATGACCATACTCCTCAATCAATAAATATGAAATACCATCAATAAACGCTTTATAAGCCTTTGAAGAAGAAGCAAGCTTACGCTGATCCAGATACATGTAAGATTTTTTTCCGCCTCTCAGTGTGTATGGATTTTCCTTGACAGATTTAACGAGAAATGAATCAGTTGCCAATAGCCCCTCAATATATTGTTTCTTAACATCATCAAATATCATTGTGATATTTTACTTTATATAGTATTATTTTGCTCATGCTTGAAAGTTGGAAAATCATTGCGGTACTAACTCCCATCGCATTCGTTGTATACCAATCACTCTCAAAAATGCTTCCGAAAAATGTACCTGTGTTTCTAGTTACCGCGTATGCATCTTTAATCGGAGCGCTCGTTATGTTTTCGATTCATCTTGTAACCTCATCCAACAAATCTCTAAACTTAACAGGGAAAAGCCTAGCCCTAACATTACTCATCGGGTTATTTATCGTCTCAGGAAATTTTCTTATCGTGAAAGCATATTCGCTTGGAGCACCTCAGTCTACCTTTACCGCAATGTTTTACCCGGTCCTTATCATTCTTGGAGTTCTGGCTGGAGTAGTAATTTGGCATGAAAAATTAAATGCCATTCAGTTGTTTGGTATGGTATTATCAGTTGCCGGCGTTATTCTCATTAGCTATTTCAGAAAATAATATGTTAAAAATGCCTTTTTACGATCCCACAATTTCTTATGAGGATAACTATGAACTCGGCCCCTTTGGTGATTTTGCAAACGATAAAGTTTATAAGCAGAAAGGTAAACCTAAAGCAGTTTTTTTAAAACAAAAAGTTTATCTTCCATTTGGAATCCCCGCTGGTCCTGTTCTTAACAGTAGATACGTCAAAAGCTCATTTGAGAAAGGGTTCGATATTGTCGTCTACAAAACCGTACGCAGCAGCTATTACCCTTGCCATCCCTACCCAAACGTTCTTCCTCTCCAGCTTAATGGAGATCTCACACTCAAGAAAGCCTCTGGAAAACTCAAAATCAAAAAAGAATATGGTAATCCTCTCTCGATTACCAACTCATTTGGAGTTCCATCTAAGGATCCGTATTTTTGGCAAGCAGACGTAAAGCGTTCACTTTCCTATGCTGGAGAAGGTCAAGTTCTTGTCTTGAGCTTTATGGGAACAGTCAAGAAAGATCAGACCGAGCGAGAATTTGTTTCAGACTTTGCACATACTGCTCGAATGTCATATGAAACGGGAGCAAAGGTTCTCGAGGTAAACCTGTCATGCCCGAATGTAGGAAACGAGGGGCTTGTATGCTATAACCTAGCTGTTACTGCAAAAATTCTGAAAGCAATTCGAGGTGAAATTGGAAATCGATCACTCATCGTGAAGGTCGGCTATTATAAAGAGATCGCAGTTCTTGAGAAGATGGCTGAGATCGTAAATGAATATGCAGACGATATTGCAGGAATCAATACCATCCCTGCGGAAGTAATAAACGTGAAGGGTGAACAGGCACTTCCTGGACCAAATAGGCTGAAGAGTGGCGTATGTGGGCATGCAATTAAATGGGCGGCTCTCGAAACTGTTTCAAATCTTAAGGAAATTAAAGAGAGACGAAACTTTAAGTTCTCCATTACAGGTGTGGGAGGAGTAACCATTCCGAAGGACTATTTTGAGTTTAGGAAAGCTGGAGCAGACGTCGTAATGAGTGCGACCGGAGCAATGTGGAATCCATTACTTGCTCAGCAGATAAAAGCGAAACTTAAGAAGAAATAATCTTTCCAGAACCTCGTTTTGCTAACATCTTCCCGTCTTTATATACTTCCTTTCCTCGCAGTACAACCCGTTGTACTTTTCCTCTCGCCTTCCATCCATTGAACGGAGACCAACCGCACTTAGTAAATAGATTCGTATTTCGTATGACGTATTCAATATCTCGTATCTCGATGTATGTGTTTTTTTGTTCAGGTAGGTTAAATATCCTTTTAGGGTTGTCGTGGCACTTCTCAATAATCTGCTTCAAGGTTATTCTCTTTTTATACATAGACGTAAGTAGTAATGGGAGCGTTGTCTCTACACCAGGAACCCCAAATGGAGGGGTAACCGAGCGCTTTTCCTTTAGCGTATGAGGTGCGTGGTCTGATTCAATGACATCAATATATTTGAGATTTTTCCAGAGGAATTTTTGATCTGATTTTGTTTTTAATGATGGCTTCATTAACCCGAGTGTGCCCAACCTCTTCACATCCGATGTGGAGAGAAACAAATGATGCGGACATACGCCACAGGTGATTGGCAATCCTTTTTTCTTTGCCTTGATGATCGGTTCCAATTCAGCTTGAGATGAGATATGGCAGATATGAGTGGGATGTTTGATTTCCTTCAGCACCTTCGAGACATCCCCCATCACATCCTCCTCAGCGTGTAGAAGTATTGGTTTAGTTTTTGTTAGTCTATGCCATGCTTTATATATTTTCTTCATTGCATGAACGTCGATAATAAAACCACCTGTTGTTTGATTGAGATACAGCTTAAGACCAACGACCTTTTTGTATATCTTGCCTAATTCATCAAAATCATTGCCCAAAGAGCCTAAATGGAATCCTATATCACAAACAGCTTTAGACTTTGCACTTTTGATTTTCGACTTTAATGCTCGACGCGATACGATCGGATCGGCATTGTTCGGCATATCGAGAACCATCGTGTAACCTCCAGCAAGCGAGGCAGCAGTCCCTGTAAAGAAGTCTTCCTTATGAGTCTGTCCTGGATCGCGAAAGTGAACATGCACGTCTATCAATCCTGGTAATCTCAGTTGACTGCTTTTCATAAAAGTTGCTCGGTTGCTCTTCTTGCCTCCTCGGGAGTAATGGGTCTTCTTTGGACCTGAAATGGCCTCTTTTCCCCTACGATCATGACCGTTGTATCGTACCCGTATGACAAAGAGTCCAAGACTAAGGTGGCGGTAAGTTGGTCGGTTGGAATGGTTGGGATATGGAAAACACCATGTGGTATTTCATGAGTCTCACCCTCTACCCTTATTCTTTCTTCAACTCTCTCAACAGTACACAGCGTACCATCTGTATCAAAGGTATCTAGACCATCGGTTTTATATCGCAACTTGAATGGCCTTAAGACCTCAGACCCGTCATCTTCAGTGAAGTTACTATTAGCAACTCTCTGTATGCTATCAGAATAAGTACCCGCCAAAACAAAAGAGGCAAGATCCCACGCATGGTTGTGTATATGGGGTCCTCGCTCACTCGTTGGACGTCCTCCCTCCGGCCAGATGTGCAACCTTAAAGATTGACCATGCTTATCGACACCAAGATGATAGACCATAAACCCAAGTGGATGCCATTTTCCACTTAATCTATCCAAACTTGGAATTATTTCGTTCATCACGGGGCGAACCAATTTTCCAAGACTTATCTTAGCGTCTTCAAAAAATCTAGCAGCCTCAACCGGTACCCCGACTCTTAAATGACCTTCATCATGAGTTTTTGGGCTAAATTCTTTTAGTTGACTCATTGTTTTTTGAAGTACTCGTCGGATGATTTTACCTTAAGATCCTCTATGGTCTTTGAATGTACCGACTTAATGAATAACTGTGCTTTTCTTAAATTCGTCATTATATGAACATTGAAATCAACAGCAGCTCTTCTCATTATCGTATGATCATCAAGATCTTTTTTTATGTTGATATCCGTAATACTAATTACAAGATCTACTTTTTTCTGTTCAAATAGGGTTAGGATGTTTGGCGTTTTGTTTTCCTGTATTTTATGAATAACTCGTGTGTGGACACCACTACTTTTTAAAAATTTGTGAGTATTGGCTGTCGCAAATATCGGAATTCCCATTTGCTTCAGACGGAATGCTGTTGTAAATATTGACATTTTATTTTCCATACCATTTACAGTTAAAAATACACCTATGCGAGGGGCTCGCTCTCCAACACTTAATATAGCTTTATAAAATGCTTCATATACATCGTCCCCAAATGCAGCGGCCTCACCGGTTGAGGACATCTCTACGTGAAGAACCGGATCTGCGCCATTAAGCTTGGCAAATGAGAATTGCGCAGCTTTCACAAGAACATGCTCTGGCGGTAAAATCTGAACTTTTTTACCATTATTATAATAGGCATCAACTATTGTTCTTGCGAAGTTATGAGAGGTTCCTCTTGATATAAAGGGGAAAGTGCGGGATGCTCTCGCATTCATCTCGATGATAAACACGTCGCTGCTAAGTCCTAAAAACTGCATATTAAATGGTCCAGTTATGTTAAGCTTTTTAACGAGTTTCTCAGCATTTGTCATAATTCGTTTTTCTGTAAGGAGATAGACCCGCTGAGCGGGATAAATAATAGAGGCGTCTCCAGAATGTACACCTGCATCCTCTACATGTTCGCTGAGTGCGCTTACCAAAATCTCACCATTTTGAGCTACTCCATCTAGCTCAATCTCTTTTGCATACATGAAGAACTTAGAAATTGCGATTGGATGTTCTTTCCCAAGAATTGTTGCTTTTGTAATATATGTTTCAAGTTCTTCCGCAGTGTTACATACGCTCATTGCGGCTCCTGAGAGAACGTATGAAGGTCGTATCAGTACCGGAAACTTAACTTTTGTAGCAAACACTACTGCATCTTTCATAGAGTTCACCTTTCGCCATGATGGCTGCTGAATTCCAAGATCATCGCATAGTGCGGAAAACTTCGTTCTATCCTCGACCATATCGATTTGTTTTGGTTGAGTTCCAAGAATATGAACACCTTCTCCTGCGAGCTTTTGCAAAATATTATGTGGCGCCTGACCTCCCACTGATGCGATTACTCCTTGAGATTTCTCAAATTCGTAAATATCGGTCACGCTTTCGAATGTTAGTTCTTCAAAATAAAGTCGGTCTGACATGTCGTAGTCGGTAGATACAGTCTCTGGATTACAGTTGATGATGATTGATTTTTTATGATATTTCTTTAAAGCCAATGCTGTATTTACACAAGTCCAGTCAAATTCTACAGACGAGCCAATTCTGTACGGACCTGACCCCAACACCATCACTCCTTGTTTTCCTAACGGATCAACATCATGATGCGCACCGTTATATGTGAGATAAAGATAATTTGTTTTTGCCGGAACCTCTCCTGCCAATGTATCTACACGAAACACAGATGGACGTATACCCAACTTCTTTCTCAACGATCTTATATTGCTTTCTGTTTTTTTTACCACTTTTCCAATACGTCTATCAGAAAAGCCAAGCTCTTTGAGATTGAGCATAGTCTTCTTTTTATTTATCTTTCTTGCCTGCGCTCTCAGTTTCTTCTCAGTAAGAACTATGTTCTCAATTCTGTAGAGAAACCAAGGATCGATACCAGTTAGCTTATGTACTTTCCCAACGGTAAAATTTTTCTTAAACGCTTCAACAAGAGCAAATAATCTTCTTGTTGTTGGCGTTGTAAGATGATGTATTAATTCCTTCCCCGTTTCTGGTGTGCGGTAGTCTGTGATTCCATCACGACCAAGATCGAGCATTCGAACTGCTTTTTGTATAGCCTCTTCAAACTTTCTTCCAATTGCCATCACCTCTCCTACCGACTTCATACTTGATCCAAGCTTGTTTTCCACACCTCTAAACTTTTCGAGATCCCAACGAGGAAGTTTAACTACGAGATAGTCCAGTGCTGGCTCGAAGAACGCTTTTGTTACCTGAGTCACTTTATTATCAATCTCTATTAGTGATTTTCCTAAAATGAGTTTTGCTGCAATATATGCGAGAGGGTATCCGGTTGCCTTTGATGCTAAGGCTGAAGATCTGGACAGACGTGGATTAAGTTCGATTACGTAGTATTCAAGTTCTTGCTGTGGATTTCGACCAGAGGTCGATCGCCCTTTGGGCGATAGCGCAAACTGCACATTACACTCTCCGACAATGTTGAGACTACGAACAATTTGTATAGCTACTGCACGAAGATGATGATACTCAAAGTTTGTGAGAGTCTGACTAGGAGCAACAACAATTGAGTCGCCTGTATGAATTCCCAATGGATCCATATTCTCCATATTACAAACAGCCACACAGTTGTCATAACTATCCCTCACAATCTCGTACTCAATCTCCTTAAAATGATGAAGATACTTCTCGATTAAAACCTGGGGTGAGAATGCAAAGACTTCCTTAATCATTTTTTCAAACTGCGTCTTGTCATGGGCTACTCCCGACTTCTGTCCGCCAAGGGCAAATCCAGCTCGTATCATAATCGGAAATCCTATTTGCTTAAGTGCTGTTCTAGCAGAATCGATTGACGAAACGGCAATACTGTTTGGAGTAGGAACATTCATTCCATGCAGGTGTTTAGAAAAAAGCTTTCTGTCTTCTGAGATACTTATTGATGGGACAGAAGTGCCCAGCACCTCTACGTTATACTTTTCAAATACTCCTTTCTTGCCAAGATTCATTGCGCAGTTTAAGGCAGTCTGTCCTCCAAACGATAGAGCTATAGAGTCAACTTTTTCTTTTTTTATTATCTCTTCGACAAAGTGATCGTTAATTGGGAGGTAGTAGACCTTATCTGCCAGTCCTTCCGACGTTTGGTAAGTTGCAATGTTAGGATTTATCAGTACTACTTTGTGTCCCTCTTCCTTAAAGGCCTTAATTGCCTGTGAACCTGAGTAATCAAACTCGCCTGCCTGTCCAATTTTCAATGCGCCTGACCCTAAAAGTAAAATTTTTCTATTTTTTTTCATTTATTTTTTTCAAAAAATAATCAAATATCCACTCAGTATCGATCGGCCCTGGATTTGCTTCAGGATGAAACTGGACAGACATTATTGGTAGGTTTTTGTGAATTAGACCTTCATTTGTCCGATCGTTTGCATTTATAAACCACTGATTAAACCCATTGGGAACATTTGAAACTACGAACCCATGGTTCTGAGTTGTCAAGAAACATCGTTTAGTTCCAACTAATATACAAGGTTGATTCTGTCCTCTATGCCCGAACTTGAGCTTCTTAGTTTTGCCACCCGCCGCTAGAGCAATTATTTGGTTTCCTAAACATATACCCAACATAGGAACCTTCTTGTTCATTAGCTCCTGAACATTTTTTATTGTCTGTGGGACCATAGTTGGGTCTCCCGGTCCATTTGAGACAAGCACCGCATCGAATTTTTCCTTTAGATGTAGCGGGTTCATATCCCATGGCACAGTTATTACCCGTACATTTCTTTTAGTTAGACAGTTAGAAATATTTCTTTTTGTGCCACAGTCTATCTGCACAATTGTTCTCTTTCCCGTTCCTTCATACGTTACATTTCTTTGAGAGACTTTAGAAACAAGGTTTTCTTTGTTCGGATCTGAGAAGGATATATTCTCGCCAACTATGATTTTACCAAGAAGCGCTCCATGCATTCGTATTTTTTTTGTCAGTAGTCTAGTATCTCTCACCTCAAGAGCTGGAATCCTTTCTTTTATCAACCACTCTTGAAGAGTCATTCTGGATTGATAATGTGAAGGAGTGCTGTTGTATGTAGAGACGATAAGACCTGAGATCTGAATTTTATTTGACTCCCAATATTTTTTGTCAGGTACTCCATAGCTTCCAACTATCGGATAGGTCATAACCAGTATCTGTCCTGCAAATGAAGGGTCGGTAAAGGCTTCGGGGTATCCGGTCATTCCGGTGGCAAACACTACCTCGCCAGAAATAGATGAGCGATGCCCAAAAGAATTTCCTTCAAACGAGGTTCCATCCTCAAGCACTAACTTGGTATTCATAT
>OBLX010000083.1_pt1 | contig 16337 bp, 26 predicted proteins | sample 1519811 | NCBI WGS metagenome assembly OBLX01 (sample SAMEA3991476, study PRJEB22521) | metagenome | biome: anthropogenic terrestrial biome; feature: sewage plant; material: surface water | place: Sweden | collected 2012-09-26
TGACTGGAGTTCAGACGTGTGCTCTTCCGATCTCGTCCCGGCATTTAGCAATCTGAAAGACATCGTCGTCGACGAAAAAGCTAACGTCCTTTACGGACTTGCCGGCACCAAGCTGTTTGCGATTCCGCTCGCCGGGTAAGCTACATAGATTCCGGCATTGCCACGCCGAGCGTCTCACCGAGCGCTCGGAGCGTTATGCCAACGCCTCTCACGAGCTGCAACCTTGCTGCCGTCAGCTCAGCGTCGTCGGTAATCACCTGGCAGCGTTCATAGAAAGTGTGGAGGGTGTCGGCAACGTCGAGCGCGTAGTGTGCCACCCGGTGCACTCCGAAATCATCGGCGGTTCGCGCAATCACCTGTGGGAACTCATCGAGGTGACGGATCAGTGCTACTTCGGCTGGGTCGACGAGCAGATCGAGCGACGCTGCAGACGTGTCAGCAGTGCCTGCTTTACGGAGGATGCTGCAGACCCTGGCATGCGCGTACTGCAAGTAGTAGACCGGATTCTTCTGCGATTGCTCCTTGGCCAGATCGAGGTCGAAGTCCATGTGCGTGTCGAAGCTCTTCATCACGAAAAAGAACCGCGCCACATCTGCCGGTATCTGCTCAAGAAGATCATCCAACGCAACGTACGTTCCGGCTCGCTTCGACATCTTGACCTCTTTACCACCGGAAACCAGCCGTACAAGCTGGGTGATGATAATTTTCAGCTCGCCTGAAAACGGTTGCGCCTTACGGAGCGATTCGACCCCCGCCTGCATGCGCGCAACATAGCCGTGATGATCCGCGCCCCAGATATTTATCGCGAGATCGTACGTTCGTACCGCTAGCTTGTCGAAGTGGTAGGCCAAGTCGGCAGCAAGATAGGTTAATTCACCGTCAGCCTTGCGTAGCACGCGATCCTTGTCGTCACCGAATTCCGTCGATCGCAACCAAAGCGCACCATCGGCTTTAAACGTCACCCCTGCCGTTTCAAGCAGCTTAAGCGTCTTAGCAACTTCCCCAGCCTCGTGAAGTTCCCGACGCTCCGAAAACCATCGATCAAACGCGATGCCGGCGCCCTTCAGCGAAGCCGTAATACCCTCCATCAGCACTGCGGCGGCAGCGGCACCGACCTCATCTGCAGAACCCTTGACGTTAACCTGCTCCCTGAGCGCATCGATGTAGTCGCCGGCATAGACGGTCTCTTCGCCGAGCAATGTCTTGCCGAGTCCAACAATCTGATTACCTGCATCGTTAATGTAGTATTCCCGCTCAACGGTATGCCCAGCACGTTCTAGAACGCGCGCCAAAACGTCGCCAGAGAATCCCCCGCGCCCGTTCGCCAGAGTCAGTGGCCCGGTTGGATTAGCTGAAATAAACTCGACCTGGATCTTCTTTCCGGTCGAGTCGGCATAGCCGTACCGATCACCCGCCGCAATGATACTGCTCAGCGTCTCCTGCCAAACGCGGGGGCGCACTTTGAAATTCAGAAATCCTGGACCAGCTACATCTACTTCGTCAAAGAGGTCACTCTGCAGCAGTGTCTCCTGTAGTCGTTCGGCCAAGACCCGAGGATTTTCACCGGCCAGTTTGCCGGCGACTAGTGCAACGTTGCTCGCATAGTCTCCGTGCTCAGCCTGGTTCGGTCGCTCCACTGCAAAGTCGCATTCGACACCGACGGCTTTGGCAATGAGTTCGCGAATTTGTTCTGCAACCATATACTCATAAGTATGAAGCAAGGTGCCACCGGCAGAAAGGTTGTTGCCCAAAATAAGCGGGCGCGTCACGACTACACAATCCTCGAATCATTCGAGGCTGGTTTAGCGCTGCACGGTGGCGAAGTAAAATCCGTCCGTGCTGGCCACCTTTCACTAGCCGAAGCGTTTATCCATATTCGCAAAGGCGAGGCCTACCTCGTCGGCGCCTACATTAAACCCTACGAACAGGCCGGTCCCAACCAACCCGAGGCCACCCGAACTCGAAAGCTCCTTCTGCACAAGGGAGAGCTTGCGACGTTGATCGGTAAGAGTCAGGAAAAGAGCTTAACAATTGTTCCGCTCCAAGCCTATCTCAAACGAGGCTACGTTAAACTCGAAATTGCCCTGGGCCGTGGGCGCAAGCATCACGATAAGCGAGCCGCGATCAAAGAACGGGAACAGCGTCGCGAAGCGGAAAAGGCCGTCGCTGCCAGATCGCGGCGTTAGCGTTCGTTTTCGGCGCCTTCGTTTTCGCCTTGCTCCGACTCATCCTCACCACGCTGCGGCACAACAACATTAGCTGGCTCTTGCTGGAGCACAGGGGCACCCTGTGGTGCGGCAGTCGGCGAAGCGCTGACTCCTGGCGCATAGATTTCGAAGTCTGCATACGGATACTTCACGTACTGCTCAACGCTCGCGACGATTCGGTAGTACCCGGGCTGCGTAAACAATTCCGGCCAGGCCTTATAGCTATATGTCACTGATCGTTTGGCAGGAATTTCAATCATGCGGCTTTGCCCTTCGCAATAGGATTTGGTCGTTGTGGCATGTACCGGGTCCCAGGTTTTGCCGTTCCAGCGGAAAACGTGCAGCGGCTCCTTGGGACAGCCGTTAATAATAAATATCGATGTTTCTAAATCGTTCTTCATCGAGAACGACACCTCTTCTCCTACTGCAAAACGAGCTTTAGGGACTACCAGCTCAACGCTTCCTTCGAGCACAACATCACGATCAAGACGATGTAGCACCCAGCGCGCCGCGAAGAAAGTTGCCACCACCAGCACGACATAGACCAGAATCCAGAATACCCACCGTTTCCAACGAGAGCGCTGAAGCTCAGAAAGCGATGTCATAGCGAACGTGCCCTCCGCACACGCACGGCGATTGCCCCGACGATCACAATGCCCATCAGAATCCACGCCCACCGCAAAATACCGCCACTCAAATCAGTACCAACCATCAAAGCATGAAAGAAGACGAGCACTAATACCAGATATGTCAGGTAGTGGAGTAAGCGCCACGTCTGTGGCGCACGGTCAATGAATACCAATGAGGTGACAATAATCACAGCTAGCGTATACAGTGCCAGAACGCCAAAGGCGACCCACGCAGAACCGATCGAAAGACCAGCTACTTCCACCGGCCGATAGTTCGAAGCGAATGGAACGAGCACATCAATAACGTTGAACGATACGAACTTATCAAAGAGCAACGTCACCACATGAATCGCCACAGCCACCGCCAGGGCAATACCCATGGCGCGATGTGATGCCCATGCCGTCAGTGGTTCAAGTATCCGAAGCTGTAGCCGGTAAGCATCCCAATACCCGACAGCACGAGCGAGAAGAGCAGCGCCGCTGCCACGAACCCAGATGCACGCGTCACAAACCAGGGCCACGACTCTTTTACGCGTGCCTCTATCCGCTCGGTGGTCGACGTCGTGCCCGAAGATACAGCTTGCTCTGCTGCGACTGCCGTCTGCGCAGTCATAACAACTGGACTCGGAGCAGCTGCCACTATCGTGCCGGCACCTGCGAGAGCCACTGTTATCGCGCACAGTACCAGCGCCTTACGCATGACGCTCTCCGTCCGCTGTCTGCGATTCGCTACTTTCAAAGCGCGCTCCATGGCAAAGCACGTCGTGTGATCCGTCGGAACGACGGATCTGCAACAGCACATCTTCAATCTCGAATCGTGTCAGCACATCTTTCATTCTATCGCTGCCAGCAATCACAATGCACGAAGCGGCCGCATCGGCAGTCTCGAGGTCTGCTGCTACTACACTGGCCGAAAGCACGTCTGTTTCAGCGGGCTTCCCTGTCTGAGGGTCAATCAGATGATGCCATGCTTTACCGTTGTGTACTCCGCGACGCTTCAACACTCCCGACGTCGCCACACAAAGCGTTTCACCCATCCTACTCGCGACCCGCGCAATCGTCTGATCCGGCGTCAGTGCAGATTCTATTTCCACACACCATTGCAAGTTGTCTTGCCCGCTCCCCTTTGCAACAACATCACCGCCGAGCGCGACCCAAAAACCTACCAGCTGCTGTGTCTGAAGCCACGTGGCCAAGCGATCACCCAGAAAACCCTTGGCAATACCTGCCAAATCTAGCGCTGCCGCCGCCGGAATGCTCACCGTGTGATCTTCAATGAGAATTTCTGAAACATCGTGAATGTGTCGGTCTGTAAAAGCGTCGTCATGTTGTTTGTCTGGGCTCGGGTGAAACGACTCAACATATCCGAACCGCTGCAGTGACGGTAAGATCAGCGGATTCAACGTACTTCCGGACCGCTCAGCAGCGCGCAGCGAAGCCGTAAGAAGATCCACAAAATCACTACTCACTTCTTGGCGGCTGCCGGCCCGCTGATTAAACCGACTCACTTCGCTATCCGCACGAAAACGACTGAAGCGCTGGTCAAAGTCTTCGACCATTCCCCAGATTCCGTCCCAGATGGCCCGACTCTCAACCTGCGACGGTTCGCCGACAAGCACAATCTCTACGTGCGACCCAAGAATCTGACGGCTCTGAGTAGCCGCCGCGCTCACGATGCCCCGGAACGAGGCTGCGAAACACTCCGCGTCGTTGACTGCGTAGACTGCTGCGTCGTTGTCTGGCTTGATGACGGTGCACTTACAGAGCCGGCCGACGAGGTGGGCGAAGCACTTGGCGTTGGGCTCGGTGGCGTGTCGTTTACAAAGGACTCGATATCCTGGCGCTCAGGTTTATCCTGTGTGTCCCCAGACAGGAAGTTTGCCGGAAGGATTTTTAGAATATCGAACGCCATGACCGTCGCTGTGCCGAGCAAAATGCCCAGTCCGGAAAGTGCGTAGATGTTGAATGGCAAATCGCGCAGTAATCCGCCCTGATTCTTTGCTGCCTGCCCCTGGCGAAACGACTCTTGACGGATGTAGTCATCGCCTACTCCATGGTTTTTCAATTGACCCGCGAGCGATCGAATGAACGACGGTGGACCACACAGGAAGAACGTTGCTGCACCATTCGCCACGACGCGGCGCAGCATTTCGTTGTCGATACGTCCACCGACATAGTCACCTGTTGCGAGGGCATCAATCGCCCCGCGGCTGATGGCGTAGGTTATTTCAATGTTTGGGTTACGACGCGCTAGCTCAACCAATTCAGCGTGAAACGGGATATCATCTTGGCTACGCACCCCGTAAAGTACGGTAATCTTGCGCGGATCACGCTGGGCTGCAGCCGTTCGCAGCATCGACATAATCGGCGCAATGCCGATTCCTCCGGCGATCAATACGAGGTCTCGATCAAGCACTGGATCCACAATAAACGAACCGAATGGCCCAAGAACCGAAATACGATCGCCCGGCCGCAACCTGGAGAGCGCTTTAGTAAAACGACCCCCTACACGAATTGCGAACTGCAACGACGTTCCCTCGCCTGGCCCACTGACGAGCGAAAAGCAGCGCGCCGGCGTAGGGCGCCCCTTGGGGTACGCCACAATCGCCGCATATTGCCCTGGTTGGTAGGCAATCACGTCACTTGCAGTGCGCGGCTGCAGCGTTAAGAGAAGCGTCGTCGGCGACGCTTGTTCGACCCGTTGAACGACGTAGGATTGCATCTATCTTTAGTATAGTCTTCTACCTGAGAAGACACTGAAACATTCTCTAAGTTGCTTATTTTATTGACAACTGAGGTTTTTTCTGTAGAATTGGACGGTATGCAAGAAGGCGCCGAACCAGGAAGTGTTGAGCAATTCATCGACGACATGTCTGCGAAACCAGATGTGCCACCGGTCCAAGCGGTCATTCCCGAAGACCCCGTTAATCGAACGGTTGATGAAGCGGGGGTCGATCAGGCTGGTTCTGGTCACGTCGACCTGACGGTTCCCCTCCACGACGAGCTCCGCGCCCGTGCGGAAAAGCGTGGGGCACGGACAGAAGGGACTGAGATCATCATCGCCGAAGAGGCAATTCGTCAGGGGTTCTCTGCCCTACCGAGTAAGCGACAGCTCGAAATCATCCGCGAACAACGCGGCCGCCTACAACCGTAGGTTAGGCAACGCGGCGCAGCGGCGTCAGCACACCGGTAAAGTCATCGGCCATACCAAGGCGGGTAAAAGATGTTATGCGCTGATCACAGAGCGTCATTCCGTACATGGGAATGATGCCTTCGTGATTCACACAGAGATAGGTTTGTGATCCGCCATCGTCTACCGGCTCCGTAGAGGCAAGGTAGTATTGTTCCACCGCAGTCGGCGCCCGCACCGTATCTTCAGCCAGCGTCGGCACGACGTTTTGAATAATAGCCCCAACATAGTAGTAATCAGCAACTAACCGGCGACTTGTGTCATGGGCCTTCAGCCGGATAATCTCTTCTGCTAACTCCGGGTGCGCTTGGTAGAAATCAAATAACAGCAGATCAAAATCTGGCCCACCCACCGGACGCTGGGGCATCACGTGCCAACCAGGTTCTGCAAAATCAGTGTCAAAGAGCTCTCGCACGACCGGCCGTGCGTGGTTACACTGCTCATCGGTGACTTCAATACGAGGAACGTAGCGGAGCTTCAAACCAGCTCGCTCAATTTCGAGTATTGTCTCATCGCTAAACCACACCGGCAGTTCGTGCTCGACCGTTTTGCGCCACAGCGCCGCACGTTCTTCTTCGCGCTCCTTCACCGCCACGACCAACTCGCCACGATCCGGCACGGAATCGGGCTGCCCATCTCCACGCAACCAGCCACGCAACTCGGCCTCAGTAAAGCTGAGGTTGCGTTCTGGATTATCGTTTTCTCGGGGGTCTTCCATATGTATTCCTCCCCCTCGGTAACGACTTAGTGTACAGCCTCCATCGGCAAGCACAACTCTTGTAGTGCCTGGACGATGATCTGGTTTTCTTTCTTCTTCAAACGAGCGTACGCGTCTTCGGCCGGCTCACCATGTTGCACCGGCACCATTCCCCGCTCAATTACCGGACCCCAGTCGGTATCTGGCATCACGACATGCACCGTCGATCCAACCGCTGGTGCTCCGGAAGCCAGCTGCGCTTGGATTGCCATCTCACCACAGAGCCCGTAGCACGGGTCGGCTGCTGTGCCGTCGGTAAAATGATACGGCTCACCTGGCTTATCGCCAAGCAATCCTGGATGCAGGTTAATGACCCGCCAGGGAAAGAATTTGAGAAACGTCTTTGAGAAATTGAAACGCCATCCCGCTAAGACGATCAAATCAGGTGTATAAATCTGAAGCGTGTGTGCGAGGTCTTCTTCAAAGCGCACACGCGGCTTACCAGCTTCCTTATATTCCGAATAGTCATAGACCTGCGTTGGAATATCGGCTTGTTTTGCACGCCAGAGCGCCGGAGCACTTTCCTTGCCAGAAATAACGCCGACGATTTGCCCATTGAACTGCGTCGTCGAGGCATCGATCAATGCCTGCAGGTTTGACCCTGTTCCAGTGTTTGATGTGAGTACGACAATTCGCCGCATGTACTCAGTATACCCCTCTGTTGGGCGCAGCTTAAGCCCTCAACTATCCGCGGCACGATTCGCCCTCTAGGTACTTGCTTTTTTATGTTATTCATGGTATTATTCTCCAATTTCCTAACGCCATGAACGAGCAACTCGAACAACAGGCCAGGGCATTTATCGCACGCCGCGCAACGGTGAGCGAATTTTTGACAGGACTTGCCGCGACCGGCTGGTCGAAATCTGACATCGACGAAGCCTACGCACGCTTTAAAGACGATCTCCAGCCAGATCCGACAATGAATGAAGAGGTTACTGGTAATTTCATCGGCGGCACCAACCCCGATGCCGTCCCCCAGGACACGCCAACAGAGCCTACTACTCCCCCGCCAGTCGATGAAACGGCAGCTTCACCAGTCGAACCATCACCCACCACCCCAGAGCCGGAACCCACTCCTGAGTCTGCCACCGAAATCGTCCCTCCCCCGGTCGAGTCAAGCGAACCAGAACAACCAGCGCCACTACGCGGTTCCGACATCGCACCACCGGCAAGCACGACAGATTCACCGAGCGCTCCAGCGGAGCCAATCCAGCCCCCTGAGATAAAAACGGATCAAGTTCCACCTCCTCCTGCTCCCACACCAACTCCTCCCCCTTCTCCGCCACGTCCGGAACCGGAGCCACCACGTGCCGCCAAAGCCCCCGCAGACTATCTGCGCAATGGCGCTCTCTTTGCTGGGATTATCTTGGCATTCACGCTGCAGTATTCGTTGGTTACCTTCATCGCATCAAAACTCTTTGCGAAACAGATTGCGGAAATCATCCTGATGGCCTTCGGCAACCCCACTGCCGGTGCCTTCGCACTATATGCTGTCATGCTGGTACTCCTGCTCCTTGCCACGCCCGCAACGCTGCTGCTCTTCCATAAAGTTAAACAGCGCAACGCCTACGGAATGACTGGCGCCGCTATCGGCGTGTCACTCTTTTTAGGATTCCGTCTCTTCGATCTACTCACGAAACTTGTCCCCAAAAGCGTCACTCTCTCGTCTGGGTTCATTACTGACGTCGTGATCGTGTTGCTCGCCTATGTCTGCTTCCTGATTATCTTCACTGTCTGCAAGCTGATATATGATCATCTACCACGCGCGCTGGTAGTGCAGATTGGCGTCGCCGTAGCACTCACACTTGTCTCATTTGGCGCGTCATACGTCTTAAGTAAATCGGCCGTTAATTCTCTCTATCGCGAAAGTGCCAAGACGGCTGTTTCCGAGATTGACGGCGACATCTACGCTCCGAAGGCGGTACCGAGTCAGTACAACCTCACGAATATTTCCAAGCAGGTTGTGAGCACCGGCTACGTTATTTCTTTCACGAGCGGTAAATCACTCGTCGATGGAATGGAGTTCCAGATAGGTAAGCGTGTTGAAGCGTACGACTACATTATCGACTGTCTCAGCGGTGAGGAAACCGACCAGGGAATGGGCATGGGTAAAGACTGCGATGTAGATCGTAGTGGCAGTTCCCCTCTCGTAACCGTCACGCAGGACGACTACTTCTACATCTTCCAAAAAGTCGGCAATGAAGCCAGACTACTGCGCGCCTCCTCGACGATTAGCAAAGAAGATGCGTTCAAAGCCTTTACGTCGATAGAAAAGGTCGATCGGGCCAAGTTCACCAAAACGCTCGAAAAGGGCATGGCTGAAGCAGCGAAGAGCTACAAGGAATCCGCCAAGAAGGGCGGGGCAATCATCGACGACACCGATAACCCTTGATTCAGGCGTGAAACTGCGTTAGAATGCGCGTCCTGGGGATGTCTTGGTCTCGACAGGGATGTTCTTTCACACGTTGCCGGCCGAGCATGGGTTCTCGCCTCGTTAAACCGCGAATCCGATCCGACAAATGCCAACTCATTTGTAAGTAACCTTAAGAGCAAAGTCGCGTCGCTTGTCGATGCGTTCCGCGCCCCACAGGTTGCGCCAGTCCTGGCCTAATTGCCAGAACCGTGCCCGTATCCGTATCCGGCGGATTCGGTAGCACGTCATTTTCCGGATGTACGCCCATTGTCTGCCTCAGCAGTGAGCGGAAACCTTTGAGGCTGGACCGCGGGTGTTTGGTTCGATTTTCTAGCCCGTGGTTAAGATTCTAAGAATCGGACTATGCCGGTAGACGCGTGCGTCTGGCCATTCTTGGACGCGGGTTCGACTCCCGCCATCTCCACTATTTGATCAAAGGTCGAACTCCCGTCGGGGTTCGAAAGCACGGCCATGACGTCCACTATTTGATCAAAGGTCGAACTCCCGTCGGGGTTCGAAAGCACGGCCATGACGTCCACATTTTGGGACGATCATTGCCTATCTTCGTTCTCAGAAACGCGAAACTGCACGATCTTCGTAACCAGCTCATCTGGCAGTGGATTTTCAGGGGTGAAGTGAATCGTGGTGTGGTGTATTTCAAAGGGCGCGAGTTCTTTGGCAAGCGCTTCTCGCACCTTAGAGCCGGTCACAAACAGACTGCAGTGGTTCTTGAACGAACCGAAGCCAACTAAGTGGCCATGGTAGTAGTAGAGCGGAATCCCGTAACTGATCTTTTCTTCCGCTTGCGGCGCTGCCGCCTTGATTACCGCTCGTAGCTTTTGCAGCACGCGCCGGTTCTCTTCTACAGCAGCCGCAATGTAGGCATCGACCGTCTGTGGTGCACTTGCGGACATGGCTGGAGTATAGCGCATTGACCGGACGCTGAAAAAAGCCCATACTGAAGCTGTTCTGTTGGATAGGATCTAGGTTTAGATATCGCTGTTCACCCGAGCAGCGCTTTTTAAATAACCAGAGGCCAGAGATACTATGTCCTTCCAACCAACTACAGCAAGAAACCGTCGCGGTAATAATTCATTTGCCGGACGACGCTTCGGCTCACAAAATAACTCGGGCGCTTCCCGCTCACGCGGGCGCGGTCGTTCGAAGAAATCTTCGATCGATCCGAGCCGCTTCGTGAACGCCGCAACCGACCCGGCCACAACGACGCCGTACACACCCGTGCGGCAATTCCGCCAGTTCGCCTTTCACCCGAAGATGCACGAAGCAATTCGCCGCAAGGGCTACGATGCCCCGACGGCAATCCAAGATCAGGCGATCCCACACATTCTGGCTGGTCGCGACGTCGTTGGCATTGCCGACACCGGCAGCGGCAAGACTGCCAGCTTCATTCTGCCGTTGATTAACCGCCTACTCGCGGACCCAGAGCGCATGGCCCTCGTCGTAGCTCCAACTCGTGAGCTTGCAAACCAGATCGACGAGGAATTCCGTAGCTTCACCGGCGGACTTCCGTTGCGCTCGGCTGTCTGTGTTGGAGGTCTGCGCGAAGGTCCGCAGATTCGCGCCCTGAAGCAATCGCCTCAGATGATTATCGGCACTCCGGGACGGCTGAAGGACTTCGTCGAAAACAAGCATCTCAATTTGTCGCGCTGCAGCATGTTCGTACTCGACGAAGCCGACCGCATGCTCGACATGGGATTCATCCACGACATGAAATTCCTGATGCGTCATCTTCCGGAAGTACGCCAATCGCTCTGTTTCTCTGCCACGATTACTCCGGAAATCGAGCGAATCATCGCTACGCTCCTGACCGAACCTAAGACGGTATCCGTACGCACAAGCCGCAACAATTCACACATTGAGCAGCAGGTTGTGCAAGCAGTAACGCCGATCGAGAAGTTTTCACAGCTACAACGACTCCTCTCTGAGCCAGAGTGGGACAAGGTCCTCGTCTTCGGTGAAACGAAGTACGGCGTGCAGCGCCTCTCCGAAAAGCTGACAAAGAATGGTATTGCCTCCGGTGCGATTCACGGTAATCGCAACCAAAACCAACGCCAGAAGACGCTCAACTCGTTCAAGAATGGTCAGCTCCGCGTGCTCGTGGCTACCGATGTTGCCGCTCGCGGAATCGATATTGATGACGTTAGTCACGTGATCAACTACGACACGCCCGGCGATTACGACACCTACATTCACCGCATTGGCCGAACCGGCCGAGCGGGCAAGCGCGGCCACGCCGTGACCTTCGTTTCATAGGTAGTCAGTAAAGTGTCAAAAAATTGACAACTAACGGGAATCATCCCTAGTATTGCTAGTTCAGGCCTTCTTGGAAAAGAACCCTGACACCCTGTTCCTTCTACAGACTGGAGAATCATGCCTGGCATGCCCAGGATGGTCGTACTCGGAGTCTCCGCCGATTCGCAGGAGACCCCGAGCGAGCACATCAAGCGCCACATCGCGGAGTGTCGTGACGGTGACGTCACCGGCTACGCCTGCATGCTGAGCGACATCAAGGACAACGACCAGACGTGGCACGACTTCGGCGTCACCGACGCCGAGCGGACCGCGTGGCTTCTCGCCACGATCGAGCTCGGACAGGCGATCTGCGACGAGGTGCACGACGGCAACATCGAGCGCACCGTGACGCTGGCCCATCTGCTGAGCGTCGAGGAGATCTCGGACCATCTGCCGATGACGTCGGAGATGCTCTCCGGGATCATGCGAGACCACGCAGTCGAGCACATCCGGCAGACCATCGACAACGCCCGCATCGGCAACTTCGAGAACTTCCTCGAGGCGGCGGAGCCGCTGCGGCTGGGCCTGCTGCCGTACGAGGAGGTCGGCCTGACCGAGGAGGAGTTCGCAGAGCTCGGCGACGCGTTCAACGACTCCATCGCACGGCAGGTCTTCGACGAGTGCACCCACGGCACCTTCGATCGTCTCGGAACGCTCGAGGAGATGCTGGAGTGCGGCGCCATCTCGGACGGCGTGCTCAAGGAGTTCGGCGTCGTCGACCTGGAGAAGTTCAAGCGGGCGCGTCACCTCGCCATCGGCAAGGAGATCCTCCGCGACGCACATGACCGCGACAACCCCTTCGGGCTGCTGCGGCTCCAGGACGCGATCGAGGAGGGTACCTACACCTTCCACGACCTCGGCATCACGCGGAAGCAGTACCGCAAGCTGATCAACCCCCACCCCGTGCGGCGTTTCATCGCCAAGCGGATCCGTTCGATCGGCAACGTGTTCTACACGCTCGCCTTCAAGATCGACTCGTAAACCCCCGACCAGAAGGAATGGAAACCCCCTGATATCATCTAGATACCGAGGGGTTTTCCGCTACCTAAAAATTGACAGTAGAGGGATTTCGAGCGATAACTGGAAGTTGCACCTTTTCAGTGGTGGTTTCCGGAACCGGGCAGTCGAATACCTTCGGCTATCCTGACCGGAAATCTACGAAGGGAGAATCAGTGCGCTCTCTGGAGCGTCGTATCCAACAAAGCGCTCGAGGAGCCGTGCACTATGTGCTGCAGCTCTGCGAGTCGGGAGCCTGTGTCGTCTACCCGTCGCGACAGATCATCGAATTCGCGATTCATCGCTACGGAGAGAATTCGCGGCTCGACGTGGCGACCAGGCGGATCGTCTGGCATGGCATCATCCGCGAGGCCTACGCCGCGGTGGCGCATCGCCAGATGAAGGTGGAACGAGAGATCGAGATGAACCTCAGGGTCGTCGATCGCAACCGCGAAATGACGACCGATTCCCAGCGCAATGCCACCCAAGCACGGCTGATCGAAGAGCTGACGGCGGAGCTAGACGCTGCTGAGATCCGCCTGCGGATTCTCGACGATCTGCGGCACACGCTCGGCGGCATGCTCTTCCAGCAGGTCACCACCTCGCGCCAGCGGCGGCAGCAGCGCCACTACGCGCAACGACCGGCACCCGAGGGCGTCTGATGGGAGAGCTCCTCATCGGGCAGACGAAACGGCGAAGGAGCATGGCCGTCAGCGAGGTGGCTGAGCACCTTGGCTTCCGTATCGCGACGATTCGTCGCTGACCAGACCAAGGCGCCCTTCCCCCACTTCCGCACACCCGGTGGCCAGCGCCGCTTCTACCAAGATGACATCGATGCGTTCTTCGAATCGCTCAGATCACATCGCTGAACACCACCCGGGGAGGGCCGCCAATTCTATGCACACCAGCATATGATGCGGCCCCTCCCCTCCCCCTGAGTTCGTCTCAAATGAGGCGGCCTGAGGGGGAGCCCGTCACAAGTTGACGCGCGCAACCAAGTGCGAGATAAAGGTACGTCGCACCTTACCAGTACAATCCCCCCGAATCCGAAGGCAGGATGCCATGTTCGATACCTGTCTGCACCCGTGCAGTTGGGCAGAAATCGCCACGATGAAAGAACTGCGTGGCGGAGAAGTCCATATGACGTCCTTCCAGGACGGGCTGTTCCGTGCAGGCATCCGGAAGATCCGGATCAAGGACGAACACGTCCTGATTACCTGCGACTGGGCAGCGCGGTACAACAACGGCTATTGGCTTGGTCATGAGGGCCTATGGCGCCTGAACTTCCGTGCTGATATCCGTCATAAGGGCGAGTATGCGACCAATCGGCTGCGTTTCTCGCCACATCAACTCACCCCACCGACTCGTGACAGGTTCGGCGTGATCATTTGCACGACCAGCGAGTACGGTGTGCTTATGCTGTGCCCTGCAGGACACGGCCGACCGCTTAGACCCTACGACCTCGTATGAAGGGAGCCGCATGCCGATTTCTCCTCCGCCGCGCCGCGCTAGTGGACCACCCAGTCCGCTCGACCGCAAGGTCCTGAGGTTTTGCCTCCTCGTCGTCGTCGGCACGTTGATCATCTGCGTCATCGGTCTCGCGCTGGTGTGGGGCGACATGGTCGCGACTGTCGCCTTCTCCGGCATGATCCTGCTCTTGCTCGCCCTCACCGGGTTGCTCAGACAGGATCTCCATCGGGGACGCTGAACACCACCCGGGGAGGACCGCCAATTCTATGCACACCAGCATATGATGCGGCCCCTCCCCTCCCCCTGAGTTCGTCTCACACGAGGCGGCCTGAGGGGGAGCAAAAAGACCGCCGTTATGGCGGTTTTGTGTTTGATCGCACTTGACAAAGCGGCTTGGTTGAGGCACAAATATAGGTTGTTCTTTAACAAGTTTCAAGGGATTTGGACGTGGCTAACGCCCTTCCTTCTCACCTGTATCCGAAAACCCAGGAGGAACGAGTGTCTAAACGAGATAACTTCTTCGATGTGATCGTCGTCGACGTCTTGATGGTCATTTTCGGACTGGCGCTCGTCATCGCGGCGATCGCCTACGCAATCATCAATGGCCACCTGGCCGTTGTGTTTGCTTGCTTCTCCTTCGGCTGCGCCGGCATGCTTGCGCTACTGATGGGCGGCAGTGACCTGTACTACCGCCTGCGGAATCGTCGATGAAGCACTTCTTCGACTTCCTGTCCGATGTCTTCCTGGTTTCCTGTGGTGTGTTGTCTGCACTGCTGGGAATCACCGTGATCATCCTCTTGCAGTCCGCCCTCTTTGACGCCTTTGGAGTTGTCCTCGGCGTCATTGGTGTGCTGGTTCTGCGGGAGAACATGGTCCAGATCCTCAACCGCGCGAGGAGGTAACACCATGCGCGAAAGTAAGTTTGAGCGGTTCTGCACTGCCGCTGCCACCCTCGTGGTGGCAGCGGCAGCTGTGTTCGGCCTGTACCTGGCACTGTTCGTCCCCGAGATGGACAACCATGTCGGCCTCGGGCTCGCCCTGGCCATCGTCTGCGGTTTCACGACCGTGGTGACCATTGTCGACCTCAGAATGCCGCGTCGACGCCGCGCCAAGCGAGGTGGTCGACGATGACACTCGATGGCCCCGATGGCATCGTCATGACGTGGCGAATTCTCTGGTACTACCACGGCGACGGCACGCTTTCGCCGAAGCTCGACGTAGTCCAGGAAGATCCCTCGATCAGCTGGGACGGCAATCTCGCCATTGTCGAGGAGTACTACAACCTCGGCGCAACGATTCTGCACAACGGAGCGATGGTTCAGTCGCTTCGACCGTCCCGTGCCTGGGAGGTTCGCTTGCGCGGTCGCAAGATCGAGCCACGCGAACTCGACGAGGTGAAGATGTCAGATCCGATGATCCGCTTCCGTCTCGGTGGCGAACAGCCGTACCTGACATGCGGAGTCGTCGTCTGGTACCCACGCACAACACGAGTGGTCGTGATCGATCCCGAGTGACGTGCGGCATAGTACCCACTGACAAGAGAAAGAGAGGTGAGGGCTATGCCCCTCGCTGAAGTAACCGGAGACATCGGGGTAGTCGCGATGTTCTTGGCCGGCGCGATTGTCGCTGTCGCCATCGTGGCATTCCCGAACTGGCGCCAGGCGAGCATTGCTCGCTCTCGTGCTCGCGAGAAGGAATCCGAGGCACGGATTGCCGATGCCAAGGTCAAGGAGGCAGGTAATGCCTGCAAGTCAGTCACCAGACCCGATGAAGGGGTGCACTTTGTGTAGTGTCATCCCACCGATCTGGGACAACGAGAAGGAGCTTGCAAGCATTCGCTTCTGGGCAACCTTCATCCTGTGGTACCTGGCATCCGGCGCCATCATGATCGGGGGCTTCATGCTCGCCGACTCCTCGTGGTACACCGGGTACCCCCTCTCGCTGGTTGGGATGGCCCTGATGGTTGTTCCGATCATCAAGTTCATCTTCATGCTTGAGGACTGAAATACCCCTGAGGCAAACACCTCCCGTTGAAAGGAGCAGCATGGGTAGCATCCATCCCGGGTCTCTCACCTGGGAGCAGGTCATCGAACGATTCAGGGTCGCCGGGTACGAGCTCGTCGTTGATGACGAAGATGGCATCAACATGCGCGGACCAATCGAGGAGATCCTCGTCAGCCCCAGTAGCGTTTCGATCCGCTGCAGCTGGCTCGCCGTGAACACCGGCTCCGGCTGGAAGCTCGATCCGGAGTCGCCGGCTGGTCAGCACCGTTTCTCGTTCAACCGGGAAATCTGCTCGTCGATCCTGACCAATGCGGACGGAACTCTCTCCTTCCGCGTGCAGTACACCGAGATCGGAAGA
>OBLX010000084.1_pt1 | contig 16221 bp, 13 predicted proteins | sample 1519811 | NCBI WGS metagenome assembly OBLX01 (sample SAMEA3991476, study PRJEB22521) | metagenome | biome: anthropogenic terrestrial biome; feature: sewage plant; material: surface water | place: Sweden | collected 2012-09-26
ACAGCAGAGGGAGTACCTCGTAAATGCGAGCGATCAAAACGGCCCACAGGTAGTGCGCTGGGCGCTTGGGCGGCACCGGCTGTGCAGGCCCGCTCTGGCTTGGGAGCACATTGCCCAGCGGTGCCACCCCAGGCGCACCCTCCCCCGTGGTGCTCGGCTGCGGCTGCGCCGTGGCCGGTTGCGCCGGTGCCGCCAGTGCCGTAACCGCAGCCCTGAGTGGCGAATTCGGGGCCAGCACACCAAAGTAGCGGTGCCGGTGGGTGCGTGGCGGCGGCACCAGCGCGGCAATGCGGTCGATCAGCTCCAGCGGTGTGAGGGTCAGCTCGTCTGCTTTGGCGCCACGCTTGTCACTGGTGGGCTCGCTGCGCTGCTTGGCGCAGCGGTACACCAGTGCGGCGCCCTCTTTGCGAAGGCTTTTCCTGCAAAGGGTGGGCGGGCGCAGTGTGGCGCAGCCGCTCCAGCGCAGCGCGGTCGTGCGCTTGAATGCACACACCGGCGTCCACCGAGAAGCCACTGTGCGTGTAGGCAAGCATGTCTTTGGCGTCACAACTCTCCAGCAGGCCCCGGCCCACGAAGGCGCGCAGGATGCGCTTTTGCAGGGTGGTCTGCACTTGGGCAACGGCATCCGCATCGATGCCGGTGGCCGGGTGGAAGACGACCCTCCCGCGTGCGGGTGCAAGTGGGCGTGCGGATGCAGTGGCGTTTGCGCGGAACGGGCGGCGACAAGCTATATCGGCCTGAATACCGTTTGCGGAGGTTCATTCACTCCTGAATTGATAGCTTCTTTCGCCCGCCAGACGTGCGCAAAGGCACTATTTGACCCACATAAACCCAGCGCATTGCACATTACACAATGACATTGCGAAGTGATCGACCGCCGCATGGGCTTGCCAGGCCCCGTCAACCCTTCAACCGCATCTCCGCCGCCCTTGCATGGACTTGCAGGCCTTCGCCGTGCGCCAGCACGCTGGCGATCTGGCCCAGGGTTTGCGCGCCCTGCTCACTCACCTCGATGATGCTGCTGCGTTTTTGGAAGTCGTACACGCCCAAGGAACTGGAGAAACGCGCCGTGCCGCCGTTGGGCGTGCGACTTGCAGCACCAGGTCGTACACCTCTGGTTCCGACGTTGATGAAATGGAGCATCAACATGACGTCAGCACAAAATAAACTGATAATGATATTTTGAACATTTACTCAAATCACCATGAAAAACACAACACCAGAACCCACCCAGCGCCTGAATGTTGAACTGCCCAAGTCACAGTATTTCGCGCTCAAATCGTATGCATTGCACAACGAGACGACGGTGTCCCAGTTGGTGCGTGATTCGCTACGCAACATAGTGGAGTACGACACTTGGTTCAAAGCCAAGGTAGAAGCCGCTCAGGCCGACCCGCGCCCTGCCATTGAGCCCGCAGAGTGGGATGCCATCCGAGCTCAAAAACTGGCGCAACGCAAAGCGCTGACTGACAAAACATGAAAGTGCTGCGCAAGCCCCAGTACTGGGAAAGCCTGCAAGCTATAGAAGACTACATTGCACATGACAACCCTCTCGCAGCGATCAATCTGTGGCTGGATATTGACGACCAAGTCAGCCGACTTTCCGACCCGAATTTTCCCCGCAGACGTGGCCGCGTCGCAGGTACCTTGGAACTGGTGGTGCATCCGAACTACGTGGTGATTCTTGAGCAATCGCTCGACACCGTAACGGCACTTGAAGTGCTGCATGCGGCAATGAAGTACCCGTAAGGCAAAGTGATCGGCCGTCGCGTGGATTCGCCAGGCCCGGTCAACCCTTCAAGCGCATCTCCGCCGCCCGGGCGTGGGCTTGCAGGCCTTCGCCATGCGCCAGCACGCGGGCAATCTGGCCCAGCGTCTGGGTGCCCTGCTCGCTCACCTCAATGAGGCTGCTGCGTTTTTGAAAGTCGTACACGCCCAAAGGGCTGGAGAAACGCGCCGTGCCGCTGGTGGGTAACACGTGGTTGGGGCCGGCGCAGTATTGGCTGGGCGATTGATGTGGACCCGCTGGCGATTTGAACCGACAGTTTGGAGAATCAGGCCTCTACAGGAATCAAAAATTCCCGGCTGATAAGCGTGCCCAATTCATTGACCCGGTTCAGAAACTGCATCAGGTAGGCGTGCAGCCCGGTGTCCAGAATCTCGTCGATGCGGCCGAATTTCAGCTCGGCGGCCAACTTGCCGGCGCGGCGATGAGATTCATCCGTCTCGGCGTTGCCCACCATGGCCAGATTGCTGAGCACTTCATTCATGCTGGCATGCAATGAGCGTGGCATGTCAGCGCGCAGCATCAAGAGCTCGGCCACCCGCTCGGGCTTGATCACGTCGCGGTACACCTTGCGGTAAACCTCAAAGCCCGACACGCTGCGCAAGACGGCGCTCCAGTGGTAAAAGTCGTACTCCTGAATGCGATGGTTGGTGGAACCAAAAAACTCGTTTTCAACGGCGTGAAATTTGACGTCCAACAAACGTGCCGTGTTGTCGGCGCGCTCCAAAAAAGTGCCCAGACGCAAAAAATGAAACGCTTCGTCCATCAACATAGTGCCTACGGTGACACCGCGCGAGAGGTGCGAGCGGAACTTGACCCATTCAAAGAACTGCCCGGGGTCTCGCTCAAACTCGCCGTCGCGCAGCATGCGCTTGATTTCCAGCCAGGTCTGGTTCAGCGTTTCCCACACCTCGGTGGTCAACGAACCGCGAACTGCGCGCGCATTTTCACGGGCCGCCCCCAGACAGGAGACGATGGACGAGGGGTTGGACTCGTCCTTGACCATGAAGTCCATCACCCCTTGCGCCGTGACCTCGCCATGCAGCTTTGTGTATTGGGGCAGCAGCTCGCTGATCGACAGCAAGCCTTGCCAGCCCTGTTGCGCGGCGGCGTGCGACTGGGGTAAGAGCGAGGTTTCGTGGCTCACATTGAGCATGCGGGCGGTGTTTTCGGCGCGTTCGGTGTAGCGGGACATCCAGAACAGATGGTCGGCGGTGCGTGACAACATGAAAGTGCTCCTCTCGATCAGGACTTTTTCGATTGCGACTGGGATTGGGACTGGGATTGCGACTGGGTTTGAGTTGCCTCGGCCGCATCTGATTCGGCATCACTTTCCAGCACCCAGGTGTCCTTGGTGCCTCCGCCCTGCGAGGAATTCACCACCAGGGAGCCTTCCTTCAAGGCCACACGGGTCAGGCCGCCCGGCACAATCTGCACTCGCTTGCCACTGAGCACAAAGGGGCGCAGATCGATATGGCGCGGCGCAATGCCGCTTTCGACAAAGGTGGGGCAGCTCGACAGGCTCAGCGTTGGCTGCGAAATGTAGCCACTGGGGTTGGCCAGCAGCACCTTGCGAAAGTCTTCAATTTCAGCCTTGGTGGCTGCAGGCCCCACCAGCATGCCGTAACCACCGGCGCCGTGCACCTCCTTGACCACCAGGTCTTTCAGGTTCGCCAGCGTGTAGGCCAGGTCGTCCTGGTTGCGGCACATGTAGGTGGGCACGTTGTTGAGAATCGGTTTTTCACCCAGGTAGAACTCGATCATCTTGGGCACGTAGGGGTAGATGGACTTGTCATCGGCGATGCCGGTGCCCACGGCATTGCAAATCGTCACGTTGCCGGCGCGGTACACGTCCATCAAGCCCGGACAGCCCAGGGTGGAGTTGGCACGAAACACCCTGGGGTCGAGAAAATCGTCGTCAAGGCGGCGGCTGATGACGTCCACGCGTTTGGGGCCGCGCGTGGTGCGCATGTAAACAAAGTCGTCTTTGACAAACAAGTCCTGGCCTTCCACCAGTTCGATGCCCATTTGCTGCGCCAGGAAGGCATGCTCGTAGTAGGCGCTGTTGTGCATGCCCGGGGTCAGCAACACCACGGTGGGCTCGGCGGTGGTGGCCGGGCTGCAGGAGCGCAGGGTTTCCAGCAACAAATCAGGGTAGTGGGCGACCGGCGCGACCCGGTGCGCGCTGAACAGCGCCGGAAACAGGCGCATCATCATCTTGCGGTTTTCCAGCATGTAGCTCACGCCGCTGGGCACGCGCAAGTTGTCTTCCAACACGTAGTATTCGCCCTCGCCTTTGGCGTTGGGCGCACGCACAATGTCGATGCCTGAAATGTGCGAGTAGATGTTGTTGGGCACCTTGATACCCATCATTTCCGAGCGGAACTGCGCATTGCCTTCAATTTGCTCACGCGGCACCACACCGGCGCGGATGATCTCCTGGTCGTGGTACACATCGTGAATAAAACGGTTCAGTGCCGTGACGCGCTGAACCAGCCCGCGCTCCATGCTGGCCCACTCCTGCGCGGGGATGATGCGAGGAATCAGGTCAAACGGGATCAGGCGCTCGTTGCCCACACCTTCTTCATCTTTTTCGCCATAGACCGCAAAGGTGATGCCAACGCGGCGAAAGATCAGCTCGGCTTCTTCGCGCCGCTTGGCCATGGTGTCGCCGGGTTGGCGAGCCAACCAGCGGTCGTAGATTTTGTAGTGATCCCGGATTTGTGCGCCGTCAGAAAAAAATTCATAGGGCAACTGGGTGTACATCTCGTCGAACTTTTGCATGGTGCCTTTCCTCCTGTACCAAGACTAGCAAAATTAATGCCATTTCCACGCACCGTTTGGCAAGCGCGTACCGCCTGCGCGTCAAGCTCACTGCGACTGCGACTGCGACTGCGACTGAAAGTTTGCCTGCACCGCGGCATCCTGTGCCACAGGCTCCACGGTCACCCCGACTGTCAGGGTGTGGCTGCCGCCGCCGTAAATAACCCCCCGTATGGGCGAGACATCGGCAAAATCGCGCCCGGTGGCCAGCGTCACATAGTCTTCGCCCGGCGAGTGCCAACCGCAGCGGTTGTTGGTCGGATCGAGGTCGCACCAGCGCTCCCCTTGGGGAAAGTCGGGAACGCAGACCGCGCACCAGGCATGGGACGCATCGCTGCCCTGGAGTTTGACGGTGCCGGGTGCAGGGTGCGTGAGCAGGTAACCGCTGACATACCGCGCAGCCAACCCCATGGAGCGCAAGCAGGCAATCATGATGTGGGCAAAATCTTGGCACACCCCTTTGCGTCGGGCCAGCGCTTCGAGTGCAGGAGTGTTGATCTCGGTGCTGTGGCTCTCGTAGACAAAATCGGCATGAATTCGACGCATTAAATCCTGCGCCGCCTCCAAAACGCCCCGTCCTGGTGCAAAGCTGGGCCGCGCATACGCCAAAAAATCGGCATGCCGTGGGCAAAAAGGTGAGGCAAAAACAAACTCGGCAGCCTCATCAAAGGCGCTACCACGCTGGTAGCGAAACAGTTCCCTGGTTTGTTCCCAGCTCACACGGCTCTCAAGCGGTGCAAGGGCCTCGGTGCAAACCACACTGCGCGCCAGCACTATCAATTGTTTATGCGGGGTTTGCAGTGAAAAAAAACTGCGTGCATTGCCAAACACATCGACCGAATGGCTGACTTTTTCGGGGGTTGGTCGGATGTCCAGCTGATGACTCAGAAGCTGCTGTTGCGGCGTGTGCAGCGGTTGCAAAAAAACCATGTGTTGCGCCGTTTCCACCGGCGGCTCATAGTCGTAGCGTGTTTCGTGGGTGACTTGCAGCTTCATCAGGTGCCCAGGCTCTGTTTGGTGTCTTGCGAGTGGGTGAAGTAGGTGGCGCTGATTTCCTCTGAAATTTTGTGCGCTGAACTCACGCACTGCAGCAGCAAAGCGTTCAATTCAAAGTAGTAACCCGGGCCTTGCGCACCCTGCAAGCCAGGTACATGGCCGATAGGCGCAGCCACGGCTTGTGTTTCACACAGTTGCGCCAGACTCCAGGTGCCGGTGATGTCAGGCACCCGGTAGGACAGGGCACTTAGCACACCGGGCTCGCTGCCTGCAAGCTTGGCCAGGCGCCCGCGCAGCGTGTGCGCCACCCAGGCCAGCGAGCGCGGATTGTCACGGTCCAGCACCAGCAGATCGAGCAAGGCCGGCAGGTCGCGGCTTTGCTGGTACAACGCGTGAAACGTGATGATGCTGTCAAACAACTCCAGCATGGCGTCAAAGCCACCGCCGGTGTGTACCACACCGGTCTTGAAGCCGCTCATCAATGATGGTGCCAGGAAACTCAGACGTTCAATATGGCGACCAATACTCAGCAAGCGCCAGCCGTCATCACGGGTCATACGATCGGTCTGGGCACCGGTAATAGCAGCCATGTGTGTGCTGGCACTTTTAAGTACCCGAAGGGCTTCCAGTGACGAAAAATCCTCCCGAATGGACGCTTCGCCGCAGCGCGAAAAAAACTCATCTTCAGCCTGCAGGATCACGCGCCAGTGCTCCTGCGAGAAACGCTCTCGCACGTTCGAGGCTGTCATTTTGAGGGCGCGCAGGTTGTAGCCCACGCTGGTAGCGCCATCCGCACTGGCCAGACTGGCAATCAGGGATCGTTCAAAAACCCGCCGCGCCTGCGGCACCGACGGCACGGTGGGCAGCACCAGCGTGTTTTCCACGGCCAGCTCGCCGAGCCAGTCGAGCAAGGGGGAGGAGGATTGGTCCTCACCACTGAGGCACTCCAGCGTCAGGCGGGCCAGCCGAATGGTATTTTCGGTGCGCTCGGAATAACGTCCGAGCCAATAAAGATTTTCGGCGGCCCGGCTGGTCACCATGCGTTTGCGCTGCGCCACGATGGCCGGCGTGATGTGGGGCTGCAAAAGTGTTGTCGCGTCCACCTCGCCCCGGGTCAGCACCCAGACATCGGCACTGCTGCCCCCGCGCTGCATGGAGGAAATGTCCACCGCAGCTCCGGCCACTCGTGCCAGCCCCCCCGGCAACACACGCCAGGACTGGACGCCGTCGGAAACGGCAAAGGCGCGCAGGATCACCGAGCGCGGCACCATCAAACCGCTTGCCGCGTCGCCCGCTATGTCAGCTTGGGATGACTGCCAGGTGGGCATTTGCGATATCGGCACATAGGCCTGCATCGAGTGCTCCTCACCTTGGCGCACTATGCGGCCAGCCCATTCGTCGAGCTCGCGCTCTGACAGTGATCGCCCCATCACGGCATCAAAACTGCCATGCACCGGAGAGCCGGGATAGGTCGGCTTGATGGCCAGCTCACGCAAGCGAGGCAAAGCATCCTCCTGGGCGGAACGCTCGCCACACCACCAGGTCGGCAGGGATGGCAATTGCAGCGACTCCCCCAGCAAATGTTCCGACAAGGCCGGCAAGAACCCCAGTAGCGCGGGCGACTCCAGAAAGGCGGAACCCGGCGCATTGGCCACCAGCACGTTGCCAGCCCTGATCGCCTGCAGCAACCCCGGCACGCCCAGAGTTGAGTCCGGTCGCAGTTCCAATGGATCAAGGTACTGGTCGTCCACTCGCTTGAGCAGACCATGGATGGGTACGAGGCCTTTGAGGGTTTTGAGGAACAGACGCTCATCGCGCACGATCAGGTCACTGCCCTGGACCAGGGTCAACCCCAGATATCGCGCCAGGTAGGCATGCTCGAAATAGGTTTCGTTGTAGGGGCCGGGTGTGAGCAGCGCCAGATGGGAGTCCACGCCAGCCGGACTCATTTGTCTGAGGCTGTCCATCAGGGCTCGGTAGGTAGCCGCCAGGCGCTGCACGTGCATGGAACGAAATGCCTCGGGAAACTGCCCAGAGATGGCCAAGCGGTTTTCCAGCAGATAACCCAGCCCCGAGGGGGCCTGAAAACGCTGGCTGACCACCCACCACTGCCCATCGGGCCCACGCGCCAGATCAAAGGCAGCAACATGCAGATGGGTTCCGCCCACCGGCTTCACACCGTGCATGGGCCGCAGGTAACCAGGGTGGCCATGCACCAGGGCGGGCGGCAACAGCCCCAGCGCCAGCAATTGCTGAGGGCCATAAACATCGGCCATGACACGCTCATGCAGGCGCATACGCTGCGTCACACCGGCCTCAATCTGCTGCCAGCTCTCAGGCTCGATGATGAGCGGAAACAGGTCCAGCGACCAAGGTCGCTGCGGGCCCCCTGCGTCGGCAAAAACGTTGTAGCTCACGCCGTTGTCCAGAATTTGACGCTTCAGGCTGGCTTCGCGCCGGTTCAGGTCGGCCGCGCGATCATGCTTCAAATAAGAGAAAAATTGGCCCCATGCGCCCGTCAATCGTGCGCTATCAGCTATCATTTTTGAAGCATCTGCTTCCTGTTGGTCTGCTGGCGCGATCAATCCACCACGCAGTTCGTCAAAATGGCCTGCGCCAGCCTTGCAGTCCAGCGCGACAGCATGCATGGTGGGTGGCCGCGTCAAGTCGGCGCTTTCAGAAAAGTGGTTTGCATCGTTCATGCCGTGAAGTATGGCATTGCCACCCGTCTCACGCCTTCCCCTTTGTCGTCACGCCCCTGCTGCGGCGCAAATCCAGCGTAAAAGGGAATTCGCGACTGCCGGCCACGTCAATCGTGGCGGGCGGCACATACAGCTTGCCCGGTGTATGACCGAGGACGCTGAATCGAGTCAGACGCCGACTCTCGGCCTCATACGAGTTGACCGGAAAGGTGTCGGGGTTCAATCCACCGGGATGGGCCACAAAATACTGGCACCCCCCGAGCGAGCGCTTGAGCCAAGTGTCCACAATGTCAAAAGTCAAAGGGGCATCGACGCCAATGCTGGGGTGCAGGCTTGAGGGCGGGTTCCAAGCCTTGTAGCGCACCCCGGCAACATACTCGCCTTGGGTGCCAGTCGACTGCAGGGGCAAGGCACGCCCATTGCAGGTCACCACGTAGCGACTCTCATTGAGGCCGGTCACCCGCACCTCCATGCGCTCCAATGACGAGTCCACATAGCGCGCCGTGCCACCCGGTGCACCCTCTTCGCCCATCACATGCCAAGGCTCTAATGCATTGCGCAAGGTCAGCTCAATGCCGGCGGACTGAACCGAACCCACCAGGGGGAAGCGAAACTCGTAATGGGGCGCAAACCAGCTGGTGTCAAACGCGTAACCTGCACTACGCAACTCACTGACCACATCATCAAAATCCATCTTGATGAAGGTCGGCAGCATGAAGCGGTCATGCAAGGTGGTACCCCAGCGCGTCGCAGGGGCCTTGTAGGGCTCTTTCCAGAAGCGCGCCACAAGAGCGCGCAGCAACAGCTGCTGCACCACGCTCATGCGGGGGTGCGGTGGCATCTCGAACGCGCGCAGCTCCAGCAAGCCCAGGCGACCGGTGGCAGAGTCGGGCGAGTACATCTTGTCGATGGAAAACTCGCTGCGGTGCGTGTTGCCGGTGGCGTCAATCAGAATGTTGCGCAGCGAGCGGTCCACCAGCCAGGGCGGCATGCTTTGGCCGTGGACTTCACGGTTTTTGTAGATCTGCTCAATGGCAATCTCCAGCTCGTAAAGCTGGTCATTGCGCGCCTCGTCCACGCGCGGTGCCTGGCTGGTCGGCCCGACAAACAGGCCGCTGAACAAATAGCTCAGAGAAGGATGGTTGTGCCAGTACAGCAGCAAGCTGGCCAGCATTTCCGGCTTGCGCAGAAAAGGGCTGTCCGCTGGCGTCGCACCGCCCATCACAAAGTGGTTGCCGCCGCCGGTGCCGGTGTGGCGCCCGTCTTTCATGAACTTTTCGGCCGACAAACGGGACTCAAACGCGGCGTTGTACAAGAACTCCGTGTTTTTGACAAGGTCGTCCCAGTTCGTCACCGGATGAATGTTGACCTCAATCACACCCGGATCGGGGGTAACCTGCAGCAGCTTGAGGCGCGGGTCTCGCGGGGGTGGGTAGCCTTCGAGCACCAGTGTGACACCCAGCTCTTGCGCCGTGGCCTCAATCGCGCACAGCAGATCAAGGTAGTGCTCCAGTTTTTCCAACGGCGGCATGAAGACATACATCACACCGCTGGCTTGGCCCACGGCCTCGGCCTTGGGGCCGCTGGCGCGGCGCGGGTCGCGCACCTCGACACACAATGCAGTGCGGGTGACCCAGGCCGCAGACTCATGCTTGGCGGGCACACGCGCAAAGTGGGTTGGCTCGGTTTGCACCGCACTTTGGGCGCTGGCGGCAAGCTTGCTGGCATCAGGCTGACCCGGAATTTGCATCTTGCGCACCACTGCCAAACCGACCAATTCAAAACGGGCCGCCATGGCATCACGCAAGGGCAAGCTTGGCCTCGCTGTACTGGGGTCTTGCGCCACCAGGTGGGGAAAATCAGCCTCACTGACCCAGGGCAAAGAGTCCAGCGGCAGGCGCAAACCCATGGGCGAATCACCGGGCATCAGGTACATGCGTTCATCGCGCAAAAACCAGGAACCGCTCACCCACCGAGGACACTCCGAACTGGCACCGTCAGCGACCTTGATCGGAAGTACATAACCCACCACGGCATCGAGCTTTTGCTTGAAGACACGGTGCAAACGCGCCCGCTCCATTTCGTCGCCTGCTTTGGAATCCAGCGGGTCCACATTGGTGGGCAGGCGACGCTCGCGCCACTGGTAGTACCACATGTCTTCATAAGCCGATTGGATGAACGCGTTGCTGACACCCAACTTGCCGGCCAAGGTGTGCGTAAAGCGCCGGGCGTCTTCACTGGTGTAGTGCGTGGCAGTGCGTTCGTCGGCAAACAGCGCCCGGTTAGCCCACACCGGCTGGCCGTCAGCTCTCCAGTAAATATTGAGTGCCCAGCGCGGCAATTGCTCGCCGGGGTACCACTTGCCTTGGCCAAAATGCAGAAAACCACCCGCGCCATACTCAGATCGCAGTTTGTGCACCAATTCAGTGGCAAACCCGCGTTTGGTCGGGCCGAGTGCATCCGTATTCCATTCTGGTGCATCGCGGTCACTCACAGCCACAAAAGTGGGCTCGCCGCCCATGGTCAGGCGCACATCGCCCGCCACCAATTCTTTATCCACAGCATGGCCAAGCGCCATGACATCGGCCCATTGCGCTTCGGTATAGGGCTTGGTCACGCGGGGCGACTCGTAAATGCGCGTCACTGCCATATGGTGCGCGAACTCCACCTCACACTTGTCCACACCGCCCTCAATAGGCGCGGCTCCGCTGGGTTGTGGTGTGCAGGCCAGGGGAATATGGCCCTCGCCCGCCAGCAGGCCCGACGTGGCATCCAGCCCCACCCAGCCCGCGCCGGGCAGATACACCTCGCACCAGGCGTGCAGGTCGGTGAAATCGACATCGGTACCACTGGGACCGTCCAAAGACTTTACATCCGGCCTCAACTGAATCAGGTAGCCCGACACAAAACGGGCCGCCAGCCCGCAGTGGCGCAGCAGCTGCACCATCAACCAGGCAGAATCACGGCATGAGCCGGAACCGAGCTTGAGCGTCTCATCCGGCGTCTGCACACCGGGCTCCATGCGGATCAAGTAGCTGATGTCGTGGTGAACCATCTGGTTCACATCGACCAAAAAATCAATGGTGCGTCGCCGCCGCCGGTCGATGCGGGCCAGACAGCTTCGCAACCGCTTGGTCAGATGCTCTGCCGCCAGGTAAGGTGCCAGCTCCTGCTTTAGCAGGTTGTCGTACTTGAACGGGTATTTTTCAGCGGCTGGCTCCAAGAAGAAATCGAACGGGTTGTACACCGCCATCTCGACAATCAAGTCGACCGTGACTTTGAACTCACGGGCCTTTTTCTCAAAAACGAGGCGCCCCTGGTAATTGGAAAACGGGTCTTGCTGCCAGTTGAGGTAATGGTCAGCTGGCTCCACCTTGAGCGAATAGGAAATGATTTTGCTGCGGCAATGTGGCGCGGGACGCAGACGTATCACCTGAGGCCCCAATGTCACAAGCCGGTCGTACTTGTAGTGGGTCACGTGGGTCAATGCAGCGTGAATAGACATAGGTTTTCCCCTTTTTCAGACTGGTACAGCAGCCCGACCACAACGATCATGCAATCATTGTGCCAACCGAATATGACACACGAAAAAAAAATCAACCATCAAGCTTGTGAGCGGGCGGCACTCGGAGGGGTCGGGTTCGCTGTACTTCGGCTCAATTCGAGCGCACAAACAAGGTCACCAGCGGCGCATCGCCCACCTGGCGGCTCCAATGTCCATGCACAGCAGGGTCAAACGTCGCACCACTGGGCAAAGTGTCATCTGAATAAAAGCTTTGTCCAGCGCTGAAAATGCGCGAGCTCCCGTCTTGCAGACCAATCTCCATGGCACCTTGCAGCACCACCAGCCACTGGGGCGTGGTGGTGCAGTGAAAACTGCTGCGAAATCCGGGCGGGCTCTGGCGAAACTGGTAACCGCCGCAAGCGGCCAGCGGTGAAAGTTGTGCGGCCGGGCTGCCTTCGGTCAAGGCCAGCGAAACCTCCTTGAATTTGGCGCGGCCATCAAGGTCGGTGTAGAGAATGGTTTGAGTCAATGTGGTGGGGGTGTTCATGCGCTGGATTTTGCACCAAGCCACCCGATGGCACCCTGGGGAACCGCTCACATGCCGCCCATGGCAGCACAAACTTTCCACAAGCAAAAAATCATGTCGAAACCCCTTTGTTTCTGGCCGCATGTGCCGATAACAAATTCACCAACTACCGAGAAGACTCCCATGTTGACTTTAGTCAGTTCCCGAACGTCAGCCGCTTATAAACAAGCGTGCATTGAAACCGGCGTTGACACCGCCGATCCGCATGGTTTGATATGCCTTTTGCTCGATGCCTTGCATCAGGCAGTCAGCGCATCCAGACTGGCCATGGACAATGGCGACATTCCCAAAAAGTGTCGACAGATACGCATCGCCATGCGAATTCTCGATGAAGGGCTCAACGAGGTCCTGAATTTGCGCGACGGTGGCGAGCTGGCCCTGAATTTGCGCAATCTGTACAACTACTGCTACAACCGCCTGCTGGTGGCCAACATCTACAACGACGCATCGGCCTTGGGCGAAGTGGACCGTTTGATGACCCCCATCTCCACCAGCTGGAAACAGATCAACCAACCAGGCCCCGCCTACCTGCGCGTGGTCTAACTAGACAACCCCACAAACCGACAGCGCTGCGCAACTGCTGAACAAATCGCTTGTTCAGTCAGCCGAGTTGACATTCCCAGCTTGGCTTTGCGCCAGCGCTTGTGTTCCGGTGAGGATCATGCGGACCATCACGACAATTTGGTGGGTGAATTCCTCATACTGATCTTCCGACAGATCGAGCGCGGTGGCCCCCATCGCAAAAACCAGCCGCGTGACGGCCTTGGCCGTCAAAGCGGGTTCATACAGTCCGGTTTTCTTGACTGCAGCCAAATGCAGAAGATCTAGCCGAAGCTCGTCCTCAAAGAAATTCAACTGCCGCTCCACCGCGGTTTTGAACGCCGGTGACCCGACAGTCCCTTCCCGCAACAGAATGTGCAGCAAGGGGTCATCGGCGTGCAGCCGGGCCATAAAGGCATCGGTACAGCCTTGCACCACACTTTGCTCTGAACTCGCGCGTTGACGTGCATCACCTATGAGTTGTCGCAAGGACTCTCCAGCCAGATCAATCAGGGCCACCGCCAACTCATCCATATCCCGAAAATGGCGGTAAAAACTGTTGGGTGCAACACCCGCTTCTCGCGCCACCTCGCGCAGGCTGAGGGTTGAGACACTTCGATTTGGCCCCAGCAACTTGAGCGCTGCGTTGATGATGTCTTCTCGTGAAATGAGCTGTTTTCGCCCCGGTGAACCGGGCTGAACAGTGGATGGTTGACTGCTCATGGGAGTCCTGAAAAATGTATGTTTGATGATAACGGAGTGAATGCCGCACAACCGTATATACAACTGTACATTTTTAGCTATACTCCTCAACACAATCCCATCAGCCACCGGGTTTGTCCTCGCTATTTCTTTTTCCCTCATTAGGTAAAGTGTGATGAACATCGAGCTAACTCCTGTCGGTCATTGGCGGCCAGGCTCCCAATCGCCTGTCTTTGAACCCTCCGAACTGGGCGACCTGTTGGCCCGGATTCGGCAGCCCACTCACGTGGTGCGTGATCTTGCCCGCTCACGCATTGGGCTGGCTGTCAGCGGCACCGTGGCAAGTACACTGGCTCCCGGAGATTTCCCGTTGCTTGCCACGCTGCCAGCCATTTACCCCGAATGGCTGGGCGATCGGTCTTTTTGCGAAGCCCACGGCGTGCGCTTTCCTTATATTGCGGGCGAAATGGCCAATGGCATTGCCACCACGCGCATGTGTATGGCCATGGCGGGCGCTGGCATGTTGGGGCTTTTTGGTGCTGGTGGTTTGGCTTACCCGCGCGTCGAGGAAGCCGTGGACGAGTTGGTCGCCAAGCTCGGCACGTCTGCACCCTGGGGTGTCAACCTGATCCATTCGCCCAACGAAGCAGCGCTGGAAGACCGGGTGGCCGACCTGCTGATTCGCAAAAACGTGCCCATCATTTCTGCCTCTGCCTTCATGGGTTTGACCCCTGCCGTGGTGCGCTGCGCTGCGGCTGGCCTGCACCTGGACGCCCAAGGGCGCATTGCCCGCAAACACCGGGTGTTTGCCAAAATTTCCCGGCGTGAAGTCGCCACCCGCTTTATGTCGCCTGCGCCCGCAGACATGCTCAGCGCCCTGGTAGCGCAAAAGTTGATCACGCCACTTGAGGCGGAACTGGCAGCACGCGTGCCAGTGGCCGAAGACATCACGGTTGAAGCCGACAGCGGCGGCCATACCGACAACCAGTTGCTGGTGGCCCTGTTTCCAACCATCATGGCCTTGCGCGACGAGCTGGTCGCCAAACACGGCTTTGAGCGGCCGATTCGGGTGGGCGCTGCAGGCGGACTGGGCACGCCGGGTTCACTGGCAGCGGCCTTTGCCATGGGTGCGGCGTATGTCGTGACCGGTTCGGTCAACCAGGCTGCGGTAGAAGCGGGTTTGTCTGACGCGGGCAAGGCCATGCTGGCCCAGGCCGATGTGGCCGACGTGATCATGGCCCCGGCCGCTGACATGTTTGAGCTGGGCGTGAATGTGCAGGTGCTCAAGCGTGGCACCATGTTTGGTGTGCGTTCAGCCAAGCTTTATGAGGCCTGGCACTCCCATGCCTCGCTGGAAGCCATTCCCCCGGAACTCAAAACCCGGCTGGAGCGCGATGTGTTGCATGCCACCTTTGATGAGATTTGGGCCGAGACCCGGGGCTTCTGGCAAAAGCGTGATGCCGCAGAAGTAGCCCGCGCCGAGGCCGACCCCAAACACCGCATGGCACTGGTTTTTCGCTGGTATTTAGGCAAGGCCAGCAAGTGGGCGATTGACGGCGAAGCCTCGCGCCGCGCCGATTACCAAATCTGGTCCGGCCCGGCCATGGGGGCCTTTAACCGCTGGGCGGCCGGCTCGTTTTTGGCCGAACCGCAGAACCGCACCGTGGTGCAGATTGCGCTGAACCTGCTCGAAGGCGCTGCCGTGATCACCCGCGCCGGGCAGCTGCGCAGCTTTGGCCTGCCGGTGTCGGCCAGCGCCTTCCAGTTTCAGCCCCGGCCACTGGCTTGAGCCTTTGACGGCACCATTTTTTGAGCTTTTTAAACCCCTTTTTGTCATCACGCTCTGCCACAGAGATTTTTGAGAACTTTTCCATGTCCACCTCCACGTCCACCACCCATCGCCAACAAATTCCTATCGCCGTCGTCGGTGTCAGCACCCTGTTTCCCGGTTCGACCGACTCGCGCGGCTTCTGGAACGACATTCTGGCCGGTAAAGACCTGATCACTGATGTGCCGTCCTCGCACTGGCTGATTGAAGACTATTACGACCCCGATCCCAAGGCGCTGGACAAAACCTACGCCAAGCGCGGTGGCTTCATGCCACCGGTTGACTTTGATCCGATGGAGTTTGGTGTGCCCCCGAGCATCGTGCCGGCCACCGATTCGGCGCAAATTCTGGCGCTCATCGTGGCGCAAAAAGTGCTGGACGATGCCGCGCAAGGCCAGTTCTCCACCATGGACCGCGAGCGCATCAGCGTCTTGCTGGGCGTGACATCCGCGCAAGAGCTGCTGGGCAACATGGTCAGCCGCCTGCAAAAACCAGTGTGGCTCAAAGCCCTGCGCGAAAGCGGCGTGCCTGAGTCTGAGGCGCAAGAGATTTGCCTGCGCATTGCCAACAGTTACACGCCGTGGCAAGAGTCATCGTTCCCCGGCTTGCTGGGCAACGTGGTGGCCGGGCGCATTGCCAACCGCTTTGATTTGCGCGGCACCAATGCGGTAACCGATGCGGCCTGTGCCAGCTCGCTGGCAGCCGTGTCCATGGGCATCAACGAACTACAGATTGGCCAGTCGGACCTGGTCA
>OBLX010000085.1_pt1 | contig 16087 bp, 15 predicted proteins | sample 1519811 | NCBI WGS metagenome assembly OBLX01 (sample SAMEA3991476, study PRJEB22521) | metagenome | biome: anthropogenic terrestrial biome; feature: sewage plant; material: surface water | place: Sweden | collected 2012-09-26
GATCACTGTGTGACTGGAGTTCAGACGTGTGCTCTTCCGATCTCGGCCGCATGGACCTTCGCACCTATGGCATTGGCGCGCAGATTTTGCGTGAATGCGGCGTTCACAAAATGAAGCTCATGGGAAACCCCCGGCGCATGCCCAGCATGGCTGGTTATGGCCTGGAAATTGTCGGCTACATCACCAAGTAACAACCCTGCAGGACAGAAGGCTGCTATTCAAGGCGTGCCCCCTTTGTCCACAATTATTTAGGAGACACCATGTTTGGCGCAGAAAAAGGAAACCTCGATTCCAGCGACAGCCGCTTGAACGGCAAGAAGCTGGTCATCGGCATTGTTCAGGCCCGTTTTAACGAGTCCATCACCGACGCTTTGGCCAAGGCCTGCACGCAGGAGCTGATGGCGCTGGGTGTCGCTGAAAAAAACATTCGTTTGGTGAAAGTGCCTGGTGCCCTTGAAGTGCCGGTTGCCCTGATGGGTATGGCGGAAAAGCCCAAATATGACGCTTTGGTGGCCTTGGGCTGTGTCATTCGGGGTGAAACCTACCACTTTGAATTGGTGGCCAACGAGTCAAGCGCTGGCGTTAGCCGTGTCTCGCGCGAATTTCGCTTGCCCATCGCCAATGCTATTTTGACGACCGAAAACCTCGAACAGGCGATTGCAAGGCAAGTTGAAAAAGGGCGTGACGCCGCCCGCGTGGCCGTTGAAATGGCCAACCTGATGAAAGAAATGTAATGAGTGAAATCAGTCCCAAACCAGGCAGCAACCGCCCGCCGCGTCAATCCCGCAAGGGCTTGACCAGCACCGGTGTTCGCAAGGCTGGCAGCAAATCGGATCGCAGCCGTTCCCGTGAGTTTGCCTTGCAGGCGCTGTACCAGGTGCTGGTTGGAAAAAACGAGGTTTCAGACATTGATGCGTTCACCCGCGATTTGGCCGGGTTTTCAAAATCCGACTCCGTCCACTTTGACGCGCTGCTCCGGGGCTGTGCGGAACAAGCTAGCGAGCTGGACGCCTTGATCGTTCCCTTGCTGGACCGCCCACTGGCAGAGATTTCACCGATCGAGCGTGGCGTGATGTGGATTGGTGCCTACGAGCTCAAACACTGCCTGGATGTGCCTTGGCGCGTGGTACTCAACGAATGCATTGAGCTGGCAAAGGAATTTGGCGGCACCGACGGCCACAAGTACGTCAACGCCGTGCTCAACGGCCTAGCCCCCAGTCTGCGGCCCGCCGAGGTCAGCGCCGATCGGAGCAGAACCCGCCCATGAAGGTTTCCGGCCGTGCGCAGCGCATAGAGCCTTTTTATGTGATGGAGGTTGCCAAGGCCGCGTCTGCTCTGGCCCATACGGTAGCCCACACCGATTCGCCCATGGTCTTTTTGAACATTGGTGAGCCAGACTTCACGGCCCCTGCGCTGGTGCAGGTAGCTGCTTGCAAGGCGGTACATGATGGCTTGACGCACTACACGCCGGCCACCGGTCTGGGCGCGCTGCGTGAGCGCATCAGTGACTGGTATGCACAACGTTTTGGCGTCAAGGTTGCGTCCAGCCGCATTGTGGTGACGGCTGGTGCCTCTGCGGCCTTGCAGCTGGCCTGTCTTGCGCTGATTGAATCGGGCGACGAAATTCTCATGCCCGACCCCAGCTACCCGTGCAACCGTCACTTTGTGAGTGCTGCCGATGGCAATGCGGTGCTGATTCCCGCTACGGCTTTAGAGCGCTTTCAACTCAGTGCTGACAAGGTGGAAGCAGCTTGGGGTGACACAACCAGAGGGGTGTTGCTGGCATCGCCCTCCAACCCAACCGGTACCTCCATTGCCCCGGACGAATTGCGCCGCATCCACAACGAAGTCAGCCGGCGCGGTGGCATCACACTCATTGATGAAATCTACCTGGGCTTGAGCCATGACCCGCAGTACGGTCAAACTGCTTTGACTCTGGATGACAGCATCATCAGCATCAACAGTTTCAGCAAATACTTCAGCATGACCGGCTGGCGCTTGGGCTGGATGGTGGTGCCCGATTCCTTGGTGCCCATCATCGAGCGGCTGGCGCAAAACCTGTTCATCTGCCCCAACACTATTTCACAATATGCTGCGCTGGCCTGTTTTGAGGCGGACAGTTTGGCTGAGTACGAGCGCCGCCGTGCCGAATTCAAAGCCAGGCGCGACTATTTCATTCCCGCCCTCAATGCCATGGGCCTGAAAGTTCCGGTCATGCCCGATGGTGCCTTTTATGCTTGGGCGGATTGCTCTGCTGCCTGCCAGAAGCTGGGTGTCAAAGACAGTTGGGATCTTTCGTTCGAGATCATGCAACGCGCCCATGTCGCGGTTACTCCTGGGCGCGATTTTGGCGTGGCCGACACACACAACTTCATCCGCTTTTCCACCGCCAGCTCCATGGCGCAGCTGCACGAAGCGATTCATCGCTTGAAAATTTTGTTGTCATGAGCCTTCCAACCCCAATTAAATCAGATTTTTCATGGCCAATACGTGTGTACTGGGAGGACACCGACGCCGGCGGAATCGTCTTCTACGCCAATTACCTCAAATTTTTTGAACGTGCCCGCACCGAGTGGCTGCGTTCACGTGGGATTGAACAAAGTGCCCTCAAAGCGAGCAGTGGTGGCATGTTTGTCGTCAGCGAAACCCAGGTGCGCTTCTTGCACAGCGCCCGTCTGGACGATGAACTTATTGTTACAGCCTGCCCGGTGGAAACCGGTCGTGCATCCATGACAATCAGTCAACAGGCTTGGCGTGTCAAATCCGACACAAAAGTTCTGCTGTGTGAAGGCAGCATCCGCATCGGGTGGGTGAACAGCCACACCTACAAGCCTGCAAGAATTCCGTCAACTATTTTGGAAACGCTGAAATGAACCAAGACCTGTCGATCCTTCATCTGGTACAGAACGCCAGTGTGGTCGTGCAATTGGTAATGCTGCTGCTGGTCGTGATCTCAGTATCGAGCTGGGCCGCCATTTTTCGCAAGCTGTTTGCCCTGAGCAAGGTGAAAACGCTCAATGACGACTTTGAACGCGAGTTCTGGTCCGGCACCAACCTCAATGACCTGTTCGCCGCCGCCACCAAAAAAACCCTTGGCTCCGGCCCGATGGAACGTATTTTTGCCAGCGGCATGCGCGAATTCCAAAAACTGCGCGAACGCCGCATTACCGACGCAAGCACCCTGATGGATGGTGCCCGCCGGGCCATGCGCGCCAGTTTTCAAAGAGAAATGGACGTGGTGGAAACCAATCTGTCATTCCTTGCCTCGGTTGGTTCGGTGTCGCCTTACGTGGGCCTGTTCGGCACCGTGTGGGGCATCATGCACGCCTTTACCGGCCTGGCCTCGCTGCAGCAGGTCACGCTTGCCACGGTGGCCCCCGGCATTGCTGAAGCGCTGGTGGCCACCGCCATCGGCCTGTTTGCTGCTATCCCGGCTGTGGTGGCCTACAACCGGTTTGCCCGGGACATTGACCGTGTGGCCATCCGGCTGGAGACCTTCATTGAAGAATTCTCGAATATTTTGCAACGCAATGTGAGTGCGCAGGCGGCCACCGCTGCCAAATAAAGGGAGTTTGACCATGCCAGCCTTGGTTAGCCGTGGACGTGGACGCCGCACCATCAATGAGATCAACATGGTGCCCTTCATTGACGTGATGCTGGTGCTGCTGATCATCTTCATGGTCACCGCCCCGCTCATCACGCCCAGCGTGATTGACCTGCCCAGCGTCGGCAAAGCAGCCCGCCAGCCCGATCAGGTGATTCAAATCATCATTTCAAAAAATGAATCCATCGAGATGAAGATCAAGGAAAAAACCACCGCTTTGATGCTCAAGGAGGTTGCCGGTGCAGTCAAAAATGCCCAAAGCGGGTCCACCAGTTCTGCCGTGGTCATCAGTGCGGACAAAAACATCAAATACGAAACCGTCGTCAAGGTCATGGACACCCTGCAGCGCGCCGGGGTCCAACGCGTTGGCTTGTCTGTGCAGTTGGCCCACTAGAGTTCCTGGATGCAAGCGGCAACCAATCGTCTTGAATTTGCCCCACCGCCACCGCCGGGCCTGCTGCGGGCTTTTGCGTTGGCGATACTGGCACACGCTTTTTTATTGGCAGCACTGACCTGGGGCGTGCATTGGAAACGGCAGGACATAACCTTGTCCGTCGAAGCTGAATTGTGGTCGGCCGTGCCGCAGCAAGCCGCACCCAAACTGGTGGAGCGGCCACCCGAACCTGCTGAGCGCCAGCCGCCATCTCAGCCAGTCAAAGTGACACCAGTGCCGGTAAAAGTTGAACCCGTTGTGCCCAAAGTGGACATCGCGCTTGAACGGGCCAAGCGCCTCCAGCAAGAAAAACTGCTAGCGCAGGAGAAGGCGGAGCAAGAACGACTTGCCCTGGAAAAGCTGAAGCTGCAAAAGAAGTTGGAACAGGAAAGGAAGGCAGCCGAGGACAAGAAAAAGGCTGAAATAGACAGCAAGGCCAAAGAGGCCCTGAAAGCCCAGCAAGAGGCCGAAAGCATGGAAGCGCAGCGCAAGGAAAATATCAAGCGCATGACAGGCCTGGCCGGAGCCAGCGGCGGCCCATCGGCCACCGGCAGCGCCCTGCAGTCCTCTGGCCCATCGGCTGGTTATGCGGGCCGTATTCGTGCCGCCATCAAGCCCAACATCGTTTTCACAGAGGATGTATCGGGTAACCCAATGGCTGAAGTAGAAGTGCGCACCGCCCCCAATGGCACCATCATCAGCCACAAGCTGCTCAAGTCCAGCGGTATCAAAGCGTGGGATGAGGCAGTTTTGAAAGCCATCGACAAAACCGGTGACCTGCCGCGCGATGTGGACGGCAAAGTGCCACCTACCCTGGTCATTAGCTTCCGGCCAAAAGACTGAGTTTGCCGGGCCTACCGAATCCCTATGACGATTGATGTTCAAAAAGCGCGTGAAAAACTCAAGGCGCTGGCCTGGCTGCTGGACAGTTCCGTTCGCCTGCCAGGAGGCTTTCGGATTGGCGTTGACGCCATTTTGGGGCTGGTCCCGATTCTTGGCGACCTGCTGGGGTTGTTGCTGTCAGGCTATATCGTGGTCCAGGCAGCCCGGTTGCGCGCACCCTGGAGCGTGTTGCTGCGCATGATGCTGAACGTAGCAGTTGAAGGGCTGATCGGTCTGGTACCCGTGGCGGGAGATATTTTTGACGCCAGCTGGAAGGCCAACCAGCGCAATGTGCGCTTGCTGGAGGGCTATCTAGACCAACCATCCAACACCGCGGCCACCAGCCGTCGCCTTTTTGTCATGCTGACGCTGCTGTGTGTGTTGTTTATGGGGTTGGTTACGGTGCTTTTTGCCTTGTTGCTGCGCTGGACTTGGCAAGCATTGCTATAAAAAAAGTAGCTGCTTGCGCAATATCTACGTGCGCAAATGCCATTTTTTATCGTAAACCTGCACCAAAAGGCGAAAAAGACAGCTTGGTTGGGGCAACTGTTTGGCTGTGATCTTGAGTTTTGAGCTGCAACGTTCGATCAAAGCGCTGTGCTGTAATTGAACGACGCCACATTCACCAATTTTTGCCTGCAACTGCGATTTGTATAGAGCCCATGACCCATCCAACAACGATAGAACTACTTGGTGCAGTGCTTTTTGGCTTGGCGCTGATCCATACTTTTTCAACCAAATTTTTTGAGCGTCTGGCGCACACCCGGCCGCGTCATGCCGGTCTGTGGCATCTGCTCGGCGAGGTGGAGGTGGTGTTTGGCTTCTGGGCCATGGTACTGATGCTGTTCATATTCGGTGTGAGTGGCAAACAGGCGGCAACCGACTACATCGACACGCGCAATTTCACCGAGCCCATGTTTGTGTTTGCCATCATGGTCATTGCCGGTACCCGACCGATTTTGCAATTCGCTGCTACTGCTGTTCAGTGGATCGTTCGCTTTATGCCATTGAACCGCAACATGGCCATGTATTTTTTGATGTTGGCGTTTGTACCCCTGCTGGGTTCGTTTATCACCGAGCCTGCTGCCATGACACTGGCGGCCCTGATGCTGCGTGACACCCTGTTTGCCAAGACCGTGTCCAACAAGCTGAAATACGTCACCATCGGGGTGTTGTTCGTCAATGTTTCAATTGGTGGCACGCTGACGCCGTTTGCTGCGCCGCCGGTTTTGATGGTGGCGAGCAAGTGGAACTGGGACATCTGGTTCATGATTGCCAACTTTGGCTGGAAGGCGGCAGTGGCCGTCGCCATCAATGCAGGCTCGGCCATGTTGTTGTTTCACCGTGAACTGCGGGTCATGGGCAAGCAGACCGGGGCGGATGTGGTGCCGGTGCCTTTGACCGTGGTGCTGGTGCACCTGATGTTCTTGTTGGGCGTGGTGGTGTTTGCGCACCATCCGGCGGTGTTCATGGGTTTGTTTTTGTTTTTTCTGGGTTTTACTTCAGCCTATGCGCGTCATCAGAACCCCTTGATCCTGCGTGAGGCGCTGCTGGTGGCGTTTTTTCTTGCCGGACTGGTGGTGCTCGGCGGCATGCAACAGTGGTGGCTGGAACCCATTTTGATGGGCATGGATGCCACCTCGGTTTACTTTGGGGCTACGCTGCTGACCGCGATCACCGACAACGCGGCCCTGACCTATCTCGGCTCACTGGTCGAAGGTTTGAGTCAGGAGTTCAAGGTGGCGCTGGTGGCTGGTGCGGTAACCGGTGGCGGTCTGACGGTGATAGCCAATGCCCCAAACCCGGCTGGCGTGGCTATTTTGCGCGGCAGCTTTGAACACAACACCGTCCACCCCTTGGGTTTGCTGATTGCCGCCATCCCGCCCACGCTGGTGGCGGTGCTGGCGTTTCGTGTGTTGTAGGGAGCGCGCGGACTTGTGCAGGCGGTGCCGGGTAGTTTAGTGCGCGTCGTGTGCAGGTCGCGACATCAAACGGTCGGTATAGGCAATGGCCATGGCTGACAGCAAAAAGGTGATGTGAATGGCGGTTTGGGCAATCAGCACTTTTGAGTCGTAGTTGGCCGCGTTGATGAAGGTCTTGAGCAGGTGGATGGAACTGATGCCGATGATGGCGGTGGCCAGTTTCACCTTGAGCACAGAGGCATTCACATGACTGAGCCACTCAGGCTGGTCGGGGTGACCTTCAAGGTCCATACGGCTGACGAAAGTTTCGTAGCCGCCCACAATCACCATGATCAAAAGATTGGAGATCATCACTACATCAATCAAGGCCAGTACCACCAGCATGATGATGGTTTCATTCAGGCCGGTGGTGACGGTAGTTTCTTTGTAGCCGATGCTGGTGATCAGGGCCTGCAGGGCTGTTTGACTCCCGAAGGCAGCTTCGAGCAGGTGAACGAGTTCAAGCCAGAAGTGAAAAACATAGACACCCTGCGCCGCGATCAGCCCAAGGTACAGTGGTAATTGCAGCCAGCGGCTGGCAAAGATAAAGCTTGGCAAAGGGCGCAGGCGAGTGGAGTTGGTTGGAGCAGGTGTTGACATAAGATGTGAAAAGGCTTAAACAAGACGATTGTAGGGGTGCAACCCTGCGCAAGATTGCGGGCAATTTGGAGTCGTGATCCAATTCGGTGCCCAGTCTTTGGCGTTGTCCCTGATTCACACGCAGATCTGCCGCTCAGTTTCAAACTTGGCCGTCTTTTCGTACACAATGACGCCTTGCCGCACGATGCGCACTGGTGCCTCAAAGTGGGTGCAGCGCTAGCGAATGGAGGGTGTTTTGTGGTGATTTACTGTGTGCAAAGTACTGCATCAAGCCACAAAATCAATGCAAACAACAAGGATTCATGCGGGTTAGCGCGGATGATGCTTAATCGACAAATGTCATGAATGGAATAACAGGTTTGCAAGATTGGTTTCAAACACCGGCGGGGCGTTATTTACTGGCTTGGGAGCGTGATCGCCTGGAACTGGCGCTGGCCAATATTTTTGGATTTCATGCCCTGCAACTCGGTTTGACAGAGATGGATGCGCTGTCAACCAACCGCATGCCACATCGCTGGCTTGCGGCACATGCGCCCACGCCGACAGCTGACCTGGTGACTGATTTCGCGGCGCTGCCGTTTCCTGCCGCCAGCCTGGACTTGGCTGTGCTGCCGCACACGCTCGAATTTTGCGCTGACCCGCATGCAACCTTGCGTGAAGTGGAGCGGGTTTTGGTGCCCGAGGGGAGGGTGGTGATCAGTGGTTTGAATCCTGCTTCCCTGTGGGGGTTGCGTGAACGCCCGGCGCATTTGTACCACCGGCTAGGCTTGGACCACGTTGTCAGCCCTAGGGCGACCGAGTTTATTGGTTACTGGCGTTTGCGCGACTGGTTGCGTTTACTGGGTTTTGAGGTCGAATCGGTGCTTTTCGGTTGTTACCGACCTCCATTTGCCAGCCAAAGCTGGCTGCAGCGCTTTGAGTGGCTAGAGTGGGCAGGCAACCGGTGGTGGCCCATTTTTGGCGCTGTTTATTTTGTGGTGGCAGTCAAGCGCGTGCGCGGCTTGACCCTGCTCAGCCCGGCCTGGAAGAACGCCAGGGCACTTGCAAGTGCTCCTGTTTCAATAGCTAATAGCACAACATTAACGGGCGCTTGCGGCCCAAATGATACGAAAAGTCAGGAGTTTTGATTGAACGCGATAGAAATTTATACCGATGGCGCTTGCAAAGGCAATCCGGGGCCGGGTGGCTGGGGTGCGCTGCTGAAGTCAAGCGATTCAAAAAAGGAGCTTTTTGGTGGCGAGTTGGGCACCACCAACAACCGCATGGAAATGATGGCGGTGATTGAGGCACTTTCTGCCCTGAAGCGACCTTGCCATGTCACGCTGCATGTGGACAGTCAGTACGTGCTCAAAGGCATGACCGAATGGATGACGGGCTGGAAAGCGCGGGGCTGGAAAACGGCCTCCAAAGAACCTGTGAAGAATGTGGATCTCTGGCAGCGGCTGGACGCGCTGGTCAATACCGCCGGCCACAAGATTGACTGGCGCTGGGTCAGGGGTCATAACGGCGACCCCGGCAATGAGCATGCTGACATGCTGGCCAACAAGGGGGTTGAGCAGGCCTTGCGGCAGCGCTGAGGACGTTGGGGTGAGGATGGACGATCGGCGAATGGCAAAAAAACTGATTTTTCCGGTGGTGGCTGTGGCAGGCATTGCGCTGGCTTCGGCGGCGGCTTGGTGGTACCAGAATAAACCGGCAGCCACCAGCGTGCGTGCGCCCGCTGGCAATGCAGCTGCAAGCGCTGCTGCGCCCGCGAAGCCGCCATCCGTCGATGTGGCAGTGGTGACGGTTCTGAAATTGATGGATGACACCCAAGCGGTGGGCAGCCTGCGTTCGCGTCGCAGCGTGGTGCTGCGCCCGGAGGTCAGCGGTCGCATCACGCAGCTCAATTTTCGCGATGGTCAGCCGGTGCGCAAAGGGCAGTTGCTGGTGCAGTTTGACGACCAGTTGCCCCTGGCGCAGGTTCAGCAAAGCCGGGCGGAGTTGTCGATTGCCCTGGCCAACCACAACCGCAACAAGGAACTGGTAGCGCAAAATTTCATCAGCCAGCGCTCGGTCGATGAGAGCGCGGCCAACCTGGAGGTCGCGCAGGCCAAGCTGGCCTTGGCGCAGGCCAGCGCCGCGCGTTTGAAAATTGTGGCTCCGTTTGACGGCATCGCCGGTATCCGCACGGTGAATGTGGGCGACTATCTGAAAGATGGCGCTGACATCGTGAACATTGAAGACATTGAAGCGGTGTTTGTTGACTTTCGCTTGCCCGAGCGCTTCCAGAACAAGGTCAAAAAAGGTCAAACTGCCCATATTGATCTGGATGCTTTGGCGGGTGCCAGGTTTGTCGCCACCATCCAGGCAGTGGATCCCTTGATTGATGAGAATGGCCGCTCGGTGGGCGTGCGCGGGTGTATTGACAACCGTGCCCTGCAATTGCGCCCCGGCATGTTTGCCCGCGTGACGGCTGTTTTTGGCGAGCGTGCAAATGCCAAAGTGGTTCCCGAAGAAGCCATTGTTCCACTGGGCGGCAAGACCTATGTGATCCGGCTCCAGCCGGGCGAGAAGGCGTCCTCGCTGGTGTCGCAGCGGGTGGAAGTCAAGCTGGGCATTCGCAGGCCGGGGCGGGTCGAAATTCTGGCAGGTGTCGAGGCGGGCGATACCGTGGTCACGGCGGGTCACCAGCGTATTCAACGCGACGGAACTGAGGTCATGGTGATGGACCTTCCCCGTTCGCCCGAACTTACTGCATCCGCACCGCAGGCCGCGGCATCACAGGTCCCAGTGGCATTGGCAAAAAGGGCGATTGAAAAGCCCTTGGGCGGTGCCAACCCCTGCCTTGACCGCAAACCCTGATGCAGCTGGCTGAAGTTTCCATTCGCCGCCCGGTGTTGGCCACCGTGCTGTCCTTGCTCGTGCTCTTGATAGGTGCTGTCAGCTTCACCAAACTGTCGGTGCGCGAGTACCCCAAGATCGACGAACCGGTGGTGACGGTCACGGTCAAATACGCGGGGGCCTCGGCTGACGTGATGGAATCCCAGGTGACCAAGCCGCTGGAAGACTCTATTGCCGGGATTGATGCGGTGGACGTGATCACCTCCATCAGCCGCGCCGAGCAGACCCAGATTTCAGTGCGCTTCCGGCTTGAAAAAGACGCGGATTCCGCCGCTGCCGAGGTGCGCGACCGCACCTCCCGCGTGCGCAACCGCTTGCCGCAGGCGGTGGACGAGCCCGTGATTGCCAAAGTGGAGGCCGATGCGTTTCCGGTCATCTGGCTGGCGTTTTCCAGCGACACCCTGAGCGGCTTGCAGATCAATGATCTGGTGACCCGCATCGTCAAGCCCCGCCTGCAAACGGTGACCGGTGCTGCCGATGTACGCATTTTTGGGGAACGCAAATACGCCATGCGCGTTTGGCTTGACCCGGACAAACTGGCCGCCTACAAACTCACCACCCAGGATGTGGAAGACGCCCTGCGGCGCAGCAACCTGGAGGTGCCAGCCGGGCGCATTGAGTCCACACAGCGCGAGTTCAGCGTGACCTCGCAGACCGATTTGTCTAAACCGGGCCAGTTTTCCGACATCATCATCAAAAACGTCAACGGTTTTCCGGTGCGCATGCGTGACATTGCCCGTGTGGAAGAAGCTGCTGCCGATGAGCGCAGTGGCATTCGGCTCAATGGCAGGGTTGCAGTCGGAGCGGGTGTCATTCGCCAGGCCACCGCCAACCCGCTGGAACTGAGCAAAGGGGTTAGGGCGCTGATTCCCAAGCTGCAGGCGGATCTGCCCCCCGGCGTGACCATCAACATTGCCAATGACAACTCGGTGTTCATCGAAAAATCGATACAGAGTGTGTTTATGACCATTCTCGAATCGGTGGTGTTAGTCGCCTTGGTGATCTTTGTCTTTCTTCGCACTCTGCGGGCCTCCATCATTCCGCTGGTGACCATTCCGGTGGCCTTGATCGGCGCTTTCGCCCTGATGGCCATGGCTGGGTTCACTATCAATACGCTGACGCTGCTGGCACTGGTGCTGGCCATCGGGCTGGTGGTGGACGATGCCATTGTGGTGCTGGAGAATATTTTCCGGCACATCGAAGAAGGGCTGGACCCGTTCTCCGCTTCCATCAAGGGCGTGCGCGAGGTCGGCTTTGCCGTGGTCGCCATGACGCTGACGCTGGCTGCGGTCTATGCGCCGCTGGCCTTTACGCCGGGGCGCACCGGGCGTCTGTTTGTAGAGTTCGCGCTGGCGCTGGCCGGGGCGGTGGTGGTGTCCGGCTTCATTGCTTTGACCCTGTCGCCGATGATGTGTTCACTCTTGCTCCGGCACAACCCCAAACCGAGCTGGTTTGACCGGGGCATGGAACGTGTGTTGAATGCCATCACCGCACGTTATCAAAGCGCCCTGAGCTGGCTGGTCACCACTGGTTACGATCGGCAGCGCGCAATGCAGGGGCGCGGCCCAGCGCTCAAGCGATTCTTTTTCAATGCGCGTTGGTTGGTCGTTGCCGTGATGCTGGTGTGCGCGGTGGCTATCATTGACTTATTGCCGACCATGAAACGCGAGCTGTCTCCGCTGGAAGACCGGGGGCTGGTCTTGGTGTCAGTGACGGCACCGGATGGTGCCACACTGGCCTATACCGATCGTTATGTCAGCGCCATCGAGCGCCTTGGGCAGCCCTACAAGGAGTTTGACCGTATTTTTGTCTCGTCCGGCAACCCCACCGTGTCGCAAGCCAGCGTGATCATGCGGGCGGTGGATTGGGACCAGCGCGAGCGCTCGGTGCTCGACATTGCGCGAGAGTTGCAGCCCAAGCTGGCCGCCTTGCCCGGTGTCAATGCGTTTCCGATCACGCCTCCCTCGCTGGGGCAGGGCTTTCGGGAGCGGCCGGTCAACTTTGTGATCGTGACCTCGGAAAGCTACCAGAACCTGTCCGCTGTCACGCGGCAGTTCATGGACGAAGTGGCGAAAAACCCCGGCATCGTGAGTGCCGATATTGACCTGCGACTGAACAAGCCGGAACTCAAAATCGAAGTGGACCGTGAAAAGGCCGCCGACCTGGGCGTCAGCGTTGACGTGGTGGCGCGCGCCATTGAAACCATGCTGGGGGGAAGGCAGGTGACGCGTTACAAGCGCGATGGTGATCAGTTTGACGTGATTGTGCAAACGGCGGGCAGTAGCCGTGACACGCCCGATGATGTCGAGAAAATATTTGTGCGCGGGCGCAATGACGCCATGATTGCGCTGGCCTCGCTGGTCAAAGTGCGCGAGTCGGTCGCTCCGCGAGAACTCAACCATTTCAGCCAGCGCCGCTCGGTCACCATCACGGCCAATCTGGCGGCTGACTACTCGCTGGGTCAGGCGCTCGATTTTCTGGACAGTACGGCCGCCAAGGTGCTTAAACCCGGCTACAGCACGGACTTGAACGGCACCTCGCGCGAGTTCAAAAAATCTCAGGGCTCGCTGGCGATTGTGTTTGCCCTGTCGCTCTTGTTCATTTTTTTGGTGCTGGCGGCGCAATTCGAGAGTTTTGTCGATCCGCTGGTGATCATGCTGTCGGTGCCCTTGTCGATGATCGGCGCGCTGCTGGCCCTCAAGTGGTCGGGCGGCTCGCTCAATGTGTATTCTCAGATCGGCCTGATCACACTGGTGGGCTTGATTACCAAGCACGGTATTTTGATTGTGGAGTTCACCAACCAGTTACGTGAACAGGGGCTGGACATGACGCAAGCCCTGGTCAAAGCCTCCAGCCAGCGCCTGCGCCCCATTTTGATGACCACCGGTGCCATGGTGCTGGGGGCGGTGCCGCTGGCGCTGGCGCACGGTGCCGGGGCCGAGAGCCGCATGCAAATTGGCTGGGTGATTGTGGGCGGCATGTCGCTGGGCACCTTGCTGACCATTTTTGTGGTGCCCACCATGTACACCCTGTTTGCCCGCCAACAGGTGCCCGGCGCGATCAAAACGGTGGAGCAAGACGCGCCGCAGGCCGCCCTGTGACCTTGGCTTATTCGCCGCGTTTTTTTCCTTCTTCGCCCCAAAAGCCACCCTTGCCCCAGAAGGCCTCGTCTTTGTCTGAAGACTGCTCGGACTTGCGCTGCTTTACTTTTGGGTTTTTGCGTGGGTCTTTCGGCTTCTGCGTCGACTCGATGGCGCTGGATGAACCAATGGTGCCGGATGAGTTGCTGACCACGTTGCCTGTGCCAACATTGACGGCCGTGCGGCCGGAGCCGACGGCCACTGCGGTTTGGCCCTGGTTGGGTGTATTGACCACGACCCGTCCGCCATTGACGTTGACCGACGTGCCATCACGGGTGTTCACACTCACGTTGTTTCCATTCACCGAAACCTGTGCGCTGGTCATGAGTGCGGTGCCCAGCAAGGTGGTGCAAGCAAGGTATTGTTTTAAATTCATCATTATTTGTTCGCTTGAAGTCGTTTAAGTTCAGGTTGTGAAAATCTGATTCCAACGGCAGGGTCGAAACAGATGGGTGAGGCCTTGTAACGGTCACTGCTCAGACCGGTTTACACCGCTCGCATCAAAAGTGAAACAGTTCGTGCAGCGCCAGAATGAAAAATACAACAAAAATAGCGGTTTGCGCACGTCAATATTGCGCAACCAGCTATAAAAGTAATAGCAATTTGACAGTCTGGAGAGCTACGAAAACCTGCCTTTCAGCGCAGCGCCGCGGCGATATTGCCGCCGTCCACCGTCATCACATGGCCCGTGGTCTTGAGTGACAGGGTCAGCGCCAGAAAGGCTTGTGCCACGTCTTGCGCCAGCACTTCTTGGCCCAGCAGGTTGCCGCTCATATAGTCTTGTTCACCCAGCCCGCGCGAACGCGAGCGCGAGGCGATCATGGCATCGGTCAGCAGGCCGCTGCGGATGCGATCGGCATTGACCGCGTTGCTGCGAATGCCGTCTGCGCCGTGCTCCAGTGCGTACTGTCGGCTCAGCAGCAGGGCAGCAGCCTTGGCCGTTCCGTAGGCACCGAAGTTGGCACCGGGGTTAACGGCCTGCTTGGATGCATTGAAGAGCAGGATGCCGCCGGTGCCTTGGGTCTTCATCACGCGCACGGCATTTTGTGCCACGTACTGGTGGGCGAAGAAGTTCAGCTCAAAGCTCTTGCGCAAAACGGCATCGTCCAGCGTGGCCATGGCACCTTCCCAGGCTGCGCCGGCGTTGGAGACGACGATGTCCACCCCGCCAAAGGTGGCGCATGCGGTATCGAACGCTGTACGCACCGCCTGCGGGTTGGTCACGTCGCAGACCAGTCCCAGTGCTTTGCCGCCCACGCTGCGCGCTGCTTGCGCGACTGCCGGTGCGTCATGGTCCAGCAGCACCACTTCGGCCCCGTTGTCGGCCAGCAGTTTGGCGGTGGCCAGGCCAATGGCACCTGCCGCGCCGGTCACCAGCGCCACCTGCCGGGCCAGTGCGGGCTCTTTGCCTTGCGCCAGCTTGGCCTGCTCCAGCGACCAGTATTCCATTTCAAACAGGTTTGATTCGGGCAAGGGTTCAAAACGGCCCACCGCTTCGGCGTCGAGCACGGTCTCAATGGTGGCTTGTGCCAGGTCGGCGTTGATGATGGCGTCTTTTTTGGACTTGCCCCAGGCGATCAGCCCCAGGCCCTGCACCAGCACCACGCGGGGCATCGGGTCCAGCTCCTTGCGTTTGCCGGCAAACAGGGCGTCATTGGTCTGGAAGTAGGTGTGGTAGTGGGCGATGTAGGCCACCAGGCGCTCCTGCGCCACCTGCTTGAATTGATTGAGCCTGTCGGCATCGGGCAGCGGCAGAACCAGCGGGCGGTTTTTGGTACGGATGGTGTGGTCGGGCGTGATGGGGCCGGTCCAAGCGACAGTGTCGAGGTCAGCGCGTGCGCAAAAATCATCCACCGCGCCACCACTTCGCACCTCAGCCACCCAGCGTGTGTAGCGGCCTTGGCCCAGCGGCAACGCAAGCAGGCCACGCACCAGAGGCAGCACTTGCGCCATGTTTGCCAGCGTGGCGGGCGGGTTGACTTTGGCTGGCTGGGGCCGGGCCTGGCGGGCGATATAGGCCTCGGCGCGTGACACCATCTCGATCATGCGCTCGTAAGCTTCTTTGGCCGTGCTGCCAAAGGTGAAGATGCCGTGTTTGTGCAGGATCAGGCCTTGCGCGTCGGGCGATTGGGCAAACACCTTGGCCACCTCTTTGGCCAGCGCAAACCCCGGCATCACAAAGTCCAGCACCGGCATGGTGGGGCCAAAAATTTCGCGGCACAAGGCCAAGCCGTTGGCTTGGTTAGACACCGCCAGTACGGCGTTGGCGTGGGTGTGGTCGATGAACTTGTGGGGAAGGAAGGCGTGCAGCAGGGTTTCAACCGAGGGGTTGGGAGCCTGGCTCTCTAGCAGGTTGCCACGCTGGGCGTTCACCATGTCTTCGTCGCTGAGCTGGTCCAGCGCCTGCAGGCGCTGCATGGGCGCGAGCCGCACGGCGGGAATGCCGGCGGGCTCGATCACCGCCATGTCCCAGCCTGAACCCTTGACGCAAATAACATCGATCTCTTCGCCACTCACGTCGCGCAGGCGCGTCTTGACCGAGGTGTTGCCGCCGCCGTGCAGCACCAGAGATCGGAAGAGCGTC
>OBLX010000086.1_pt1 | contig 16085 bp, 17 predicted proteins | sample 1519811 | NCBI WGS metagenome assembly OBLX01 (sample SAMEA3991476, study PRJEB22521) | metagenome | biome: anthropogenic terrestrial biome; feature: sewage plant; material: surface water | place: Sweden | collected 2012-09-26
CTTTCCCTACACGACGCTCTTCCGATCTTACAGCAAGATCAAGCCCTGCCTTTTGATGAAGAGCCTCAGCCTTGGCGTCGTCAATGTAACCAGATTGTTTTGCGAAATCTATCGAATCAATCATGGATTGACGCGCCAACTCTTTGTCGGCTTGTGATGATGATCTTAAATAGTTCTCTCTGCTAACCGTTAAATTACTGTCAAGATCAGCAAGACCTTTTTCAGTTTCCTTAACGAAAGCCTTCTTCTTAATATTCGCAGATCCCTCAGCTTGATATAAAGCAAGCCTCTGAGAAAACTCATCTCTCATGGCTGGGTTTCTAACAGTCTTTGAAATTGACTCGGCGGCCTTTCCTAAAGACTCATTGTATCTTTGCTCGTGAGTCTCAAAATCTGGGTCATTATCAAAAGCATTATCGGCATCAAGCTTAGCTTTCTGAAATTCGATAGTCGCCTTTGTGAGAGAAGCTCTATCTAATCGCTCATTGATATTATTGGAAACATTTTCTAGCGTAGCCGCGAATCTATTCTGGCCGCCAAAATCTAATTGCGGCCTAACTACCTGAGATCGATCGGTGAAATCTCTTCGGCCTAAATTATCTGCACTTGGTAATAGAGCCATTATGCTTTTCTACCCCATTGTTTATCCATAGACCCCATAATCGTAGACGCGGCGTCGAAGTATCCAGATTGTTTTTGTGACTTCCCTCTGGCAACAGCGACATCGGCGGCATAACGCTTGCTTGATGCCGAGGTTTGCCCAGAATAAAGAGCGGCTAATGAGTTATATTCTCCCTGCTCGTCAATGTCAGAGATGATTCTGTCAACATCCATCCCAGAAGAGCCAGACTTTGCACTTAATGCGGTAACGCGAGACTTTAATATTTCGCTTTTTCGTTTTTCTTGTTTTGCATCTTGAACGGATGAAGCGGTATCAGCAATTGATTGCTTTCTTAATTGTGCAGCCTCAATTTCGGCCATTTGCTCTTGTGCGCTGGCCTGCCCGATAGTAGACGCTACGCTGACTCCAGCCGAAATATAAGGTAATGCCGCAGCAAACCAAGCCATTTTTAACCTCGAAAAATGTAAATATTTTCTTTTAAATGCTCAAAACCGAAATGCCATAACATGCTTGGCGATGTACTTAAACTTTCATCTGATAGCGCATAATAAACTTTTTTTGGGTCTAAAAATCTATCTTTAAACTCTTTAAACCCTTTAATAAACCATCGCTTATTTGGCCTATCTCTCATTCCAAAAACAATAAAATTTGTGCCGTTAACCACCGAGGTCGCTACTGCGCATGTCGGCCTATCATTCTCAATCAGCGCCAGTCCTTTAGCGGTTAATGGCGGAAGAGAGCCGTCAATCTGAACCCATAGATCTCTTGTAAGAGGCTCAAGCCTTATCATTCGTTTGAACGCTCAACACTAAAGCGAGTAACGTTGCCGGACGAGGAGATGCAGCCTTAATAACCACTCTCGAATCAGCCGACCAATGCCCGCCAAACGGGAACGTTTCCTCATCAAATTCAGTGTGAATTGTATCATCTTCTATCAGTTCTTGGTTCTTAAAGGCTGGAAGATCGTATTGCTCGGTTTCGCTCGGCCCATAAGTAATTCCGTTCTTATGAATATCTCTCGCGACAATACCCATTTGAACCACTTTCTTGGTTTGATTTAATGCTGTCCCCATACTAGCCGCATACGCAAGCTTAGACGATTTAAAAGTCGCCTCGTAAGGAAGGCCAACACAATACGACGTAACCGTCTCGGATGGCGTTATTGAACCGCTAGATACCGTGTATATGCCAAGATCTTTCCCGTTACCCCACAATGTAACTTCCTGCCCCTCAAATCTACTAAGGCCAGTAATTGTTGACAGAGAAACGCCAGTCTCATAGGTAAAACAATCAACAAGCTTATTGTTTGTGCCGCCTCGACCTTCAGACTCTAACGCCCAGCGCTCCAAATAATAATTGCCACCACGATTAACTGAATAATAAACTTTATCCTCAGCAATGCCGGGCAGAACAAATACATCATCAATTAATCCGTCAGTCTCAATCAAAACCCATGCCAGCGTATTTTCGCCAGAATCTTTAACCAGTAAAGCAACTTTACCGTCAGATCTTAACGCGTGAACCCTTGTATCAGGCTCTTGCTGGATCATAAGCTTAACAATTGACGGCTCGCAAATCTCCGGGGCTAATTCACTTAGGTTTGAAACATCGTAATCTTCAACGTTAAATTCTAACTGATAAATTGACGTTCCTGATCTCTGAACAAAAAGACCTCTCTTGCCATCCTTTAAAACATCAACGCCGTCCGACCCTTTAGTTGAAACGTCTTTTAAGTTGAAATTTGTCGTTGTGATAGGCTCGTCAAATGAGGTAGACCTAACAGATATTTCAGACCCAGCCGTACCGATCAAAAGCCTTTGCAGCGGAGCTAGCCAGTTAATAACATCAACAGGGCCTTCGCCTGCATTTCTATTGATTGTGGTCGAATCTCCGATAACTTCATCATCAAAACTTGAATACTGGTCAGATACAGACCCGAAAATCTTGCCTCGCCCCGCATACCACATGCGCCCCTCATAAAGAGTCACAGCAGTGGGAAATCCTTGATCAATATCAAACTCACCTTTAAACCAATCTCTCGTTGCAGACGTTCCGCCCAAAGGAGAAATAACTGTCGCTGTAGCGGATGTTGAACTTACTACAGTTCTGATCTTCACAATACCCGTTAAATTTCCACCAGAAAACGACAATCCCAATTGAACGGTTCCAGAGGTAAACCCGCCAGTTTTTACCCCTATTCGATAATAATACTCAACATTACTAAGGCCATCATCAAATGAGGCAGAATCATTTGCGACAAAAGTCGAAACATCAACCCACGTCGCATCGTCTGTACTTCTCTGAAGTGTAACGGTAGCAACCCACGACCCAGCTATTGAGTATGTGAATGCCCTTGAAGGACTAATCCCTGTGACTAGGATTGAGTTTGTAAATGTATCTTGCGCAGTGACGGACGCTTGAACAATCTGACCAGATGAAACCAATTTAAACAGGGTACCTGAATGCTCATCGGTTAAACCATAAAACAAAGGCTTTGACGCAGCTAACGTAATATCGCCAGTCAACCCAGACGGCGTGATGGAGATAGGGCCTATATTAATCCCGCCAAATGGCCCATCTAAAGGCTCCTCTAAAACAATTGACCATGAATCATTATCACGCCTTTCAATTCTATATTGCTGATACCCATCGCACGCAAGGTAAACAACATCGGCTGATTGTGTTCTTCTGATTAATCTTAAATCTTCTTCTGCAAACGGAGACGGAATAGAAAGAATTCCTGATGACTCAACAGAAACAGAATCAACCAAAACGCTGTAATCAAGGAGGCTTGAAAACTCTACGTAAAAGTTTCCTGTAGGCGTAAAAGCTAATGAGTGAGTGCCAGTCTTTAGAGTTGCAGAGACGTAAGAATCATTCCCAGCACTTGTTCCAACCTTGATTGCTACTGGCCCTCTTGCAATGACAACACGCAAAGCATGAACAACATTCGCCTCATTGACCGTTACTTGCTGATAGCGGCCAGCCTGAGTTAATCCTGACCCCAACAATGATAAGTAACCAGCAGCAGCCCATGAGCTTGTGGCTCCAGCTTCATCGGTGCTTGTCCAGCTTGTGATATTTGAGGTAAACGCCCCATTGGTAATAGCAGCGGTTACAGCGGGGCGAGTAATAAGCTCTTCATCGACAGAAACGCGCATAGCGTAATCTGACAATTCAATAATTGCTGTATCGGTAGAAGATGCGATAAAAGGTATGTGAACCGAGGCTCCGGTGAGAGTATAAATGTACTCCATCCCCGGTCTTAACATCATGGAGCCAAGAACTCTCGGCATCCAGTTGGTTTGAGTTTCAGCGGCAAGCTGAAGACGATCTAAATCAATGCGAGCTAACGCTAGAGGAGATATGACGCCACGATTGAAAGCAAGTAGCGCGGTGTTGATTCTTGACATTGATCCACCTTAGTACATCCCGCTTGATCTTCCGCCAGAACGAGAACGAATCCATCTTCCGGCTGGTAAAAACTGTGTTGGCTTTTCTTGTGCGTTTAAAGATTTTGCTTCTTTCAAATACTTATTGTGATCTTTTGACAAATCATCTTTTAACGATAGTGATTTTGTAAGACTTATTGCCAGTTCTTTCGCCATTTTAGTGGCTACGCAATTTCTGAAAAGCTCAGTCCACAGCGACATATCTCTGCCGTAATCGTCGGCATCAGAGACATATTTTATGTATATTGTATCAAGATCGCAGTACCAATATCCAGCCTCATCACAGTAACCCAAAAGAGGTGCGGTGAAGAATTCATCCGAGCAAATGGCAACCGTTCTTACAAAGTTGGCTGGCTTATCGAACGCTCTCGAATATCCAAAATCTGGCTCTATAGCAGAGTTATAATTCCACTCCATTGTGCGAGTAGCGAAATTCCAGTAAGTCTCTTCAAGCATTTGCTTAACGGGATCTTCATCCCAAATAGAATCCAATGCAAAACGCTCAGGTCTATTATCGGTAACGGTAGCTAATTTACCCTCCCCGACAAGCCTGAGCGCTTGATTGTAAAGCTGTAGCTTAGTAGGTGTTGTCATCCTACTTTACGAGTCTCGGATGCAAAAGTAGCTAAAGCAACGTTAGCAGAAGCTTGATCTGGAAGTTCTTTCACCATCCACTCGCCATCGGACTTTCTGCGTATACCAAACTTATAACGATTACTGATCCATCTTGCCTCGAATTCATCGTTTACGTCGATAATTTCAAAACTTTCGAATTCTTTGTAGAAAACCTCTTCTACTTTTGCCCATAACTGACCGCAAGACATCACAACCAATTCACCAATAAACTTGCTGGAGTCGGAAGTAACTGAAATTCTAGCCATTGGGCGAAGCTTATGCGCAATGTTTGACCATGCGTCAGGCTTCAATAATTCTTCAAACTTAATATTGTCAGGAACAAATACATGAAAGCGAGCAACATGCTGCTCTTCAAGCTCTAGTTCGTTTGGGCCGAAAACAAAATTCTTTTTAACAAGTTCCATAGGAGCCTCTGAGTGTGGGTTAGCCTATAAATAGCCCCTTTCGGGGCTAAGAGATTATGCCAAGATTGCACTTGCAACAGTAGCAGCGCCGCCAGCCGTCACAGTGGTTACCGTGTGGATGGTTGCGCCAATCGTCGCAGATGATTTTGTCACAATAACAGTATCGTTCACCTTCATTCCAAGCGCAGCGCCATTTGAAAAATAGTCTGCACCAGCAACAGTTGTGTGGATATCAGTTGAAACATATGACCACAAAGCAGCACCAGCACCCATAGAAGGCACTAGCAATTGTGGTGGGTTAGTAGTTGCATAAGCCATGATATTACTCCTTAAGCGTAAGCTGAGCCATCGTGAGTGATTTTAATAACGCCAGAGTTTTGCAACAGTTTGGCACCCATGTAACAAGAAGCGCGCGCCCAAGAGTAATCTTGTTCTGCATCGTAATCGGCATAAACTTGCATGCCTTTCACATCAGTCGCGTGACCGATTGCATTCTTGTTGTACACATACATAATCTCAGCAGCGGTGCCTTTACCTGAAATATTAGGATGAACAATGAAGTCAATCCCCATCCAGTTAAATGCATTTACCGCATTTGCATTACCTAATGCTTTGCGATCCACATAATCCACATTAGTGAACTCTGGAACTTGTAACAAGTAGGCATAAGCGGCATAGCTGATTGCAGCAGACACAGATCCTTCAGCAGCAGCGTTGTTACCAAGCTGAGCCAATGCGCGAGCAAACATCGCCAATGATGCTGTAGCAGTTGCACCCTGAGTTAAGGTAGCAGCAGACAACGCAGTGAGAATCTGAGAATCTTTCTTGCGATTCAAAGTACCCATTGAGGTATTCTGCATAATGCGACGCTGATCGCCTTGAGATGCAAATACGTTAAAGCCTGTCTTGCGAACAAGATCGTGCTCTTCGGTAAGGGTTGCAACTGGCTGAGTAAGACTATCGCCACGAGCAGGAATTAATCCATTTACGCCGCGAGTAGAAGTGGTTGCTGAACCTGAATCGGCGACTAAAAATGTTGCCTGATTACCCTTGATAACTGCTTCATTGGTAACTGACATTTCAAGCAATGATTTGGTTTGTTCGAAGCCGGGAATAAACTCGCTTCGGTACTGAATTTGATAGGCTGTTTCGACCATGATATAGCTCCAAAGTAATTAAATTAAAGGCAATATGCCCGTAATCCGTACTAGGGTTGTCTATCATGGCCTGAGAATAGGGTGCCCTTGCGGATCTATTCGTTTGGCTGTTAGGGCCTTGTTAACGGCTGCCTTGTTTGTGTTGCGTTAGCTTCAAGAATCTTTCTTGAGCTTTTGGATCATCCCAGTATTTCTTTCTTTCTACGGGGTCTTTTGAGTGCATTTGAGACTGAAGCTTTTCAAGCTCTGAATCAATGCTAGCACTATCGTTAGCCCCTGAAGGAATGAGCGAAGCAGTAGGATTAATCGCTTTTGCAATACCAACAAGCCACTCTATATTAGCGGGATTATTAGCGAAATACAACCCGTTAGCATCGCGCATCTGCATCATGGATTCCATCATGCCTTCAGGGGCGTCAGTAAATAGGCTTTGGATTGAATTCAAATTACCTTTAAACTCTCCACCCCACTTAGACTTAAGCTCGACAAGCCCATTTACTTTGGCCTCTTCGTTCATATCTCGAAGCTTTGCTTGCTCTTGCGCTATATCATCCATGTACCACTTTAACTGACCTTTTACTTGGTCGGGGGATAAGTGATTATCATGCGCGTACTTCAGATAGCCTTCGATAGCTGGCATCATATCTTCGCCGATAACTGTACCATCGCCAAAATTAAGATCATAGCCTTTTGGATCGGCAGGCAATCCAGCGGCTTCACGATACGCAGCAACTTCTTCAGGTGAAGAGTCGGCAGTGGGACGTTTTGGCGGAGGAGTAAAACTTGACTTTAATTTCTCAAGCTCACGATATGACTTATAAACATCGGTCGGAGCCTTCATTCTCTCAAGACGTTTTAATTCTTTTTCATCGCCTCCAGCCATTTCTTGACGCCAATTATCTGGCCACGTTTGCGGTGCTTGTATTGGAGCTGGTTCTGGCGAATTGAGAATAGTTGTGTCGCTAGAGCCAGGTTCTGGGTTGTCTAGTGTATCAGTCATTAGCTTTTTCCTTTGAGGTTATTGGCACGTTAATGGCGCCGACAATGTGATCGCCAACAAACTTACGCCCCATAGCGAAAGTTGAATCGCGATCGGTTGGGTAAAACTGGTTTCCTGCTCTATCGCAAAGAACAGTCAATATATAATCCAAAGCTAAAAGCTGTTGAGCCTCAGTAGCCCTGCCTTCTCTCAACGACTTGATGGCTCGAATAGCTGATTTGTGCTTAACAACATAAGCGTCGTCAATATCAAAATAAACGGGTTTGCGCGCATCAACCATTAGCAGCCCCTAAAGCCTGCATTGCCTGCATAGCAGCTTGATTTTGCTGGTCATTAGCTACCAATGCAGCGACATCCTCTTCGTCATTTAACCAATCTTCAGGCGCACCAGAGCCATTAATAGCGTCTCTTCCAGCCTTATCGAGATTAAGATTGTGAACAAATGCCGGATTAAGCGAAGCGGCCGCCTGAATAATTTCAAGCGTTGACATAAACTGGCTTGTTTTCTTGCCATCCTCACCAAGACTAATAGGCGAAATAAACTTGAATTGATACTCTCTAGCCTCTTGCATTGACCTTGGAATATCATGAGTTGACCCAAGCCATCCCATACGCCACATCACATCAAATGTTTCTTGGCATACTTTCGCACTGTTCTCTTCTTCCATTGGCTCGAAGATAGGCATAATGGATCTTATGTGCTGTTCGTCACGAATAACTGCCTCACGAGCCGTCATTTCATGCTGAGAAGGAAGCGAGAACTTATCGAGATAGAGCGCCTTAGCCAAAGCTTGCTGTGTTCTATCCGCCAACTCCATTCCCATTCCTATGCCAGACCGATCAATAGTTAAAGGTCTTAATACCTCACCTAACCGCTCATTGTAATCAGCATCAACGTACGTTATCCCGCCAGCAAAAATACTAATATCAGAGCGAATAGCCTCTTCTTGAGCGATCATAGGAGGATTAACGGCCTTCTCGCCAGCCTCAATGATTGTTCTGGTCATATCCTGAAACAATCTTGCATCAGGAAGGCCAGCAATCATCGCTGGAGAATAGGCATATTGTGATTGAGATATGGTTGCCCAGCGAGGAATCACGTAGTACTCGGTCGCTAAAGGAACGCATTCCATTTCGTGCTGATTATCAACATCGATATACATCGAGATATTTTTAAGATTCGACTTAATCCCATACTGATCATTAGGAATGACAATGTGCATGATGTTAATTTCTTTCAAATCATCTTTGCATTCTTTCACTGTTCGGTGGCATGACTCACCAAAAATCTGACGTAACTGCCTAGCGGTTAATTTGCGCTTGCAATACTTACAATCGATTTTCCCATAAGCATTCTCAGACCATGCAACATCTCTCAGGTGCCAATTTCTATACAGCAACCCAGTCTTAAATTTGTTTGGTTCAATCGAAATAACGCAATTGCCAAAATTGACATAATCCCTATCGCTCTCTTTCATCGCTCTTTGAAACATCGAATCGGGGTTGTACATGGCACGACGCATGATATTTGTCTTATCCTGCATCCACATCTTCGCAGCATGGTCTTCATAGCGCTCATCAAGCAGAGACATGCGAAACCATTCGGAGGATTTTGGGCGAAGCATAGAACCGATCATATCCGATAGTTCACGACTCGCGACAAGCGGATATGAGGTGTAAAGATGATCCGCGAACACATCTCCAATATTACGTTTCACCGTAAAATCAGCGCGCTCGATATAGAAGTTTTCCGCAATCTCCTGATTTCTCGTGTCAAGAACCAACTTATCAGAAAATAATTTCTGCGCCGTTTTCAGGTGATGCTTTATATCTTCATTCATCCGCCAAGCCCTTCAGTTAAAATGGTGCTGCTACGGCCAGTATTCTTTGTCTTAGCTTTTCGTTTTTTTGCCGCAAGCGATGCAGATCTTTCATCTGGAATAGGAATAATTGGCTCATCTTTTTGCTCGGGAACCTCTGGCGTAAACGCATCAGTTAGGTCATCCTTTGTAGCAGAATGAAGCATTAGGTCTTTATCAGACAGTGCTTCCCAAGGATTATTCATCACTTTTTTGTATCTTGTATTCCAGTTTTTTGATACCTGACCTAAGTTTGACATATCTATTTCCTCTTGCTCATTAAGACCACGGGACGCCGCCCAAGGTTACGGTTAACTTTGTTTGACTGCCACGATTGATAAGAATTCTCTATTTTATCACCATCTGACCAAGCATTCACTACCGGATCACCGCAGTCTGTAGATCTTCCAATTCTTGCGCAAAGCTTCTCTTTGCTTTCCAGTTTGATCATTAACCCTAATGGGCTACGCTCAACAGTAAACAGAATGCTTGTTAGATCAGCAAATAATGTAGAGTCTGGCGGAAGTGCTATTCTTGACCCGCCTTCTTGAGATGGATTAAGCGCTTCCATGAACCGGTAATATACTTCAGTTCGATAGTTGTAAAAGGTATATAGGCCGCACAAACTTTTGTGATGCGATCCCATTGCACCCTTATGTGGCTTAACTGGAATATTGTTGTCAATTAAAGCTTTGTAAGTATCAGAACCATATCCGCCACCAACATCTAGGATGACTTTTGCATTATTTCTTCTTGCTGCCATGATAGGCCCAAGTAAGTCGGTTCCTAATGGGGTTTCTTTTCCAGCAATCTTTATGAGCGGCGCATACCAGCCATCATATCTAGCCGCAATAACATTGCTATCACTACCGCCTTGCGCAACGTCAACGCCCATCGCGCACATTGGAACGCCATCTGGAGGCTGATTCTCCCACCGATCATTCGCGGCTTTGACCCATGCGGACTTAATAAGCTGCTTTGGCTGATCATTTAATATCGACTTAAAATAACCGTCTCGATAGGCTTGGCGCAATTCATCAGGCAGAGAATCTAGCATTGATTCGTAATGACCATCATCCATAAGGTCAGGATTGTCACTTAACTTGGCTTTAATAAATGTCCTAGATCGAGCAACAATACCTCTATCATTCCAGTCAAAATAGTGCGGCCCACGACCGTCAACCTCTATATCTTCATCGTTAGGGCCTGATACATACCAGCGCAACTCACCGGGCTTCGCCGGATTTTGGTGCTCTTGATCAAGCCACGCAGCCCATCTATGCACAACCCATAACCCTGCGGCGGTCGTTGGAGGGTTTCCAGTAGCTACAATTCTACATCTTTGTCCAGCCACAGATGACCGATTCCAAATATTTATGAACTTGTACTGTGATTCACTGAAATCTGTCACCTCGTCGAAACAGATCAAATCGTGCGGATCACCTTTGAATCTCTGCTTATCTTCTTCGTGATCGCACCCACCGTACTGGATCAGCACGCCATCTTTTCGATAAACTAAATCAGAACCATTCCAGCCATCGCGATTGCCGTCTAAGATCATGCCAAGCAATTCAGCTTCGGCTAATTTTTTAGCATCATCTCTAAACTGTCGAAGAATTAATGTTCTTTGGTGTGAGTTTACTGCTAGACCATTGATCAATGAAGACTTGCCACCACCCGCAGAATTGCCAGTGACAAAAACACAATTGTTATGACGGGCAAGCCAAAATGATGATGGAACCGTGAAGCAAAACATCTCTTCCGCAGCAACTCTTGTAATTTCAACAGCATCAACTCTTAGTGTTACTGTCGATTTTGCATTACCTTCGTGGCTTATGTGCACTTTATACAAAGCTGATGCATTGCCATACGATGGAGTCATCCCTATAGTGGCAACTCTATTGCAAGCATTGGCTGCATACTGAATAAAGTCAGCATCTATCTTGTGTGTGGAGCAAAACTTAATATCTCCACCAATAACGCCAGAATAATCACCATCCCAATATGACATTTCTTCGAGAATGATTTCTAACTGCTTCTGACTAGCGAGCCACCAACTATCAACAAAATGCTTTGTCAGTATCGGCGAATCGAAACCATATCTAACTTCTGTCGGCCTGTTTGGATTTCTATAAACGCTTGGCTTAATATCCAGAAGATCAAACAGCCATAACAGCCGATCTATCTTTCTTTGCTTTCTTAATGAAATTCGACAATGAGCACCGCCATCCTTGCGAGGTGTCAAACTTCCATCCGCATGAATGGCAACCGCTAGCCTAATAAGATCATCAGACATATCAAGGCCAGAATGAGCTACAGAATAGTTAACTGGAACTCTATGTCTTGACGGTTTTTTGGCTACATCAGCAGCTTTCTTAACGCAAAACTCACCCTTCCAATCGTAGAGCGGCATTCTATGATCGTCGCTCAGCATCATTGACAGGCGAGAATGCTCAAAATGAATCAGCTCTTTGCATGGATATTGGTGATATTCAGGATCAACAAATGATAGCAAACCATTATCCCATTGAGCTACTTGCTCACCAGAATATTCGTCTATCCTTACCCATCCAGAAGCCGTTAAAAATTCTGTATCGCCAGATACGCACCCACCATAAAACAATTCGTCAGCGTCACAAAAGTACGCTTCTGTTTGCGGCCCCGGATTAGGAACCCATCGCATGTTTCTTGTAGCGTATAGCGCCATATCAATTATCTCAGCCTTCTTTTCAGGCTGGATAGAGGATAGCTTGGCGAGGATTTCGTCTAACACTATTTTTTACGAAGCTCTTTTAGATGCTGAAACAGTTTCTCTCCAGCAATCAAATTAACGCAAATGGCGCACGCAAACCAAAGAGCTATGCCGCATAGAACACAAATAATTACTGATAGAATCGACGCGAATATAACCATCTTAATTACCAAATAATGGCGCTGCATTCAGGAATCGAACCTGAGTCTCCAGCTATATGCTGTTACGTTACCACTGAGCCAATGCGCGAATAAATAGCCGTCCGTGGCCAGATTGTTAAGTGTTAGTTAAAGCAGATGACATTACATAGCGACCGTTTGGAAGCTTAAGGCCAAGGAATGCCACCTCTGTTCCAGTGTCAGTCCACGTCAAGTCAATATCTCCATCCGCTTCAGATGTTGCTCTGAACACCTTTTTAGCAACGATAGTCGATAGCGCGCCATCCGTACCAATTGCGATACCTGTTGATCCTCCTGTCACAACATAAGCTAATCGACCAGCGTCAAGGAACATAACAATGCCTACCTCTTCAACATAGTCAATGTCTTTGCCGTCAGCGTCTAAAAGCTGAATAGTAATATCGCGGCGATTCGCGACTGTTGCGCCCTCAGCGCTTACAGTGATTGTTGCATTCACGCAAGGACGTGAAATCTCAATGCTGTTGCTGATAAGCTGATTTTTGTTGCCAAGGCCGAGACGGCGACCTTTAACCGATGTGAGTACTTCTGCCATATCTTTTACCTATTTAAGTTTGTGTTTATCTACCGGATGGTAAATTCTTTACTCGACCGCTCTTGCAGCCTTTGCTAATTCGAAGGCTATTCTACGGCCTATTTCTCTCTCGGACATATCAGCGGTTTCGATTGCTCCGCCGTCTTTTCCTGTGACTTCTTGCATAATCTTGTCGCCGTATTTTTTAGGCTTAAGTTTAATCGCTAACCATTTTCGTGCGTCAATACGAAGCTTTGCATGATTAACGGAAACCATATCTTTGACCATCACCATCTTGTCATCAACCATGAGAGGAACGCCATCAACCAGCAATGGCTGCTCTACCTGATTGTCAGCAATATCGAGTATGTCCTCGACGTGCGCATCAGCCGATTCTTCTTTCGCCTTCTCGTACATCGCGCGAAATTCTTGATTCGTTGCCAACCACTTAAATACACAAGATGAAGACGGCATGTTTGGAAGCTTTACAATAGATCTTAAGCTTTCACCTTCTGACAGTTTGGCACATATCTCTGATGCTACATCTACGCTGTAGTGTATGTATTCCTTATTCATTTTACTTTTCTCATAGACTGGGCCTTTTCAGGGTTAACAGTTAAATTACTGGAGGATTCCAGCCTAATACTAGCTTATCGTACTCTTCTGGTGACATCTTTGGATCTAACGTTAATCCGCTTTTAAGCGTGATCTTCGCAACAACCCAACCCGCACCACTATCTCTTTGACCGTACATCTCAAGCATTGCAATCTCAGATAGATCAATGTTTATTTCTGGGCCTTCTATCGTAACAAGCTTAGATTTCACAGCTCACCAAAGAACAAATAAAACGTGCCAGACTTAACATTTCCGCCTTGAGTAATAGAAAGCGTAAGTTTTGTTGCTGTCGGAACGTAATCAAATACAGTAGACGAGTCAACACCAGTTGTATTTGGGCAAATTGGCGCACGAGGCAGCTTGGTGAATGCTGTTAGCCCAATATCTGCCTGAGTATAAATATTTAGACCGGTATTTGTTTCTGTGATGGATAGATCTGAAAGTGTATCCAACGGAGTTCCGCTTGGTTTGTAACTAATTCGCATCAAAATTCCGCGCTTCTGTATGACTTCGGATGTATACACACCGCCAGCATTGGTCACAACATCCACTTGATACATTGAAATATTCATTTAAACCTCATGAAAAATAGTAAAATATTTATAGCCACCAACGGAATGGTCTGAAGTTGTATCATCACCCATTATAAACGCCTCAGCCTTGCTACTTGCACCTATTGTGGCCTGCCCAGTAATAGCTATGCTTGCCTCGTTAGATCCGGGATGAGATCCAAAATCAATTGTTGCTGTGCCTTGTGCGCTTGCCAATTAACGTAGTGCTCCACTTTAAGACATATCGTACATATTTGTCCGACCTATAAGTATCATCGGCTAACTATTAAAAAGCAGAAAAAATGCAGTTGATGGCATGCAAGAGCCAGTACTTAAGCCGCTATCGGTCACGGTTAATGTAAAAGAATACATCTTGTTGTCTGATTGGTCTTGCATCCATCCTGAATAAGATCCGAATACGTAATCAGTTAGAGTGCCGTCATTGTTTAAAGTACCAGCCGCTGTTGGTAAGTGTACCGTATTTCCACTAATAAAAGCAGGGTCTTTGCCTAGTGACCACGCTCCGGTATTCATTGTTGACAGGAGAACAGAGGTATAGCCTGACATCGTTTGAACGGTGGATGCTTTTGTCGCTGTGTCAGTACCATCACCCGCAGTGAATGTCTGGCTCCCCATTGGCAGATAAGCTACGCCATTGGAGAACGAATTCATACTGTACGAGAAAGAGCCGGCGCTTGCGGAATTTATCGTGGCATTAGTCAGACTTGTAACTGCGCCTAATCCAGTTGTTGTTCCACTGTATCCTGTGCCACCTACAACTACAGGGCTTGATAGCGTATCGAGCGTAAAAGAAGCTCCGCTCGTTACTTCAATCTGAGTTATCTTGTTATTGGTGTTGTTGTAGCCCTGAACACCGCCATGCAATCCGCTTGCTCCGCCCGTGTAAGTAGTGCTTGCAAGTGTTACGCCATCAAGTTTGAAAACGATTGCGTTAGTTCCTGCATCAAATTCTACTAAGGTCTGATAGGGATTCCCGTCGACTAAAGTCACGTATGTGCTTATGGAGCCAGAAGCCAGAACTGTACCGTCCACTCCCGCAGTCATTATCACAATTAAAAAAGCATCGGTCGCGGGCTGTAATACAGCAGCAAATCCCGTTAATGCAGCAGTTTCAAATACCGGGCCAAATGTTGGGGCGCCAGACTGATCGGCGATAAAATTTACTTTTGAGGTTAGCGCTCCCCCAGATAGCGAATTTTCAAGAATAACGCCGAAAGTAGCTGAAGCATTCTTGATACTTGTAGCGTCGGAATAAACGAACCCCGTGTCGTACGAAGTCCACCCAGCGCCGGGCGTATATGTCGCGTTAGCTGTACCGCCTGAGGGCGCTAGAATAGCCATGTTTTATTCTCGGTAATCATGCGATTGCGCCGCTAAATGTTTGACCTGTAGCCGTAGTCACTTGATAGTGAGTAAAGCCGTAATCGATTAAATACGCAGGCACTTCAACGTATATATCGGTGCTGCTCCATGTTGTCGGAGGAATTAGTCTCAATTCTGTGGCGCTTGCGCGGGTTGCGTGGTTTCTGAGTTCAACTTCAGCAAGAACTGAATTGTCATTGGCCATTGCTAGATAAACGTAGCCAATCAGCACTTGGGCATTGTCCAGCGAATTGCCATTATTCGAGTTTCCAAGGCCACCTACATGAACACGGTCATACTGTGCTGTATCTGCTCCAGCACCAAATGCAGGCGTTGTGTTGTCAGTAAAGACAGTAACTCCATCTATTGTGTTAGCCTGCTCAAACATACTTGTGCCAGCATCCACAAATGGATCAGCACCCGATACAGTTCGACCTTTAAAGTAATTCCATCCAGTGAAGTTGAATCCTCCTGCACCATAGATATTTACGGGCGCTTGATTGCCTGTCATATTAAAACCGCCACCCGTCCAGTTAGCGATAATCTGATCCGCTTTGGTGGGGGAGTCTAGTGGCTGGTCAACTAACCAAATAGTTTTTATCGCAGCAGAAGCTGGGGAGGGAAGCGAATTTACTGCGTTTGCAGCGGGGAAATATCTTCCAGAAGGAACAGCTATAGATACGGCGCAAGAGAAGTTCTTTAATGGAGTAGCTGAAAAGACATTTTTTATAGCGGTGAGTCTGTTGTTGGTAGCCTCGTTATTGCCACCCTCAAACATTCCCATCCCATTACGACCCCATGCGGTGAAGATGGATGGAGTTCTATTCCATCTCTCATCAAGCTCATAGTCAGTTCCAACACCAGTGTTAGTGAGAGACATTGTGCCCGTCGCCGCTTCACTCCAGTCTGTATAAACGATGATGGGAGGCGCTGCGCCAAATC
>OBLX010000087.1_pt1 | contig 16075 bp, 11 predicted proteins | sample 1519811 | NCBI WGS metagenome assembly OBLX01 (sample SAMEA3991476, study PRJEB22521) | metagenome | biome: anthropogenic terrestrial biome; feature: sewage plant; material: surface water | place: Sweden | collected 2012-09-26
GTGTGACTGGAGTTCAGACGTGTGCTCTTCCGATCTTGGCTGAGCGTTGTTTTGCCAACCTGCCGGGGGCCGGTCAGGAAAACCATTTTTTTTTTCAGATCAAGACTGACACGATCGTCCAGATAGCGCTTCATGCCAGAATTTTAACGACTTTATTACATCTAAATAAATAAAAGTCGCGACTTTTTGATAATTTGATATATTTAAGTCGTGTTAAACAGCACGCGGTTTGAGTTTGGAGGCAGCCAGCTTGGCGTTCGTTCGCGCCACCTGCACATCGGCATCAAACGCCAGCGCCACGCCCATGCGGCGTTTGACAAAACTCTCGGGCTTGCCGAACAGGCGCAGGTCGGTATTGGGTACCTGCAACGCCTCAGCCACGCCGTCAAACACAATGCCTGCGGCCTCGACACCGCCGTAAATCACGGCACTGGCACCGGGGCTTTTGAGTGTGGTGTTCACGCTCAAGCCCAAAATGGCGCGGGCGTGCAACTCGAACTCGTTTTGCCACTGCGTCACCATCGTCACCATGCCGGTGTCATGCGGGCGCGGGCTGACCTCGCTGAACCAGACCTGCTCGCCCTTGACGAACAGCTCCACCCCAAACAGACCCAGTCCGGCCGATTCGCCGTTTAGCCCCTGCCCCAGGTTGTCGGTCACGGTTTGGGCGATCTGCTGTGCCTTGGCCAGCGCAGCAGGGTGCATAGGGTGCGGTTGCCAGCTTTCGACATAGTCACCGGCCACCTGCACGTGGCCGACCGGCTCGCAAAAATGGGTATGCACGCCGCCGTCAGCACCACGGGCGCGCACCGTGAGCAGGGTGATTTCATAGTCAAAGTCAATAAAGCCTTCCACAATGACCCGGCCATGGCTGACTCGCCCGCCTGCCATCGCGTAGTCCCAGGCTTTGGCCACGTCGGCCGGGCCGTCGATTTTGCTCTGGCCTTTGCCCGAGCTGCTCATGACCGGCTTGACGATACAGGGGTAACCAATGCCCGAGTCAATGGCTGCTTGCAACTCGGCCAGCGAATCGCAAAATTTGTAGGGGCTGGTTGGCAGTGCCAGCGTTTCAGCTGCCAGGCGGCGAATGCCTTCGCGGTCCATCGTCAGCCGGGCCGCGCGGGCCGTGGGCACCACCCGCACTACGCCTGCAGCCTCCAGTTCTTGCAACACGGGCGTGGCAATGGCCTCAATCTCGGGCACCACCCAGTCCGGTTTTTCAGCTTCAATCAGTGCCTTGAGCTGGGCCGGTTCGCTCATGGCAATGGTGCGGGCGTGGTGTGCCACCTGGTGCCCCGGTGCGTTGTGGTAGCGGTCCACCGCAATGGTTTCCACACCCAGACGCTGCAGCGCAATCAGCACCTCTTTGCCCAGTTCCCCACTGCCCAGCAGCATGACTTTGGTGGCATGGGGCGAAAGTGGCGTGCCAAGGGTCAACATTTGGAATTCCTGCAAAAAAAGAGCCAATGATCATGAAACGGCTAGCGTGAACTAGCTCTACCGAAGACTAAAGATTTCAAGTGCCAAAAATGGCATTTGCGCACGTGAAATCTGCGCAAGCAGCTACAAGAACAATAGCAGAAAGCTTGGTTTAAAGCCCCAGCATCAGCTTGAGGTTTTGCACCGCAGCGCCGCTGGCACCCTTGCCCAAGTTGTCCAAGCGAGCCACCAGCACCGCGTGGGCAAAACCATCGTCAGCACCTTGGTTTGCAAACACCCGCAGTTCCATCTTGTTGGTGTCTGCCAGTGCCAGTGCGTCGAGCTTGTAGTCCGCCGTGGCGGGCTCCACGCTGACCCATTCGCTGCCCGCGTAATGGTTTCGCAGTGCATCTGCCAGATCCTGTGCGCAGGGCTGATCCGGCAGCAGGTCCAGATGCAGCGGAACCTGTACCAGCATGCCTTGTTTGAAATTGGCCACCGAGGGGATGAACAGAGGACGTCGTGTCAGCCCGGTGTACTTCATGATTTCGGGGATGTGTTTGTGCTTCAAACCCAGTGCGTACAGCTCAAAAGCTGGAGCTTCGCCCTTCTCGTAAGCCTCAATCATGCTGCGCCCACCACCCGAATAGCCGCTGACGGCTGGCAGTGCCAGCGGGTAATCGGCGGGAATCAGCCCGGCATCGATCAAGGGGCGCAGCAGTGCAATGGCACCAGTGGCATAGCAGCCCGGATTGCTCACCCGGCGCGAATGGGTGACCGCCTCGCGCTGCCCGGGGGCCAGTTCAGGAAATCCATACACCCAGCCCGGTGCAGTTCTGTGGGCGGTCGAGGCGTCGATAATTTTGGGGCCAGATTGAGCATTTCCGCTCGTCATCTGGTCAATCATTGCTACTGATTCAGTAGCGGATTCGTCGTGCAGACACAGCACGACCAAATCAACTTGTTCCATCAAGGCGCGTTTGGCGGCGGGGTCTTTGCGCAGTTCGGGGGCGATGCTGACCAGCTCGATGCCGGGCATGGTTTGCAGGCGTTCGCGAATTTGAAGGCCGGTGGTGCCGGCTTCGCCGTCAATAAATATTTTGTGCATGGTGGGGTGCTTCGGGTCGGGCAAGGGGGCGTGTAAGTCTGGTTAAAGGCTTGTGCGCCGCCGCATGATACATTCTGTCACTGCTTTGTCCAGTGCCAGCCGCAACGCTCTAGAGCTTTGCGGCTAGGTAAAAATCATCCACTCCTGAAACCTTGCAGGACAGAACTCCAGCGCATCCAATGCAGCCAGCGACGTCCTCAACCGATTGAGACCTATGAAGATTCACGAATACCAAGGCAAGGAAATCTTGCGCCAAGCTGGTGTCCCGGTGCCACGCGGCATCGCGGCTTTCACCGTACAAGAAGCGGTAGAAGCTGCTCAAAAATTGGGCGGACCCGTTTGGGTTGTCAAAGCGCAAATCCATGCGGGCGGGCGCGGCAAGGGCGGCGGCGTCAAACTGGCGCGTTCAATTGACGATGTCAGGAAACTCGCTGGCGAGATTCTGGGCATGCAACTCGTCACCCACCAGACTGGGCCGGAAGGTCAAAAAGTGCGCCGCCTGCTGATTGAAGAAGGTGCCGACATTCAAAAAGAGTATTACGTATCGGCTGTGACCGACCGCGCCAGCCAGCGCGTGGCCATGATCGTATCGTCCGAAGGCGGCATGGACATTGAGGAAGTCGCTCACTCAACGCCTGAAAAAATCGTCACCGAAATCATCGACCCCGCCACGGGCCTGACTGACGCACAAGCCAAAAAGCTGGCCGATGCCATCGGAGTTCCAGCCGGTTCCACCACCCAAGCCGTCGACGTGCTGCAAAAGGTTTACAAGGTGTACATGGACACTGACGCCTCGCTGGTGGAAATCAACCCCATGATTTTGGAAGGCAGCGGCAACATCAAGGCGATTGACGCCAAGTTCAACTTTGACGCCAATGCGCTGTTCCGACATCCCGAAATCGTGGCTTACCGCGACTTGGACGAGGAAGACCCGGCCGAAGTGGAAGCCAGCAAGTTTGATCTGGCCTACATCAGCCTGGACGGCAACATCGGTTGCCTGGTCAACGGCGCAGGTCTGGCCATGGCCACCATGGACACCATCAAGTTGTTTGGCGCAGAACCGGCCAACTTCCTCGACGTGGGCGGCGGTGCCACCCCAGAGAAGGTGACGGAAGCCTTCAAGATCATGCTGAAAAACGACAAGGTCAAGGCCATTTTGGTCAACATCTTCGGCGGCATCATGAAATGCGACACCATTGCAACTGGCGTGATCACAGCCTGCAAGGCCACCAACCTGAGCGTGCCCTTGGTTGTGCGCATGAAGGGTACCAACGAAGAATTGGGCAAAAAGATGCTGGCCGAGTCCGGTTTGCCCATCATCAGCGCCGACACCATGGCCGATGCGGCCCAAAAAGTGGTTGCCGCCGTCAAAGCAGCCTAGGAGCCATTATGTCCATTCTTATCAACAAAAATACCAAAGTCATCACCCAAGGCATCACCGGCAAGACCGGCCAATTCCACACTGAAAAGTGCCAGGAATACGCCAACGGAAAAGAATGTTTCGCAGCAGGCGTGAACCCCAAGAAGGCGGGCGAATCCATTTTTGGTATTCCAATTTTTGCCTCGGTGAAAGAAGCCGCTGCCCAAACCGGTTCTACCGTGTCCGTCATTTATGTGCCGCCTGCTGGCGCTGCCGCGGCGATCTGGGAAGCTGTCGAAGCCGACCTGGATCTGGCGATCTGTATTACCGAAGGCATCCCGGTCAAGGACATGCTGGAAGTGCGTAACAAGATGCGCGCCAAGGAGCTTGCGGGCGGCAAGAAGACCTTGCTGCTCGGACCCAACTGCCCCGGCTTGATCACACCTGATGAAATCAAGATCGGCATCATGCCGGGTCACATCCACCGCAAGGGTCGCATTGGCGTGGTCAGCCGCTCCGGTACGCTCACTTATGAAGCGGTGGCACAATTGACCGAAATCGGTCTGGGCCAGTCCAGCGCGGTGGGCATTGGTGGCGACCCCATCAATGGCCTCAAGCACATCGACATCATGAAGGCATTCAACGACGACCCGGACACCGACGCCGTCATCATGATTGGTGAAATTGGCGGCCCGGACGAAGCAGAAGCGGCCCGTTGGTGCAAGCTCAACATGAAAAAACCCATCGTTGGTTTCATCGCCGGTGTCACCGCGCCAGCTGGCAAGCGCATGGGCCATGCCGGTGCCCTGATTTCTGGTGGCGCTGATACAGCGGACGCCAAGCTGGCCGTGATGGAAGAGTGCGGTTTCACCATCACCCGCAATCCCTCTGAAATGGCGAAGTTGTTAAAAGCCTTGCTGTAAAGGTCACATCCTTAGCCTTTGACGGCGCCGCTGATTGCGGCGCTTCTTCTGAAAAGCCGGAAATCCTGAGGGACAATCCGGCTTTGTTGTTTGCAAGCCCCTGGCACCGATAAAGAAAGAACCTCGTGGAAGAATTCCTCACTGCACATTTTTGGGTTGCGGTTGGTCAGATCATCATGATCGATATTTTGCTGGGGGGCGATAACGCTGTCGTGATTGCCTTGGCATGCCGACAACTGCCGCCGCACCAGCGCACCAAAGGCATTCTGTGGGGGACTGCCGGAGCCATTGTGCTGCGCGTCATCTTGATTGCGTTTGCCTTGACCTTGTTGCAAGTGCCGTTTTTGAAATTGGTGGGTGCCGCACTGTTGTTGTGGATCGGCGTCAAACTGCTGGTGCCGCAGGAGGAAGGGCATTCCAACATTCAGGGCAGCGACAAGCTGTGGGCGGCGGTCAAGACGGTGATTGTTGCGGATCTGGTGATGAGTGTTGACAATGTCATTGCGATTGCGGGCGCGGCCACCAGTGCAGGTTCTGCGCATCAACTCCCCCTTGTGATTTTTGGTTTGCTGGTGAGTATTCCCATCATTGTTTGGGGCAGTCAGTTGGTTCTGAAGCTGATGGACAGATTTCCGGCCATCATCACCATCGGTGGCATGTTGCTGGGGTGGATCGCAGGTACCATGGCGCACAGTGATCCTGCCACCAAGGATTGGCTGCCACAAACCCAGTTGTGGAGTTATGGCTTTGGAATCTTGGGGGCTGTGACTGTCTTTGTGGTTGGAATGGTTATCAAAAATCGCACGTCAAAGGCAGCCTGAGCGGTAACCGATATGCTGGGTTTTGCAAAAATACGACAAGATTGAGGGCATTCGTCACTTGCAGGCGCGTGCCGTGTCTGCTAACGTCGAACGTCCATTTCAGCGCCTGTTTAAAGCCGTAGCCTGACAGGTGTTGCGCAGCGGTTTTTTTTGACGGGCTATTGAGCAAAGGCAGTTAGTGGCATCCTCTTCAACATCCAAGCAAAGCCAATTTTGGCGCACCGACTGGTTTGCCGGTGTGCTGGTTGTGGCTGCGGTGATCGGCCTGCACATGTCTACGGATGTGATTGGTTCGCTGGAGCGAAAACTGTACGACTTCGCCAGTACCTCCACCACCAGATCACCGTCAGATCGAATTGCTGTGATTGCGATTGACGACCAGAGTATTGCGAACATCGGGCGCTGGCCTTGGTCGCGTGATGTCCATGCCGCATTGATTGATCAACTGGCCGCAGCCAAGGCAAAAACCATCGTCCACACCGTATTCTTTTTTGAACCACAGGTCGATCGCAGCTTGGCCTACATCCGAAAAATCAAAGATGTGCTGGGTGCTTCAAACGATCCTGCCAGTACGCCATCTGCCAGCCAAGAGCAGTTGTTGCAGGTGATTGCGCAGGCCGAGGCGGATCTTGATACCGATAGCCAACTGGCCAGTAGCCTCAAAAATGCCAACAACGTCATCTTGCCCTCGTCCTTCAGGCTCGGAGAACCGCAGGGAAATCCAGACAACCCCTTGCCAGACTTTGCACTTAGGAGCGCGCTTGACGAGAGCAATGGTTTTTCAGTGCCAGCGATCAGTGACCAGCAGCCGATCGAAGCCTTGGGTACCATGGCCGCCGGTGTGGGTCACCTGAATCAATTTCAGGACGTGGATGGCGCGGTGCGGGTTGAGCCCTTGCTGGTCAACTACTATGGCAAAGCCGTGCCTTCCATGGCGTTGTTGGCGGCCGTGAAAAGTCTTAACCTGACGCCTGCAGACATCAAACTCAATGTCGGTGAATCGGTGCAAATCGGTAAGCTGCGCATCAAAACCGATGGTGCTGCATTTATGCTGCCGCAGTTTTACAAAGACCGGGATGGCAAACCAGCCTTTGCAGTGGACTCGTTTTACGATGTGCTGAGCGAGAAAATACCAGCGAGCAAATACGCTGACAAGATCGTGATCATTGGTGCCACGGCTGCCGGAGTGGGTACGCAATTTCCAGTGCCAGGCCATCCGTCCCTGACGCCGGCAGAAACCATTGCCCACATTACATCGAGTATTTTGAGCGAGCACTTTCTGGTGCAACCAAGCTGGGGCGTTTGGGCGACATTAGGTGTGTTTTTGCTGGTTTGTGCCTATGTCATTGCAATACTGCCGCGCCTGTCGGCTGGCGCTGCGGCAGTGGTGACATTTCTTTTGCTAATCGTCTTGGTGGGTACTGAGTTTGGCTTATTGTCTGGGTCCGCCTTGTGGCTGAAACTGGTTTTTCCGGCCTCGCTTTTGGTCATTGGCCATCTGGCCTTGACAACAAAACGCTTCTTGATGACCGAAGCGGGCAAGGTCAAGTCTGACGAGGAGTCAGCCGAGACCAACCGCATGATGGGCTTGGCGCTGCAGGGGCAGGGGCAGCTTGATATGGCGTTTGATCGTTTTCGTCGGGTGCCGATGGCTGAGCCCGTGATGGGCAATCTGTACAACCTGGCGCTTGACTTTGAGCGCAAGCGTCAGTTCAACAAAGCCGAGGCGGTCTATGAGCACATGGCCGCCTACAACAAGGACTACAAAGACCTCAAGACCAAGTTGAACAGAGCCAAAAACTTGTCTGAAACAGTCATGTTGGGTGGCGGTGCCTCGCATCCTGGCGGCACCATGCTGCTAGATGGTGGCGCAGTCGAAAAACCCATGCTGGGACGCTATCAAGTTGAGAAAGAATTGGGCAAGGGTGCCATGGGCGTGGTCTACTTGGGCAAAGACCCCAAAATTGGTCGTGTGGTTGCCATCAAAACCATGGCCTTGGGCGAAGAGTTCGAAGGTGATGCGTTGGCGGACGCTCGCGAACGGTTTTTCCGTGAAGCAGAGACTGCAGGGCGTTTGCAGCATCAAAACATTGTCACGATTTTTGATGCGGGCGAGGAGCATGATCTGGCCTATATCGCCATGGAGTTCCTCAAGGGAAAAGACTTGGTGGACAACTGTAAAGATGGAAATCTACTGCCCGTTCCGACGGTGCTTTCCATCATCGCCCGTGTGGCAGATGCCTTGTCATATGCGCACAAGCAGCATGTTGTGCACCGTGACATCAAGCCAGCCAATATCATGTACGAACTTGCCAGTGACACGGTCAAGGTGACAGACTTCGGCATTGCCCGTATCACGGATTCAAGCAAAACAAAAACAGGTCTTGTGCTGGGCACCCCCAGTTTCATGTCGCCAGAGCAATTGGCCGGAAAAAAGGTTGATGGCCGTTCGGATTTATATTCATTGGGTGTCATGCTGTTCCAGCTGCTCGCGGGCGTGCTGCCGTTTCGCGGGGAATCCATGGCAGAGCTGATGTACAAAATTGCCAACGAAGAGGCTCCTGATATTCGCATCATTCGTAAGGAGTTGCCGCAAAGTCTGGCCAGTCTGATCGCCTTGTCGCTGAGCAAGCGACCGGAAGACCGTTACCAAGATGGGGCGCAGCTTGCCAAAGACCTGCGGGTTATCATGCTCGAAATGTCGATGGGCAGTACGCCAGCGGACGTGGCCTTGCCCAAAAATCACTCAGAACCTACTGCGCAATTTGAAAAAACAGCTTCGTTTTCTGCCACCGTGCCGTGGTCACCAGCCGAATTTGAAAAAACCAATATCAGCACGACCCCCATGTCATCGCAGCAGTCTGCAGCGGGCAAAGAGCCAACTTGAACAATAGCCCAACACAATGAATTACACCTTCTTCGCGCAAACTGATCCGGGCCGATGCCGGGAGAATAACGAAGACTCCTTCTCCATCGATGAAGCCACCCGATTGGGTGTTTTGGCGGACGGCATGGGCGGCTATAACGCGGGTGAAATCGCCAGTGGTATGGCCACGGCGTTCATCAAGTCAGAGCTGGCGCGCTGGCTGGCCCAAGCTGGCCCGCAGGCCAAAACTGCAGAGGTTCGTCGGGCGATTGAAATATGTGTTGACAACGCAAATCTTTCTATTTTTAATGCATCCAAGTCCAATCCGCAGTACTCGGGTATGGGTACCACGTTGGTCATGGGGGTTTTTCAGGATGCCAGACTGTTGTTGGGGCACATAGGTGATTCACGTTGCTATCGTTTGCGTGGCCATGAGTTCTTGCAGATCACAAAAGATCACTCGATGTTACAAGAGCAGATTGACGCCGGCTTGTTGACTCCGGAGCAGGCGGCCACATCGGCTAACAAAAATCTTGTCACACGGGCCTTGGGTGTGGAAGACTCAGTGATGGTTGAACTTAACGAGCACCATGTTGAACCTGGTGATCTTTATCTGATGTGCTCAGATGGGTTGTCGGACATGTTGGAAGATGAAGCAATGGCGAGAATTTTGCACAATCATTCATCACTGGAAAATATGGCTGCAGAGTTGGTTACCATGGCCAATGAAAATGGCGGACGCGATAACATCACAGTATTGTTAACACAAGTGGAGGCATCTTCCGAAAAACGAGGTTTAATAGCCAGATTGCTCGGGAAATAGTTAATCTCATGAGATTCTCAATCACAAGTTTCAGGAACAGGAGTCGGTCATGCCGAAAATGATCGTATCGATCGACGGGGTTGTCATCAAGGAAGTCCAGCTAACAAAGGACAGAACGACTTTGGGTCGCAGACCGTATAACGATATCGTGATTGACAACCTGGCAGTTAGTGGCGAGCATGCCGTGCTTCAAATGTCCGGTAATGAAGTCATTATTGAGGACCTCAACAGCACCAACGGCACTTACGTCAATGGTAAGGCTGCCAAAAAGCAGGCGCTACGTAACGGCGACAGCGTTGAGGTCGGCAAGTACAAGATCAAGTTTGTCAGTGACGGCGCTGGTGATGGCTTTGAGAAGACCATGATGGTCAAATCAGGCACCGTAGCAGCTCAGAACTCATCCTCTCCGCCTTCGGTGTACCCCTCCGGTTATGGTGCCGAAATTGATGCTTTGCATGCCGCGATCAAGGTGATGTCAGGTGCTGCGACAGGGCGTGAAGTACCTTTGACCAAAGTTGTGACCACCATTGGGAAGCCCGGTGTTGCGGTGGCTGCCATTACCCGGCGTCAGCGTGGGTTTGTTGTTCACCATGTCGAAGGTGCGGGTAACCCCACCCTCAATGGGGCTCCCATTGGGGCGGATCCGGTTTCGCTGAAAAATGGTGACCTGATTGAATTGGCTGGCACCAAAATGCAATTTGTTCACACCTGAACTGTTGCAAAGTATTTCGGTTTCATGTGAGCCGAAATGATGCAAGAACGAGTACCGGGGCGCTATGGGATCATTTTTGAAACACTGGCCTCGCATTGCGGTAACGCTTTTACCCTTGGTTTTCGCTCTGCTGCACGCAGTGGGAGCGGTTCGGCTGGGTGTGCTCCAGCACCTTGATGAAATCATCTACGATTCCCGCTTGCGGGCCACGATGCCCAATACGCTCGATGAGCGAATCGTCATCGTTGACCTTGATGAAAAGAGTTTGGCGGAGATCGGGCGTTGGCCTTGGAGCCGTAACAAACTGGCAGCACTGACGGATGAGCTGTTTGATCGGCAGCAAGTTTCCTTGCTTGGCTTTGACGTGGTGTTCGCCGAGGCCGATGAAAGCTCGGGCCTGAAGCGACTGACCGAGTTGGCCCAAAAAGAGTTTCGTGGCCAAGCCGGTTTCGCTGCGCAGGTTGAGCAACTGCGTGAATCGTTGGACTACGATCAGGTTTTTGCCCGTGCGCTTGAAAAGCGTCCGGTCGCGCTGGGCTACTATTTAACGAGCGACCGCGAAGGACGGGCTTCCGGGGTTTTGCCTGAACCTGTGATGGATAAGTCCGATTTGCTCGGTCGACAGGTTCCGTTCACCTCGTGGGACGGTTTTGGTTCCAATATTGAGCAGTTGGCCAAGGCTGCACCGATGGCGGGCTTTTTCAATCCTGTGATTGATGGCGATGGTGTCGTCCGTTCGCTGCCGCTGGTTGCAGAATTCAAAGGACAGTATTTCGAGGCCTTGTCACTGGCGATGTTTCGCATGCTGGCTGGCTTGCCCGAGGTAAAGCCAGGTTTCCCTAAAGACCGCGTTCTGGGGCGAAATTACCACCGACTGGAAAGCATCGATTTGCACAAGGATGGCAAAGTGCTGTCAGTTCCCGTTGATGACCGCGTTTCCGTGTTGATCCCGTTTCGTGGCCGTGGCGGGGCAAGCGGGGGATCATTCAAATACATTTCGGCCAGTGATGTGCTGGCCAGACGACTTCCTGCCGGGGCGCTGAAAGACAAGATTGTGCTGGTGGGCACTACGGCACCAGGATTGGTGGACCTGCGCGTCACCCCGGTGGGGGAGACTTACCCCGGCGTTGAGGCCCATGCCAATGTCATCTCCGGTTTGCTTGACGGCAAGGTCATGGTCAAACCTGACTATTCGGTGGGCTATGAAGTTGTGATTCTGGTGATTGCTGGTTTATTGTTGGCGCTTGCCTTGCCTGCCCTGTCCGCACCGTTGGCCGTGCTCATGAGCAGTGTGACCATATTGGCTGTGATGGGTGTCAATTTTTGGCTGTATTGGTCCTATGGTTTGGTGTTGCCGCTGGCCTCGGCCTTGACCATGGTCGTGACGGCATTTGGACTGAACATGAGTTATGGCTACTTTGTGGAGAGCCGCTCCAAGCGCGAGTTGGCCAACTTGTTTGGCACCTATGTTCCCCCTGAGTTGGTTGAGGAAATGGTCAAGGACCCCGACAGCTACAGCATGAAAGCGACCAGTCGCGAATTAACGGTCATGTTTTGTGACATGCGGGGCTTCACCAAAATGTCGGAAAAGATGGAACCGCTGCAACTGCAGCATTTGCTCACCGGCGTGTTCACGCGGTTGACCAGCATCATTCGCGGCAATCGGGGCACTATCGACAAATACATGGGTGACTGCGTCATGGCGTTCTGGGGGGCACCGGTTGAGACTGCTGACCATGCCCATCTGGCCGTCAAATCGGCCATGGAAATGTCCAATGCGGTGCGCGAAATCAATCAGGACCACCGGGCACGCGGCTTGCCGGAAATAGGCATTGGCATCGGTCTCAATACAGGCGTCATGTGTGTGGGGGACATGGGCTCCAACATTCGGCGCAGTTACACGGTGATTGGGGATGCAGTCAATTTGGGTTCCCGTCTGGAAGGTTTGTCCAAAACCTATGGCCTCGATATTGTGGTGAGCGAAACTACACGCAAGCTGGCCACTGGCTACGCATGGCAGGAGCTTGACAGTGTTCGCGTCAAAGGCAAAGAGCAGGCTGTCGCCATCTTTTGGCCGATGGCACCCAAGGATCGGTTGTCACCAGAGGCTGCCACTGAACTCAAAACCTGGAAGACCTTCATCAAAGCCTACCGCGCGCAGGATTGGGATCAGTGCGATATGCTGATGCTCAATTTGCTGCGAATGAATGAAAAACGGTACCTTTATCAACTCTACTCTGAGCGTGTCGCCTCAATGCGATTGCTCCCGTTTGACCCCGCGTGGGACGGCGCAACCAACTTTGAGACCAAGTAAAGATTTGCTATGAAAGTACGCGTACTGGGTTGCTCGGGTGCCATTTCCAAAGAATGCCGAACCACGTCTTTTTTAATAGATGCAGACGTGCTGATCGATGCCGGTACCGGGGTTGGTGATTTAACGCTGGACGAGATGAGCCGCGTTGACCACGTTCTATTAACCCATTCGCATCTGGACCATGTGGCTGCGCTGCCACTGATGCTGGACGCCATTGCATCCAGGCGCACGACGCCGGTGAAAATTCATGCGTTGGCCGGAACCATAGCGGCTTTGAAAACGCATATTTTTAATGACGTCATCTGGCCAGATTTCAGCCGCATTCCAACGCCTCAAGCCCCGTTCATCACTTTTCACGAAATCGTGGTGGGCCAAGCACTTCAATTTCATGACAAGATCATCGAGGTACTGCCTGCAGTGCACACCGTTCCTGCAGTGGGTTATGCCGTCACGGCGGGCAATGGGTGCTGGGTGTTCACCGGCGACACTGAGCGCAACCCGGCCTTCTGGGCGCGAATCAATCAACTGAATGTGGCCATGCTGGTGATTGAAACAGCTTTCAGCAACCGAGAAAAAGACCTTGCCAGGAGAAGCCTTCATCTTTCGCCCCACGTGCTGGCCAACGAACTCGATTGCATTGCAAGGGGCAAGAAATACCCCGTCTACATTACCCACACCAAACCTGCGGAAACCGAATTGATCATGGCGGAAATTCAGCGGTTTGACGAAACATCCATCAACGGGCCGAACGTGACACACGATATTCGCTGGCTGCGGGCAGGACAGGAGTTTGAGTTATGAATGCCGCGGTGAAGCCCGCCAGTCTTGACAAAAACTCTGAGCAAGCCTTTTTTGAATCACAAAAGCTGCCGACTGAAAAGCGCGGGGTGACCTTTGAGTTGCTTTTTTACAAGCAGTTGCAGCAGGTCACCTCCCGGATTCATGAAACGGACAACCTTGAGCAAATCATGCTTGAGGCCAGTCAAGATATCTGCAAGCTGTTCAATGCCGACCGCTTGACACTCTACGCCGTCACTGAAGATCAAACTGCCATTATTTCAAAGGTCAAAACCGGGCTCAACAGCAGCCGTGACCTCAAGCTGCCTATCTCTCCCCAAAGCATTGCCGGCTACGTTGCCTTCAGCCGGCAATTGCTCAACTTGCCTGATGTCTACGACGATGAAGCGCTCAAGCAAATCCACCCATCCCTGACCTTTTTGAAGGAAGTTGACAAGCGCTCCGGCTACCGAACCCGTCAGATGCTGGTGGCCCCCATTCTGGAAGGCAACATCCTCCATGGCGTACTGCAAGTCATCAACAACAAAGGAAATCAGCCCTTTGGTGATCTTGAGGTGGAAGGGGTTACGCAGCTGTGCAAAACGCTTGCCATTGCCATTCGCCAGCGAGTACAAAAGGCCGAAGAAAGCGCCCGGCGCCGGGCTACCAAATACGATGGTTTGGTTGCTGATGGCCTGATGTCCGAGCAAGAACTTGCCCAGTGCCTTGAAGAAGCGGGCAATGAAGACAAATCGGTTGAGCAGGTCTTGCTGGCGCACTACAAATTGCGCCCGGCGCAGATTGGGCCTTCGCTTGCCAAGTTCTTCCGGGTGCCCTACGAACCCTTCAATGCCGGACGAATTCGCTCAGAAGTGCTGCATGGCCCCTTGAAACGCGAATTCATTGAAGAGCAGGGCTGGATTCCGCTGGAAGAGTCGCCCGAAGGCTTGGTCATCATGTGTGTTGACCCAGAGGCTGTCAGCGGCTCGCGGGTGGTTCCGCAAGTGTTTCCGCGCATCACCCGGTTTTCCTACCGCGTCACCACCCAAGTCGAATTCAAGGATACGCTGGGGCAGATATTCGGTGCCGGACCAGAAAGCGGCTCTATTGACGACCTGCTGGCTGATATGGACAGCGCACCGAACGACGACGGCGCGAACGATGATTCGTTGGAGTCGGCCGCCGCAGACAACGAACTGGTCAAGCTCGTCAACAAAGTCATCATCGACGCCTATAACCAAAAGGTGTCCGACATCCACATTGAACCCTTGCCGGGCAAACTCAAAACCGGCATTCGCTTTCGCATTGATGGCACCCTGCAGCCGTATATCGAGGTTCCCGCACATCTTCGCCAAGCCTTTGTCACACGGCTCAAAATCATGTGTGACCTTGATATTTCAGAGCGCCGCAAGCCACAGGACGGCAAAATCAAGTTCAAAAAATACGGTCCGCTCGATATTGAGCTGCGGGTGGCCACCATTCCGTCGGCCGGGGGCGTGGAAGATGTGGTCATGCGTATTTTGGCCGCCGGTGAGCCAATTCCGCTGGACAAACTTGGCTTGACCGAACACAACAAAGAACGCGTCATTCGCACCATTGAAAAACCTTACGGCCTGTTTTACGTGTGTGGCCCTACCGGCTCCGGTAAAACCACCACGCTGCATTCCATTCTTAAACACCTGAACACGCCAGACACCAAAATCTGGACCGCCGAAGACCCGGTTGAAATTACGCAAAAAGGCTTGCGTCAGGTGCAGATCAACCGCAAGGCGGGCATTGACTTTGCGCTGGTCATGCGCGCATTTTTGCGGGCTGACCCGGACATCATCATGGTGGGCGAGTCGCGCGACAAAGAAACCGTTTCAATGGGGGTTGAGGCCTCGCTCACCGGCCACTTGGTGTTCTCCACCCTGCACACCAACTCAGCCCCCGAGTCCATTACCCGTTTGCTGGACATGGGCATGGACCCCTTCAATTTTGCCGATGCCTTGTTGGGCATTCTGGCCCAGCGTTTGGCCAAGAAGCTGTGCGACTGCAAAGAATCGTACGTACCAAACGGTTCAGAGTTGAAGAAATTTTTGGCCGAGTACTCGGAGGAGTTGCGTCACTCCAAAGCCTGGAAGGCCGACTACGAAGGCGAAACCCAAAAGCTGCTGGACAGCTGGGTTGACACCTATGGTGAAGATGGCCGCCTTCATTTTTTCCGGCATGTCGGCTGTGAAAAATGCAACCAGACCGGCTACAAAGGCCGGGTTGGTTTGCATGAGCTCTTGATTGCCGACGAGGACATCAAACGCCTGATTCAAGAGCGTGCCCGCGTGTCAGAAATCTTTGCCGCGTCCGTCGAGGGCGGCATGCGCACCCTCAAGATGGACGGCATGGAAAAAATCATGATGGGCTTGACCGACCTCAAAATGGTGCGCTCAGTGTGTATCAAGTAGTTTGATTTCTTGCTTCGGATTGAAGCCAAAACCCTTGGGTTGCTATTAATAATATAGCTGCTTGCGCACGTTCTGTATGCGCAAAAGGCCAATTTGATGCATAAGAATCCGACAGCTCAATCTTTAATGCCTGCCGGCTCAGTCTTTGGGTGATTGCTCGATATCGACCAGCGACTGGTCCACGGCCAGCACCGATTGATGGTCGCCAGTGGCCACGGCAATTGCACGCTGTGCCATCAGCAAGCTTCGGTATTCGCTGCGATGAAACTCTTCACGCTCCAGTATGCCGTCCAATAAAGTGCGTGCTTGGTCGATGTCTCCCTCTTTGGCAAAGCAGCGCGCCAGGCCGCAGCGGGCAAACAAGTCGTCCGGCGCGAGGGCAAAAGCCCGGCGAAAAAGATCGGCAACTTCGGCCAGCGGTCTCCCGAGTCCTTCCATGATCGCGGCCAAGTTGGTCAATGTGAGCGGCTGATCTGGGTACATCTGGTGCAACTGTTGCGCCAGATCCAGC
>OBLX010000088.1_pt1 | contig 16003 bp, 15 predicted proteins | sample 1519811 | NCBI WGS metagenome assembly OBLX01 (sample SAMEA3991476, study PRJEB22521) | metagenome | biome: anthropogenic terrestrial biome; feature: sewage plant; material: surface water | place: Sweden | collected 2012-09-26
GCGAGAGCGCAGAGAGATTGTTTTGAAAGCGAACAACCCCCGGCACGTCAACATCCTGTCGTTGCTCCTCAATAAGAGCTAAAGCCTGGCTTAAACTAGCAAACTCAACCGAATAGCCTGCCGTATCTACAGAAGGAAGAATGTTTCCAGATGTTCGCTTGATGCTAGTTGTAACTGAGCTGACGTCGCCAGAGGCAACGTGAAGATCAACCGTCTGCTTCTTGTCATTCCAGGCAATGCCGATCAACGGCAATACGCCGATCGCACCGGGTGTTTTGTCTTTGGTTGAGTAGAAGAGGTATCCATCTGCGGCACCCGGAAGTCGTTTCGCGGCCGTCTCAAGAGTAGGCACCGTTGAAAAACCGCCTGTCTCACGCAGAGTGCTTACCGCCACGCCTGCGGTGCTCGCAACGACGAGTTTTCTCGCATCTTGAACCATGTAGACCGTACGTGGCGGTGTTCCAAAGCTCGCAACAGAGATGCGAACGCCGTTAATCTCTTGGTCGGCTTGTTTTGTAGTTGAGGCGGCAAGCTTTCCACGCAACTCTCCGAGCGCTTTATCGCTACGGATTGTAAAGACAGCAACGGATCCACTGGGCGCTTGGGCAAATGAAAACTTCTGTTCCAGTGCTTGGCGAATATCATCACTCGATGCACCGGATTGCGCGAACAGATCCTTAAGCGCTGTCGCGGATTCGAGCTGTGCACCGGTTGCCTTCGCCAAATCGACAAGCGTATCAGTTTTAACAACGTCGAGTCTGGCTAGCCCAGCGACAGTACTATCTTTCGGGAGAGGCTTGAGCAGCGCATCACTGTAGGTGAGTTGGGTCAAGGATCGTTGCAGAAAGAATGCGACTACCAGTAGTACGAGGCCGGCGATACCAAGCCACATTGTGCGTGATTTTACCCATGATGAGCGTTTTTTCGACACGTGAGTAGTGTACCAGAATTCCACGCCTTGGTCGCTGGATACGAAAACGACCCGTCGGAGTGACGGGTCGTTCTTGGTTGCGGTATTAGGGTCTAAATCTGGTTTCCGTCGACGGCTTTCATCGAGAGGTTGTTGCGACCCTGCGGATCAATTTCGAGAAGTTTCACCTTCACCTGTTGGCCCTCTTTGAGGACATCGGCAACGTTCTCAATACGACGATCGGCAATCTGAGACACGTGAACGAGACCTTCTTTACCGGGCATAAATTCGACAAACGCCCCAAAGGCCATAATCTTCACAACCTTTGCGTCGTATTCTTTCCCAATCTCCGGTTCGGCTGTGAGGCTCCCAATCCAGTCGATCGCTTTCTTGGCACCGTCTCCATCGACCGAACCAATCATCACTGTTCCATCATCCTCGATATCAATCGAAACACCGGTCGCAGCAATGATCTCATTGATCATCTTGCCGCCTGGTCCAATTACCACACGGATCATGTCTGGGTTGATCTTGATCGTCGTGATACGTGGTGCAAGCGGTGACATCTCGTGGCGTGGTTCTGAAATTGCGGCGAGCATCTTTTCAAGAATAAAGAGACGCGCGTTCTTAGCCTTATCGAGAGCTTCCTGCATCACATCGAGCGGAATACCTTGGACTTTCATGTCCATCTGCAAGGCAGTGATTCCATCGGCAGTTCCGGCAACCTTAAAGTCCATGTCGCCGGCAAAGTCTTCAGCTCCCTGAATATCGGTAAGTACTTTGGTGATCTCGCCATCGGTCACCAATCCCATAGCTATGCCTGATACCGGCTTTTTGATTGGTACACCAGCATCCATCAGAGAGAGGGTACTTCCGCAGACCGATGCCATCGACGATGAGCCGTTCGACGACAGAATCTCCGTCACTAAACGCATCGTATAGGGGAAGTCTTCCTTCTCAGGAATAACCGGCACAAGGGCTCGTTCGGCTAATGCACCATGACCAATTTCGCGACGACCGGGGCCGCGAAGCGGACGTGCCTCGCCGGTCGAGTATGGCGGGAAGTTGTAGTGGTGCATGTAGCGCTTCTTGGTATCGAGCAGCATCGTATCGACGACTTGCTCATCGCCAGGAGTGCCCAGCGTGGTAATGCTTAAACCTTGCGTCTGACCGCGGGTGAAGAGCGCCGAACCGTGAGTTCGAGGCAGCACACCGACTTCACATGAAATGGGCCGAATCTCATCAATGCCTCGTCCATCTGGTCGCGCTTCGTCCTCGAGGATCGCACGACGCAGCTCTTTCTTCATCACGCTATCAAAGGCCTCAATGATCTGGCTGCGAGTATACGGAAGCTCACCTTCATCGATCTTCTCGCCGCGTTCCTGGGGAATTAGCTCTTCGACGAGCCATCCTTCAAGTTCAGCTACTTTCTTTTCGCGAGCTTGCTTGTCGGCATCGCGGAATGCTTCGCTTAGCTTTGCCGCAACTTTTTCTTGGACCTCGGCAACGAGCTTCTCATCCGGAGAAGCAATAGCGGCCTCAACCTGGGTCGGGTTCACTTTTGCTGCAAAATCTCGTTGTAGCGAAAGCGATTCCTTGACTGACCGCATTGCCAACTCGAAGGCCTTAAGCATTTCCTGCTCCGGGATCTCGTTTGCGCCAGCCTCGACCATCATGATCTTGGATTCAGTAGCGGCTACCACGAGGTCAAGATCAGAGGTCTCACGTTGCTCCTCGGTTGGATTAACGACGAGTTGACCGTCGACCTTGCCGATCCGCACCGCCCCCATTGGCTCGGCAATCGGTGCACCGGCTGCCATCAGTGCCGCCGATGCTGCGTTCATCGCCACAATGTCAGGATGGTGTGCTTTGTCAGCCGACAGTACCGTACAGATAATCTGCACATCGTTGCGGGCACCTTTCGGGAAAAGCGGACGGATTGGGCGATCAATCAAACGAGAAATAAGGATTGCGTCCTCTGACGGCCGGGCTTCTCGCTTAAAGAAACCACCGGAAATCTTACCGGTTGCATACATCTTTTCTTCATAGTTAACGTTCAGCGGGAAATAATCGAAGCCGGGCTTTTCTCCCCCTACAACAGCCGTTGCCAAGACAACAGTATCGCCATATCGCGCCAGCGCGGAACCGGTCGCTAGTTGCGCCAGTTTTCCAGTTTCAAATGATAGTTCAGTACCGGCAAACTGACCGGCTACGTTTGTAACGTTGGACATAGTCCTCCTCCTGCAGAGGAACGGTGAATCTTCAGGGCTCCCGTGGAGCACTAGAGGCTCATCATTCCTCGGCGTCATTAGTTGTAAATGGATCGATCAGACCTGCACGCAGGCCTGAATGGAACTATCTACGAAGCTTCAGCTTTGCAACCAGGTCGCGGTATGCCTTCTCGTCTGTGCTTTGCAGATAATTCAGCAAACGGCGGCGCTTACCGACAAGCATCTGCAATCCGCGTTCTGTGTGATAGTCGTGAATATGCTCCTTGAGGTGCCCCGTCAGCGAATTAATGCGCTCGCTGAGCAGTGCAATTTGGACCGACGTTGAACCGACATCCTTCGTCGACGACTGATGTTCCTTGATAATCTTGGCCTTAGCTTCGGTTGTCAGCATAGCGGAGTAAAGTATACGGATTTGCTCTCAGCCTGTCCATTCCTGAACCATAGATACGGTATGATACGGCGGCAATGACCTTACACCAGGCCGCCTCTCCTCGGACTGTTTACGTCGCCGGTCGAATTGGCGACGAAGAGCGCGTATCAACATTCCTAAAGAAACTGCGTGAAGCAGGATTTTATACAAGGGTCGACTGGACCACCCTGTCGGTTCAGAAGCCCTACCTCGACCATCCGCAGCAGTCAGCCAAGGCCGCGTCGAAGATGCTCGATGCTGCCTGTTCGGCAGACATATTTGTACTGCTCTGGAACGACTCTCTGCTCGGCGGCTTACTTGAAACCGGGGCTGCGCTCGCGATGAGTCAGCAGCTGCCAGAGCGCCGCATCTATATTGTCGGAACGGATCGCGAGTCGGTCTTTTATGCCCTGCCAGCGATTAGGATGGTTGATTCACTCCACGACGTCCTGCTTGATCTTAGAATCAGCTAGCACGTGAGCTTCCCACCCCTTTTGGAGCTCGTCAATCGAAACGGCGTCCGAGACATCAAAGTTACCGATTGCCGTACGCCGTAGCGCCGATAAGTAGCCACCGCATTCGAGTTGTTCGCCAATATCTCGAGCTAAGGCACGAATATAGGTTCCCTTCGAAACGACACAGCGAAACTGTACTCGTGGCCAGGAATATGTATCAAGAATGAGTTCATGTACTACAACCGTTCGAGGTTCTCGTGGTACCTCGCGGCCTGCGCGCGCCAATTCATAAAGCTTACGGCCCTGGTGCTTAATGGCGGCATACGCCGGTGGCAACTGTTGAAGGGTTCCCTGAAAACCCTCGAGTGCTCGTACGACGTCCGCTAATTCTGGCTCGTGTACGTGCTGTCGCGGGGTAACGGCTCCCTCTGCATCATCTGTATCAGATACAGCGCCGAGGGTAATTTCAGCTTCGTAAGCTTTCGTCTGTCCAGTAATGCTCGCTAGTTGCTTCGTCGCACGACCAATGCCGACCACTAAGAGTCCCGTGGCCATTGGGTCCAGCGTTCCGGCATGACCAATTTTGCGAATGCCGGTTATTCCTCGCAGCTTCGCGACGACATCATGACTCGTCCAGTCACGAGGTTTATCTACGAGAAGAAATCCATATCGGTCGCTCACGTACCCAGCATATCAATCCGAGGAATGCTGCCTTCGAGTATGTCGGCAAGCTCCTTCGCTTCTGGCTGCCACAAGGGGAGCGTCCGTCGTTCTACGCGAGGCACCCAACTCTGCCAGAAATGCTCTGGATTATCGAATAGTGCAGCATCGAGTCTTCGAGCGGTTTGGTGGCAAATACGCCATCGACCTTCCAGACGAAGTGCCGTCACAACGGGCGCCCCATCAATGATATGCACGTGCGCAGGACCAGCTTCAGGAGATTCACTGTCTGGAGCCAGCGGTTGTTCATTGCCGACGAGTAGGAATCCGTACTCCTCTGCCCGCTGCGCATCCTTGTTCTGAAAAAGCCTGAGTGTTACTCCTCTTTGGGTGCTCGAGATATATTTTCTTGCTGACCTCGAGCCAAGCCGACGCGTTACCAAACTGTCAAATCGCGTAAGTTCAGGGAAATCATGCTCGCTATCCCTGCCGGATTCGGGCGTATGTCCTGCGCTCACACGTAGTATCTAGTTACTCAGCAGCCGGGGGTGGCGTTGCGAGTGGTTTCTGTTGCTGGTCGATAACGCTCCCTTTTCCTCCGGAAGTTCGGCGGAAATATGCATCTAGTTGCTCGTCGCTCAGCGGAGGCTGAGGATCTGCCGCGTCATCTGGCGCCACAGGTGCTACTGGCTCGACTGCTTTTTGGGTTACTGGCTGTACCGGCGCTGGTTCAGAGGGAATTTGCGGAGACGGCGTCTGAGTGGGAGCAGGCTCTGTCTGCCGCCGAGGCTCAGGCTGATCAGGTTGGCTCTGTTGTGCTTCTTTTGGTACCGATTGCTCCTTCGGCTCCTCGGTCACTTTCTCGAGTCGATCAAGCTGGTACTTCTTAATCTGCTTCACAACCTTCGGTTCGACTTCATCAAGCGAGCCAGGAACGTCAAAGCCGGCGGCGCCAGTATGACCGCCACCGTTCCAGAAACCAACGACTTCCGTCGCATCAACGCCCTTGGCAGTCCTGACCGAAGCATCTACGGCGCCATCGGTCTCGCGAAGCAGCAGTACAATTTCCGCGTTCGGAGCCGATGTCATTAAAGCGTCAATGACGGCCTTGGCGTCGGTTGTGGTGCCGCCTGTATCTGCAAAGTCAGCCGAGGAGAGCGACGACCAGACAAAGCGCGTTTCCGGGTCATACTGAAGCTTCGTCAGCGCGCGACCCCAAAGCTTGAGTGTGGAGATTGGTTTCGTGCGATAGACGTGTTGGATAATTTCTTGTTGCCTTCCACCAACAGCAACGAGTTGCGCGGAAACCGTCAGTGACTTCGGCGTCGTATTCGAGTTCTGGAATGAGCCGGTGTCGGTCACCAAGCCCGTCAAGAGAGCCGTAGCAACATCTTCAGTAATCAGACTTTCGCCGAGACTCTCGAAGAGCCCGACCAGGATTTCTGCGGTGGAGGTGGCCGTCAGATCAACGAGATTCACAGCTCCGAAGTAGTCATTTGACGGGTGGTGGTCAATGTTAACGACGGGCGTTTCATAGAAGAGATCTGGCTGCTCCTCATACAACACCCCAACACGATCTAGATCTGGACAGTCTAGAACAATAATGAGATCGAATTGGAAAGAACCGGTCCTGAGCTGTACATCTTTCTCCGTGTACGCTCCCTGCTTAGGGCTTATAACAACGTTCAGCCGATCGTCGCGCGTATTATATTTCAGCTTATCGACAGGAGTCTTTGAAATATCTACTGAAACAATGAGGTCGTTGCTTCCCGCCAGCTGGTTTGAGAGCTTGTCGGTTCCTGGCAAGAATTCGAGCATTTCTGGAACCTCATCGCGCACTACGGTTGTCGGCTTCTTGCCAAGCGCCTCGAGCACATGATGAAACGCCAGCAAACTACCCAACGCATCGCCGTCCGGCCGGGCATGCGCGACCAGCAAGATGCGATTGAACTTCTTGATCAGTTCAGTGACTTGTTGTTTGGGAGTAAGTTCCATAGGCGAAACCGATAATGATACAAAGCTCTGAGGTACGTGTCAACGCTCCAAGCACACTTCAAAATTGACTAAGTATAGACGTTTTTGCTCTTCCTGTCAAGGAACGAACGTGCTCCTGAAGCACTGTGCGGAGTTAGACAGCCACCTTCAAGCCTGCTACACTTTGCTTCGTTATGCCACAAATTGCATCAGCCAAGAAGCGTGTCCGGGTAACCGAGAGACAGACCGAAGAAAATCGTCTTCATCGAACACGTTCCCGCACCGCCTTAAAGAAGGTTCGTACGCTGCTTTCGCAAGGAAAGACGAAGGAAGCCGGAGAAGCAATTGCTGTAGCACAGTCAAATCTCGACAAGGCTGCAAAAGTACGCGCCTTCCATCCGAATACGGTTTCTCGTTACAAGTCTCGCCTCGCTGAGGCAGCCAAGAAGGCTGGCCTGAAAGGTGCTACACCCGCCAGACAGCAAAAAGTTGCCACCAAGGCTGCTCCCAAGAAAGCTGCGAAGAGTCCGGTAGCCAAGAAGGCTACGGCCGCAAAAAAACCTGCGAAAAAAACTACGTAAGCACAGCTTCGACGGTGAAGAGCTCGAGGGCCAATTCTTGGTCAATTTTTCCGGTCTTAACCGCTCTGTCTGTCTCAACCAAACGCGAGTGAATGGTTTTTAGTTCTGCCAATGAATACTGTTCGGCTTGTTTGGCAGCTTTCTCGGCCACAAATCGATGGACGGGCGCCGGCGGTTTCCTTGTTATTTCACCGAGTACGCGTGGTAAATCTTGCGAACGCCCGCCTTCTTCACTGAAAGACTTCGCGGCAATAATTAGCCGGTACTGCCGGATAATCATTCCGAGCAAGCGAAGTGGGTCTTCGCCTGAATCAAGAAGGAGGCGGAGTTCCTGTAGCGCTTCCTTTGGCTTGCGCTCCCCAAGACGATCAACGAAGGAGAAGACGTCTGATTCAGCCGTATCAAGAACGAGCGAGTCGATTACTTCATCAGTAATCTGATCGTGTGCCCGAAGTTTATCGAGCTCGCGTGAAAGCATCCACAGATTGCTATTTGTACGCTGGAGCAATCGTTCCTGCTGAGAAGCCTGAAGCGTGATGCCACGCTCTCTCGCTGCCTCCGACACCCATTTCCCTACGGCGGCATCATCGAGTTTTGTGTGGTTCCACGTTTTGGCGGCTAACTCGCCGAGCCGCTTGACTGCCGCGCGGCGCATATCCGGTTTGCCATATTCGACAATCACGACAAGGATGTCGTCGCTGGTACCTTCCAGAAGCTGAACGAGCTGATCGCATTCGCCGACGGGCCGAGTCGTCAAAAAATCAACGATTGTTACCAACCGCTGCGGAGCAAGAAACGGAGCCGCTTGGAGCGCTGCCGTAATATCTGTCAGCGCTGCCGTCTCACCATCTATGACCGTTTGATTGAGTGCATCTACGCCCTGCTGCAGAGCTTTTTCGCGAATTTGCCGAACCTTCTCACGGGTAAGCAAAGACTCTACACCGTGCAGAAAGAGAATCACGTTCGCTTCCTTTCTCGTGGCTTGGCCTGACACATCGGACAGATATGCGTGCCTCTTCCGGCCACGACCAGTCGCTCTATTGGTGTGCCACACTCACGACACGGTTCTCCGGTTCGATGATAGACCCTAGCTTCCTTCAGGTAGTCGCCTTTCTCCCCACGGATAGATACATACGTGTTGTCCGAGGTTCCGCCAAGCGCGAGCGAGCGAAGCAAGACCGTGCGAATCGCAGAAAAGAGAAGCTTACGTTGGGCATGTGTCAGCGACCCAGCGCGCTTTAAGGGATGAAGCTTGGCGAGATTCAGTGCTTCGTCGACGTAAATATTACCAAGACCGGCAACGAAGGACTGGTCGAGCAGCAATGGCTTCAGCTTTGCCTGGGGTCGCTTTGTCATCAGTGCCGCAAAGTCTTCCGCAGTAAAATCATCAGCCAGTGGCTCTGGGCCGAACCTCGCCATAATTGGGACATGTGACACGTCCTCGTCTGGAACCATCTTCAAATACCCAAACTGCCGAAGGTCGTTAAAGAAGAGTTCGCTTCCGTCGTCGAAAGTGAATATGGCATGAGTCGTTTTGCCTGGTAAATCGCCCTCGACGTGAGGCAAGGGGTGACCACCAGCAAGTTTTACCTGGCCTTTTGCGCGGTAAATGAGCTGCCCTGTCATCTTGAGATGAATCAGTAAGGTTACGCCCGTCGAAAGCCTCAGCAGCAGTACTTTGCCACGACGTTCGACTTTTTTCACTTCTGCCCCAATGATCCGTGTCACACCCTCCGGCCCTTCGTGGATAAACATCTTTGGGAGACGCACATCGAACGTGCGGATGACCCGAGTCGGCAGTACGGTTTGTAGCGCACGCGCAATAGTTTCTACTTCTGGTAGTTCCGGCATGTATCCATCATACGATGCCATACTGGGGGCGCTCTATGGTGCGCTTTGCGACACAAAGACTACCGTATCGGCCGACGCATGGTAGACCAACTTGGTTACCTCCTTCTTGTCCACGACGGCCACCAATGTAATAACAACCCCAGGCTTACCGGCCGTATCTGTGAGTTTCGTTTTCTGGAGCTGCGCTCCTACGAACTTGGCTGGAATAACTGAGACTACCTCAATAATCGCGTTCGATGGTGCGCGACCAATAGCATCTGCCTTCGCACGCTCTACGAGGCCGCTTGTCGAAGCGTCTGGGGTGGCTATCGGCGTAGCCGTTGCAACTGCTTCGGTCGTTGCGTTTGTAGCACGCAGTCCTGCCCAAATCGCGAGGTAGAGAAGCGACAGAACGAAAACGATGATCCAGAGACGTTTCATGGCTTAACACGAGCCTTTCGTGAGGTCAGTCTAAAGATTCGTTTACCTGTTTCACGAACTTTCATCTTGGCGTAGAAGCGTACGTATTTGAGAATTTCTCGCACGCGGTACTTCTTCGAAACCGCTTCAGTCGTCTTCTGTTCGATGGCGCGTCTAAAATCGGCGGCGCTTCTTCCTGGAAAGAGCGTATATCCTTTCCCTATTGCTTCCAGGATGTGCGAGTCAGACGCGCCGGTTTCAGCGCGAAAAATAATGCTGCGATTAAGCAATCTAGCACGTCGGTTTTCTCGCTTCATTACCGGTGATGCATTGATGATCTCGACGGCGTCGAATGGCTCCTGCATCAGCACGTCAACGCCGACGCCATCAGCCGTCAGCATATCCGGATCAATGTAGCGCAGAATTAATAACGGGTGCACAGCGATAGCCAAGCCTCCTTGATCGTGAATGCGTTTCACGGTTTCGGTGGCGGTAAGCTCAGACGGAATCGGCTTATCGATATAAAGCGCCAGAATGTGCCCCGATTGTGAGGTGATCTCTTGCCCAAGAATGAGGTCAAAACGATAGCTCCCCGCTTCATGCAGTTGCTTTGCCTCGAATGCACCCTCCATCGTGTCGTGATCGGTAATCGCAATGACGTCGAGGTCGGTACGACGCTCAACATAGTCGAGAATTTCAGCCGGAGTCGGCTTGCCGTCCGACGCCGTACTGTGAATATGAATATCGGCCTTTCCTGCCGTAGGAATAAGCGTTGAGAACGCGCGATCGTGGGTCTGTTTCGGTTTACTCACTCGCTTAGTATAGCCTGTGGCGCCGAGCTCTTCGTAGTATTCCAGAGATAGAGCCGCGAAATATCACCTTCGATAAACTCGCAGTCAATTTCTTCCGCGTTAGCTAATATGAAGAGCGTCCGCATCAATACCCACTCACTTGGCGCACCGTCCTCTCGCTCGAGCCGTTCTACCAATTCACGATATTCGAGTTTCTCGCTACCGAGCGCGGTAATGACACGCTCACTTGTTTCCGGAACGAGCTCTGCGATCGCCGCCGCAAGTTCTGCCAGTTCATGATCATTCATAGCGTCGCAGTATAGCTCTCTGGAGCTATTTTGTCTCAGGATAGGGCGACATTTTCCCCCAGCTCAGACCAACACGGGCATCAGCCACAATCGGCACGCTAAGAGAGTACGCAGACTCCATTTCCTCAATAATCCACGGTGCAACCGTTTCAAGATCATCTTCTGGTAACTCAAAGACGAGCTCGTCATGAACAGTGAGGATCATCTTTGCACGCTCAGATATCGCACTGATACCCTGGTGGATCGCTACCATGGCCATCTTGAGAATGTCGGCCTGCGTTCCTTGCACGGGCATATTAATGGCCATTCGTTTGGCCGCTTCCCGTACTGGATGGGTCGATGAGTTAATCTCTGGCAAGTAACGACGGCGACCGAATATCGTTTCGACAAATCCGTCACGCTGCGCCTTTTCAATCATCAGATCCATATACCGCTTCAACTTGGGGTATGTTTTGAAGTAATCGTCGATGTACGCCGCTGCCTCGGGCACACTCATTCCCGTGGACCGTGCAACTCCGTGCGCCGTTGCGCCGTAGAGAATGGAAAAATTAACAGCCTTCGCAGCGTAACGTTGTTCTGGCGTAACGTCTTCGATCGACACACCAGACACCTTCGCCGCAGTCGCAGCGTGAATATCTTGTCCGGTCTTAAACGCTTCCGTAAGCGCCTCATCGCCCGACAGGTGTGCCGCGATTCGTAGTTCGAACTGTGAATAGTCCGCGGCAAACAAGACGAAGCCTGGATCAGAGATAAATGCCTTCCGAATCTCTCTTCCCTGCGGCGTGCGTACAGGAATATTCTGGAGGTTGGGATCGGACGACGATAGTCTGCCCGTAGCAGCAACTGTTTGGTTATAGCTAGTGTGTAGCCTGCCGGTATCCGTGCGGATTAGCTTTGGCAGTGCGTCGACATACGTGCTTTTCAGCTTAGCAAGCTCCCGGTAGCGCATAATTAGTGGCACCACTGGATGAGCATCGCGATACTTCTCTAGCTGGTCTGCGGCTGTCGATTTGTGTGTTCCGCCGCGCTTGGTCATTCCTTTGCCAATCTTCAGCTCATCAAACAAAATGCCAGCCAGTTGGGCTGGAGAGTTCAGGTTAAACTCATGCCCCGCCAACGCATAGACCCCTCGTTCAATGTCTGCAAGCTCTGCTCCAAACTGCTCACCGAGCGTCCCAAGAAATTCGGTGTCGAGTCGCACGCCAGCGTGCTCCATATCAGCAATCACCGGCACGAGAGGCAAATCAATCTTCTCCAAAACAGTGTCGAGACCGACGTCTCGTAGATCCTGGGCAAATTTCCGGTAGAGTCGCCACGTCATCTCCGCATCCTCTGCTGCATACATCCCGACTTCTTCCGAAGAAAGCTCGGCAAGCGAACGCTGACTCTTGCCACTGCCGATTAGTTCCGTTATCGGCTGCATTGATTCCCCCAATTCTTGGAATGCCAGCGTGTCGAGCTTGAGGGTTCGAGCGCCCGGATTCAGCAAATAGGATCCGAGCAGCGTATCAAAAACGCATCCACCAAGCCGGATCCCGTAGGCCAAGAGTACTTCGTAATCATACTTGAGGTTATGGGCAACGATGCGCGGCGAGTCCGCTTCGAGAAGTGGTCGCAATCGCTCCAACGTGCGCTCGAGTGGCAGCGTTGGCCCAGTGGCATGCTCAAATGGAAGATACCACCCCTCATGCTCGGCCCAGGAGAAGGACGCGCCAATAAGGTTTTTTGCTATTGAATCAAGTTCGCGAGTTTCTGTATCGAACGCGACGACCTCTTGTGTGGACAGTTCCTTCAAAAAGTGTTCCAGCGCCTTTTCGTCAGCCACAACGTGGTAGCTCTTCCCATCCCAGCTGCGGTCAGGTGGTGCGGTTTCGACATGGGCTGTACGTTTTTCGTGTGAAGCAACTCGTCCAAACTCACTGAGTCGTTTCATGAGGCTGCCAAACTCGAGATCACCAAATAGACGCTCAGCTTTACTTCTGTCGAAATCGTGAATGGTGGAATGATTCAGCTCAAACGGCAGGTCAACGTCAGTAATGATCCGACTGAGGTCGCGAGAGAGATATGCTTGATCTCGGTAGGTGGTCAAATTTTCTCGCATTTTCGGCTTAAAGAGTGGGTGCTTTTCGGGTTCCTCTTCGAGCGCGTTATATAACACCTCAAGTGAGTGGTACTTCCCAATAAGCGCCGCCGCCGTCTTTTCACCAACGCCGGGCACTCCAGGAATATTGTCTGAAGTATCACCGACAAGTGCTTTGTATTCAATAAATTCGGTCGGAGTTAGGCCAACTTGCTCACGAAGCAGTGCTGGAGTATAGGTAATCGTCTCTCGACCACCCGGGCGCCATTTGAGCATATAGATAAAAACCTTGTCGCTGACGAGTTGGAGCGAATCACGATCGCCAGTCACCACGTAGACTTCAACGCCATGCTCTAGCGAAGCACGCTTGGCAAGCGTGCCAATAACATCGTCTGCCTCGTAGCCTACACGCTCATAAATCGGAATCCCCAGCGTCTGGATTACCTCACGAACTCGACCAAATTGGGAGCGAAGTTCATCCGGAGCCTTTTGTCTTGTTGCCTTATAGTCGGCAAACTGCTCGTGCCGTACAGTTGGTTCCGGTAAGTCAAAGGCTGCTGCGATGTAGTCTGGCTGCAAATCAGCCACCACCGACAAAACCGTCGACGTAAACCCAAACACCGCATTTGTTAGTTCGCCTTGTTTTGTCGCCAGAAACGGAATGGCGTGAAAAGCGCGATGTACCAGCGCCATTGTGTCTATGAGGACAAGTCGTTTCGGTGAGGCCATATCTCCATTGTCACTAGTGGAGCGCCGTCTGTCGAACCACTGCTAGGCGACTCGCCGCAATGGTTCCGCCGCAAGACGCTCGCGAACATCTTGGAGCGCTGCGTCATCGCACCGCTCTACAACTTCGGACCAGATTAATTCACCGAGGTTTGTCGCGCAATTGCCGCGTTGACCTCTCAGCGTCTCGCGGAAAAGCACCTCGGTACGTTCTGGCGGTAAAAGCAGAAATAGTTCGCGCGGTATATCTGTGGTTGTCGACGCTTCGATTACGGCGACACTGCCCTCGTCGCGCAGGCGTCTCTCAATTTCATCATGCAGCTGCTTGGCTGGAATCATCTCGAGCATGACAGCGCTGACGGCAATACGCGAAGGTCGAACGCTCCGGCAATACGACAACTCGGTGAATGAGATTGTGTCCGTACGGCAAATCTCTTGGCGGTATCGTTCATAGGCCGCAATATGCACTGAGCTTGGTGCTTCCGTGGGCACATTGCCTGGTTTTAAAAAAGACCCGCTCTGCGGGTCATCGATCCTTGTCTGCTCACCTGGTTGGCGTGGTGGATTCACTAAATCAACGGTAGCATTTTGTTCACTCTGACGCTAGCCGCTTACGAGGACAGGTGTTTCCATTCATCTCTGGCAACCGTCTGATCGCTCCACGGCTTCATACCATCTCGATACGCCATAACTGTTTCGTGCCCCTTTGCCAGCAGCACAACTGTATCGCCGGCTTGTGCTTCACTCAGCGCTTTGCGGATCGCCACGCGACGATCCAATTCAATAACATAGTCCGTCGTCGGAGGAATCCCGGGAAGAACCTCGTCGATAATCGCGGCAGGATCTTCGCTCCCAGGATCCTCCTCGGTAAGAATCAATCGATCGCAGTACTGTGCGGCAATGCGACCAAGATCTGGGCGCTTGCCTCTGTCGCGATCTCCTGTTGCTCCAAATACTCCTATCAATCGCCTTTTAGTCAGGGGGCGCAAAGTCTTTAGGACGTTATCAAACGCGTCGGGGGTGTGCGCATAGTCGACGATAATTGCAAAGGGCTGTCCTGCATCAACTGATTCCATCCGACCAGGCACTTCTTTCACCTTAAAAATTCCCTTGGCAATCTTTTGTGCGGACACGCCATGCCCCAGGCCAACCGCAGCGGCAGCAAGGGCGTTTTCAACGTTGAAGCGGCCCGGTAGAGCAACCTTCACTTCAAGCACCTCTGTGTCCAGTTTTGCCGTGCAGTGACTCCCGGCGGAATTCGAGCTAATGGCTTCTGCGACTAGCGTCTCGGCACTATGGTGCGGTTTCCCGCTCGCTGAAAAGTAGATTGTCCGACCTGCACCAAACGATGCGAAGTAATCGGCTTCGGCGTCATCCGCATTAATCACGGCGAGCGTTTTTACTGCACCCCTATCTGCGAGTCGTGCAAAGAGCTTTCCTTTTGTGGCACGGTACTTTTCCATCGTCTTGTGAAGGTCAAGATGGTCACGCGATAGATTCGTGAAAACGGCTGTCTGAAACGGCACCTTCCAAACGCGGTTCCAATGTAGGGCGTGAGAAGATACTTCGATTACTGCGTGTGTGCAGCCAGCGTTGACCATCTGGCGCAGCAGGCGATAGGTACCGAAACGGCCAAGAGACGTCATCTTCGACTCATTACGCCATGCTTTGTCTCCGATCTTGTAGTTAATGGTCGTGGCCAACCCAACCGCATAACCACCCTCTTCAAGGACACTCGCTATAAGATTGGCCGTCGTCGATTTCCCGTTGGTTCCGGTCACTCCAATAACGGTCAATTTATTTCCGGGAAATCGGTAAACAGTCTCGCCAATCACCGCAAGCACCAAATGATATGCCGGGCGAACAAAGTCAGCGACCTTCGTAGGAACTAGTTTGCGAAGCCACCGTGCGATAGTTTCCATGGCTTTAGTCTAACGCTCCTGAATTGCCGCGGCACTATCCTTAACGACGCAGGATTCGCCGGGGAGCCTTCACGGCAACGCGGCGCAGTCGGTCGGCAGTCGTGAAAAGTTTATACGCCCTGGGCTCAACAGGCAGATCATATGCCCCAATCAGCCGTACCTCATGACCAAACTTTAGCTTAAACTGACGCAGACCAGCCCATGGATTGGCAGGATTATCGTCGTGAGCGATTCCGGTCATATTGTAGTAGGCACAACCGCGCTCCCTCGCTTCTTTTATTCCTTCCCACTGGACGGCATAAGACCCAAAGACATTTCGGTCTTCTTCTGAGGATCCGCCGTAGAGATAAACCGCTTCACTTCCGAAGTGGGTCACAAGAATCGCTGCAACCGGCCGATCAGAGACCAGGGCCGTAATATAGTGTGCCAACCCAGCACTGACGAGATGAGTGTGAATTCCCTCGAAATATGATTTCTCGCGATACGTGATACCCTGGCGTTTCGCGGTCGACTCAAGCAGGCGATAAAACGTATCGAGATCGCTCTGCTTGGTCCCACTGCGGACAACGACGTCCTTTTTAGCGGCGTATCGAATATTGTAGCGACCCTTCTGTTTCATTCGTGCCAAAATATCTTCTTCACTGCCCGAGAGGTCAACGTGTGCAACTACCGCCGCTTGCAAATCCTCGGAGATCGGAAGAGCGTC
>OBLX010000089.1_pt1 | contig 15826 bp, 15 predicted proteins | sample 1519811 | NCBI WGS metagenome assembly OBLX01 (sample SAMEA3991476, study PRJEB22521) | metagenome | biome: anthropogenic terrestrial biome; feature: sewage plant; material: surface water | place: Sweden | collected 2012-09-26
AACAATGCTACCCCGAGCGACCGAAAGATACGATCCCATGCCTAGTTTTTTACACTGCTCTTCGTCCAACACTGTAACCGAGATATTTTCCGAGTTACTTGCAATTAAGTTCGCTGTATCGACAAGAGTCTGTGTATTCGTGTGAGAAGCCGGATCATTTACGAGATCTCGTGCTAGAGCGACACCGCTTGCTAGAACAATACCAAACTCAAGACCTTTTTTAAAATCTTCAGCACCTTTCGAAACAACGAATGAAATCTGTTCAATCTTTTTAAACTGCTTCGTTTTTTCATCGGTTTTATATTTCAGAAACTGGTAAGCTCCTAGTCGGGCTCCAACCATGCAACTCGAGCCTTTGAGCTCTGGGCTCAGCTCCTCCGGAATAACGACGGCAAGAGTAGACAGATTTTTCGAGGTAGCAAAACGAACAACTGAGGCTACTGCGTTTTGCATCTTGAGCTCTGAAACGTTTTTTTTCTTACCTAGACCTGCAAATACCACTACATCATATCCATCAAGATTATCCACCGTTAGAATCTGTCCATCTGCTCCGGTGAAATCAGATCTTTTAAGCATTTCTTGAGAAGGATTATGAAGAAGTTTTTCACCCTCGTAGACGAGGTAAGAAAGCATCTCAACCTGTTTTGTAGCTGGGGTTGAGCTTAAAATCGAAGCCTTCATACCCTATCTTAATCCCGACATCTACTTACGTCAACCCCCAAAAATAATAGTGTGTCAGTTTTTAGTATTTAGTATTTAGAGCGATCTAATGCTTTATTCTAAATACTGTATAATTTAAACTACGACATAAGGGAATGTGCCTGCCGGCAGGCAGGCTGTAATGATATACGGGCTAGTCAATAGATTATGCCGAGGTGGTGGAACGGCAGACACGTAGGTCTCAAAAACCTATGACCGCAAGGTCATGAGAGTTCGATTCTCTCCCTCGGCACATTTGAAGAGGGTTTCCCGATAAGCAATCGGGATCCCGATGCTGCGGCAATCGGGGCGACTCCCTCGGTCCACCGAAGTCTTGACAAAGGCGGACCCTTCGGCCTCGCTAAGAGAGTGTCAATCTCAAGATTTCTTATTTTTCTTATTCAAGACCCACCACAGAACAACTCGCAGGAGTACGACTAATCCAACGAAAACAGTTATCACAAGTGAAATCGGAGGCAACGATACGTCGCCGAACCACATCTGCCAATCTTCATACGACCAGAACCCTGAATGCATCGCTCCGAGCACATAGGCGATATATCCAATACGTAGTATCGTTCTCCATCGCTCTGCCCCCAGCCACTGTCCAGCATACTTATTTGAGACTAAAGCCATAGTAAAAAAGATCAACAAAGATATAACCGCTGGTATAAAGGCGATTAATCGATCTTTTTCGAAGTAGGTGTACCAAGCAATGTGCTTATTAAGTAAGAAAGAATAGATAGCATGCAGAGCGATCAAATAGAATCCGTTCATTCCTAGATCTCGCCTATAAACAATTTTGTCGTCTACAAAGTTGTAAAAATAACAGAGACCACTAAGTGCGAAGGATATCCCGATTAAGAACATTCCGGCATCTGCAAAAGACCGGTTCCATACGCGCAGCGATAGCTGTTCCATCTGCATGAAGTTATACGTAAAAACAACCAAGAGAGCAAAAATGCTAAATATCGCAGCACGAAGCCCTATATGATGATATTTTGCATGCGAAACCGCAGCTTCATGATCTTTATGTGAGATATTCAAAGGAGTATAATTCCCATTCATAGACATATTAAAAATATACAGCGTTTATATACAGAATGCATTAGTAATAGAGTTATTAGAAATTATCCCGATATAACAGTCGGGATCCTCGATTCTGAAGAATCGGGAGAAATTAGAAATTGAGATGATAACTATCGTATCACTATTGAGCCTGTTCTTATCGATATCAATTGCATTCTTCGTATCCAGAAAACTATCCCCCATCCCCTACTTTCCATCAAACAAAAAAGATATTAATAAAATTGTCCTGTCGCTCCAACTCGCCAACGATCAAGTCGTGTATGATCTAGGTGCTGGAGATGGAGTCGTAATCTTCGCAGCCGCAACAGAGGCTCATCGTAAAAAACTTAATATAAAGTTTATTGCAATTGAAATTAACCCCATTCTCATCGCTGTAATCTGGCTTCGCCTTCTCATTCACCCCAATCGCAAAAATATCAAAGTGATGTATGGCGACATCTTCTCAATACGGTATACGAAATACGATATACCGTATACGAAAACCACGTTCTTCGCCTACATCTCCCCGTGGTTCCTTTCAAAAGTATTTAAAAATTGCAAATTACAATTTTCAAACCTGCCTGCCGGCAGGCATGGTTTTAAATTCGTATCGTATTTCTACCCTATCCCCAACCTCACACCTTCACGTACAATTAAGGGCGTACACCCAACATATGTCTACAGTTCTTAATCAATTTTTCCTTTTTCTTACATTTCTTGGCAACTACTCGCTTGTTTGGCTGTGTTTAGCCATGATTGCTGCCCACCGACAAAGAAATCATGCGACTCGTCTCCTTACAGGCACGGCTACTGCGGTAATTCTAAGTTTCTTAGCCACAGAAGCGCTCAAGTTCACATTCCACATGCAGCGCCCCTCATACTATCTACTTAATTCTGAGTACTGCCCAACAGATTTTTCGTTCCCCTCGGGTCACACCGCGACTTCGTTTGCAGCAGGGCTCGTACTTTCGCACCTTGATCCCAAACGAAGATGGTTTTATCTTATCCTAGCCACCCTAATCGCCTACTCTCGCATTTACCTACACTGCCACCGACCTATCGACATAATAGGTGGATTCATAGTTGGAGCGATAATCTCGGCCATAGTACTGAAAACACTTCGTACAAAGCGAGCTACCCTTGCAAAACATCGTAAAACTCATTAAAATCCTCTCATGGCAGAAGCACCAGGATCCATAACTTTACCACCTGAACCACTCCCAACTCCCTTAGAAAGTCGCTTCGCCTCCGTAGTTACTTCATTACCACTGCGACTTGATATCAGCAAGGTAAGTCCTCTTCAAGATGCAGTTGCAACCGCAACCAATCAGCTTGCCTTGAACATACATCATCGTTTAATTCAGGAGCACCCACTAGAGCCAATCTCAGATCCTCTCAAAGCTAAAAGGCTCAGTCCAGAGGCAATTCTTGAGAATGACCAAGGCCATAGAGAAATGGAAGATATTGCAAAACAGGTTCAAAACGATCCTAAGCTCTGGCAGACTGTGGACAGGAGAATCGAGGGACTGCGAAGTCTTATGGTCGAGTTCTATAAAGCAGGTAATCCTGGAACGCAGATAATATTGGACGACCGACCACTCATTGCTCTGCTTATGGCCCTTGAACCGAAAAATCGCGATGCTTTTTACTATGATTTGGACGGAAACGGCCTCAAAAACATAATGTTGGAAAGTAGAGTTGCACGCACGGTATTCGAAAGTTTTCCTACACTTTTTCAGGACTCTGAAGGAGTTACGGTCGAACCCACTACAAAATAGCCCACAATAGCCGCTGACACAATCACATTTAGACTCTTATTGATCCCCCACATCGGAATCTCAACAATCTGATCACATAATGTAAGCGTTTCCTCAGTTACGCCACTTGTTTCATTCCCTACCAACAGAGCCACTGGAGCCTCATAGCTCGCCTTTCTGTAGTCTATGCTCTTCCCACTTTGTTCAACTGCAATAATAGTTATCGGTTTTCGGTTATCAGTTTTCAGATTCTTGCCAACATCTGAGTTCTGAGTTCTGAGTTCTGCGATAGCTTCAGCAGCCGAACTCTTATACTCCCAAGGTACTATCTTATATGTGCCTATTGAGGCTTTGACTATTTTGTGATTTGGGGGGATCTCTGTTTCGCCACAAAGATAGATTTTAGCTACGTTCAGCGCGTCGGCAAGTCGGAACAAACCGCCTACATTGTAGGTATCGTATACATTCTCAACAATGAAAAAGATTGGGTTTCGCACAGTGTCCCGATCCTGTTCCGAGGCCGCGTCCTGAGCCTGCCGAAGGACTAATTTAGCCTCCTCAGGCTTAAGATCCCGAAGCTGTTTTGAGTTCAATTTCATATCGTATTGTAACTCAAGTTGACACGTTTAGAAAGTTGCAGGTTTAAAAGTTTGTTTCGATGGCTAACTGGTTAACTTGTTATCTAATCTTCCAAACCAAACCTTCCAACCTTCAAACCTTCCAAACCTTCAACTAGGCTTGTTGTAGACCAACCAGCCTATAGTTGACATCCATATAGTCTTATAGTATACTATTGACATGATTAAGGGGACGCGAGTAGTAACATTTCTTTTGTCAGGTTTCTTGTTCCTTTCATTAGGTCAAGGAGCTTTAGCCCAGTACGGTCAGTACGGAGCGTACGGACCTTACGGACAGGGTGGTCAATCTAACTCTATCTTGGTTGATAAGACCGTGGGTATGAATCAGGTAACTACCAAGGGTGGAACGACCTCTACAACCTTTGTCGATAATCTTGGATCTACAGATCAGCGCTTCTTTGCTGGCCAAACCGTATCGTTCAAAATCAAGGTTAAGAATACTTCCGATCATAAATTGAGCAACATCGTGGTAAAAGACACACTTCCTACAAGTCTCGAGGCTGTAGATGTGAAGAACTACGATTTAGCAACTCGAACCATTACCCTATCGGACAACCTTGCCTTAAATGCGGCTGAGGAATATATATATACATTAAACACGAAGGTTGTGTCTCAGGAAAAACTCCCAACAGATAAGGGTGTTTTCTGTGTCTATAACAAGGCTGTAGCTTCAAATTCAATGGTAAGTGACGATGATGCTGCTCAGTTTTGTATTGAGAAAAAAGTACTCGGAGTAAAATCTCAGCCTAATGCTGGACCTGAGTATGGACTTGGATTACTAGCGTTACAAATGCTTGGTCTTGGATCGGGCACCTATCTTAAAAGACGGGTAAAGTAAGAAGCTTTTCTGAAAGGCCATCGTGTGGGCAGCGAAGGCGAAAATACCCAAACTCCACACACAAACCTTCATCAGAAATTCTTCATACTTTTTTTCATTTCAGTTTAGAGATGAAAAGGTATGAGCCCCATACCTTTTCAACCCTGGACTAAAAATCTAGGCACTTACGCTCGTAAGAGCAGCGATAGCTTGCTGCAACCTTACGTTCATAGGTGTTTGTAAGAGTGATGTGACTTATCCGTAAGCATGGATAAGCGATTATCACGCTCTTTAACAATTTGGGTATAAGGAACGAACACAATCAAGATCATTGAGTGTGGAACGGTGTTTATGAATGTAATTTTTAATTTTTAGTTTTTAATTTTTATTTCATAGGTACTGCCCCACATTCAATTGTATTTTTGGTTTTGTTTATTTTCTTTTTTTTATTCGGAATTTTTATTTTAGTCATACGTCGTAGTAGCTCTCTCATCAATTGTTCAGTTTTTGAACTTTGGATTTTGTTTGATATTTGAACTTTGTTCTTTGTCATTCACATAGAGATAGAGCTCCGCGTGGAACTAACCGTCACAAGGTCGCTTCGGTCAAGAATCGAAATCCACTCACAACCGAAAGGAGGTGATTATGGGATGTAGATACTACAACCGATCGAGACGAAGGAGGCTCCATCAAGTTCTGAAGAATTTTTTCAGACACTGAGGTTTTCTTCAAACAGGGCACGATCATCGCATCCGGCTCAGCCGAGATTGCAGTCCTACGGTATAGACCTCTGGTCTTAAGCCCGTATAATCGGTTCAGCAATCCCGCTGACACCGTGTCGAGATGACAACGTCGAAAGGAAATTCCATGACACGCAAAAAGAGAGTCTTAGTATGGCTCGTTGTATTTAACATGTTGATGGTATTCACCACCAACCGGATTGCCAGTGCGCACACAAGCGTCCTGTCCGCAGATTGCGTAGGCGTGAGCTACGAGAACGAAGGCTTCGCCGACGCGAACAGCAACACCGTCACGATCAAGATCGTGTACAAGGAGGTCACCACTTACAAGCAGCTCGTCTGGAACGGTACTCACACCAACGGTACGATCCCATTCGACTTCTCGAAAGGAGGATCAGTTGTTTTGTCAGCAAGTTGGAACACGAACGGTCACGCAGGGAATGTGTCAGAACAAGAGTTCAACGTGAACTCGTGTGTTCCGGCCACCACCACGACAACGTCAACGACGACAACAACGTCAACGACAACGACCACATCGCCGCCGACAACGACGACACAGCCGCCGCCGACAACGACGACACAGCCGCCGCCGACAACGACCACATCGCCGCCGACAACGACCACATCGCCGCCGACAACGACCACATCGCCGCCGCCGCAGCTAACGCTGCCTCCGACGCTGTAGTACAACGGCCCCATCAGGGCACGATCATCGCAGCCGACTTCGGTCGAGCTTGCAGTCCTACGGTAAGTCTTCGGACAATCCCGTAAAATCGGTTCAGCAACCCCGCTGATACCGTGTCGAGATGACAAGTACTAATCGTCGAAAGGACGTGTTATGAATCCCACCAACGAAGAACTGATCCAATGGGTCAAGGAGCAGACCAACAAGAAGGTCTTGCGTCGGTGCGCACAAGGTCTCTTACTGTCCAGCAATGGATCCAAGAAGGCTCTGAAGGAGTGCATCGTCGCCCACCTCGAGACCCTGAACCCGGCGGATCACGCCACATGGATGCCCCTGGCAGCGACCGAAGAGAGCCTCTATGAACTCTCCAAGAACGTCCAGAAGTCCCTCGGACTGACCCTGATCAGCCTGATCTTCACCATGATCCTCGGCGCAATCGTCTTCGTGAAGAAGGACGACACCGGTTTCAACCGCGACCAGATCAGAGAGATCGTCATCCAGACGAACTACGACACCTGCGTCGCCGACGTGGAAGAGCTCAACAGCGTCATCCCCGACCCGGCCAAGTGGCTGGATTTCGTGGCTACCTGCGGCTGAGCTCAAGGTGAAGACGATAGGATATCGCCAACGATCAAACAGATCGGGTCCTTCGGTTTCAATCCGTAAATGTGACAGCGTCATGCTCGACTCCGCTCGGGATGACAATTTCACTGTCGTATGGTGATCGGCTCATGGAAGGGAACTCCCCTTAGTCGGCTTAAGAGCACATCACGGCTCAAACCATGAATAACCCTCGAAGGAGGTAGTGATGCGTCCCACCAATAGAAAGGGTTTCTACACCGCACTCAGTGTGGTGATTACACTCGTTTTCGGTATGCTCGCGTTCAACGCGATCACCGTGAACAACGGAACCTCGGCAGTGTCCAACCTGGACCCCGTCTGCGTGACGCAGGTCGAGCAGTGGAACGTGAAGCACCCCGGCAATCTGCAGGACGCCAACGTCCTTTGCACGACCGCTGGAACGCCCACGGACCCGACGACGGCTACGCCCGACACGACGGTCACGCCCGCAACGACAACCATGGCACCCGCCACGACGGTCACAACGGCAACGACCACGATGGTCACGACGGCAACGGCCAACACGGTCGCAATGAAGCCCACACCGAGCTTCTCCTCAACGGAGACCCACGGAGCGTGGACAATCAACGCAACCGAACGGCTCGCCGAAAACCCGATCGTGATGGCCTGGATGGACCGCCTGCAGGACCCAGCCCCCGAGATGTGGAAGACATTCCCGAACGTCCCCAACACGGATGTACCGGAATTCCGCGTCGTCGACGGCACACAGGTTCCTGACGGAATGGAGTACGGCACGTATGACAGCCCGTATTGCTACACCGATCCCTGCGACTTCATCGTCGGAGCTTGGGAGTATCGCTACTACAGCGGTCCCTACAACTTCGAAGGTTTCGAGTGCGGCATGGTCGGTTCGGATCAGGGTTGCTTGTTGCTCGTCATCAACGTGATGGATCAGTCCTACACGTTCCGCGACAACTCCTTCGACAACGGATTCACGTTGCGAGGCCGGTACTTCAACGGAGATGCACTCGAATGGGGTGTCTGGGGACTGGTTTCCCACGGTTCGGCGAACATGCTGAACATGCCCACGATGGCTCATCCGGACGAAGTCCTGAACAGCGGTGATCCCGGCAACAGCGGTGCAAACTGCGGTACACCACAAGGGTGTAATAGCGTGAACGTTCGCGTTCTCGTCTATGCAGGCGATGCGTTGATCTCCGTTTTGGAGACCACAGTCACCAAGTGACACCACAAAAGAGGCTACCTCAACCTAGGTCCCGAAGCCTAGAGCCTGTCTCGATGCAAATCGAAACGAACTTCCAACCAGGAAGACTTGAGGAATAGTTCCTTACCCATACCGCGACGATTGTTGTGTTTTGTTCTCGACCCCCGTCGGAACTCCAGCCCCCCAGCTGCAGCAAAAAACATCACAAACAACAATCGTCGCCTTACCCTTGACTACAATCTTGAAACATAGAGCGTAGAACTTTCCACTTTAAAAGTTCTACGATTCAAGTTCTATGTTTTAAGTTATTGTGTTCAGAGGTATTACAAGTTAAAAAACTATGGACAATACACAAAATAATCCTGAAATAGTATCTCGCACTGCGAGCTCTTTTCTTTTGGTAATTTTTTTGTCTTTTGCTCTTTTTTTCTCGTTGAAAAAAATAGACACATATCTCAAAAATCAGGCGATTTATCAATGTGCCTTGATTTCACGATATGAGCAAACAGATCAAAAGACCGGTACAAAAGTGAGCTACCCAGTTGCAGATGTATATAAACAGTGTCTTAAGGATAAAGGAATTCTGAGATAATTAACGGATGCTACGGTTTTTAAAAAGAAACACCTACTCAATCCTTATCATTATCATTGTTTCTGCCGTAGCCTATCTCACCTATAGGCCAAATACCTTCTTAACCGGATGGGATACGCTTCATCCCGAGCTCAACTTTAGTCTCAACTTCGAACGCATGTTTAATGGTGTATGGCGTGAGGAACAAGGTCTTGGGGCAGTCGCTGGACACTCGCACATGGCGGATCTACCACGAGTAGTCATACTTTGGTTGCTTCATTTTGCACTTCCACTTAGCTCTCTTCGCTATTTTTATGTTTTTCTTTGTTTACTTTTTGGACCTTTGGGAATGTACTTTCTTCTAAAGCAGATATTAGAACGTAGAACTCGAAACATAGAACATGAGGAAGTTCTAAGTTCTAAGCTCTATGCTACAAGCACAGTCGCCTTCATAGGTTCTCTGTTTTATCTCTTTAATCCCGGTACTGTTCAGCAATTTTACGCTCCGTTTGAGATGTTCACTTCGCAGTATGCGGCTCTACCGTGGATTGTACTTTTTAGTCTAAAGTACCTAGAACACAGTTCAAACAAAAAAAATCTGTGGTTATTTGGATTAGTAACGCTACTTGCCATGCCTCAGGCGTATGCCGCCCATCTTTGGTATGCATTTTTTGGCGTTTACCTTCTCTTCCTAATTATTTATACCGTTTTAAATCGTAATTCTTATCACAACGCAACGTCGGGAGTAAAATCTGGCAATGCGCTACCTTCGGTCGTTGGATCCTTCACTAACAATCAGGATGACAAAAAACAGTTCGGGATGACAAAAAAAGCAGTAACCCTTCTACTTTTAACACTCCTTATAAATAGTTTATGGCTTCTCCCCAATATCTATTACATAGCAACCTCATCATCCGTCCCCAAGGAAAGTAAGCAGAATCGCATCTTCTCACAGGAGTACCGAGTTCGCAATCAAGAAAATGGCTATATTCAGGATGTCGCCCTTGTACGCGGTTTCTACTTTCAGTGGTCTGTGTTCAATTTTGAGAAAAATCGTTTTGAGTACCTCATGCCTGAGTGGCGAGATCATCTCAATAATCCCGTCGTTGCCAGTGTTGGATATGGATTTTTTGCTCTATCTCTTTTCGGTATTTACCTAGCGATAAAAGAAAAGAACCGAGTTTTGAAGTCTCTACTGCCCTTTTACATACTGCCTTTCACGCTACTTATGAACAGTACTCCTCCATTCAGCTGGCTCTTTAATATTCTTCTCAAATTTTCGGTTTTTGAAGAGGCGCTCCGTTTTGTCTTTACAAAACTATCGATTCTATTAATTTTCGGATACGCTATATTTATTTCGTACGCTCTTCTATGGATCATAGCAAAGTTTAAAAATAGGAAACAAACTTATCCCGCCATATTTCTTTTGATTTGTGCCGTTCTTATATACGGGCTTCCTTTACTACGAGGTAATTTAATCTCCGATAAATTTAAGGTTGTAATACCTCAGAACTACTTTGAACTTTGGAAATATATGGAATCCCAACCTATGCAGCCCGTGCTCACCCTCCCACTCCATACATTTTCGGGTTGGCAGTATTACAACTGGACTACGTCTACCAGCAAGCAGGGCTATCAGGGTTCTGGATTTATCTGGTTTGGTATGAAACAACCCGTGCTTGATAGAGACTCGGATCGTTGGAGCATTGCCAATGAACAATCGTTTAGAGAGCTTCAGTACACGCTCTATAGCCAACACTATAATCAATTTTACGCTTCTCTTGAAAAGTATGACATTGGTTATTTGGTTTGGGATACGTCGGTCATAACGCCTACTGAAAAAAACAGAAATCAAATTTTGTACCAACGCGAGACTATAGATACGATAAAGAAACTCACACAGGCTGGAAAACTTAAAAAAATTAGGCAGTTTGGTACAATCCTGATTTATAAAGTAGTTTTGCCAAAAAAACCTCAGATTCTTAAGATAAATACTCAGATCTCGCCGAGCTATCGCTGGAATTTTATTGACCAAGCATATCTTGACCATCCAGAATACATAACTACTAACAAACATCTCACCAGGCTTTTCAATTACCCTTTTCGCAACTTTCTCACCAAAACCGACAGAATAAAACCTGAACTCACGGCCTCAATTTCCGATCTAAAGCACGCGATTAAATTCTCATCAGAACGAATTATTAAAAATCAACAGGTACCAAACGTTATCTCGCTGAAAAAGGATGGGAATACATCTGTCGTTGAACTGAGAACTAAAAATTTTACACGCGGGATAGCATTGCAAAACGACACATTCCCCCACAATCTTGGTTATGCGATTGGGTTCAGATCAAAAAATATCAAGGGCCTACCACTCCGTTTTTGCATAAAGAATCTATACTCCAGTCTTTGTGACACATACGATGAGTTGTCCCATTCCTCAGTTATGACTAACGACTACTTTGTAATACCACCCTATGAGTCTGGGCATGGGTATGGCATTTACATTGATAACATCTCATATGGAGACTATGAAACAATAAATGAGCTTGAGAGCGTGACAATCTATCCACTTTACTACAATTATCTTGCTTCGCAGATAGACGTTTCGGGAGTACGAAAAGAACTTAAGGTACTTCATAACGGCTCTGCTTTTAACGATGGTTGGATCGCATTCCAATTGCAAATTTCAAATTTCAAATTTCAAATTTTGAAGGATCATGTATTGGTGAATAACTGGGAAAACGGCTGGATATTATCGGATGAATTTCAAAATTCAAATTTCAAATTTCAAATTTATACGATATTCTGGCCTCAATATCTTGAGTATCTTGGATTTCTGCTTCTTCTCGCCACCCTTGTAACTCTCTCATTTAACTACAAAAAGAAGTCTTAACCCTAATTCGTATTTTTTAATTTTTATTAAATTTTTAAAAATTACTAATTCAATACAAATTACAAATTACAAACTATAAATTACTGAGATTTGGCTTCAATTGTGGTATAATAAAAGCTTCATCATGAAAAAAAGGCGCCTGCCCTTAAATGACGAAAACACACTTCTAGTGGTCACTAGCTTCCCTGAAAACGACCACGAAGCTCTTCCTTTGGCTATCCATGCGAAACGATCGCTCATTGAGCTTTCTAAAAAGCAGAATATCTTAGTATTGGCCGAAAAACTAGGGAAGAAAATCACTCATAGTGAAAACAAAAGTCTTTTAGTACAACGTGTCTGGAGGCGAAACAATTCTCTTTCTTTACTCTCAGTACTTGGACCGGTTGTCAAATACACAAATATTAGAAATATACTCATCCAGTTTGATTTCCACGTCTATGGTGGAGTAACGCCTACCTATATCCTACCTTTTATTGTCGCTGTCATGAAGTTTTTGGGAAAACACGTTTACTTTGAGTTTCAGCACGCTCCACAGGAGTTTGCAACCTTGAAACATCACCAATTCCAGCTCTACAAACTACAGATTAAACAGACCAGATTTATGGTTCGTAAACTATGGAATCATTCTCGTATCCAGCTTACTAATCTATACCTTAAGTTTTTCTACAAAATCATCGGACTCCTCTCGGACAAGGTAATCGTATTTGAGGAAGACTTACGCGACAAGCTTAGAAAATACATTAACGCAGACAAGCTCGTAACTATTCCCGTTGGGGTAACCGAGCAACCAACAGTATCAAAAGCACTATCCAAGCGCAAGTTAGGGCTCTCGAGCAATGATTTTGTTGTGTTGGTTTTTGGTTTTTTTGACTGGCATAAAGGAACTGATTGGATCACAAAGGTATTCAACCAAATAAATACCCAGAATATGAAACTTCTTCTTGTTGGAGGAAAAAACCCGGCGCTGAAAAATAGTCCCCAGTACCAAAAATATTGCAGGGAAGTGTATAAGTTGGCCCGTGAGTCAAGTCGCACGACAATTGTTGGGTTTGTCGATGAACACAAACTTACTCAGTACTACTCAGCTGCAGACGTAGTGGCTCTTCCAAACCGAGAGTTCATGGCCGCACCATCAACCATGACGCATGCTTTAGGATTTCATAAGCCCGTGATCTTCTCAACAACATTCCTTGATTACATGAAGTCTCCCGACTTTCTCAAAGCAATGGAGGAGTCTCAGATCACCGATCGTGACCTATTTTTCTCAATTGATAAAAACGATATTCTCGACCTTCTTAAGACACTTCGATCCGATAAACATAAATATAAAAAACTAATTACTTTTTCGAAGCTATTGGCTAGAAAACGTCGCTCAACTCAACTTACCCGAGACTATCAGACTCTGGTCTCAAAATCATATACGCTCACTCCCCGCTTCGCCTTCAGCAAATAATAGATCTCATGGCTTGCTCCAACAGTTCAAAAAACACTTTTTGTTGACTATCGTCAATAGATTTCGACTAATGGCTACAGTAATGTAGCCATACTATGAAAGGTCGCGTTCTATATCGCAAATTGGGAGAAAAAATCTATACAGCACGACGAAAACGCAATATTACTCAAGAGGAGCTCTCGGTGATTACGGACGTTGACAGAACGTACATCTCGCAGATCGAGCACGGACTTCGAAATCCTTCATTTATAGTACTCGCAAAACTCGCCAGAGAACTTAAAATAAACGTGAATGAACTCATACCAAAAAAGATTGGCACAACTTAAACAGCACCCATCTAATCTCATGGTTTTTGTATAATCAAATTGAGATGTCAAAGTCACTTTCATTCTTTCATATCAAAAATCCGAAGGACGACGAAACGCCTATAGAAAGCGCTACCCAGATCTTTGCCTCTCTTCTGGCCTCACCATATGTCCCTCTGTGGAAACGTGCCATAGTTCATCCAAAGGTATATTCTGCCGAAATCTATCTACTTAATCAGTCCATTTACTTCTATTTAACAGCTCCAACGAAGAGCGACACCTTTGTTCAAAGCCTTATAACATCATCTTTTCCTCAGTCCATACTTCAAAAGACGACGGACCCGATGAACGGAATCATAAAATCAAAGCATATTGCGGTCGCAGAAATGAAGCTGAACTCATTTTTCTATCTACCCATCAAAACCTACCAAGACTTTAAGGACGTTGATCCCCTCTCTGCTCTTGTTGGATTTTTATCCAAGCAAGACCCCGATGTTCATATTGGTATACAGATACTTTGCATGCCAACTACCTTCAACTGGCAACACAAATCGGTCGAGGCCGCAAAGGTACTCTCTTATGATGCGTCAGCTGATAAATACGGACAAAATCCACAGAAATTACTCATGATGAGAAAGGCCTCATTCCAGGGTGGGAAAGTCGCAATTCGACTTATCGCAGGATCCGATAAACATGCCGACCCAATGAACTATCTTCGTAATCTTGGTGGAACCTTTGGTAGCTTCTCACTTGGTGAAGGTAATCAGTTCGTCTTCAAAAGACCACTTGTCTTTAAAAAAAGACTGTTTAAACACACTAAAAATCGTAGCTTCTTCATGAACGAACACAAATATCAGGTTCTGAATGCTCAGGAATTAGCCACACTCTGGCATCCACCCGGACTCCTACTTGCTGGAATTCGTAACATTACTTGGGGAAAAACTTTATCAGGCGAACCACCTGAGAATCTTCCGGTTGTTGACCAAAATAACGAAGAAGATAAAAAAGATCTTAACTTCTTTGCTCGAGCAGAGTTTAAGAATAAAGAGGCGATCTTTGGAATCAAAACTCGAGATCGTCGCAAGCATATGTACATAATCGGTAAAACGGGTTCAGGTAAGTCGACTCTGATCACGAACATGGCAATCGATGATATTCGTAAAGGACGAGGCGTTGGTATCGTGGATCCTCACGGCGATCTCTCAATGACTATTCTCGACTACATTCCAAAGCGTCGACTCAACGACGTTGTATACCTAGAACCATTCGATGTAGATAACGCATTTTCACTTAACGTACTCGAGGTCAAACATAAACAGCACAAAGACTTAGTAGCCTCTGGAATTGTCAGTATTTTCTTCAAGCTCTACGGTGACAGTTGGGGGCCTCGACTTGAATATATTCTCAGAAATGTCATTTTGACACTTCTTGAAGTTCCGAATGCGACGCTTGTAGACGTTCTAAAATTGCTTGCCGATGAGGAGTACCGGCTAAAAGTGGTAAAAGATTACATTACCGACCCTGTTCTTAAGAATTTTTGGGATAAAGAGTTTGCAAAGATGCCTGACAAACTTCGATCAGAAGCTATTTCGCCGATTCAGAACAAGGTAGGACAGTTTGTTGCTTCGAAAATGATCCGTAACATCATTGGAAGCCCAAAATCAACCATCGATCTTGAAAAAATCATGGATGAAGGCAAAATTCTTATCCTTAATCTCTCACAAGGTAAGCTCGGAGAGGACAATGCTGCTCTACTCGGCGCCATGCTTATTACGCGCATTCAGCTTGCAGCAATGAGTCGATCCTTTCAAAAAGAAGATGATAGAAAGGATTTCTTCCTATACGTAGATGAGTTTCAGAACTTTGCGACCGCTTCGTTTATAAAGATCCTGTCTGAGGCGCGTAAGTATAGGCTCGCGCTCACTCTCGCCAATCAATATATAGATCAGCTTGAACTGCCGGTTCAAAAAGCAATTTTTGGTAATGTAGGCACCATAATCTCGTTTGTGGTAGGCGCGAAAGATGCCTACATTCTCACCAGAGAGTTTGCCGAACTTTATACTGAGAATGACCTTGTATCTCTTGGTAAATATGAGGTTGTAACCAAACTCTCAATTGACGACATGACAAGTGCGCCATTCCCAGCCAAAACACTCCCCCTCCCTGCAGTTAGCAATGACAATCGAGATAAAATCATCAAACACTCCAAGGAAAAATACACAAAAAAAACCTCCTAGATACTTGTTATTTTTTATTTCTTATATCTTATTTTATTTCTCATTTTTGTATGGATTACGAAAGATTAAACTACTATAGTAATTCAATTATCAATAATAAGTAATAAGATCGGAAGAGCACACGTCTGAACTCCAGTCACACAGTGATCTCGT
>OBLX010000090.1_pt1 | contig 15736 bp, 10 predicted proteins | sample 1519811 | NCBI WGS metagenome assembly OBLX01 (sample SAMEA3991476, study PRJEB22521) | metagenome | biome: anthropogenic terrestrial biome; feature: sewage plant; material: surface water | place: Sweden | collected 2012-09-26
CCACTGGGCGGGCGGCGACGCCTGCGGGACCGGTCACTCGCCGGCCGTGACGACCGAGGCGCCAAAGAAGCGGCCGGCGAGTGTTCGTGGTGGGTGCGCCCGAAGTCGACGACGTGGCCGGTGCGGTACCTGTTGGCGAGCTCGTCGGGGGTGCGGGGCCGGGCGATGATGGGCTCGTCGGTCTGAGGCTCGGGGATGCCCCAGGCGGCCGCCACCCGGGCGGTGAACGGTGAGCCTTCGAGGTTGACCCGGCCCGTGCAGGACCGTGGTCTCGGCGGCGATGGTGCGGAGGTCTTCGAGCATCTCAAGGGTGTAGGCGTAGCGGCCCCGCACGTCTTCGACCCCGAGGGGGAGGGTGGTGAGGTCGGTCACGCCGGGCTGGAACAGCGGCGAGCGGGGCAGCCAGCCTTTCTGTTCCCAGGAGCGCACGGTGCGCAGCTCGCGGTCGAGCGTGACCGCTACCGCATCGTGGGGGTGGAACCAGCCGCCGAGTGCGAGGAACCCCTGGCGGGCCGGGGAGGCGGTGTTGCCAGCCGAGGGCCTCGTCGGTGGGCACCCAGCGCCCGCCGGGCGGCTCAGAAGGCATCGACATGCGAAAAGGCTACGACCCCGAACTCGCCGGGCCCAGGATCGTCGCCGACGAACGGGTGGTTCCTCACGGCTGAAGGGGCAAGTGCTGGACTGGTCATTCAGCGGTGAGGTGGGGGCCGCTCAGGCAGTGAAGGGGCACCGCTATGTCGGGACTCCTAGTGCCCGGTGGGGGCGCCCCAGCGCTACCGCTACAGCCACCCTCTGACCCTCGAGCAGTACTCGACCGGTCACGCCCGGTTGACCTGTGCCTGCACGGTGCCGAGCCGAGCCCGTGGATCGCCCCGGTCACCGACCCGTACCCCCTTGGCCGGCACCGGAGGTGACCGGTGATTGGACCTCGGCTGAGACGCATCGAGGGACTTGACCGGCAATGGCTGGTTGGCCGAGATGGGCCGGCCCACGCTGTTGGCCACCGCCGGGCACCGTGGGCGCTTGACGGAATTGTGCGTTCTGGGCGGAAGGGGCACCATCAACTCGGAACCCTTGGTCGAGGGCCGGGGCGGGTTTCAGGAACGGCCCTTCGCCCTCAGCAGGGAGTAGTACCCGAGTCCGGCGGTTTGAGTACCTGGCGTGGTGGGGCTTTCGGTCCGCCGAGAAGTGAGCCGTCAGGTTCTTCTGAAGGTGTTGGTCACTTTGACGGTGGCGGTTGCGTTGCCGTTTACGGGGAACTCGACCAGAGCCGAGTTGGGACGGTTGACGACCTGGGCAGTCGGCGACCAAGCGGAGTACTCGACGGTGTCGGCGCCACCGTTGTCGGTCTGGTGGATGACGCAGTACGCCTGTTGGTAGGGGAAACTCGCGTATGTCGGTGTCCGATCCGTGATGGTGACGATCTGTTCGCCGGTTGAACTTCCGCTGGAGCAGCGGACGCGTACCTGGAATGAGGCGTCGGCTGGTGCGGTGCCTCGGATCCGGCTCTTGATCCGCACGTAGTGGAAGCGGTCCTCGTGCACAAAGAGGGTGTCGAAGATGGTGACTTGGGCTTCGTCGCCTTGGGGGTTCACGACCGTCGGCCACCCCACACGGGCGAACCCGAACGCCGCTGGTCCGGTGGGCGGCGCCGAGACGGACAGGTCGGTCAGGGGGTTGTCGCTTGTGGCCCGGTAGCCCCATCCGGTGGCCTGGTCGCTTTCGGTCTGGACCACGGTGCAGGTGCCGGCACCGGTGGCGGGCACCTTGACCTCTTGGGTGGTGGGGAGACCGGGACCGAAACGCAGGATCGTGTTCGCGTTGTTGTTGCAGTCCACTCGGACGGTCGAGGCTGCAACCTCGTACCCCGTGAGAGCGCTGTTCGGGCCTTTGGTGATCGTGAGCACGTTGTCGGGTGTCGCGTCCGGGTACCGGATGATCACGGCGACTGACGCTTGCTGGGAGCCCTCGGGTGCGAAACGGATGTTCACGTTGTTGGGTCTGTTGGTGTGTCGGGCGATGTCGGAGGTTGCCTGGTAGGTGACCGAGGTCGCTCCGCCGTCATCGGTATCTCGCACCGTGCAGTTGCGATGTCTCTTCGAGACGACGAAGTCGTGGATGCCGCCGGTGGCGGGGAACGTGAAGGTCTGGACCGGGACTGGCGCGGCGGGCGGGTCGAGACGGTCGACCGAACACGCGACTCGAACCGTGAACGAGGCGCCGGGCGGGGCGTCGCCACGGAGACGCACGTCCACCGAGATCACGTTCGAGCGGGCGGAACGATCTGACACCCGGGCGCCAGGGGTGTCGGCCGGAGTGACCGAACCATTCGCGTTGGCCGATCCCACGAGGCCGAGCATCGACACCGAAATCAACAGGCTGGCCGTCAGTCCAACTGACATACACCGTCTCATGCGCTTCCCTTCGAACCCGCAATGGTGTCCTGGAACCCGCCAATGTCAGACTGCGGGCCGTTGTTCCCCAGCATGTCACTGTTGGTGCCGGAAGATTGAGGTGGAGACAGTCTCTCCGCCGGGATGGCCATTCGCCGCCGTCGATGGTCGCGCAACGCATCGCTGACTCCGAGCCGACGCCGCCCGTGAAGGTGTCGGCGCCGCCATCGACGCCGGCCACCACGTCGGCTGGCTCTCCCTCGAGCTCTCGGCGCCCTGTTGCGCAGCCCGGTTCGCAACCGGTTGGCCGAGATGGCACTACTTGGCTCGCCGGCCACCGGCGAGGGCCGTGGGCTCTTGACGGAATGGCTGCTATGGGCGGAAGGGGGCACCCTTCAATGGGAGTCCCGTGAGGAGGGCCTGGGCGGGGTTTTGAGATCAGCCTTCGCCGCCGCTGGGGGAGTAGTACCCCGCTGGTTTTGTGCAGGTTCCTGGGCGTTGGCGGGTGGTTCTCGGCGGGACTGCGGCGATAAGCATGTGGTCATATGAGCATGTGGGCATGTGGCAGTGTCGAGGGCCAATAGCCGAGATCACCGGGGGGTGTAGAGTGCGGCTGTGACGGGGCTGCGGAAGGCGGTGTGGGTCGGCGGCGATGGGGCGGGTCGAGGGGGGCGCAATCACCGAGCGCGACGTTGGCGGGCTGCTGTTGTGGTTCTCGTGTTCGTGTTGGCGGCTGCGGACGGGGCCTGGGGCGTGCCGGTCTCGGCCACGTCCACCGGTGGGACCGACCTGACGACGAGCGAGGCGGTGCTGCGCCCTGCCATGCCGACGGGGTCTGGTGTAGGCGTCGAGGCGCGTGACAGGTTGCTCCTTGCCGCCTCCGGGGCCACCGCCTATGTGGCCAACTCCCAGGATGACACGGTGACGCCGATCGATGTGGCTACCAACACGGCGGGCACCCCGATCCCGGTCGGCGATCGCCCGCGTGGGGTGGCGGCCACCCCTGATGGCACGACCGTGTATGTGACCAACGAGGGCGACGGAACGGTGACGCCGATCGATGTGGCTACCAACACGGCGGGCACCCCGATCCCGGTCGGCGATCGCCCGCGTGGGGTGGCGGCCACCCCTGATGGCACGACCGTGTATGTGACCAACGAGGGCGACGGAACGGTGACGCCGATCGATGTGGCTACCAACACGGCGGGCACCCCGATCCCGGTCGGCCGGTTCTGGGAGGGGACAACCGCGACATCGGTCTATCCGCGCGGCGTGACGTTCACCGCTGATGGGACGACCGCCTATGTGGCCCACGGTAACGGCCTGACGCCGATCGATGTGGCCACTAGCACCGCGGGCACCCCGATCCCTATCACCACCGGCAACAAGTTCTACCAGGGAGTGGCCGTGACCCCTGATGGGGCGACCGCGTATGTGACTTTTGATGACGGGGCGTGGGTGACGCCGATCGACTTGGCTACCCGTACCGTTGACGATCCGATATTTGTGGGCTTAGGCACGAATGACGTGGCGGTCACACCCGATGGGGCGACTGTCTATGCGTCCAGCAGAGATGGGTTGACCCCGATCGATGTGGCCACCAACACGGCGGGTAGCCCGATCCTTCAAGTGGGCAGCTTCGGCGGAGGGGTGGCGTTGACTCCTGATGGAACCACCGTGTATGTGACGACACACTTTATTAGTAGTTCGTGGCTAACGCCGGTTCATGTGGCTACCAACACGGCCGGCACCCCCATAAGCCTCGGCCCAGCATACCCAGCATATTCTGGAGTTGCTACGGAGGTGGCGGTCGCACCTGATGGGGCGACGGCGTATGTGACCATGCGCAATAGAACCCCGGGCACGGTGATCCCGGTCGATGTGGCTACGAACACGGCGGGCAGCCCGATCCCGGTCGGCGGTGAGCCGTATGGGGTGGCGGTCGCGGGTCGGGCTGGGGTCGGGAGTGGGGGCGGGAACGGTGATGGCAGGCTTGTGATGGCTTCGTTGGGGGATTCGTATTCGTCGGGTGAGGGTCTGGCTGCCACGTACGGACAGGAGTGTGGGCGGTCGCCGGGGATTGCGTCGCCGGGTACCTATGGTCAGCAGTTGTTCGCGCATCGTTCGGACGCCGCGGAGTTCCGGTTCGAGGCTTGTTCGGGTGCGACGGCTGCTGGGGTCAAGGCGGGCCAGCTGTCAGTGTTGGACTCGTCGGTGGACCTGGTGACGTTGACGGCAGGGGGCAACACGGTCGGGTTCGCGCCGGTGCTCTTGTACTGCCTGGCGGTCAACGATTGCGATCAGAGGTTCGGCGCGCTCGGCTCGGCCGGGCAGGACGCCTTGAGTCAGAAGATCGAGGCGTCTTCGACCTACGACGACCTCTATGACCTGTACGAGGCGATCCGGGTCCGCGCACGCAACGCGACGGTGATGGTGTTGGGCTACCCGCAGGTGATCGCACCAGCGAGCGAGCGTCGCTCGGGGTGCCTGGCGGAGCTCGACGATGACGAGATTGGGTTCATCCGGGACCACACCGACGAGATGAACGGTCTGATCGCCCGGGTTGCCGCCGATGCCGGGGTCCGGTTCGTGTCGGTCCGCGACGAGTTCGACCCGGTGCTGGGCGGGGCGTGTGGTGACTGGCCCAAGATCAACGAGGTGCTGTACCCGTACGTCAACGGGTCGTTCCATCCGAACGTGGCTGGTCAAGCGGCCTACTACGAGGCGCTGGTCGCGGCGGGCGCGTCGTCGGGGCCGCTGCCACTCAACCCGGTTCCTCAGGGCCGCGACGAGCCGTCGGGGGCCGCACCGAACCTGCATCTCGGTGCGCTCACGGGCGTCACGGTCGCCGCTGGGTGCGCCGCTGGGGCGTTCCTGCCTGCGGGTCCGTTGCAGCTCGTCCCACGGAACTGTCCCGTGCGGGCGGTGGTCCGTGGGCTGGGCCCGGCTGTGGTCGCCCACCTGCGCCTGTTCTCGGACCCGGTCGAGGTGGCGACTGCGACCACCGACGGGGACGGGACGGCGACCTTCGAGTTCACCCCGCCAGCCGACACCGCGTTGGCGGCGCACACGCTCGTCGTTGAAGAACCCGGCCCCGAGCCAAACAGCACGGTGATCGCCGCCGCCGGGTTGAGTGTCGCCGAGCTACCGGCACCACCCCCGTTGAACGGAGCGACTGTCGGCCCCGACGGCGTGTCGCTCGCCTGGGACGCCCCGGCAGACACGGGCGGGTTGGACCTCGTCGGCTATCACGTCTACCGCGACGGCCAAGAACTGGACACCACCGACGCCGGAACGCTCACCTATACCGACAGCGCCGTCGTGGTAGGAGACACCTACACCTACCAGGTGGCGGCGGTGAACGACTTAGGCGAGAGCCTCGAGCCCGCACCCATCGATGTCACGGTGTCAGGGATGGCGGGGACGGTGACCGACACCGGCTTCGGCCAGCCGGTGGCACGAGCGTGGGTGGCAGCGTTGCGGACCAGCGACTTCACCCTCGCTGGCGGAACGGCGGCCGACGCCACCGGCCACTACCAGCTCGCCCTACCAGCGGGGTCGTACTACCTGTATGTGGTGGACCCGACGGGGGCGCACACCGAGGGGTTCCACGGTCCGCCGACCACGGTGACGGTGACCAGTGGGGCCATGACCGACGCCGACCCGCAGATGGCGTCGTTGCGTGGTTCGGTGGCGGGGACGGTCACCGAGGCGGGTTCGGGGACGCCGATCGGGGGGGCGTGGGTGATCGGGATCAACGCGACCACCGGGGCGACCCAGCGGGGTGCGGTCGCGAACGGGTCGGGCCAGTACAGCCTCGGGGGTCTCAGGCCGGGGTCGTACCGGCCGGTGTTCGTGGACCCGACCGGGGCGCACGCATCTCGGTACTTCCCGGATTCGGTGGACTTCCTGGGGGCCACGTCGTTGGCGGTCACCGCCGGGGCCTCCACCGCCGCGAACGTCGCGCTACCGACCCAGTCCACCACACCGGGGGCACAGACGCTGTCGGGCACGGTCCGCGAAGCGGGCACCAACACGGCGTTGGGCGGGGTGTTCGTGGTGGCGTTGCGGGCGTCGGACTTCCGCAACGCCGGCGGGGCGGTCACCAACGCCTCGGGCCAGTACAGCCTGAACGTGGCAGCGGGTGACTACAAGTTGGCGTTCGTCGACTCGACCGGTCTGCACAACATGGAGTGGCACGACAACCAGCCCAACACCGGCCTCGCGACCGCCACGTCGGTCACCGCCCCGGCGGTCACCAACGCGGCGCTCGACGCCAACACCGGCACGATGGCCGGCACGGTCACCGACGACCCCTCCGGCACGCCGCTGACGGGGGCGTGGGTGGTCGCCATCGGCCCCACGGGCGCTATCGCCGGCGGCGCCGTCACCTCAGGGGCGGGCACCTACACCATCGCCGGCCTGGCGCCCGGGACGTATCGGGCGACCATCGTGGACCCCAACGGGGGACGCACCCAGGAGTACTACAACAACAGCCCCGACTACGCCGGGGCCACCCCCATCAACATCACCGCGGCCAACACGGCCACCATCAACGTCGCCCTCGCCCTGCCGTAGCCATCGGCAAACCACCCCTACTAGCTACTTGCCCCTGAAGAAGTAGGTGGTGAGGTGCCCGTTCCGCCGGTTCTGGGGGCTCGGGGCGTGGGGTCGTGGGTGTCGGGGCGCGGCGCTGCCGGGAGGGGTTCGGCGGGTGGTTCGGTTGTGGCCGGCGGGTGTCAGTGGGTGAGCGCGGCGATCTTGGTGGCGTTGTGGGCGAGGACACCCCAGGCGCACCAGGTGCGGGCGCCTTCGAGGGTGCGGAGCCGGGCGCGACCCCAACCGTGCTGCCGTTTGAGGGCGGCGATGCGGCCCTCGGCGCCGGTGCGCCACTTGACCATCTCGACGAATGCGGGGTCGGCCTCGATCTGTTGGCGGGCGAGACCGGCCTTGCCTTTGCGCAAGATCGCGACGAGGCCGACACCGAGCTCGGCCAGTTCGGTGTCGACCGACGCCTGGCCGTAACCGCGGTCGGCGGTGACCGCGTCGGGCACGACCCCGGTGGCGGCGATGGCCCGGGCAACAGCGGGCGCGAGGCGGGGCGCGTCGGGCGGCATCCCGGCTTGGATCTCGTAGTCGACGACGATCCCGTCGCGGGTGTCGGTGAACTGGCCGGTGTAGCCGAACTGGGTCGGGGTGGCGAGGCTGCCCTTGCGGATGGGGCGGGCGTCGCCGTCGCATAGCGACACCCGGCGGGTCTTGCCGGGCGGGACCTCGCCGGCGAGCCGCATCCGGGTCTGGGCGATCACCTGGGCGACCGCGTCGATCACCTGGGCGAGATCGGCGAGCATCTGGCGGAGCCGTCGCACCGGCCGGTCGCCCATCCGTCGGGCGTTCGCGAGGACCCGTTTGGCCTGGTCAACAGCAGTTTCGGCGAGATCCGCGAGTTGGCCGGTGATGGCCAGGACATCGGCTCGGGCGTCGTCGGAGCGGCGTCGCAGCTTCGACGCGATCCGATGGGCGTTGTGGCGGGCCGCCGCGGTGTGGTCATCGAAGCCGGTCCGTGGCGCGATCCCGGCGTCGTGGAGCCGGCCGACGATGACCGCGATGCGGGCGATGCCCTTGGTCAACAGACCCGAGTCGGTCGGGTACTTGATGTCGGCCGGAACCACCGTGGTGTCGGCCCGCAGCCACCCCATGTCGATCACCCCAGCCTCGACCGAGACCTGGATCAGCCGAGCGTTGAGCTCATCGACAGTCACCGACCCTCACCGGGTGGTGATCTTCATCAGCGTGGACGGGTGCGGGGCGCGTTCGCCCAGCGGGATCCGACAGAACCGCAGCCACGTCAGCGAGTCCGACACCTCCGCGCACAGCGTCTCGTAGCCGAGCCGGGACCGGTACTTGAGGAACATCAACCGCAGGTAGGCCTCCATCGGGATCGACGGTCGACCGAACACCGGGTCGAACCACGGGCGGAACGGTTCGAAGAACCTCGGGTCGTCGAGGAGCTGGTCGACCGCGACCAGCTCGGCGGGCATGACCATCGCCTCGGGCGGGAGCAGTGCTTCCCACAGGGTCGGTCGAACACATACGGTTCGCAACACGGGATGATGGCTCCGATCCTCAGGTCTCAACTCAGGTCTCGGAGCCATCATCCCGGACCCGACCCAAGAACGCGAGCACCCCCGCCGGGGACTATTTCAGGGGAAAGTAGCTAGCTAGTACGATACCTTGACATCGTCTGGCCCTATGCCCCACAATCCGCCAATGGCGAGAAGTAGTTGGTTCCTACTCACGGGGGGCCTGTTCGCACTGGTCGGTGTGATCGCGCTTGCAGCGTGTGGATCGGATGGTCAGGATGAGTCAGGAGCATCGTTGCCTGATGTCACTTCGGCCACGGTCCCGACGACAACATCGACAGCGCCTGCTTCGGAGTCTTTCACCGCCAATGTAACTGATGCGTCCGGCTACACCTTCAATATTTCTGTTGCTGCTCCGACGCTCGGAGAAAGTATAGAGGACGAGCGACCCGGCTGGAAAGACGTTTTCCTTGAGGGTTCTGTGAGCGTCGAGAATACGACCGCGGGTCGCAATGCGCCGTTTCTGAGGCCCGGTTATGTCGTGATTCTCAAGGTGCCTGAGGGTACTTGCTCCGAACGTCTATTCGTCTCGTGCGATGCGGGAGGGGGCACCGCCGATTATATGGTTGAACGCGTCGCAATGCTGGCCCCTGTCGACCTTGAACGCTCGAGCGAACTCGCTATCGGCGAATCAGTGACGATGGAGGAAACCGTCATGGACTCCGCATCTACTGTTCCGGAATCCTTCGACTCAGATGAATTCTTCTGGAGCATAGATCTCCGAAACCAGTCGATCGTGACGGATCTTTGTGGCGGCTCAACCGTCTGCGACATATACGGCAGCCCATGGTATGCCTCTGATGGTGGGAGCATTCCTGAGGACGTGGTTCAACTTATTGACAGCTTTTCGGAGTAAATTCAGTTGGGCGCTCGCCGCCACATCGAATCGTGCGATCGAGACCTCGCGATCTCTGATGGGCAGCGCAATCGCCAGTCAGAACCGTCCAAGCTGTGTCCGTGGCGGCGATCGCGAACCACGTCTTTCACACGCTGACCTACGAACTCGGAGGCGCTGGGGTCGTGCACGCATCTGAGTGGATTGGCCTCGTCGCAATCGGGGTCGCGGTAGCGGTCGGTGTCGCGACCATCATTGCCACTAGTGTGCTGGAAGGCTGTTCCGCTGAGAAATAGTTGAGATTCGGGAACAGCCTGGCCGCTACAGCCACCCCTCTGGCCCTCGAGCAGTACTCGAGCGGCCCCACCCGGTTGACCGGTGCCTGCCCGGTGCCCGAGCGTGTAGATAGCCCTGGTCGCCGACCTGTACTCCGTCTCCGGCCACCAACCTGACCCGTCCGTGACCTGGCCGAGAAGGGCCGAGGAACTTGACCGGTCAATGGCGGGTTGGCGGAGATGGGCCGGCCCACGTTGTTGGTCACCGCCGGGCACCGTGGGCGCTTGACGGAGTTGGTCTTATGGGCAGCTACGGACGCCCCCCACCCTCAATGAGGATCGCTCTGAAGGTCCCGTTGTTGGTTTCGCTGATGCGGTTCAGGGGGCGCGGTGGACAGTGCCTTGGGGTCCGCGGCCGGCAGATGCAGCGGTTCGGTGGTCTCCATCGGGCGTGCGGCGGCCTGACCCCCCCGGTTCTCGTCACAGGCTGTGCGTACCGTGAAGAGCGTGAGGCTTCTAACCCATTTCGACCCGGTCACTGCGGAGCCCCTGGGTGTCTGGTCATTGCCGGGCATGGGTGAACCGGAGCTGGAGTACGTCGACAGCGATGCTCGGGCGTATGCGGAGGCGCGGCTGGGGGACCTGGTCGCCGTCGAGGACTGGGAGGCCCAGGCGCAGCGGATGGCCGAGTCGAGCCCGTATGTGGCCTGGTGGGGGGTCATCGATGCCGAGGCCGACACCCTTGCCGCCGCGCTCGTTGGGTTGCGGGAGGAGTGGGCCGGCGCTCCTGTCGGGTCAAAGAAGTTCGACAAGCGGGCAAGTCGGATTCGGTTTGCCCGTCGTGATGCTCCGGTGCTGGCCGAGAAGGTGTCCGGCTCGAAGACGCTCGGGTTCGATCCGGGCCGGCGGGTCTCGGAGACGCTGGTGTTGCTTGCGACTCCTGATGGCGAGCGGCTGGTGGTGCTGGTGGGTCCGGGGGAGGATCCGGGCGATGTCGACGCTGCGCTGGGGTACGGGTTGGCGTTCCAGGGGGACCGTGACGTGCTGCTGGTCCTGCCTGAAGGGCAGCGTCAGATGCGGGGGCTCGAGCCGGTTGCCTCGTCGTGGCCGACGTGTGTGCGGGCGGCCCATGTGTGGACGCCGGTTCGGGTGTGGACCCACGCCGACGGTGAGGTCGTGGAGCGGCGTGTGCTGTCCAAGGTCGAGGCTCGCCGGACGACCCTGTTGGGAACGGCGACCCCGCCAGATGCCCACGACCTGGGCGACCTGGCCGGGCGGGTGGAGCCGCTGGTGGCGTGGGCGCAGCAGCAGCCTGAACTCGAGCCGGCGCATCGGCGGTCGTATCTGGCTTGGCACGCCCACGGCCGTCAGGTGCTGCGGTTGCGCCGGCACGGCGACTCGGTGGAGGTCATTGCCGGGGTCGACTACTCGCCGCACCGCACCGACATGCCCGCCGCGCTGCGCCGCGAGGCCGCCGGGGTCCTCGACAGCACTCAGGTCGACGAGGTGACGGCCAGGGTGCTAGCGGCTGCGAGGAACCGCCGCAGCGGAACCGATGCCGAGAACCTCGAGCACCAGCTCCAGGCCCGCCTGTCCCGAGATGACGGGGTGGAACAGCTCGGGCTGGTCGGTCGGCTGGAGCGGGAGGTCCCGGCGTCGAGGCCGGGGCAGCGGCTGGCGTTCATCGATCTGCTGGGGGTGGACGCGTCCGGCGACATCCACCTGATCGAGACCAAGGTTGCCGCTCATGAGGACCCGATGCTCGCACTCCAGGGTTTGGACTACTGGGTGTGGCTCAACGAGCACCGCCAGGTGGTCATCGACCAGCTCCGCGCCGCCGGCCATCAGGTCGCGGACGACCCGAAGCTGTTCCTCGATTACGTCGTGGCAACCCGCACCGACGACGGGTCCGAGCCACAGCTGCGCTACTTCGCTCCGCAGGCCGAGGCCCTCGACCGCTCCATGCGATGGCGGCTGGGAATCGTGTCGGGCTGGGCCGACTCCGAGGGCACTATCAAGGTCCACTGGGAGCCTCCGAGGACGGCTCCGACCCACCCCGGCATCGACCGGCGCTTCGCGCACCGGATGGAGGCCCACCTTCGCCAGTGGGCGAACAGCGAGGGTTTGCTGGTCGGGCGGACACGGCTGAAGGACTTAGAGGCGGCCGTCGTCCCGTCGGCGGTGCCGGCGTTGCGGCACCTCGTCGCCCTGGGCCTCGACCACCGCCACCTCGACCATGTCCGGTCGTCGCAGCTGTTCGCTGTGAACGTCTTCGGCGGGCTCACTGCCGAGCAGACCACCGCGGTGGCCCGCCGCATCGACCCGACGGTCGTCGCCGCTGACACCCCGGTCCTCGAGTGGGTCGACCCGCTCGATCGGCTCGGGGAGAGCACCCCCGCAAGCCCGCACACCACCCAGGTCGACGTGGTCATCCGCGCCCACCGAGGCGACGGCAGGACCCACCTGATGCTCATCGAGGTGAAGCTCACCGAGGACGACTTCGGTGGCTGCAGCGCCTACGAGAGCCCCGACAACGACCGCCGCGACCTCTGCGGCCACCCGGTTGCGTTCGGCGGGGAACCCGCCGGGTGCTTCCAGCTCCGCAACAAGGGCAACGGCCCACCACGGACCTACGACACCTACCTCGCCGCCATGAGCGCAAACGCGTCCGGCGCTGGGTGCCCGTTCCGGGGATCCGTGAACCAGCCGATGCGCAACGCCGCACTAGCAGCGTCGTTGATCGCTGCCGGTGAGACCGATCTGGCCACGTTCGTCCTGTGCGCCCACGACTACCACTCCGTGATGTGGCGGCGGTGGCGCGACGCCCAAGCAGCGTTGAGCGGAGTCGTCTCTTTCGCAGAGCTGCCGGCCAGCCAGGTCCTCGCAGAGCACGACCCGCGAGCTGCCGCCGAGCTCGCCTGGCGCTACCAGTTGCCGCCGGCAGGCACGGACGACCGCGATCGGCTGGCTGCAGCGGTCGACTGGGCGCTGACCGTGCTGACCCGGGTAGCTGGCGATGGGTCCGTGCTTGATCAACTCCAACGGGTGCTTGCAGGCGATCAGCGACCCGCCGGCGAAGCCGAGGTGCGGGAACTCAGCCAACGCCTCGAGATCCTCACCGAGCTGGCCCGGTCGACCCGCAGCGACAAGCTCTCCACTTGGCGTCTGCACCCATGAGGTGGCGTTGAGGTCCCTCCTGGTGGGCGTGAAGGCCATTTGGGTCCCGAGCGATATGGAGCGGCATCGCTCGAGGAACGCCGACGGTGATCGTGGGCTCTTGACGGAATGGATCTTCTGGGCGAGCCCCCCCTTTAGTCGGAGTCCCATGAGGAGGGCCTGGGCGCAGCGTTACCGCTACCGCCACCGTTTGGCCCTCGAGCAGTACTCGACCCGTCAGGCCGAATCGGGTTGACCAGTGCCTGCCCGGTGCCCGAGCCGAGCGTGTAGATAGCCCTGGTCGCCGACCCGTTCCCCCTTGGCCGGCACCGGAGTTGACCGGTGGTTGACCTCGGCTGAGACGCATCGAGGAACTTGACCGGCCAATGGCGGATTGGCCGAGATGGGCCGGCCCACGTCGTTGGCCACCGGCAACACCCGTGGGCGCTTGACGTAGTGACTGCTATGGGCGGAAGGGGGCACCATCAAGTCGGAGTCCCATGAGAAGGGCCTGGGCGGGGTTTCGAGAGCAGCGCTTCGTCTTCAGCGGGGAGCAGTACCCCGTTGCAGTACCCGGCTTGGTGCCTCCGGCCTTGGTGAGGGCGTCGGTGCTCGAGGCCCGGGCCTACTACGACCACCGGCGCGCCCAAGGCGACTCCCATCACAAAGCGCTGCGAGCGCTCGCCAACCGACTCGTCGGCATCCTCCACGGCTGCCTCGAACACCACACCCTCTACGACGAACACACCGCCTGGGCCACGCCACGACCAACATCGCCGCTTGACACCTACGGATCCTGGGGTGTCTGAACCAACCTGTCACCCCGTCGCGCGGCAGTCCCTACAAGCTTGCGATCCTCGACTCCGCCGGTCTGCACACCTGGAGTGGTACGGCAACCAGCCCTCAACCGATCTTGCCTCGGCGGCGTCGGCCACCGCCCCCGCTGTGGCCGACGCCGCCCTCGACGCCACCACCGGAACGATGACCGGCACTGTCACCGATGACCCCTCAGGCAATGCCGTAGCGGGGGCTTGGGTAGTCGCCATCAGCTCCACCGGCATCGCCGGCGGCGCGATCACTCCATCCGACGGCACCTACACCATCCCGGGTCTCCCCCCTCCCCCCGGCACCTACCGGGCCACCTTCGTGGACCCCAACAGCGGACGCGCCCAGGAGTACCATGACAACAGCCCCGACTACACCGGCGGGAGCCCCTTCGACATCACCGCCGCCGACACGGCGACCGTGGACGCCGACCTCGCCCTGCCGTAGGTCCGGCCCCACTGTCGGAGATTCTTTGGCTCGTGGAACCGAGCCGGGGAGGCCCGACAAGCCCACCCGAACCTCCCGAGAGTCCTTCGATGGACGACCTCTACAGGCCCTCCCTTCTTGGACATCTTCCCGGATCCGGGGTGGCCAGCAACCCGGTTCGACCCCAAGATGCACTCGACGCCGGTCCCACACTGATAGAAACCACCAGGTGGTGACGCCGTATCTGACTATGGACCTGGACCGTGTCAGATCTAGAGTCCAGGAGGAACTCCTCGATGCCTTCGACCCGCAGAGCCTGCACTACGCAGTCAAGTGCAACTCTCATCCAGCAGTGCTGCAGACAATCCGAGACGCTGGTGGCTGTTTCGAGGTAGCGTCAACCGGCGAACTCAACTTACTCAACGGACTCGGGTTCGACATTGACCGGGTCATATTCTCGGCACCAGTTCGATCGACCACCCAGATCTCGGAGGCGCACCGAATCGGGTTGTTACGGTTCGTTGCCGACTCATACCAAGAGTTGGACAGACTCGCCGACTCGGCCCCTGGCAGCGAAGTGCTTGTCCGTTTGGCAGCCGAATCCACGGGGAGCCGCTGGCCGCGACCGTCCGGCGACCCCCTAGCCCTTCCCCGCATCGTCACACCACTCCGCAAAGGTGAGGAGACTCTCAGTACCCTCGCCGGCTCCACTTGCGACGCCGACGACCGCATCGGCCCTGATGTCTACTTGCCTGGCGGCTTACAGGTCGGTGACCAGATCACCTTCACTGAAGCGGGAGCCTATGCACTGAGTTACCAAACCAACTTCTGCGGCTTCACCCAGCTTCACACTGACCTCCGGTTCAACACAGCTCCATCGATTGCCCGTGATGACCTGCTCTTCGACCGATGTCAACCAGGTACCGAACTCTTCGACTACGCCAAGGCAGTTGAGTCTGAGCTCGGTGAGAGTAACGCCGACAGTCACGCATTGGTCGCGCCTGGCGACCTGGGCGCCTGGGATGCTGACACGGTTCTCGCTGTCGTCAGGTCAGGCGAAGAAGTCATATGTGCGGCTCGCGAGATCTGGTGTTGCGAGACGAGCGCTCGAACGGGGTCAACGAGCAAGAGGCCGACGATATGGCCGACGGGGCAGGCCCTCCTCGAGTCCATCGGGACAGAGCACTTCGTCCACCTCGCCGCCGTCAGCAGCCGGCCTCACCCGCAAGCGCTAGACGCCGTCGCTGTCTGCTACAGCGCCTGCGCCACGGCGTCGTTGGCTTCGGGCCGCACCCATTGGCTGGTACCCAGTCGCGCGTCCTTCCTGGAGACATTCCGAGGTCACTGGGGTGGGGCCCCGGTGACTCCCCTCGGTCCGACCGAACCGGAACCGCATGCCCTCACGGCGGCTGCAGCCTTCGCCCTTGGCCCTGCCGTCGACACCGCTCGGGAGCGGAACACGCCGCTTGGCAGGCTCATCGCTGCCGGGGCGTTTGGTCCGCCGGCGCGACCCCGACCCAGGCCAGGTGCTGTATGAGCCGGCGGCTTCCGAAATTCCCCGATTCCTGCACCCTGTCAGAGGCCCGACCCGATCAGGTCCTGGAGCTCGCGCGCCGCGCTGAAGCAAGTGACCACGCTCACCGAGAGCTCCCCAGACCTGCTCACTGAAATTCCCCACCTCTG
>OBLX010000091.1_pt1 | contig 15483 bp, 16 predicted proteins | sample 1519811 | NCBI WGS metagenome assembly OBLX01 (sample SAMEA3991476, study PRJEB22521) | metagenome | biome: anthropogenic terrestrial biome; feature: sewage plant; material: surface water | place: Sweden | collected 2012-09-26
CAGTGGGAGTCCAAGCGCGGTTGGGAGGCTGTCGATACATGGATATGAGTGGGAGTTGGAACTATTGAAGGAGTTGGGTGTGAAGAAAGAGCTTCCAGTTTTTATTACTGAGACCGGTTGGATTCATAGTGGAGCCGATCCTACAGGTCTTGATGACAAATTTATAACTGCATTTTCTATATGGAAGGCCGATCCTAGAGTCAGAGCTGTTACACCTTTTATTCTAAGCTACCAAAGTGATCCATTCCTCCAATTTTCATGGCAAAAACCAAATAGCCAGGAGTTTTATTCTCATTATCATGCTGTTACCGAAATGAATAAGATCTTGGGAGATCCAGATCAGGTTCAAAAAGGCGAACTTAAGCAGACGCTTCCAAACGATCTTCTAGCCGACTCAACCTACCACTTTACTGTGAAGTTACGCAATGATGGACAGGCTGTCTGGACAAGTAAAGATGGATATGCGATGAAGTTCGCTATTCCAGAGAAGAAAGAAGGACTTGAGTATTTTTTTGGCAACTTAGACGGAATTAAGCCTGGAGATGAGCGGGAGATAGATCTATACATGAAGACCTCAGATCAAGGACCTGCAAGACAAGCAGTACTAAATCTGTATAAGAACGACAGAGAGGTTCTCAAGAGCATTAAGTGGTCGTTTAGGGTTTTACCATTACCCAGTTTAGTTATTAAGACATCTTTATTTCCAAGGATTCGAGCAAAAAAAGAACGAGATTTCGAGCTTCAAATATTTAATAATAAGGAAGAGCTTGTATTTAAACAGAAGGGAATAAGACGAATAAACGGAGAGCTACAGGTTCCCGAAGTTAAAAATGTATACCTAAAAGGAACGTTCCGAGTTGTAATCCTGTCACAGTACTATCTTCCTAGGCAAACCTTCGTCCGTTTTGAGAAAGGATTAAATACTGCGAGTATTAAGGAAATGTTGCCGCTCGATTTCTTTCCTGACGGCACCTTCAGTTGGAGAGATATATTCGAAGTTCTTAAAAACCCACGACTACTTGGTCTTTTTCTTCCCTGAGATCCATTTGGCCTTGGTTAATATCGGCGCAAATACGTCATCTTCTATGGAGATTGAGAGACTTTTTAACTCCTCCGAAGTTGGATTGCGGCGCTGGTACCTTACAAACGATGTATCTTCAACGATGGCTATAGGAGTAGATTCGGCGCCTTCTCCCATGGCAAGAACGGTTGAAGCCCCTAGACCTTCATATATACTCGATCTAGTTACCCGCATTCGATAGTTAAAAAGATCCTTCTTTCCGACATAATTATTTAGAGCACTGAAGCCACTATAAGCGAGAGTTGTCCCTACAGTTCCCCAGCGCAGAGGTGTTGTTTTACTATCAACAATTATCACGCCTAAATTTTTAACTTTATGTTTACGAACAAGATGGCTACAAATTCCGTTTACTGTTTTCTGCATATTACGTGGCCAAAGAACGTAGAAACCATTACCATTTGACTCGTCAATACCTGCCGAAGCAATCATTGTTCCATTTTTTATCGTCAGATGAAAACCGTATTTATTTGAAGCAAGTGGAAGATAGAGATCAGCCTCTTTCTCAACAAGCGATTGTTTTTTAAGATTGCCCTTAGGAACAACCGCTCCTTCGCAGATTGAAATAATTTTTGAAGTAATTGCAACTATGGATCTTTCCTTTAGCTTTGGTACGTATCTGTCTAAAATCTTAAGTAGATCGGAGTCCTTTACGGTGATCTTATGAGTTTTGATTGGGGTTATTTTCATCTTTGAATACCTCGGTGAGATATTGTACACGGTCTTCGACATTTTCGGCTCTTGAAAAAAAACTTCCGGGGCAGATGTAGTCTGGGTGATATTTCTTGTTTTTAATAATCTCTAACGAGTCTTTGTTAATTCCTCCATCTAGAAAAATATTATGCTTATAGCCAAGTTCTCTCAGCTGATCAATTTTATTGATCGTAAAAGGTATGAAAGGGTTTCCCTGAGGTCCAGGAATAATGCTCATTATTTGAATATTCTCAATTCTCGGAAGGTCGTAAACATGTTCTATAGTATCGATTGAATCATCTGGATTTAGAATTAAACCATAGTTATATGGTTGAGGAGGCTCTAAAAAGAGGTCAGGAGGCGGAGTTGCGCCATGATGGACGAAGATAGTAGGTATCTTTATTATTTTATTGTAAGGCTTTATTTCATTCAAGGCTTTCTGATAGTCCGCAGTCATTAGGTGAAAGTCGAACTCAAGTTCTTTGAAAGGAGTAATGGTCTCGAGAAGTGAAATAAGGGGCGGTGTAGCGAAATCAACAAATATCCCGTCCGCAAAATCAATTTGAAATCTTTGATAGAAAGGAATAAGTCTTTCAATCTGTGTGATTAAATCGGATACATTAGATACGTCAAGAGATGGGATTACCTGCATCTCTACATTGTAGCGTATATTAATTTCGTGTATATCTAAATATATGGACACAAGTCTTCCATACTATCTCGGTTTTTCTCACTTTTTAGGTATTGGACCAATTAAGTTCAATGCTCTACTTAGTAAATACGAGATAGAAGAGGCCTACAATCTATCGGAAGATGTACTGGCTGGAATTGTGGGAGCACAAACGAGTAGGAAGTTTGTACAGTTCCGAAAAGATTTTGATCCTCAAAAAAAACAAGAGGAGTTTGCGCACAGGAAAATTGAGGTTGTGAGTCGTAAAGATAGCAGATATCCAAATCAGCTAAAAGAGCTTTCAGATGCTCCAATTTGCTTATATGTAAAAGGAGATAGCCGACTTTTTACAGATGAGAGGCAATTTCATTTTGCAGTAGTTGGGACTAGGAAGGCATCGCCATATGGACTGAAAATAACAAGGGAAATCGTGCAGGATCTTTGCGGTCGCAACTCCAATATCTGTATAGTCTCGGGTCTTGCTTATGGAGTTGATGCTGTCGCGCATGAAACCACGCTTGAGTTTGGAGCAAATACAATAGCCTTTCTTGGCTGTGGAGTTAATATTATGTATCCGTATGGGAATAGACATATATATGACAAGATTATTTCAGGCGGAGGAGTAGTTGTTTCGGAATTTCCACCAGATCAGACGGTTGTCCCAGGGTTGTTTATAGCCAGAAACAGGTTAATATCCGGGCTGTCTCGAGGGGTGTTGATCGTTGAGGGAACGAAGACCTCTGGGGCGCTTATCACCGCTCGGTATGCCGCCGAGCAAGGGAAAGATGTATTTGCATTACCTGGACAGATAAACACGACCTTGTCAGAGGCTCCGAACATTCTCATTAAAGAAGGAGCGATTATCGTTACCTCAACAAACGATATTGCAGATTATTACGCTTTTGGTCAGAAGGTTTTAAAAAGTGAAAGGTCCGAACTTAAGTTATCTGTGGACGAACTGGCAGTATATAGTTATTTAGAAAAGAACCCTAGGCTTATTGACGAGGTAGTACAGGAGCTTCAATACCCAGCTCAGCACATAATGACGCTTCTTTCGAGACTTGAACTCGAAGGAGTGGTGGTGCGTCGATCTGATGAGAAATACTACGTTAAGTAGGTCGGCAGAGTATAATTAGACATGGTTTTGCAAATATTTACTGACGGTGGGTCAAAAGGTAACCCAGGTCCTGCCGCAGTTGGCGTTGCCTACTTTCTAGATGGACTCAAGGTTGAGACTTACCGCGAAGACATTGGAACCGCAACTAATAATGAGGCTGAGTACACCGCGCTCATCCGCGCATTGGAGCAGCTCTTAAAAAGCTCTAAGCTAAAAGCTCTAGGCTATAAGAGTATAGCGGTTCATAGCGATTCGAGACTCATGGTGAATCAAGTAAAGGGTCTTTTTAAGGTGAATGAATCAAGAATTCGAGAGTTTATTCTTAAGATCAGATCGCTTGAGAGCGAAATAGGACTACCAATAAGCTACATAAACATTCCAAGAGAGCAGAATGCCATAGCCGATGCATTAGTTAATAATAAGTAACAACTAATTATGAACGATAGATTTGAGTTTGGAACATATTCTTTAGACCTCGAGACTCTTGAATGTTCGTTCAACTACATATCTGTACATAATGGGGTCAAACGTACCTTCGTTGAGAAGCTGATCCTTCCGTATAAGCCGAGCAGACTCAACATACCTCAAGAACTTCTTGATCGTGTACTCAAATATCTTCATCTTACGATCGGGGTAAGCTACTTCAAGATTTTTGTGCAGGACACCGTCGTCGTTCCGTACGTTTTAAGTACGGAAGAGGCTGCTTTTTTTACAATACTATATAAAAAAGGACTCGGTGAGTTCTATTACCGAAACAACCTTTCTTTGAAAAAAGCTCCAATCTTTCCATCCGATGAATCTATAAAGCGCGAACCATTTACATTAGAGGGTAGCACTGACAATATATTAGTTGGACTTGGAGGTGGGAAAGACTCGATAGTGGCTTTAGAATTACTCAAGGAGCAAGGGTTTGCTCCATCGGTTTTTATTGTTGGAGGCGAACAGGAAACCGCACTGCATAAAAGTTTGGTTGAAAAAACCAAGTCACCAGCATATCAGGTAAAGCGAATCCTTGACCAGCAATTATTCAGTCCGATACAAGACTCTTATAATGGTCACGTACCGGTTTCTGCCATCTACTCGTTGGTTGGCTATCTTCTTGCATTACTTTATCACTTTTCCTATGTAGTGGTGGGAAATGAGCACAGTAGTAATTTTGGGAACATCCTATTTGAGTCAACCGAGATTAATCATCAATGGAGTAAATCAATTGAATATGAACATTTGTTTCAAGACCTTTGTCGATCATCTTTAAGTCCGAATATTGTATATTTTTCTCTTTTAAGGCCGTTTTATGAGATAAGAATCGTGGAACAGTTTATGAGATATCCAGAGTATCTACACAGTTTTACTAGTTGCAACAGAGCATTTCGTATTAAAAAACCAACTGAACAGCTGTGGTGTGGAGAGTGTCCAAAATGCGTGTTCGTATTTCTCCTATGTTCTGCATTTATGAATCCAGAACAGATAGTATCGGTCTTTGGACAGAATTTATTTGAGAAGGAAGCTTTACTGCCACTCTTTAAGGATGTTCTTGGCAACGGAACGATGAAACCCTTTGACTGTGTTGGAACCTTCGAGGAGGCTAAGGTAGCGTTTGTGATGGCAGAAAAGCACTTTGGAGACGAAAAGATATATCAATACCTCAAACCAACAATAGAGGTATCTCAGGCAGACAAGGATGTCGTTTTTCGCACCGTTATGTGCGACACCATTCCTCATCAGTTTCGTTTTAGTGGAATGAAAAATGTCTTGATAGTTGGGTATGGGAAAGAGGGTAGAGCTATTGAAGCATATCTGCGGCAGATATATCCTCAGGTAAAGTTAGAGATTGCTGATGAAAAAACTCATCCGGATAATTTTAGCAAACAAGAGCTGTTTGACATCGCATTACGAAGTCCAGGAGTACCGAAGGAAAAGGTGAAGATTCCTTCAACAACCGGTACCAATCTTTTTTTTGCACTTACGAAGAACGTAGTGGTTGGAATTACCGGAACAAAAGGAAAGAGCACCGTTACAACCTTGATCGGACACATTCTTAAAACAGCAGGTAAAAACATTAAGATTCTCGGGAATATTGGGGAACCTCTCATTGAAGAACTCTTGAAACAGCGCAGTACAGACCGCATTTATGTTGTTGAACTTTCCAGTTATCAGCTAGACGACCTCGACTTTTCGCCACATATTGCGGTGGTAACCTCCCTTTACAATGATCATCTTGATTACCATGGCAGCTCTGAGAGATATGTGGATGCAAAAAAACGAATTATTAAGTTCCAAACCAATAATGACCTTTTTATCTATAATAACTCTTTCGCGGAGCTCAAAGAATGGTCAAGGGAGACTCGCGCGAACTCAAAACCTTATGATGTTGATTTCCAATTTGATCAGAATGCGGTAAAGTTAAAAGGACCTCATAATATCGAGAATATACAGGCCGCCATAACTGTGTGTCGTGTGCTAGGAGTTTCCGATGAAGATATTGCCTCTGGTCTAAAGAGCTATGTCCCACTTCCTCACAGACTCGAAAATATCGGAACGCTTAAAGGTATTACGTTTTATGACGATGCAATTGCCGTAATTCCTGAGGCGACCATCGCCGCTCTTCAGTCATTAGACAAAGTCGATACGCTTCTATTGGGAGGGACTGATAGGGGGTATGATTTCACACAGTTGGAGAAGGTTGTGAAAGAAAAAGGTGTTCGAAATCTTGTCTTGTTCCCCGATACGGGAAAGCGAATGTTTGAAAAGGATAGAGAAGACTTCAATATTTTAGAGACTGACAGTATGAAGGAGGCGGTCACGTTCGCATATCGACAAACAAAGTCTGGCGCGACTTGTTTATTATCTACAGCATCACCAAGCTATCGTCTTTGGAAGAACTTCGAAGAAAAAGGGGACGAGTTTAAGAAGTGGGTAGAGGAGTTGGGAAGAACCACATAAGACTCATTCGTCAAGCATTTTAGCGCGCCTGATATATTTCTCATCCTGCTTCATTGGGGTGTCGATAAACACATCCACAAGAGACAAAGCCTCTTCAAGAGTAAGATAATCCGAGGCAAGACAGAGCACATTCATATGGTCATTTGTTCGACCATGTTCAACCTGCTTTATAGAGTCGCATAGTCCTGCACGAACACCTTTGATTCGATTAGCTGCTACACTCATGCCAATTCCTGCTCCACATACCGCAATGCCAAAAAACTCTTCAGGTTGTTGGGCAACGGCGAGTGCTACTTTTTTTCCAAACTCAGGAAAGTTATCGAGTGGATCAAAACTGTAGTTACCCATATCCTCAACACGAACATTCTTCTCCTGAAGATACTCCATGAGTTTATTTTTCAACTCGAAACCGCGATGGTCGGCGCCTATGAAGATGGTCATACGGTTAGTATAATACACTATGGTTAAGTTAAAGATTGTATATTTTGGAACTCCGGATTTTTCCGCTGAGTTACTTAGAAAATTAGTAGAGGACAAGAATTTACCAATCGAAATTATTGGAGTGGTTACTCAGCCAGATAAGAAGGTTGGTAGAAAACAGATTTTGACCCCTTCTCCGGTTAAAAAAGTGGCAGGGGAGTATAAATTAGCATTAAATCCAGACCTTAAATCAGCGGATTTAGCCTTACTTTTTGCATATGGAGAGATTTTGCCATCAGAAATGCTGACGCTACCTCGATACGGATTTTGGAATGTGCATCCTTCACTTTTACCCCTATATAGAGGCTCTTCGCCTGTTGCAACGCCCCTTTTGAATGGTGACATTGAAACTGGAGTTACTATTATTAAAATGGATAATTTACTCGATCATGGACCGATAATTTCTCAAAAAAAATCATATATTTTTCCTTTACAACGAAGAGACCAGCTTACAGAGAGACTTGTAGAAACTTCGTTCGAGATGCTAGGGGAGTTGTTCGGGAAATATGCGGGAAATATGGACGCAGTAGAGCTTCGGGAGCAAGATCACTCGAAGGCAACCTTCACCAAGAAGCTTACAAAGCAAGATGGAAATATCGATATCAGAAATTTGAAATTAGAAATTAGAAATTCCTCTAAAAAGTTGTTTAATCTTTTTAGAGGCTTATATCCTTGGCCGGGTATCTGGACTCTCCTACCGGATAAAAAACGTCTAAAAATTACGAAAATTCATTGGGAAGACGAAAAGATCGTGATAAAAAAAATTCAACTAGAAGGTAAGAATGAGATGGACTACGTAACTTTTTGCAGAGCCTACCCTAACGTGCTTTAAATCAAGCTCTGAAAAATGTTCCCACAAAAAATGCAAAGACAGCAGATACACTACCTAAAAGAACTACCTCACCAACAGATCTTATAATTGTATGCTTGGTAATCTTCCACCTCAGGAAACCAAGCAGAGTTAGAGCTACGAGTGTAAAGAGGCATGAACTTAAGAAGAGATTCGGTAGAGTTCTCATAAACACATAAGGTATGAGTGGAATAAAGCCAAAGGTAGTAAATGCAAAGAAGGTAGCAAGCCCAGTAAGAAAGGGATTTTCGCCTCTAGGGTCGGGTAATTCGAGTTCATGATTCATCATGAAGTCGGCGTAGTACTCAGGATTTTTTTCATACAGTGAAATTATTAGCTCAGCATCCTTAGTACCAAATCCTTTGTTCATTAATATCTCAATCGACTCCTCTCTTTCCAGCTCGGGATGATTCTTGATTTCATACATTTCTTTATTGCGTTCCATGCGATAAAGATCTTTCTCTGATCTTAGAGAGAGAAAATTACTAAGCCCCATTGATGCCCCATCGGCAGCAAGATTCGCCATTCCGAATAATAAAACGATTATGACGGGGTAGGTAGTTGATGTCTGTTGGGCGCCGGCAAAGCCTGCAACTACAGCAAAGGTGGTTACAATACCGTCGCTTCCACCGTACACAATTTCCTTTAGATAGGTTGAGAATGCTGACAACTTATGCTCATCTTGGATGTGCTTTTGGAGGTGGGGGCTAACCATAACTGTAATTATACCCTTCAACAATCTCAGGACAAGCGTCAGATTTTGTTTAGAGCGATCTGATCCCTTAGGTAATTCATATACCTCTCTACTGTGAAGACGTTATGAAATGTCGCTATTGCGTAACCTAAAAGCTCCCGTTGTTTGAAGAGATGATGTAGGTACGATTTTGTGAAATTTAAGCAAGCCCAGCAGTCACAGGTGGGGTCAATTTTCTCGAAAGTGTCTCTATATATTGCCTTCTGAATATCTATCTCCCTGGTTTTATGAGTATCCCACTGATAGATTCTTCCGAGTCTCGCAATTCTTGTTGGCTCAACGCAGTCAAAAGTATCTATTCCATGAACTACGAGATCCCTAATATCATCAAGTTGACCAATACCAAGAAGGTGTACCGGCTTATCGTCCGGTAAAAATTCAGAACACCACTCTACCTGCTTTCGCATCTCTTCTTTGCTTTCTCCCACAGATACTCCTCCAATTGCGATACCGTCTACGGCCTGATTTGTAACAAATTTGGCTGATTCCTTGCGCAGATCCTCAAACTGACCGCCCTGAATTATGCCGTACAAATACTGCTTAGAACCTGTAACCTGCAACCTGTAACTTTCAACTTCTTTTATGCAGCGAAGCAGCCAGTCGTGAGTCCGATTCACAGATTTTTTTGCATACTCATGAGTTGCGTTAAGATACGTACATTCATCAAAGGCCATCATTAGATCTGCGCCAATTTCCTGTTGAAACTTTATGGATGACTCAGGTGTAAACTCAATCAAAGCACCGTCGTGTACCGATCTAAACTTGACACCGTCTTCTGAAATCTTTACCAGTAGTGGTTCCTCATTCGTGTCCCCTCTTAATTTTCCCGTTCTTCTTTCATTTTTTCCAAGAGAAAAAACCTGAAAGCCTCCAGAGTCTGACATAAGTGGAGTTGGGAGCTTTGAGTATTTGTGAATACCTCCTGCATTTTTAATAATGCTTGATCCTGGGTGGGTTACGAGGTGGTAGGTATTCACGAACATGAGTTGGACATTCATCTTTGGAATTTGTTCGGGAAGGATTCCTTTAAGGGTTCCTTTGGTAGCGCAGGGGACAAAGGTGGGCGTTTGAACCTCTCCATGTGAGGTTTGGATTGTCCCAATGCGCGCTTTCGATTTTTTTGACTTGTGATGAACGGTAAAAAACTTCGATGTAGCCATAAGAAAACATAATTATACGTTATACGAGATACGAAATACGGTATACGAAAGTGGCGAAGTTACTTATACATCGATCGGACCTGGAAGATGAAGTACCATCCGATGACTGCACTTAAGACTGCCCCAACAAGTTCCAATGCAACGAGTGCTCCAGCAACAGAAACCAAGGAAGCGTAAAATAGCAAATTCCAACCGGCCTTTTTTCTTTTGAAAAGTCCTGGTAATGCCATAGCTTCAAGAACTAATGTCGCTAGACTAAAGACCGTCCCAACTGTAAAGGCAGCCGCATTTGCTCCGCCAAGCACCGCGAAAGGAGCAAGGATAGCCCCTAATCCAATTGCTGCTAGGATAATAGGAAGTGAGAGGACCAACATAACAAGAGTGATCCACGGTCCGAATGATACGATAAACTCCTTGACTCCAACTGGAAGTTGAAAAGGAGCCTTCTTAACAAAATATTCGTTTAAGGTAGTTTCGAGATTTGAAAGAGACGCATTCGCTGTTGCCATTAGCATCATAGTAAATTAAGCATTAATTCTTGTCAAGGGTATTTTTGCCCGAAGGGCAACCCTCCAAGAATCGCAGCATGAGCCGTGTACGGATAGTACTGAAAAGGCGAATGCTAAGATCTGGACGGGTCAAATGGTAGAATGTTTAGATGTTCGACACTCACTGTCACCTCAATTTCGGAGCCTTCGATGACCAAGTAGATCAGATTATTAAGGATGCCCTCAACTCAGGGATCTCTCAAATCTTAATTCCCAGTACAGATTTAACTACTGCTGATAAAGCGATTTCGGTTGCAGGTTCTTTTGAAAATATATATGTGGCCGTTGGCATACATCCACATCATGTCTTTGAGTTGAAAGCTAAAAGCGAGAAACTAAAAGTTGATCTGGAAAATATAGAACGGTTACTGGAGAACAAAAAAGTTGTTGCTGTTGGTGAAGTAGGACTGGATAGACATTACTACAAAAATACCAAGTATGGCGACTATGAAATCACTAATGAGTTTATGCGAACGCAACGAGAAGTATTCGCTCATCAGGTCAAACTCGCCGCTACATATGATAAGAGTCTCGTTCTCCACAACAGAGAGTCGAAGACAGAGTTTTTAGAAACGCTCCTCTCTGTCTGGGACTCTAAGCTTGAAGGAAGAACGGTTTTTCACTGCTGTGAGCCAGACGATGAACTTCTCGAGTTTGCGAAGAAACACAAGCTCTACATTGGAGTTGATGGTGACGTTACTTACAGCAAACAAAAGCAAGAGTTTATCAAGAAAGTTCCATTAGAAATGCTTGTACTCGAGACGGATGCTCCATTTTTAAGTCCGGAACCATTCAGGTCAATGCCAAGAGAAACACGAGGGCCAAATGTTCCAGCAAATCTCAGGCTTATTGCTGAGTTTGTAGCGAAGTTAAAAGATCTGCCCACCGATCAGTTGGCTCAAATAACGACTGCCAACGCTCAAAGGCTTTTTGGCCTAGCGTAGCTAGTTTTTTCTCCTCAGTTACCATCTTCTTAAGAACATCAGCAATATTTCGTGGATTCTCAGGGTCCACAAATATGGCTGTGTCTCCGGCGGTTTCATGAAAGATATCTATATCGGATAGTATTGACGACGTCTTTTGAGAGGCGGCCTCAACATAAGAAAATCCAAGTCCTTCTTCTCGAGAAACGAGTATGTTTGCTACAGAGTTTTTATATAAAATCTTCAGATCCTCGTCAGAAACAAATCCAGGGAAGATAAATCTTTTATCTTTTTTCGCTAAGTTCATAAATTCGTGAAACTCCTTTGTCCAGCTGTTTAGAGGAACTTCGTCTATGAAGGTCTTCCCAACAAAGACACAGGTTGCATCCGCCATCTGTACTGCTTTAGCAAGATTTACGAGATTCTTGTTCCAGGTAACGTCGCCGACATAGATGAAGTATTTGGTATTTGGCATTTGGTATTTAGTATTTTCCGTAGCCTGGGAGGAGAAGGTTTTAGGTAGTGTGGGGAATACTACTCGGACTCCGTTCTTGCGAAGGGGTAGCTGTTTGAGGATGTTTTTCTGACTGACTTCTGAGTCGGTTACAATCAGGTCATAATTTTTTAATGAACGTTTATTTTTCCATACATTTATCGCTCCCCTTACCCCTATGGGGAAATGTTTGGGAAATTGAAGGGGGATTACATCGTGGATTACGCCAATCTGTATTTTGGCAAGGCGCTTATTAACTACGGGTGTTTGAACGAGGTTAATAAAAGGATTAATAAACACTGAGTCGTATGGGATATTAGATGTGTCTGAGGTAAAAACAACGTCTTTAGGAAGGGTCTCTTTCAGCGTCTGCATAAACCTTCCGATGCCTCGTACTTTGCTTTGGGAATCGGTAGCTGTTGGGTCGTAGACAAAGGTGTCCATGTATTTCATTGTACCACTTGTTGATTTTGAAGCTATTTTTGATATAATCATTCCTTAAAATATTCATATGGCAGCAGAAAGTCAACCAATACAACGAGAACCATTGCGAGTTACGCCGGACCAACTCATCGATTCAAATCAATCTCCTTTTTCGAAAGAGCGAATAGCAGCTTATAAATCTGCGAAAGATGAGGGTAAGCTCGTTCTATTCAAACTATGTGCAGATGCTCGGTCTGGTCCTTCTCTTTTTAACTTCGATGCTGCAGCGGTTGATAGATCGATTGCTGCAAGTGTAAGTCCAACAGAATATGGAGATGCAATACGACATCATGGAGTCGGTGCTATTGTTATTGCGCCACACTTCGACGGGATTAAGTCCGAAGACCAAGGATTCTTTAATGGGTGTGGAGGTCAGGACGCATTTAGAACTATGCATAATCACGAACCAAATATGGACGGTATCCCAGACCCTGATGTGGCCCATTACCTAAGACAGAATATTTCGAGTGAGAATCCTTTCGTTCAGGCTTTTCGACTCAAGGATCAAGTAATGCGGCAGTTTCTCATACAGGGAGAAGATCATTATAAGCCAATCATGTTAGGTGCGATCGATCACAGAACGGGATTGTTTATTCCAGTTTGGTTTAGCGGTCGAGATGACCGTGGAAGATATGTTACGACGAGTACTTTGCAAAGTCATCATATACAAAACCCAGAATATATCACTCCAGAAAATGTTCTTCAGTTTGATCCGGAGGAGCTTCCTGAAATATTCAGAGAGGTGCTTGAAAGTAATAGGCGGTTTGTTGCCAGTCGCCCTGAACTGAAAGAGACTCAGAGAGTACAAAACCCAGACGTTATTGTTGTTACTACGGCCCTTATGCCTCTCCGCAATAGATATGCAAATCTTTTTGATACTCCAAATACGGTATTTGTTGTTGGGGCGCCGGCAAGCGCCAATGCAGTGGGAAATGGAGAATTGCATGTCACCGATCCTGGACTCATTCTCGACCAGGTTTCCTACCCTGTTGAACATGCTGTCTCAGCGTATGATGTAGACTCTCCATTTAAAGACACAAGAACCATCATATTTGAAACAGGCGCGATGGCAGAGTCCGTAATACTTGCAGATGAATTCGTAAAAAGACCATGGGCACAAGACTGGCTCAATGAAGGTGGAAGCATGATCATAGCCGAAACAAAATCCGCAGTTACTACCAAAGCCTTCGTACTTCAATCCTAATACTTACTATGCCAAAAACTCATCTACAACACTCAGAGGTAAGAAGCTGGATTAAAAAAAATACCTATTCGATTAAACCTTCAAAGAAATTCATATCCCGTTGCATCGATGGAAGGTATGAGAATGCTCCCGATCTCCCCGCTTTAGCTATTCCAGGTGGCGATGCAGGACAGCTCGCTATTTTGTTTGCAACTGCGAATAGACACAAGATAAAGCTCGACTATATAAAGTCGTGGAAAGCTATCTGTAAGGTGGTTGGCGGAAAGCAAAATATACGTTTCCACACAGACTCACATGCTCCAAAGAAGAAAATCGCGGGTGGTTGTGGTCATATTAAGCTGAAGAGTTTGAATCCAAAACTTTATGGATTGAAGACGAGTCAGGTCACTTTTATAAAAAAGTGTTGCAAAGAAGCACTGTCAAAACATAAGTTTATCCAAGTAAAGTTAAATGGAGACCATAAAGAAGGAGCGGTCTTGACCATCAATGGGAACTATGGGGTATACCCCCAATTTAAGGGTAAACAATTATTTATTGTTCATCTATCCCTCATTAATAGCAGGCATAAAGAATTAGCAAAAGTTCTCGTGAAAACAAAGGCGGTACAACTTCATGCGGGACAAACAGTGAAGTACTTACATAAGGCACTCGACGAGACTCATGGAAAACATCTGATGCTCACTGCTAAGGCGCTTGCGAACGGACTACCCATTTTTAATGTCACTTTCAAAACAAGATCTTCGTTTAAGGTTGAAAAGGCAGGAAAAGTAGCATAGAATCGCTCCTGAATGAAAAGAAGAGATAGAGATCTAGAATTTTTGAACGAAATTGGTACCCTGAGATTTATAAAACGCTCATGGATCCAGTTTTTGAGATCGGATGTTGCAAGTATTTCTGAGCACATGTTTCGTATGGCATGGATCGCTCTCGTAATTGCAAAGCACGAGAAGGTAAAGGACACGGGTAAGATTTTGAAGATGGTCTTAGTTCACGATATAACCGAGAGTAGAACGGGCGATCCACATTATGTGTCTAGACAGTATGTGAAGATCGACGAGGAGCTAGCGATCGATGATATGCTCGAAGGCACGGCTCTGAAGGACGAGTTTAAGGCACTGTGGAAGGAGTATGAGGAGAGAAAAAGCATTGAGTCGAAGATTGTAAAGGATGCAGACAACCTTGATGTAGATATGGAACTCCGAGATTATGCGGGTAGAGATAAACAGTTATATACTAAGTGGCGGCCAACACGAACTGCGGTATATAAGCGTTTGTTTACTAAGACCGCAAAGCGTCTGTGGAAAGAAATTCATACTTCAAATCCACATGACTGGCATATTAACGGGAGAAATCGATTAGTTGCAGGAGACTGGTCCACTAAAAAGCAAAAGTAATTTCTAGTTCTCAGTACTTAGTTCTTAACCAATTAAAAATTTGTAATTAAAAATTAAAACTTGAATAAAAACTAAAAAATAAAAATTAAGAATTAAATATATGGTTATCGGACCAAAAATACTATTAAAACTAGTCAAGGAGAAGAAACTTGTCAAAAATCTTGACAAGCGAGAGCTTACTAATCCAGAGGGTGCTGGATTTGATCTACGATTCAACGAATTGTTTGAGATCGAGGGCAATGCATTTCTTGGTGTGAAGGAAAGGCAGACGCCAACTATAAAGAAGCTTCTAGGGTATATAAAAGGAAAAAAACAGTCGGTCACTATTCTTCCAGGAGCCTTTTATTTAATGACTACTATCGAGGAAGTTAATCTTCCTAAGGATATTACGGTCAACTTTAAGCCAAGGACTACAACCTTTCGAAGCGGACTATTTATAAGATCTGGAAATGTAGCGCCGGGTTACAAAGGCAAGCTTACCTTTGCCGTAAAGAATGAAGGGCCAGTTGCTATTACGTTGGAGCCGGGTTGCCGCATCATTCACGCCCAATTTCAATGGGTGGATGGTGGTGGCTCTATGTACCGCGGTCAGTGGCAAGGTGGAAGAGTGACGACTGACAAGAAGGAAACGCAGGTATAAGGTATTTCGTATAATGTATAACGTATGAAGCTCCAGACAAACCCAGAATATCA
>OBLX010000092.1_pt1 | contig 15457 bp, 12 predicted proteins | sample 1519811 | NCBI WGS metagenome assembly OBLX01 (sample SAMEA3991476, study PRJEB22521) | metagenome | biome: anthropogenic terrestrial biome; feature: sewage plant; material: surface water | place: Sweden | collected 2012-09-26
CTGGAGTTCAGACGTGTGCTCTTCCGATCTCCCAAGTCGGCCGAAGCCGCCGAGAAGGCGCTCGTGCGTCGCAAGCCCCAGATCGGCGACAGCATGCCCGCGCCACCGGGTCCGGCCGCCGCCGACGACGCGCCTGCCGGCGACGGTGACGACGCGCCCCGCAAGCGGCGACGCCGCGGCGGCCGCGGCCGAGGGGGCGGCGGTGGCCAGGGCGGCCAGTCCCAGGGCGGTGGCGGCCGGAACCAGGGCGGCCAAAGCGGCGGCAACGGCGGGGGGCGGGGCCAGAGCGCGCCGGCACCCGGCACCGCCGGCCGTGCTCGCGCCCAGGGCAGCACCACCAAGGGCGGCGGCCGCGGGCGGGCCGGTGAGCCCGTCGATGCCATCACCGCCGACACCCCGCTCGAGCTCGACGACGAGACCCTCAAGAAGCGACGCGGCCGCGAGCGCAAGGGGCGTCCCGTCGGTCGCTATCTGATGAGCGTGTCCGTGCGCCCCTCCGCCACACAGATCGCGGTGCAGGAAGGCCGGGCGCTCATCGAGCACTACGTGTCGCGCCCTTCCGACGACACCACTCAGATCCACGGCAACATCTACCTGGGCAAGGTGCAGAACGTCCTGCCCGGGATGGAGGCCGCCTTCATCGACATCGGGACCCCCAAGAACGCAGTGCTCTACCGCGGTGACGTCCAGTACGACGCCGAGGACATCGAGGAGAAGGGCCAGGCCCGGATCGAGCAGATCCTCAAGCCCAAGCAGAGCATCATCTGCCAGGTCACCAAGAACCCCATCGGGGCCAAGGGCGCCCGCCTCACCCAGGAGGTGTCGCTGCCCGGCCGCTTCGTGGTGCTGATCCCCAACAGCACCACCTACGGCATCTCGAAGCGCCTCGCCGACAACGAGCGCAAGCGCCTGCGTTCGATCCTCGATCGGGCGCGCCCCGCGGGCCACGGCATCATCGTGCGCACCGCGGCCGAAGGGGTCAGCGCCGAGGAGATCGAGCGCGACGTGGCCCGCCTGGGGGACCAGTGGACCCGCATCGAGGCCCTCGCCAAGAAGTCCCAGGCGCCGGCGCTGCTCTACCGCGAGCCCGACATGGCCCTGCGGGTCATCCGCGAGGAGTTCAACAAGGACTACCGGGGCATCGTCATCGATGACAAGGCCCTCTACGAGGACGTCCGCGACTACGTCGCCAGCATCTCGCCGGCGCTCGCCGACCGGGTCGAGTACTTCGACCGCGAGACCACCGAGCTCTCGCTGTTCGAGCGCCAGCACGTCCACGAGCAGATCCACAAGGCTCTCGACCGCAAGGTCTGGCTGCCCTCGGGCGGGTCGCTCATCATCGAGCACACCGAGGCCCTCACCGTCATCGACGTCAACACGGGCAAGAACGTGGGCACCTCGAACCTCGAGGAGACCGTCTACCGCAACAACCTCGAGGCCGCCGTCGAGGTGGCCCGCCAGCTGCGCCTGCGCGACATCGGCGGGATCGTGGTCATCGACTTCATCGACATGGAGATCAAGAAGAACCGCGAGGACGTCATCCGCGAGTTCCGCGAGGCGTTGGCGTTGGACAAGACGCGGACGCAGGTCTTCGACATCTCGGAGCTCGGGCTCGTTGAGATGACGCGGAAGAGGATCGGCGAGGGGCTGATCGAGTCGTTCTCTTCTCTCTGTCCGGAGTGTGAAGGGCGCGGGCTGCAATTCGATCCCGAGTTGCTCGACATCTGACTGACCAGGATCTGCGGGTCCTGCCACCGATCCGGTTTCTGAAGACCGCCCCGGAAAGGCATTGGGGCGGTCTTTCGGACCCTCCGGATCGGTGTCACCCACAGATCCTTCCGGGGTGCGGCTGGGCGACCCGGTCCCCATCTTGGTGGTGGGGGTGGGTGGGGCCTTCGGAGCCTGTGGCTGTGGGCGTTTGGCCGGTTTCGGGGTTTGCCCGGTAGGATCGTCGGTCTTATGTATGCGGTGATCAAGACGGGTGGCAAGCAGTACAAGGTCGAGGAGGGGGACACCCTGCTCGTGGAGAAGCTGGGCCAGGACGACGGCGACGTCGAGCTGACCCCGGTGCTGCTCGTGGACGGCGAGACCATCGTGTCGTCGCCGGATGCGCTGGCCAAGGCCACGGTGTCGGCCAAGGTGCTCGGCGCCGGCCGGGGCCCGAAGATCACCGGCTTCACTTACAAGAACAAGTCGAACCAGCGCAAGCGCTGGGGGCACCGCCAGCACTACAGCAACATCGAGATCACCGGGATCAAGAAGGGCTAGCCATGTCGAAGACCAAGGGCGGCGGTTCCACACGGAACGGCCGCGACTCCCACGCACAGCGCCTCGGCGTCAAGCTCTTCGACGGCCAGGTGGTGAACCCGGGCGGCATCATCGTGCGCCAGCGCGGCACCCGCATCCACCCCGGGGAGAACGTCGGCAAGGGCAAGGACGACACCCTGTTCGCCCTCGCTTCCGGCACGGTGAAGTTCGGCCGCCGCAAGGGCCGCAAGCTCGTGGACGTCCTTCCCGCCGACTGAGCGGCCGTCCGCAGCACCTGATCTGAACCAGCGCCCCGGCCACGGCCCGGGGCGCTGGGCGTTTTCGGTGACGGTCGGGCGACGACCGCCTCAAGGTAGGGGGTCGCGTGGGCCGAAAGGACTAGGGGGCGAGACCATCCCTAGGCCGAAAGGACCAGTCGGTGAGCGTGAGCCCCAGGCGTGCAGACGCCGAGACGCGGGGTGCCGGCGGCTCAGCGCAGGACGTCGATGCCCTCGGGCAGGTCCGCCCGGTCCCAGCTGAGGTGGGCGATGGCCTGCTGGCAGGCGTAGCGGTCGGTCATGCCCGCGACGTAGCCCACCGCCGCCTCGAGTGCCTCCTCGCTGCCACCGGCGATGCCGACGGCGTGGTCACCCGGAAGCAGGTTGGGGCGGTCCGCGTAGTGCTCGACCAGCGCCTGGAGGACGCGGACCACGGCCTCGCTCTGGCGCACCGAGGCGGGCCGCAGGTACACCCGTTCGTAGTTGAACCCACGCAGCTCGGCCAGCGCCGTGGCGAGATCGTCGGTCATGCCGACCTGCCCGGTGGTGACGGCGGCATCGATCATCCCGCGGATGAACGCTCGCAGCTGGCTGCTGCGGGAGGTGCCCACACGCTCTCTGACCAGGGGTGGGAGCAGGTCGTAGGTGACGATGCCCGCTTGCACGGCATCTTCGAGATCGTGACAGGAGTAGGCGATCCGGTCGGCCCAGCTGACCACGGCCCCCTCCGGGGTGGACGGCGCCGGCCGGGACCAGGAGTGGTTGCGGATGCCGTCGAGGGTCTCGGCGCACAGGTTGAGCGGTGCGACCACCACGTCTGCGCCCCACACCGCGTGGTCGAAGCCGCCGGGGACGTAGGGGCTCAGGGCATCCTCGCTGGCGTGGCCGCCGGGTCCGTGCCCGCAGTCGTGGCCGAGGGCGATGGCCTCCGTGAGGGTGACGTTGAGGCCGCAGGCGGTGGCCACGGCGGTGGCGACCTGTGCCACCTCGAGGGCGTGCGTGAGGCGAGTGCGCTGGTGATCGTCGGGGAACACGAACACCTGCGTCTTGCCCGCCAGTCGCCGGAACGCGGGGGAGTGCAGGATGCGGTCCCGGTCGCGCTCGAAGCAGGTGCGCAGCTGGTCGGGCGCTTCTTCGCGGCGCCGGTCGCCGGCGCCCCGGGCTCGTGTGGCCTGAGGCGAGAAGGCTGCGTCCTCAGCCTGCTCGCGTGCCTCACGGTCGAAGATCACCACTTCACCGAGGCCGACGTCGTCTGGGTGGGCGAGGCGGACGGCCCCGCCCGAGTGGTGGCCGTGCATGGTCGCCGCCCAGCGCTCGTTGCGTTCGGAGGTCGGAGCCGGCTCCACGACCCCACCCTACGCAGGGGCTGTGACACCCCGGGTCGGGCCGTGCGCCTCACCGGGGTAGTGCGGACGGATCAATTGGCGGGTGGTGCCCTCACCGGCGGTGTCGCCCGGCCGATCAACAAGGGGAAGGCCAACGGCGTCGGAGAAGGAAAACTCTCGTGGCAGAGGTGAGGCGAACCAGGGGGCGTGGCCCGCTCGGCGCCCGCGCTGGAGGTGAGCGGGGCTCCGTGCTGGTCGAGGCCGCCTTCATCACCCCCGTCCTGTTCTTCTTGCTGTTCTCCATCCTGGAGTTCGGCACGGCCTTCCGCGACTACCTCGCGGTGGCCAACACCACCCGGGACGGCGCCCGGACTGCAAGCGTGTACGGCAACGACAGCAGCGCCGACTTCGAGATCCTCCAGACCATCGCCAACGCCTCGAACGTGATCGACCGGCGCGACATCCAGCGCATCGTGATCTACAAGGCCTCTGGCCCCAACACCCCGGTGCCCGCCAACTGCACCACCTCGACGACCGGCATCCTCGACACCTGCAACGTGTACACCGCCTCGGCGCTGAGCCTGGCGGAGAGCGAGTTCGGCTGTCGTGCCGACCGCACGCTCGACAAGTACTGGTGTCCCAGCGTGACGAGCAGCACCAGTCCGGCCCAGACGGGGCGGAAGGTCGCCGTGTCGGGAAGCAACGGCCCGCCCGACTACGTCGGGGTGTGGATCAAGGTGAACCACAACTGGGCCACCGGCCTCTTCGGCCGGAACCTCGTCCTCACGGACTCCACCGTCATGCGCCTCGAACCGCAGTCCAACGTATGAACTGGCTCTGGAGACTGCGCGCCCGCCGGGGGGCCGGGGAGCGCGGGGCCGCGCTCGTCGAGATGATCCTCCTCACCCCGATCCTGGTCATGCTGGCCATCGGGATCCTCGAGTACGGACTGGCGTGGCGTGACTCGATCACCGTTTCGAGCACGCTGCGAGCCGGGGCGAGGGTGGGCAGCAACGCCGGCCACGACCGTCTCGCCGACTACAACGCCCTCTTGGCCGTGCAGGCCGCGGTCGCCTCCATCCCCAACGCGCAGATCCAGAAGATCGTGATCTTCCGGTCCACCACGGCCGATGGCAAGGTGCCGGACAACTGCAAGACCTCAACCACCGGGATCTCGAACTCCTGCAACGTGTACACCGGGGCGCAATTGGCGTCCTTGTCGCTCGCGAACTTCGGGACCACGGGTTCCGGCGCGACCGCGGACTGCGCGACCACTGCCCTCGACGCCAGGTGGTGCCCCCTCAAGCGCGAAACAAGGCAGGCGGTGGGAACCGACTACTTCGGGATCTGGATCCAGGTCTCCCACCCGTACGTGACACGCATCTTCCCCGGTTCCGGCCTCACCATCACCGACAGCACCGTCATGCGGATCGAACCGAGCCTCTAGGAGCATGCGATGAATCCCGACGGCCGCATCCGGCGACGCACCTCCATGGGACGCACCAGGCGGCGCGGCGAGAAGGGTTACGCCCTCATCCTCTGCGCGCTCCTCCTGCTCCCGCTGCTGGCCTTCACGGGCTTCGCCACCGACGTCGGCGCATGGTACGCACGCGCGAACCGGATCCAGCGGGCTGCGGATGCGGCCAGCCTCGCCGGGGTCGTGTGGATGCCCGACCAGGGGCGGGCGACCACCGAGGCCCTCGCCGTCGCGAAGCGCGACGGGTTCGACCCCTCGGCCGACCCCGACATCTCGATCACGGTGACCGGGATCGGACAACAGCGCCTGCAGGTCACCATCGTGGACGCGTCCGTCGATCAGTTCTTCTCCACCCTGTTCATCAACCACGTCTCGATCGCCCGCCGGGCGACCGCCGAGTACGTGAAGTCGATTCCGATGGGCTCACCCATCAACGAGTTGGCCAACGACCCTGATACGGGCTACTCCCCGAACTTCTGGTTGAACATCTCGGGCCCACAGGGCTACAAGGCCAACGGTGACCGGCACACGGCCAAGCGCTGCGACGGTGCAGGGGGATCGTTCTCGGGCTGCGACGGGCAGACCTCGACGAGCACGAACCTCGACTTCAGCGAACAGGGCTATACCTACCGCGTGAGGGTCTCCTCAGTGACTGCCGGTCAACCCCTGAACATCCAGGTCTACGACCCGGCCTTCTTCTACACCGGTGACACCTGCGAAACGACGAACCTCTTGGATCCGGCGGAGGCGAACTACACGACCGAGATCAACGCGCTCAACGCGCAGACGGTCGGTGGAGCGCTCCCCAACCCGTCCACGCGGTACGTGCGAGGCAACACCAAGTACTGCGCCGGTGACCAGGACATCAACGGGCGCAACGTGCAGACGACCTACATCGTCCGCGGCCCCGACAACACGCCGTTCGACAACTACGACAATCCGATCATCACGGGGTGCACTCGGACCTTCGACGCCTACAACGAGGACGTCTATCGCCTCCTCAACCAGACGGACGGCTACAAGGACGGCCTGATCGGCACCGAGAACGTGAGGTTCTCCGATCACTTCCGGCGTTGGTTCACGATGTGCTCGGTCCCATCCGGTTCGGTCCAGGCGGGCGACTACTTCCTGCAGATGACCACCACTGCGAACCTGACGTCGCCACCGACCAGCCTCACCAGCTACAACCCGGCGGTCAGCACGGGCGGGTACAACCGCTACAGCCTGCGGGCCGGTTTCGGCAGCGCCATCTCCGGGACCGGTGTGGCGATGTTCGCCGACGGCCGCCTCCCGATCTACGTCAACCAGGGTCAAGGCCAGCCGGCCACGAACTTCTACCTCGCGCGGATCACGCCGGAATACGCAGGGCAGATCCTCCAGCTCGAGTTCTACGACGTCGCCGACGGCGCCAACTCGAACCTCACGGTGCTGCCGCCGCCGGACCAGACCGGGTCTGCGCTGTCGAACTGCACCTTCGTGCGCGACGACTCGCCGCCGGCGGTGATCTCGACCACGGGATGCACGATCACGGGGCTGAACAACGCGACCTACAACGGCAAGACCGTCACGGTCCAGATACCCATACCCGCGAACTACGGCTGCAACTCCGCGAGCTCGACCGGATGCTGGTTCAAGGTGGCGCTGGACTTCGGCACGGGGAACCCGGCGGACACGACGACGTGGTCGGCCCGGGTCTTGGGCGACCCGGTACGGCTCGTCGAGTAGTGCCGGAGGGGTCACCCGAGCGGCAGATGGCGATCGCCATGGGAGTGGCGTCGGCTTCCCTATCCTGAGCAGGTGTCGGGATTCGTCGACGAGTGCGGGCTGAACGTCCGGGGTGGAGACGGCGGTGCCGGCTGCGTCGCGTTCCGCCGCGAGGCCCACGTGGCCAAGGGCGGTCCCGACGGCGGTGACGGCGGCCGGGGCGGCGACATCTGGCTCGTGGCCGACAACAACGTCGCCTCGCTGCTGGCCTTCCGCGACCACCCGCATCGCCGTGCCACCAGCGGCACCCACGGGCAGGGCAAGCGCAAGCACGGTGCCGGCGGGGAGGACCTCATCGTTCCCGTGCCCGAGGGCACCACGGTCTACGCCCAGGACGGTGAGCTCCTCGCCGACCTGGTGACCACCGGTGACCGTTGGCTCGCGGCCCAGGGCGGCCAGGGCGGTCGCGGCAACGCCCGCTTCCTCTCCAACCGCCGGCGGGCGCCGGCCTTCGCCGAGCAGGGCGAGGAGGGGGAGGAGCGCTGGTTGCGCCTCGAGCTGCGCCTGATGGCCGACGTCGCACTCGTGGGTTTCCCCAACGTGGGCAAGAGCACCCTGATCTCGCGCATCTCGGCGGCGAAGCCGAAGATCGCCGACTACCCGTTCACGACCCTCGAGCCGAACCTCGGCGTCGTGCGCCTCCCCGACGACAGCGTGCGCCCCGGCGCCGAATTCGTCGTCGCCGACATCCCGGGCCTCATCGAGGGGGCCAGCGAGGGCAAGGGCCTGGGTCACCAGTTCCTGCGTCACGTCGAGAGGGCCCGGGTCCTCGTGGTCCTCCTCGACCTCTCCCCGGCCGCGGAACGCCCGCCCGCCGAGCAGGAGGCGGTGCTGCTGCGCGAGCTCGGGGACTATCGCGCCGAGCTGCTGGAGCGACCCCGGCTGATCATCGGCTCGCGGGCCGACCTCGCCCCGGCCGATGCCGCGGTCGACGCCGAACGCGAGCTCGACGTCTCCGCCGTGACCGGCCGGGGGCTGCCCGAGCTGGTCGGGCGCATGGCCACCCTGGTCACCGAGGCCCGCGAGGCCGAGGGGGTCGACCGCGACCACGCCTTCGTGGTCCACCGCCCCGAGCAGGAAGGCGTGCGCATCGAGCGCGAGGACGACGGCAGCTTCCGGGTCATCGGCCGCCAGGCCGAGCGGGCCGTGGCCCTGTCCGACCTCACCAACGCCGACGCCCTCGAGTATGCCCAGAACCGCCTCCGCAAGGTGGGCGTGGACCGGGCCCTGGCCAAGGCGGGCGCCCGCGAGGGCGATGTCGTGCGCATCGGCTCGGTGGCCTTCGAGTACGAGCCCGACCTGTTCGGCTAGGTGGCACGGTGAGGGTGGAGCGATGAGGGTCGTGGCGAAGATCGGCACGTCGTCGATCACGGACGAGCACGGGACCATCGACGAGGGGGCCATCGCCAAGTTCTGTGCGGAGGTGGCGGGCCTGCGGGCGACCGGGCACCAGGTCGTGGCCGTCACCTCGGGCGCCATCGCGGCCGGCCTGCCGAGCCTCGCCTTCGCCGAGCGCCCGCGCGACTCGGTCACCCTCCAGGCGGCGTCGGCCATCGGTCAGAGCCGGCTGATGCGGGTCTATGACGCTGCCTTCGCCGAGCACGGCCTGGTGGCCGGCCAGCTGCTGCTGGCGCCCCTCGACTTCATCGTCCGCCAGCAGTACCTGCATGCCCGAGCCACCCTCGAGCGCCTGCTGGAGCTCGGCGTGGTCCCCCTGGTCAACGAGAACGACGCCATCGCCGACGACGAGATCCGCTTCGGTGACAACGACCGCCTCGCCGCCCTGGTGGCGCACCTCGTTGGGGCCGACGTCCTCGTGCTCCTCACCGACACCGAGGGCGTCCTCACCGCCGACCCGCGCATCGACGACAGCGCCTCGCTCATCGAGGAGATCGTCGAGGTGGATCACGACCTGGAGCGGCGCGCCGGCGGCACCGGCACCGTGCGGGGGAGCGGGGGTATGGCCTCCAAGCTGCGTGCGGCCAAGATCGCGGCCTGGTCGGGCGTGCGGGCCGTCGTGGCCGCCGCCCACCGCGACGGGGTGCTGGCCGACGCGGTCGGCGGCACCAGCGGCGTCGGCACCACGGTGCTCCCGCAGGACCGCCACCTGTCGGCTCGCAAGCTCTGGATCGCCTTCGCGGTCGGCTCCTCCGGCACCCTGACCGTCGACGACGGGGCCCGCCGGGCCTTGGTGGAGGCCAACCGCTCCCTGCTGGCGGCGGGCGTCATCGACGTGACCGGCACCTTCGAGGTGAACGACGCCGTCGAGGTCAGGGACCCCTCCGGGCAGGTCTTTGCGAAGGGGCTCGTGCGCTTCCCCAGCCGGGAGATCTCGGCCGGGGCGCGCGACCAGCTGGTCGTGCACCGCGACGACCTGGTGGTGCTGCCCTGAGTGGGCGGTGGGGGAGCGCTCAGGCGGACGGCTCGGGGGACTCGGCCGCGGCCGGTTCGGGCTCGGGTGCGGCCTCGACCTGCGGCGGCGCTGCCTCGGCGGGCGCCTCGAGGCCGAGCTGGGCCCGGATCTCCGACAGGCGGGCGTTGGCCTCGGTGTTCATGGTGGCCTGCTCGATCTCGAGCATGCGGCTCTCGACGGACTCGCCCTGGAGCTCGGACATGCCCTTGGCCTTGGCGTAGCGGGCCTCGATCTTGTCGCGCACCTCGTCGAAGGTGGGGACGTCCTCGCCGACGGTCTCGCTGAGCGAGGCCATGGCCGTGTTGACCTGCTCCTGCATCTTGGCCTGGTCGAGCTGGCCCATGAGCTTCTGGCGCTCGGCCAGCTTCTTCTGGAGCTGCGCGGAGTTCTGGGCGACCGCGGCCTTGGCCTGGTCGGACGCCTGGGCGCTCTGGAGGGAGAGGGCCTTCAGGTTCTCCACCTCGCTCTCGAGGGCGATCAGGCGGTTGGCGATGGACTCGGCGGCGCGGGTGTACTCCGCCGCCTTCTCCTGATCGCCCTTCTTGGCGGCGTCGTCGGCCATCATCACGGCCTGGCGGGCGTTGCCGTTGACCTTCTCGAGCTCCTCCAGGGTGCGGTTCAGCCGCATCTCGGTCTGCTTCTGGTTCGCGATGACGTTGGCCGCCTGCTCCTTGAGCCGGCGGTGCTGGTCCTGGGCCTCCTGGATGGCCTGCTCGAGTTGGATCTTCGGATCAGCGCTCTCGTTGAACTTGCCGGTGAGCTTGGCGGTCCAGTACTTCCACCAGCGACGCATGAGCTTTCCCATGGCCGAGAGCCTACAGGGCAGGGGTGGGGGCGTTCCCTGCCCCTCGGCGCCGGAACCGCGCCACGAGCTCGTGGAGCTCCTGGAGGCGCAAGGCGTAGAGCGCGCCGAGGTAGACGGCGGCGCCGACGACGACACCGGCGGCGGTGCGGGCCACGGCACCGAGGCCCTCGTTGGACCCGACCAGGTGGCGGGCCACCACCACGGCCAGGCCCATGACGAGTGCGGCCAAGGCCATCCGACCGATCGAGTTGAGGGTGCGCCGGCCGTCGAGCCCTCCGACGCGGTGGCGGAGCACGAACACCGCCACGAGTCCTGCGGCGGAGTACGCCGCGGCGTAGGCCAGGGCGAGGCCCTGGACGCCGAGGCGGCCCACCAGGGCGAACGCAAGGGCGATGTTCACCGCGTTCTCGAAGAGGTTGAGGAAGAACGGGATGCGGGTGTCCTTGAGGGCGTAGAACCCCCGGAGGACGAACAGGTAGACCGAGAAGCCCACGAGGCCGAGGGCCATGGCGGCGAGCACCTCGGCGGTCAGGTCGCCGGAGGCGTCGCCGAACGCGCCCCGCTCGAGCAGGGCGGCGATCACCGGGCGGGCCAGGAGCACGTAGCCCACCGCTGCAGGAAGGATCACGAGGATCAGCAGGCGCAGGCCGAGGCCGAAGCGGTCGCGGAAGCCGGCGAGGTCGTGGCGGGCCGCGAACGCCGACAGATCGGGCAGGAACGTCGTCATGATCGAGACGGCCAGCAGGCCGTGGGGGAGCTGGAAGAAGATGAAGGCGTACGTGTAGGCCGAGACCGCCCCGGCACCCTCACCGGTGGCCAGGGCCAGCACCGCGAAGAGGGCGATCTGGTTGCAAGCGGCGTAGCCGAGGGTCCACCCCGACAGGCTCGCCACCTTGCGCACGGACGGGTGGCGCAGGTCGAAGCGGAACTTGAGTTGGATGCCTGCCCGGCGGATGGCCGGCCACAGGGCCACCGTCATGACCACGATGCCGGCCGTGGTGCCCAGCCCGAGCAGCAGCAGCAGCGCGGTGTCCTCGGTGACCTGGCGCAGGCTGGGGGAGTTGCCGACCGCCACCGCGAAGGCCACCAGGGCGGCGATGACCACGAGGTTGTTGAGGATGGGCGCGTAGGCCGGGGCGAAGAACGAGCGACGGGCGTTGAGCAGGGCGGTGCCGAGGCTCATGAGGCCGTAGAAGAAGATCTGGGGCAGGAACAGCCGCAGCAGGGGGACGGCCACCGCAGCCTGGGCGGCGGCGGCGTCGGCGGGCAGGCGCAGGGCGTAGATGTGGATGATCAGCGGCGCGGCCAGCATCGCGACGAGGGTCAGCACCGCGAGGCACACGACCGCGACCGTCACCACCGTCGACGTGCCCTCGTCGTCGTCGTGTTCCAGGTGGTCGACGAAGATCGGCACGAGGGTGGCCGAGAGGATGCCCCCGAGGATGAGCTCGTAGACGATGTTGGGCGTCGTGTTGGCGAGGTTGTAGGCGTCGCTCAGGGTGGTGGCCCCGAGCGCGTAGGTCAGCGCCCCGACCCGCAGCAGCCCGCTGAGGCGGCTCAGGCCGGTGCCGACGCCGACGACCGCGCTGGACTTGACCAGGCGACCGGTGGCGGCCGCCTCGCCGGGCCGCTCGGGCCCTGGAGTGCTCACGCCGGCGAGGGCGTCCCTGGCGCGGCGGCGGGAGGAGGCAGCTCAGTGGGCGGCAGCTCGGCCGGGGCGTCGCCCATGCGGTCGGTCTCGTCCATGGCGAGGCGCAGGGCCTCCATCTCGTCCACCAGGCTGTCCACGTCCGAGCCGAGGCCACCGAGCTGGTCCACCTCGCTGGCGTCGACCGAGAGCTCGATGGCGCGGGCCACCATCTCGTCCATGCGGGCGTTGAGGAGGCGCAGACGGTCGTGCGCCTCGTTCGTCACGGTGGCGAGGCGGTTGGCTGACGCCAGCTGGGCCTCGAGGGCCGCTGCGGTCTTCTCGAGCGAGCTTCCCGCGGCCCACGGGGCGTCCGCGTTGGCCCGCACCTCGTCGAGCTGGCGCTGCACGCTGACGGTGTCGATCTGTCGCCACGCGTCAGCGAGGACCTGGCCCTGGCGGGCGATGCGCCAGCTCTCGCGCACCGCGTCGTGCACACGGTCGCCGATCTGGGCGAGCCGATCGCGCAACGGGCCCCGTTCGGCGTTGTGGACCGCCTGGTCGAACCGGCTCTGGGACTGGAGGGCCGACTGCACGAAGCGCCGCCACGGCTCGTTGAGGGTGAACGGGTCGATGCGGTCGTCGCCCGCCTTGCGGGGCACCGCGTAGCCCACCCGCCCCGCCCAGGCCAGCGCCCCCAGGGCGACGGCGCCGACGGGTCCGAGGCCCACGAGGATGGCGACCGAGGCGCCCGCGCCGGCGAGCAGGATGCCCGACGGCGACATGATGGCCCGCGCCACGGGCGGGGTGAAGAAGCGGTCGCGGAACGAGAGGCGGGGCATCGACGGCCTAGAAGTTGGAGACCACGGCGGCGAAGACCTTGTCGATCGAGGTCGGGTCGCTGGCGTCGTAGACCGCGGCCGTCGAGGCCTCGGCGATGCGGCGCAGGGTGGCGAGGTCGGCGTCGCTGCCGTAGGCGATGGGGAACACCCGCACGGGGGAGGAGAGTTGGCCCTCGCTGTCGGACTGGAGGCTGGCCAGGAGGGCGTCGAGCTGTTCGTCGTCGTCGCTGGTGTCCCCGTCGTCGTTCACGCCGTCGGACAGCAGCACCACGGCGTTGATGCGGTCGGGGTCGAAGGCGGCCACGGCGTCCTCGTAAGCGGCCTGGGTGGCGCTGTAGAGCGGCGTGCCGTTGGTGGGAACGAGGTCGTCGATGGCGCCTGCCAATTGGTCGCGCTGGTCGGCGATGGGGCCGACGGGCACGACGTCGACGAACTCCGCGGTGCCCGAAGGGCCGAGGTCGGTGGAGAAGATACGGAGCCCGACCTCGTCCTGCTCCGCGAAGTCCGCGAGGGCGTCGATGGCGGCGCGCTTGGCGAGGTCGAGCTTGGTCTCGCCGGTGTCGGGGTCACCGATGTCGCCCATCGAGCCGGAGACATCCATCAGCAGCACCACCTGGGCGCCCTTGCGCTGGCGGTCCCACTTGTCGAGCAGGGCCACCATCACCTCGGGCTCGGGCACCTCGAGCAGGGTCTGCGGCTGGTCGGGGTCGACCCCGTTCTCGGCCACGATCGGGTCGCCGAGCGCGACGTCGGGGTTGCCGGGCCGGAAGCCGAACTCCAACACCCGCTGCTGGTTCTCGGGCTCCTGCACGAACTCGATGAACTTGGCGGCGGCGTCCTCCTCGTCCTGCGAGACCCACTCGGCGTCGAGGGTGATGAGGGGGTTGTCGCTGAAGAGCGTGCCCTCCTCGGGGTAGATGGCCACGAGGGGCACCCGTGGCGGGCGGGGCTCCTCGCCGGGGTCCAACACCCCGTCGGGGTTGCCGGTGTTGTAGTCGATGACCGACTTCTCCTCGACGGCGATGGCCGAGGCGTAGGTGAGGGCGTTGCCCCGCTGGTCGGCCCGGTACATGTTGTTGAGGAAGGTGAGGGTGGTGTCGCCGTAGTGCACGACCGCGGACTCGACGTCCCGGGCGGCCTGGGCCACGTCGGGCTGGTCGAGGTCCTCGATGGTGAGGCCCTCGGTCTTGCCCGTGTTGGCGTAGGCCTGCGCGATCAGAGCCGAGAGGCCGCTGGTGGAGAAGTTGGGGTTGGTCTTGCCGAGGCGGAACGGCCCCCATTCGGGATGACCGAAGGCGGCCCAGCCCTCGGGGTCGCGGGAGAGGCGCAGCACGTCGGCCCAGCCGATGGGATCGTCGGGGTAGCCGAGGGCCTCGGCCATGGGCTCGGGCATGGCGATGACGAGCGGGGTGAGCATGAAGGGCTCACCCTCGGTGGCGATCGGCTCGGCGCCCTGGTCGGTCAGCTGCTGGTTGAGGACCGCACCCCAGGCGCTGGACGCGGGGGACCAGACCACGGGCAGCGGGCCCTCCGTGGTCTCGTCCCAGCCGTCGCGCAGCAGCTGCTCGCTGGCGCCCGACGACTTGCGCTGGGGGCGCACGAAGATGCACTGGTCGCCCAATTGGGCGTCCTCCGAGTCGTTGAAGGTCCGGGCCAGGTCCGTCATCAGGTCGATCTTCTCGGGGGAGACCGCCATGTCGACCACCAAGCAGTCGCCCGGGTCCTCGCCCAGCAGCCCGTCCGCGGCGATCGTGTCCGACGTGCTCTCGTCGCCGTTGCTGGAGCAGGCCACCGCGCCCGCGGCGAGGAGCACGCACAGCACGACCGCTCCGATGCGTCTCGTCATGTCGCCAGCTTCCATTCGTCGATCAACGCTTCGTAGACCCCCACCGACGGCCCTGGCGGGGCATCCCGGGGGGCGGGGCCGAGGGTCCACCCGGTGTCCGCCAGGGCGGCGTCGAGGTCGTCGTCGCCGACGTCGACCTCGTGGCCCCGGATCGGTGCGAGCACCACTTCGGCCCGGATCATGGGCGAAGGGTAGAGGACGGTGAAGGCATCGGAGGTGCGGGCCTTGGTGGCGACGGCCTCTGGGTCGAGGGTGCCGACGGCGTCCCAGGAGGCGTTGGGGAACTGCTCGAGCTGGGTGATCACCGGCTGCGCGGCCACGGCGAGGGGGAGCCCGGGGTCGGCGTTCTCGAGCTGCTGCAGCCAGTCCCGGAACTCGGGGTCGGCGTCGAAGTCGTTGCTGGCGAAGTCCGTGCTCCCGAAGTAGTCGGAGGCGGCCTGGCCCAGGAAGAGCAGGCCGGTGGCCTCCTGGGTCGGGTCGTCGTGCCCCACCTCGATGCGGCCCTGGCTGGTCTCGCCGCCGTGGTCGGACCACGCGTCGTCAGCGAGACCGCCGAGGCAGCGCCAGCTCGTCTCGTCCTCACCGCCGCACGCGGCCACCAGTTGGTCGATGCGCTCGGTGGGGCCGACCAGGGCGAGCTTCGAGGTGGCGAGGACGTCCGAGGTCTCCCCGAGCACGGCGCCCTGGTTGGCGAGGTCCCGCCGCAGCGCGACCAGGGCGGGCCAAGGCTGGAGTGTGAGCCAGCCGTCGAAGTCGGCGTCGTCGGGCCGGAAGGCCTGGTCGACCAGGCGCTCGGCGGTGTCGCCGGCGGGCTCGACGTCGAAGGTGACGTC
>OBLX010000093.1_pt1 | contig 15328 bp, 8 predicted proteins | sample 1519811 | NCBI WGS metagenome assembly OBLX01 (sample SAMEA3991476, study PRJEB22521) | metagenome | biome: anthropogenic terrestrial biome; feature: sewage plant; material: surface water | place: Sweden | collected 2012-09-26
CGCCGCCGGTGCACCGCTTGATCCCGGCTTGCATGTCAATTTAGTACAAAAAGAGCCGTTTGCGCAGGTAGAACGTGCGCAAGCAGCTATTAATTCAATAGCAAGCCCGGCCTTGATGCTGTCCCGCCCCAAAGTGGCCGTGCTGCGCGAGCAGGGCGTCAACTCGCATGTGGAGATGGCCTACGCCTTCACCCAGGCCGGTTTTGAAGCCTTTGACGTGCATATGACTGACTTGCAAACCGGTCGCGCCAATCTGGCGGACTTCAAAGGCGTGGTCGCTTGCGGCGGCTTTTCTTATGGCGACACGCTGGGTGCGGGCATTGGCTGGGCGCGCTCCATCACCTTCAACCAAAGCCTGGCCGAGCAGTTCAAAGCCTTTTTTGGACGTGGTGACACCTTTGGCCTGGGCGTGTGCAACGGCTGCCAGATGTTTGCCGAGCTGGCCGACATCATTCCTGGTGCCCAGCACTGGCCGCGCTTCACCACCAACCAGAGCGAGCGCTTTGAGGCGCGTTTCTCGATGGTGGAAGTGCTGGAATCCCCCAGCCTGTTCTTCCAGGGCATGGCCGGCAGCCGCTTGCCGATTGCCGTGGCGCACGGCGAGGGCTTTGCCAACTTCAAATACCGGGGCAACGCTGAAAAAGCCATTGCCGCCATGCGCTTTACCGACAACTTTGGTGCGGCCACCGAGGCGTATCCCTTCAACCCCAACGGAAGCCCCGGCGGCTTAACCGCCGTGACGACCGCAGACGGCCGTTTCACCGCCATGATGCCGCACCCCGAGCGGGTGTTCCGCAACATCCAGATGAGCTGGACCAATGGCGACCCTGGCGCCGCCAGCCCATGGCTGCAATTGTGGGAAAACGCGCGCAAGTGGGTGGGATGACAGGTGCCGGGCAAGCAAAATGGGGCTTCGGCCCCTTTTTTATGCGCGTGGACACCTTCAAGAGTGAGATATGCGTGGATTTAGAGTGGAATATTGGCAACAGCAGGCCCAATTGCCCAGCTAACGCATCACATAATAGGCTGCAGCAGGCGTGAGCCGACGCTATTTATGGCACACCTTGGCTACGACACAACCTCTGAAGACCAGTTTTTTTGACAATGAAAAAAAATGCGAGCTGGCGTCGGCCTCACACCCTTGTCCGGGCCACACGTAAACTTTTGAGCCGGGCAGGGGCCAGTGCACTAGCCGCTGCAAGGCGCAAACATGCACTCGCTCCGGCAGAACCGGTACCTGCGGCCGATCCGGCAGATTTCACACCAGAGTCACCACAGCCACCACAGTCACCTCTGTCTTCAGTGGTGCCAGATTCACCAGCGGTACCAGAGACGCCAACGTCTCCAGTGGCATCAGAGCCACCTGCGTTTTTCGCCACACCCAAGCCCGTGCCTTTCATGCGCCGTCGTTGGGTACAGGTCATTTTGGGCATGACCCTGCTGGTCGTGCTGGTGCTTGTCGGTTTGGGGTGGCAAGAAATGCGAACTTCTGCCTTGCAAGCCAGGTTTTTCGCACGCCTGGCCAGCTCCATGAAATATTCCATGGCGGCAGGGCCAGCACCTGCGTCGTCCGTTCGCTACCCGCATGAAAGCCCGTATGACGAACGTCTCGGGTATTCCAGTTTGCCGGAGTTTTTTGGCAAGCTTCAGACCAAAGACTTTCAGATTGAGTCGCAGGCCCGGATGACGGCCGACATGACGGGTTTGATTGACGCCGGTCTGTTTGCACCTTACCGGGAAAAAACCCAAGTGGGCTTGAGCATTCAGGACTGCCGCAAGCAAACGCTTTTTTCGGCCCGTTACCCGGAGCGCGTTTACCAGTCGTTCGATGATGCACCGGCTATTTTGGTGAAGAGCTTGCTGTTCATTGAAAACCGCGAGTTGCTCGATTCTCGCTATCCCCAGCGTAACCCGGCCGTGGAATGGGATCGTCTTGCGAAGGCAGTCTTTGACAAGGCATTGCACGGCTTGGATTCCGACCACAGGTCGGCCGGTGGCAGCACGCTGGCCACTCAGATTGAAAAATACCGGCACTCTCCGGAAGGGCGCACGTCGTCCATCAAGGAGAAACTGCGCCAGATGGCCTCGGCATCGGTGCGCGCTTATCTGTTGGGTGAGGATACGATGGCCGCGCGGCGCCAACTGGTGCTCGACTACCTCAACACCGTACCGCTGTCAGCCAAACCCGGTTATGGCGAAGTCAACGGCATGGGAGACGGTTTGTGGGTGTGGTATGGCCGGGATTTTGCCGAGGTCAACCGTCTGCTGCGCAGTGACTTCGAGCAGGGCACGCCTTCCAGTGCCAGTGCGCTGGCCTTCAAGCAGGCACTGAGCCTGTTCATTGCACAGCGTCGGCCTTCTTACTACCTGGCGGACAGCGACAGTGATCTGGAGCAGCTCACCGACAGCCACTTGCGTTTGCTGGCCTCTGAGGGGGTTATCAGCACCTTGCTGCGAGATGCCGCACTGTCTGTCAAGCTGGACAACGCCAGCCGGGTTCGTCCAACGCCCCCTGCCGCATCGTTCGTGTCGCGCAAGGCCTCCACGGCGATTCGAACCCAACTGGCCGGGTTGCTGGGCTCACCACGGTTTTACAGCCTGGATCGGCTGGATTTGGACGTGGTGAGTACTTTGGATGCACAAACCCAGCAGGCGGTGACCAATGTGCTGCGTCAGTTACGCGATGCCGAAGTGGCCAAAACTTCCGGTTTGCAGGGCAAGGGAATGCTGGGCAGTGGTGATCCCGCCAAAGTGGTTTACAGCTTCACGCTGTTGGAACGTGGCGACAAGGTGAACCAGTTGCGCGTGCAAACCGACAATTATGAGCAACCACTTGACATCAATGATGGTGCCAAGCTTGACCTTGGATCGACCGCAAAATTGCGCACCTTGGTCACTTACCTGGACATTGTTGCCAATTTGCATCAACGTTACAGCCCGCTTGATTCTGAGGAACGCCGCAACACGGTGGTCGATCCAAAAGACAAAATTTCCCTGTGGGCCTTGGATTACCTGGAGCGCCATCCTGAAAGTGATGTCACCGCGATGCTGGAGTCTTCGCTGGAGCGCAGCTATTCGGCCAGCCCGGCAGAGGGGTTTTTTACCGGTGGCGGAATACACACGTTCAACAATTTCAAGCGTGAGGACAACGACAAGGTGATGTCCGTGCGTGAGGGACTGCGCCATTCCGTGAATCTGGTTTTTGTGCGCCTGCTGCGCGATGTTGTCCACCACTACATGTTTTTGACACCGGGCTCCTCAGCGGGCCTGCTCAAAGACGCAAACGACCCGCGCCGCGCTGTTTATCTGAGCCGCTTTGCTGACCGGGAAGGGCGCGAGTTTATCTACCGGTTCTTGCCAAAATACCAAGGCAAGACCTCTAGGGAAGCCGAACAACTGCTGATGCAGGGGGTGCGCCCTACACCGGTTCGACTGGCGAGCATTTTCCGCACCATTGCACCGAAAGCCGGCATGGACGAATTTGCCGCTTTCTTCAAGGAATATTTGCCCGCCAGCCACGAAATGGAGCCGGCCCGGTTGGAAAAACTCTATGAGCAGTACTCGCCAGAAAAAATGTCGCTGGCCGACCGTGGTTACCTTGCCACAGTGCATCCGCTGGAATTGTGGGTGGTTGGCTACCTGCGCGCGCAACCGGCAGCAACATCTTCGCAAGTGATTGCCGCCAGTGTGGCCGAGCGTCAGGATGTGTACCAATGGCTGTTCAGTACCAGCCGCAAGCATGCACAGGACTCGCGCATTTTGAGCCTGCTCGAAGTCGAAGGCTTTCTGGAAATCCACCGCCAGTGGAAGCGTATGGGCTACCCGTTTGATTCGCTGGTCCCCTCTTATGCAAGTGCTTTGGGTGCATCGGCAGACCGACCGGCTGCCCTGGCCGAACTGATGGGCATTTTGGTCAACGGTGGTGTACGCAAACCGGGGCGGCGCATTGAATCCTTGCACTTTGCCGCGCAAACGCCTTATGAGACCCGGCTCCAACGCCTGCCAGGCAAAAGCGAGCAGGTTTTGTCACCCGAAGCCGCCCAGGTGGCTTTGGGTGCCATACGCGATGTAGTTCGGGAGGGAACCGCCAGGCGCGTTAAAACTGCGTTTGTCCGGGCTGATGGCAGTGTGATTGACGTGGGCGGAAAAACCGGCACGGGCGATCACCGCTTTGATGTTTATGGAGCACGTGGTCAGTTGCTGGAGTCACGGGTGATCAATCGCTCGGCCACGTTCGTGTTCAATATTGGTGAGCGCTTCTTCGGCAGCATCACGGCCTATGTCCATGGGCCGCAGGCAGCCAAATATGATTTCACCAGCGCTTTGCCAGTGCAGATTTTGAAGCTGCTGGCACCCACCCTGATGCCTTTGATTGAACCCTCCTCCGACATCGCACCTGAGGGCAATTCATGCAGTTGATGTTGTCGTGAAATTGTTGCCATCGTTTTGGCGAAAAATGCTCTAATAATGCAAGGCCGTTAACGTCATAGAACGAACTTTCATGATTCGGGGTGTTCGGAGATCGTAATCATGAATATTAGAACCAGAGCGAATCAAAGATGAATTGTTGCAGAATCCGACTCCACTCAATGCATTCAAGATGACCCCAGTCAATACCATCGACGGCGGGGCTCCCGCGCTCGCACCATCGGCACCACAAAGTTTGACAGCTCCTGTTGGCATGGCGCAGCCTGCAGACGTGAGCGCGGCCATGACTCAACTGGACAGACTGGAAGCAGAAGCGAAGGCACTCAGGCAAGAAGCCCTGAATATCCAGACTTCCATTGAGCAGCTCCAGCTCGTCGAGTCAGGGCGGACCTATCCAGCAGTTGAGTTCGCACTTCCTGTGAATTTTGGAGCCCAGGGTGCCATGCTGGGCATTGGCGCTTTGTTTTTTCTGGGGGTTCTTTGGTGGTACACATCCCGGCGGCCCTCAAAGCGGCCAACTGGTGAGCACTCTGAATTTGTCGACAGCAGTTATTTTCCGCAGCAAGATCAAGCACAGTGGAAGCAGCAAATCCACAAGAGACACAGCCGTCAACCTGCTGCCCGCACCAATGAGTTTGTCCCGAGTCAGCAATTCGGTCCTGACCCTGTACCTGAAGCCGACTCGGTACTCGATTCAACCTTTGTACAGGATGAGATCAGCGCTTCATTTGAGAGTGTTTGGGGTCAGCCTACTGATACCCTGAAGCTGGAGGCAGGGTATGCAGCCAAATCAGCGCGTCAGTCGGAGGTTTTTGATCCGGACGTTGCGGCACAAGAGGTTGAACGTGTGCGCAAGTTCTTGGCAGACAAGCGCGCTGACCGCACCAAGCACAATGATCATGAGTCAACTCTGAGGCAGGGCAGCTACCACACTGACAACGACGAAGAGTCTCATTTGGGGCACGACATCTTTGCGGACTACCAGCCAACGGGAGAGCCCAGCGCTTTAACCGGGCACCTCAAGCCGGTCGTGAAGCCCGACGCTGCAACGCCGCCTGTTGCAGAAAAGTTCGAAGTGAAGTTGCCAACTACGCAGGATGATTCTGACGAGGCGCAACAATCACGCTTGTTGGCATTGGAGTTATGGGAGTCGGGTGGCCATGCCATCAAGTCGGATCCGAAATTTTTACTTAATTTGGTGGGCCCGGACTGGAAATTGTCGATGGACGATCTGGACTACGGCGGGGCAGATCCTTTTGATCTGAAAACTGCCGAGCTCGGGACCGATGAAACAGTTAAAGCCCTTTTAACCACTGCGACACAGGAAGACACAGCAGACAAGCACGCTGACGAGCAGGCGGATGCCGATGACACGGCGTCTGATGCTGAAGTGCAATTGGCCTTGGCGAACGAGTTCATGGATTTGGGGTTGTACCAAGGCGCACGCAAATTGGCTGCAGAGGTTGTTGAATCTGCCAATGCCCATTTTCGCGCTCAGGCCCAGGTGTTGATTTCCAAGCTAGACAAGCTTGAATTGAGCCTGCATCAAGACTCCTAAGCCCTCACAGAAGTTCTTGATGATCACATTCGCTGATTGATTTGCCCACCCGAGTTTGAACCACAACATGATTCGTTTCTTTTTTTGCGCCATGGCCCTGATGGCGTTTGCGGCGCAGTCCCTGGCAGATCCTGTAAAAAACTACCAGCAGCACTGTGCCGCATGTCATGGGGCCGATCGTTTGGGAGTGACGGGCCCGGCCCTGTTGCCGCAAAGTCTGGAGCGCCTGCGCAAGCCGGAGGCCATCAAGACCATCACGCAGGGGCGAGCGGCCACCCAAATGGGCGGGTTTTCTGATCGCCTCAGCAAGGAAGAAATTGAAGCCCTTGTTGCTTATATCTACAGCACAGTCACTCCAGCACCTGTTTTTTCGCAAGCAGATATTCGTGCTTCGCGCATTGTGAGTCACCCCCCGGCCAGTTTGCCGGACAAACCTGCACCGGTATACGAAGGGGTGGACATGATGAACCTCTTTATTGTGGTTGAAACAGGCGATCACCATGTGACGGTGCTCGATGGCGACAAGCTCGAACCCATTCACCGGTTTGCCAGTCGCTATGCTTTGCATGGTGGACCGAAATTCACGCCGGATGGACGTTATGTGTTCTTTGCCTCCCGCGACGGGTGGATCAGCAAGTTTGACATCTGGAACCTTAAAGTGGTGGCCGAGATTCGGGCGGGTATCAACACGCGCAATGTGGCGGTGTCGGGTGACGGCAAATTTCTGGCCGTTGCCAACTATTTACCGCAGACGCTGGTGTTGATGGACGCAGATTTGAACCTTCTCAAAGTGCTTGACGTCAAAGACAAGGACGGCAAGCAGGGGTCACGGGTTTCGGCCGTTTACGACGCAGCTCCGCGCCAGAGTTTTGTTGCTGCCCTGAAAGATGTGCCCGAGGTTTGGGAGATTAGTTACAACCCCAAAGCAGACGACATCCCTGTAGGGATGGTGCATGATTTTCAGTACAAGGAAGGTGCCTTTATTTCCGGCTTTTTGAACCCCCGCCGTACACACCTTTCCGAACCGCTGGATGATTTTTTCTTCACCCAAGGTTACAGTGAGCTGATGGGTACCAGCCGCGAGGCGGGCAAGGGGCAGGTGGTGAATTTGGATGTGCGAAAAAAAATTGCCGATCTCAGCTTGCCCGGCATGCCGCATCTGGGTTCCGGTATTACCTGGCATTGGGAGGGCAAGACCGTCATGGCAACGCCCAATTTGAAAGACGGTCTCATCACCGTGATTGACATGGGTGATTGGAAAACCATCAAGACGCTGCCCACACCTGGTCCCGGTTTTTTCATGCGATCGCACGAAAAAACGCCCTACGCTTGGGCCGATTCCATGATGAGTCCGGCGAAAAATACTTTGCAAGTGATCGACAAACGCACGCTTGAAAAAGTCACAGAAATCAAGGCAGCGCCAGGCAAAACGTTGGCCCATATTGAATTCACCCGTGATGGAAAGTACGCGCTGGCCAGTCTGTGGGAGCGTCGGTCCGACGGCGGCGCATTGATCGTCTTTGATGCGACCACCTTCAAAGAAGTCAAACGCATTCCGATGGACAAGCCGGTTGGCAAATACAACCTGTTTAATAAGATCAGTCGTTCGGAAGGCACTTCACACTGAAGTCGTGTCGGTTGGTAGCGCACTGCGCACGTGCTTTTCGAAGACCTTGGCCGTCAAGGGCGGACTGAAGTAATAGCCCTGTGCCTCGGTGCATCCTCTTGCTCGCAAAAAATCAAGCTGTTCGGCAGTCTTGACACCTTCTGCAATGGTTTTGAGCCCTAGGCTGGTGGCCATGCTGATGATGGCCCCCACGATGGCTTTGTCGTCCAGATCGTCGGTGATGTCGTGAACAAAGGATTGGTCAATCTTGAGTTTGTATACCTGAAACCGTTTGAGGTAGCTCAAGGATGAGTAGCCGGTGCCAAAATCGTCAATCGACATACGTACTCCCCGCTTGTGCAGATCGTCCATGATCGCAATCGCCTCCAGTGGGTTGGTCATGGCCACGCTTTCCGTCAACTCCAGCTCCAGTAAATTGGGTGCCAGACCTGCATCGCTCAGAATATTGCTGACCAGCTCCGGTAACTGCGCATTTCGAAACTGGACAGATGACAAATTGACGGCCATGGTGATGGGTGGCATTCCCTGCTCAATCCATGTTGCCAGTTGTTTGACTGCGGTGCGAATAACCCATTCACCAATCGACAGGATCAGTCCATTACCCTCGGCAATCGGAATGAATTCAGCAGGAGAGACATTGCCCAGTTCAGGATGCTGCCAGCGCAGCAATGCTTCGGCGCCGACCGTCTTGCCTGTCAGCATCGAGATTTGCGGTTGGTAGCTCAGTTCCAGCTGGTTTCGTTCCAGTGCCCTGTGCAAAGCGTTACCCAGCAGCAGGGTTCGATCCGAGTGGGTCTGGATGGCAGAGGTGAAAAACCGATACCCATTGCGTCCATCTTCCTTGGCACGGTACATCGCTGCGTCAGCGCATTTGGAAAGGGTGTCCAGATCGGCCCCATCCCTTGGGTACAAGGCAATACCAATGGAAGGCGTTACCGTGAGCTCATGCTGATCAATCAGAAAAGGCAGCAGCGTAGCTTGCAGTATTTTGTCGGCCACCTCGGCGGCACCAAATGCATCGGTGTCTGGCAACAGCAATACAAATTCATCGCCCCCCAGGCGAGACACTGTATCTTGCTCGCGCATGGCTGATTTGAGCCGCCTGGCCCATTCAATCAGCACCTCATCGCCAGCGCGGTGCCCCAGTGAATCATTGATGTTCTTGAAATGGTCCAAATCCAGAAACATCAGCGCAACGGATTGATTCGAACGCCAGGCGATATTGAGTACATGCTGGCTTCGGTCATTGAGCAGGACGCGATTGGGCAAGCCGGTTAAGGCGTCAAAATGTGACAGGCGCTGAATATGGGCTTCAGACTCTTTTTGTTCGGCGGCTTTCTTTTCAAGGCTGATCACCGTGCGTTTGAGCTCCTGTGTGCGCATCTCAACCAACTTTTCCAAATCGGTTCGGGCCTGCAACAGTTCGATCTCGGCCTTTTTACGGGCTGTGATGTCCATCCCAATCCAAATGGAACCCTTGCTGGGGTCATTGAAGTCAATGGCTTTGGCGCGCACCCAGCAATAAGCGGGCGTGCCGTCCTTTTTGCACAGCAGCATTTCGCCGTCAAAGGCCTCACCAGCGGCGAATGGGGCATAGCAGCTGTATGCTGCTTCAGTCCAGTCTTGTTCACTCAGGTACCAAGCGCGAGTTGAGCTACCGTCCAATTCGCCGGGTTCATAACCCAGCATGATTTCGCAGCTGCGATTGCAGCGGGTGACAATACGATCTCGCAAAAACACAATACCCACCATGGCATTGTCAAGAATCAAGCTCTGTTCGGCCAAGACAGATTCAAGTTGTGCCTGCGCCAGCTTTTGCTCACTGATGTCATCAACGATCCAGATTGAGCCCTCTTCAATGTCTTGTGGGTTTACTAGCTGACCCGTCAGGTGGGCCCAAAACAATTGCCCGTCTTGGCGCGCCATCTGCAACTCTGTTTTGTACACCAAGCCTTGGGTCATGACGGGCAGGGCGGCGTCTTCCAAAGCATCAAAGACCGACTGATCAGGGTACAGCGTCAAGTTGGCATTGCCCACAATATCGGACACCTCGTTGAAACCGTACATTTGGGCCAATCGCTGGTTGCATCGGATGACCAGACGATTTTTCACAAAAACAATGCCAACCCCCGCAGTGTCCAAAATAACCTGCTGCTCGCGAAGCGCAAGTTGCAGTTGCGTTAAGGTCGCGTCGGACACTGTGTGTATGTCGGGGTCGGAGTTCAATTCAGGCATGGTTCCGATGTTTGTACAAGAGGTTGTTCGATTGTCTGGCAAATGCTGTTGATATGGAACAGGCAGCGGGAAAATTCACCTTTTGGTGCGCCCAATCCAAAATATATGCACAATTGGCGACTAGGGGCAGTTCTGGCTCCACCAACACACAGCCTATATCAATGCGTGCTCATGCAGACACTGGAAGCGTCGTCTTTATCACTGGGGCATCGTCCGGTCTTGGCCGACAAATGGCCATCGAATTTTCAAGGCGTGGCTACCGTCTGGCACTGACGGCACGGCGACTGGATGCACTCCACACACTCCAGACTGAGCTCAAAAAAACTGGCGGAGCTTCGGTGTTCATCGCCGCACTGGATGTGACGGATGAGGCGGCGGTCAACCAGGTGTTTGCCGACGCCCGTGCTCATTTTGGCACCATCGATATTGCGGTACTCAATGCAGGCATCGGCCATCACGGCATGATCGGAAAGCTGGCTTTTTCCAAGGTGCGGGACACCGTGAACACCAATGTGACGGGTTTTATGGCGACGGCAGATGTTGCTGTGCGCTGCTTTCGCGAGCAAGGTTACGGGCATCTGGTTGGCATCAGTTCGGTGGCTGCGTTTCGTGGCATGCCTGCGGGTGGTGTTTATGGTGCCTCCAAGGCTGCGGTCACCAGCTATTTGGAGTCCTTGCGGGCGGAAACCTACCATGCCGCCATTTTGGTCACAACCCTGTCGCCCGGTTTTATCGACACGCCCATTAATCAGGGGGCCAAAAGTCGTCCCTTCGTGATTCCGGTTGAAAAGGGTGGCAAATTGCTGGTGGATTTGATTGAACGAAGGGTAGAGCGGGCCACCGTACCGCGTTGGCCTTGGGCCTTGGTGGCGCGATTGATCGCTGTGGTGCCAACTGGTTTGCTTGCAAGGTTGCGGTGACGCAAGAGATATAACAATGACGCATCGTGCATTGATTGTGGGTGGCGGTATCGGTGGCTTGGCAGCGTCATTGGCCTGCGCGCGGGCCGGGGCCGAAGTTGAATTGTTTGAACGTGCCCATGAATTTGCCGAAGTGGGGGCCGGCATTCAATTAGGCCCCCATGTTGTCAAAGTACTGCACAGTTGGGGTTTGAAAGCCAATTTGGCCGAAATTGCCGCGTACCCGGATCGCTTACAGATTCGCAGTGCGACCAGTGGCGCTGCCTTGGGTGGTTTGCGCCTGGGTCAAGCCACAGTAGAGCGTTATGGCTGGCCCTATGTGACGGTGCACCGCGCTGATCTGCATGCGCAATTGCTGGCAGCAGTGAAACATCACGGCAATGTTCAGCTGCACATTGATTCTGAGTTTGACCGGTACGTTCAACAAAAATCGGGCGTTACGCTGCATACCAAAAATGGCCGGCAGGCTCACGGAGATATGCTCATCGGTGCCGACGGTCTTTGGAGCCAGGTTCGAAAACAATTCCTCAATGATGGTGTCCCGCATGCCACGGGCCATCTGGCTTACCGGGCCATGGTTCGCCAGGTTTGCTTGCCGGCCGACTTGCGGTCTGCTCAGGTGACAGCATGGCTGGGGCCCAAAATGCACTTTGTTGCGTACCCGGTGCGCGGTGGGGAGTGGCTCAACGTCGTGGCCATTGTGCATGGCCGGGTGCATGGCGATATTGCTTACTGGGACCACAGTGCCAATCCAGCCAAGTTGAAACGCTCCATGACGGCTGCCTGTGCGCACTTGCAAGACTTGGTTCAAGCCATTGAACATTGGCGCCTGTGGGCTTTGAGTATTCGGGTGCCTATGCGCAGTGCCTGTCAACATGCGCAGGGTCGGGTTGCTCTTTTGGGGGATGCAGCGCACCCCATGCTTCCCTACCTCGCACAAGGTGCTGGCATGGCCATTGAAGATGCGCAGGCGCTGGGTAGTGGCTTAGGCTCCGAAGGACTCGACGCTCCAGCCGCACTCCAACATTACGCGGCGCTACGGTGGCAGAGAAACGCACGGGTGCAGGCGCGCTCCATTCAAAACGGGCGGATATTCCATGCCTCAGGGCCTGTGCGGTGGGCGCGCGATGCAGCCATGAAGCTGTTGGGCGAGCGTTTGTTGGACATGCCGTGGCTTTACCGGGGACAGACCTGATGCAATCATCGAAATTTTCGCGCACCTTCAAACAGAGCTTTGGTCTGATGCTGGTCTTTGTGGCTGGCTGTGCCAGCCAACCAGAGTCACGCATTCACAACGACGATGCTCCATTGCAGCGCATTCAGAATGTGGTGGTCATCTATGCGGAAAACCATAGTTTTGACAATTTGTATGGCTTGTTTCCTGGTGCCAACGGCATCGCCCAGGCCACTGCACAACAAAAAATTCAATGGGATCACGATGACACCCCATTGCCAGAGCTGCTGGTTTTTGGCAAGGACGGCAAGCCGGACCCGAAGTATCCCCGCTTGCCAAACCAGCCATTTCGCATTGATGCGCCGCCTGTAAACCGCCCGCCAACGGTCATCGTGCCCAATCCGATCCATGACTTTTTCTTTCACCAAGAGCAGATCAACGGTGGGCTCAATAACCGGTTTGCCGCCATGTCCAATGTTGGCGGGTGGACCATGGGGCACTACGACGGCAGTCAGTTCAAGTTGTGGAAATGGGCGCAAGAGTACACGCTGGCAGATAACTTTTTTCAGGCTGCGTTTGGTGGGTCGTACCTGAACCATCAGTGGCTGATTTGTGCCTGTACGCCGCAGCATACCAATGCGCCCGGCAACATGCGGGTGCGGCTCGATGCGAGTGGCAAGCTTGAAAAACGGCCACAATCGCCCTCTGCCAGCGTCGGGGCCGTGCAGGTTTACAGTGTGGGTCTGAGTGGTCGTGTCACGCCTGATGGCTGGTCCGTCAATACCTCACAACCTCCTTACCAGCCCAGCGGCATCCCTCCTTTGGCTGATGGCCCGCGCACGCACACCAACCCCCAAGGCTACACGTCCGGCCACATAGAAACCGGCGAACCCGTACCGCCGCAAACAGCCCAAACCATTGGCGATACCCTCTCCGAAAAAGGCGTTTCCTGGGCATGGTATGCCGGGGCTTGGAACGCAGCGTTGGCTGACGGCACCCAGGCACCTGATGCCAAACGACGAGTGATTTACCAACGTGCGGAAAATTCGCCCAATTTTCAGGCGCACCACCAACCGTTCAATTACTTTTCCCGCTTTGCGCCCGGCACAGCAGACCGTGCCAAACACCTGCTCGATGGGAGCGATTTTTTGGCCGACATAGATGCAGGCAAGCTGCCCAGTGTTTCTTTTTACAAACCAGCCGGACGTGATACCCAGCATCCGTCGTACACAGATATCATGACTGGCGATACCCACATTGCCGGTGTGCTGGAAAAGTTACGCGCCAGCCCGCAGTGGAAGGACATGCTGGTCATTGTGACCTACGATGAAAATGGCGGTTACTGGGACCATGTGCCGCCACCCACAGGCCCCGGCTGGGGCGATCGTTGGGGGCCGGGTTCTCGGGTGCCAGCCTTGCTCATTGGCCCCCACGTCAAACGGGGTCACATCGATTCAACTTCGTATGACACCACCTCCATCCTTAAATTCATCACAAGGCGGTTTGAACTGACACCCTTGGCAGGCGTGCGACCCAAGGCTGGCGATTTGACACCGGCACTTCAATGAGCATCAACCGCAACCCGCTGCGCTCGCTCAAAACCAGGCTGACCCTGTGGACGCTGGCCATATTTTTGCTGAGCATCTGGTCGCTGACGTTTTATGCCGAAGGCATTTTGCGCACTGACATGCAGCGTGTGCTGACCGAGCAGCAATTCGCCACGGTCTCATTTATGGCGGACGATATCAACCAGCGGTTCGAAGAGCGTGTGCGCGCACTGGTCAAAGTAGCGTCCCGGGTTGAGTCCGCTAGTTTGGCCGATCCCAAAGCCTTGCAAACGCTGCTGGAGCAGCAACCACAGTTGCTGAACCTGTTCAATGCGGGCGTGCTGGCCCTCGATTTTGATGGCACGGTGGTGGCAGACTTTCCGCGTTCAGCCGGAAGAATGGGCATCAACTTGATGGGCCATGATACGGTTGCAGCAGCCCTCAAAGAAGGCAGTTTCCTTTTTGGAAAACCCGTGATGACCGGCACACCGCCGGCACCTGTTTTTGGCATGGCCGTTCCGATTCGGGACGCAGAGAACCATGTGGTTGGTGCAATCTACGGTGAAACCACTTTGGGTGCGCCCAATTTTCTGGACAAAATCACCGACCAGCGCTACGGCAAGTCGGGCCACTATTTCGTAGCGTCACTGGATCACCGGTTGAATGTCACATCCAGCGATAAAAGCCGGGTCATGCAGCGCCTGCCCAGGGCAGGCATTAATCCATTTGTTGATCGTTTTGTACAGGGCTACGAAGGGTCTGCCAACTATGTTGACCAGTATGGCACGGACATACTGGTCTCGGTCAAGCGCATTCCCATAGCCAACTGGGCCATGGTGGCAACGCTGCCCACGCAAGAGGCATTTGCCCCGATTCGTGCGCTTCAGAAAAGAATGTTGCTGGCCTCCACTGTGCTGACCCTGCTGGCCGGTGCCGTGACCTGGTGGATGACCTGGATGATGCTCAGACGCCAGCTTTCACCCATGTTGGCAGCCACCAGAACGCTGGCCAATTACTCCCATTCACGTCAGGCCCTGCAACCCTTGGCGATCACCAGCCAGGATGAAATTGGCGAACTGATTGGCGGATTCAATCAGCTGCTTGCCATCCTGGGGCAGCGCGAACAGCAATTGCGGGAAAGCCATGAACGCTTCGATCTGGCGGTGCGCGGCTCTTCTGACGGCATCTGGGACTGGGACCTGGTCGCGGGAACTGGCTTTGTCTCTGACCGATGGTGGATGCTTTTGGGCTACCAGCCTGGTGAGCGGGAAATTTCGCCAGACGGGTGGATGGCATTGATTCATCCCGATGATTCAGAGAAGGTGCAAGAAGCCATCAGGCAGCATTTAACCTCCAATGTCCCCTTTTCTGTTGAATTCCGGATGCAAACAAAGAGCGGCGTTTATCGCTGGTTTTTGACCCGTGGCGAAGCACGCAGAGATGACCAAGGCAAGGCCATTCGGATGGCTGGCTCTGCAACAGACATCACGGAGGTCAAGCAGGCACAAGAAGAGCTGCGCCGCAGCGAGGCCTATAACAAAGTTTTATTTTCAGGCTCACACATTCCTTTGGTGGTTCTTGACCCTGAAACTGGGCGGGTGCTCGATTGCAATCAAGCGGCAGCTGACATCTTTCACAAGGAAAATTGCAACGCAGTACTGGGCGGATCGGCAGCAGATTTTTCAGCTCCTTCGCAATATGACGGCCGCAGTTCTTCCGAGTCCGCCATGGATCATATTCAGAGGGTTTTGCGCGAGGGTTCGGAGCTTTTTGAATGGCGAAATCAGCGCCCCAACGGCGAAATATGGGATGCTGAAGTTCACTTGATGGCATTCCAAA
>OBLX010000094.1_pt1 | contig 15314 bp, 7 predicted proteins | sample 1519811 | NCBI WGS metagenome assembly OBLX01 (sample SAMEA3991476, study PRJEB22521) | metagenome | biome: anthropogenic terrestrial biome; feature: sewage plant; material: surface water | place: Sweden | collected 2012-09-26
AAGCCAGCCTGGCCTCCAAGGTGTTTGAGGACGGGCTCGAAGGCGTCATCATCACGGACGCGCAAGGCATCATCCGGCGGGTCAACCCGGCCTTTACCATCATCACCGGCTTCAGTGCCGAAGACGCGGTCGGCAAGAAACCCAGCATTTTGAAATCTGGCCGACATGACAAAGCGTTTTATGAAAAATTGTGGGGGGCTTTGATCGAGCACGGCTACTGGGAGGGTGAAATCTGGAACCGGCGCAAAACCGGTGAAGGTTTTGTGGCCACCGAGACCATCTCGGCGGTGCGCAATGAAGCCGGTGAGGTGGCGCATTACGTCTCTACCTTCCGCGATGTCACCGAACGGATTCATTCCGAGCAGCGCATGCGCCATTTGGCGCACTACGATGCCTTGACTCATCTGCCCAACCGCACACTGTTTGTCGAGCGCCTCGAACACGCCCTGGTGCGGGCCCGGCGGGAAAATGCCGCACTGGCCCTGCTGTTCATTGACCTGGACTACTTCAAGGCAGTGAACGACAGCCTGGGCCATGCCGCCGGTGACGACCTTCTGTGCACGCTGGCCGCGCGCATGAAGGAGGTGATGCGCGAGGCCGACACCGTTGCCCGACTGTCGGGGGATGAATTTGCCATCTTCATGGAAGGTGTGGACGAGCAAACCAACATTGATGGGGTGCTGAAAAAATTGCTCGATGCCCTGCTGGAGCCGGCGAACATTGCAGGCCGGTCGGTCACCATCGGGGCCAGCATCGGGGTGGCTTTTTATCCGCGTGATGGCGAAAATGCCGAACCGCTGCTGCGCGCAGCCGACACCGCCATGTACCGTGCCAAAGGCAAAGGCCGCAACAGTTTCGAGTTTTACCGCCCGGAACTGACGCAAAGCGCGGATGACCGCTTTACCGTGATTTCAGAGCTGCGCCAGGGGCTGGAACGCGGCGAGTTTTGTGTGTACTACCAGCCCAAAGTCGATGCCCACACCGGCAAGCTGGTGGGGGTGGAAGCCTTGGTGCGCTGGATTCATCCCACCAAGGGGATGATTCCGCCGGACCGGTTTATCCCCCTGGCGGAGCAAACGGACCTGATCATTCCCTTGGGCGATTGGGTGCTGGAAACCGCCTGCAGGCAAGCCGTGACCTGGAACGCCACCGCTGATTTTTGCAATCTGAAAATGGCGGTCAACCTGTCCAGCGTGCAAATTTCACGCGGGGGCCTGCTGCAAAGAACCCAAGACATTCTGGCTCGGACCGGCCTGGCAGCGCAGCAGCTTGAACTGGAAGTGACGGAAGGGGTGATGGTGGCGGGTGTGCGCGAGGGGTACAAGACGCTGACCGAGCTGCGCGAGCTGGGCATTGCGGTGGCCATTGATGATTTTGGCACCGGTTACTCGTCGCTGGCTGCACTCAAACAGTTGCCCATTACCCGGCTCAAAATCGACCGCTCTTTTGTCATCAACCTGCCAGACAACACTGACGACCTGGCCATTGCACAGATGATCACCCGCATGGCCGAGACCTTGAAGCTGCAGGTCACGGCGGAAGGGGTGGAAACCCAAGCCCAGGCCGACTGCCTGCGTGACATGGGCTGCAATGAGTTGCAAGGTTACTTTTACTCCCGGCCACAACCGGCACAGGCGCTGGAAGCCTTTTGGCGCAGCCGCCCATGAAAAAGGGGCCACGAAGGCCCCATTTTTATCACCGACTGATCGGTAGTTGAGTCGGCATCAAGCCCAGTGAACAGCGCCTTTTTTGGCGTACCAGTTATCCAGCTGAGGATCGACCGCGTTCTCGATGCGGGCGCGGCGGATCTTCATGGTGGGTGTGAGGAAACCGTTTTCAACCGACCAAGGCTCTGGCGCGATCACGATCATTTTGAGTTGTTCGTAATCAGGCAGGTTTTTATTGACCTCTTTGAGCAGTTTGGCCATTTCGTCCTGCACTTGCGCCTTGACGGCGGGGTCACCCACCTTGGGACGCAGGTTTTCAGCCAGCACAACCATGGCGTAGGCCGCAACCTGACCGACGCCAGACACCAGCGACAGCTCGACCATCGGATGGGCGTTGAGCATGTTCTCAATGGGCGCCGGTGCCACGTACTTGCCCTTGGCTGTTTTGAACAATTCTTTGACGCGGCCGGTGATCTTGAGCAGACCATCGCTGGCACGACGTTCACCACGGTCACCCGTTTTGAAATAGCCGTCTGCAGTGAAGGCTTCTTCCGTCAGGTCAGGGCGCTTGTAATAGCCCACCATGCGGCCGGGGGACTTGATCTGGATTTCGCCTTCGTCGCTGATGCGCACCTGAACACCGGGCAGTGGCACACCAACGCAGCCGGGGGCATTGATAGCGGGCGTGGAGTTGTGCGAGTAGGCGAAGTCTTCGGTCATGCCGTAGCCTTCGATCAGGTTCAGACCGAGGCGGCGGTACCAAGCAATCAACTCTGCGGGAATCGGTGCCGAGCCGCTGCCTGCCATTTTGGCGTGATTCAGGCCCAAGCCCTTGAGCACCTTGTTCGCAACAATGCGACCCAAAATGGGCATGTTGAGCAGTTTGTTGAGCTTTTCGGGCGGCTTCTTGGCAAACACACCTTGCTGGAATTTGAGCCACAGGCGCGGCACCGAGATGAAGATGGTTGGCTTGGCCCGGTTCAGGTCTTTGACAAAAGTTTCCAGTGTTTCAGCGAAGTACACATGGATGTTGCCATCGACCAGCGATGCACATTCAACCCAGGCGCGCTCAAACACGTGCGCCAAAGGCAGGTAGGACATCACGCGGTTCTCGCCTTTGACCTTGACGCGGTTTTTCAGCTCTTTGACCATGCCTTCGGTAGCACGTGTGGCGTGCTCGAAGCTGTGCATCACGCCTTTGGGTTGTCCGGTGGAGCCCGAGGTGTAGATGATCATGGCGATGTCGGTGGGCGCACGGTGCGGGCGGCCCTTCACAGGTGCAGTGCGCGCCACGATCGAGTCCCAGGTTTCGTATTTTGTTTCTGGTGCGAGGGGGAATGCAATGCGGGGAAGACCTGCGGGTACGCCGGGGGCTTGCTGGTCCCAGGTGTCGAGCTTGCCGACGAACAGCAGGCTGGCACCGCTGTGCTCCAGCACGTATTTCACTGTTTCGGCGGTTTCGGTCGGGAAAATCGCGACGGTGGTGTAGCCTGCCATCCAGATGGCGAGCTCCGCCATAAAGAAGTGCGCGCAATTTTTGGACAAAATGGCAATGCGTGAGCCGGGTTCAAAGCCGCGGCTTTGCAGGTTGTTCGCCATGCGACGCGCCTGGTCCAGCGTTTGCGCCCACGTATAGTCCAGCACCTTCTTTTTGCCACCTTGTGGCTGGGTCAGGTAAACCTTCTCCGGCGTTGCAGCTTCGTGTTTGTAGACGTAATCCAGGATCAGTTTGTCGTGTTTGGTGCTCATGGGTATTCAACTTTAATTAGGGAACCGCATTTTATGCGGATCAAACGAAATTGGGTTAATTCGCGGCAACAAATATAGCAGCCCACAAAGCCAGAATGGCTCCGCGCTGGAGCGCAACGCTGGAAGTCGGGACTTGTGGCGCTTCTTCGTTAAGCCGTGCGTGGTGCTGCAAGCGCCGCAATTCACGGTAGGCGTCGGCTGCTGCGTGGCCAACGCCACCGGGCAGCAGCCCAGCCTTTTCCGCGCGCTCCAAGAGGGCGATGTTGCCCACATTGTCGATCAGCTCCGGGTGCTGCGCCGATTGCGACAGCACCAGGTACTGCACGATGAATTCCGCGTCAATCATGCCCCCGTGGCTGTGCTTGACATCAAAAACTTCATCAGGGTTCAGGCCCTTGACCGGGTGCGCCGCGCGAACGCGGTTGCACATGGTGATGATTTCATCTTTGAGTTTGGGTGTGTCGCGCGGCGCCGTGATGACGGCTTGCCTTATGGCGTCAAAACGCTGGCGCAGCGCCTCGTCGCCCAGCACAAAACGGGCGCGGGTCATGGCTTGGTGTTCCCAGGTCCAGGCTGTGTTGCTGCCGCGTTGTTGCTGGTAGTTGGCGTAGGCATCAAAGCTGGTGACCAGCAAGCCGGAGTTTCCGTTGGGTCGCAAGGCGGTGTCGATCTCGTACACATCGCCTTCGCCGGTCTTCACGGTTAACCAGTTGATCAGTTTGCGCACCAGGGCCGAATACACCTCGGAGGCGCGTTCGTCGTCGTCAGAGTACAAAAACACAATGTCCAGATCGCTGCCGTAACCGAGTTCCTTGCCGCCGAGCTTGCCGTAGGCAATGATGGCAAATTGGGGTGTGTCACGGTGCCTGTTTTTGAGCCGATCCCAGCACCAGCGGGTGGTGATGCGCAAAACAGCGTCGGCCAGAGCGCTCAGGTCGTCGGCCACTTGTTCGACGCTCAAACGTCCTTCAACATCCCGCGCCAGCGTTCGGAAAACCTCCGCGTGGTGCGCGCGGCGCAGCAGGTTGAGCAGGGTTTCGTCATCATCTTCACCAGTGTCGGCCAGTGATTCGAGACGATGGGCGAGTTCCAGTTCGAAATCAGGGGCAGAAAACCGCTCGTTCAGTATTTCGGCGCTGGCCAGCTCATCGATCACGCCAGGGTGCAGCTGCAAATAGCGCGCCGGCCAGCGCGCCGCGCCGAGCAAGCGCAGCAGCCGCTCATGAACGTTGGGTCGCTCCAGCAGCATGGCCAGGTAACTTTCACGGCGCAACAGGGGCTCGATCCAGTCCACAATGCGCACGGCAGCCAGTTCTGTGACCTTGTCATCGCGCACCCATTGGGCGGTGCGGGCGATCAGTTTGAGCAGGCGCGCACGGGATTCATCGCGCAAGGCCAGCACGCGAGGGTGCTCTCGCCAAGCGGCCACGCGCGCCCGGAAATCAGTGGGCAGCTGGGTCAGCAATTCGTCAAACTCGGGCACTGTGGCGTTTGACTTGTTGCCATTGCAGCCCTTGCAGTCATGTTCGGCCGCGCCACCCAGCAGTGCGTCAAACTCTTGGGCCACCAACTCGCGGTGGGCATCAAGCTGGTGCAAGAAGGCGCTGACGCTGGCATAACCCAGCGTGGTGGCGATCCAGCCCAAGTCCTCATCTTGCGTTGGCAAAACATGGGTTTGCTGGTCGTCCAAGTACTGAATACGGTGCTCGACCTGCCGCAAAAACACATAGGCGTCGCCCAGTGCCTGCGCCGTGGCAGGGGGCATGAGACCGGCTTTGGCCAGGCGCGGCAGTGCAGACAGGGTAGCGCGGGCCCTGAGCTCGGGAAACTGCCCGCCCCGCACCACTTGCAGCAGTTGCACGATGAATTCGATTTCGCGAATGCCTCCGCGCGAGAGTTTGACGTCGTTGGCACGCTCCGGGCGTCCGGTACTGCGCCGGGTGGCATGTTCACGAATCTGCCGGTGCAGTACACGCAGCGAGTCAAACACGTTGTAGTCAAGGTAGCGCCGAAAGACGAAGGGCATCACCACCTTGCGAAGGTTCTGGTCGGACTCTTCGTCCTGGCTGCCCAGCCGGGCAATTACGCGGCTTTTCAGCCAGGCAAAACGCTCCCATTCGCGGCCCTGCACGTGAAAGTATTCCTCCAGCGCCCCCAGTGACACGGCAGGCGGGCCGGAGTTTCCGTTGGGCCGCAGCGCCAGATCAACGCGAAAGACAAACCCATGCTCGGTGGTGTCACCAATCAGGGCATAAATGGCGCGCACGGCCTTGGCAAAGTACTCGTGGTTGGAGATGCGGCCGCAGCCTTGGGCATCACCGGCCGTGTCGCCATCGTGGTCGTAAATGTAAATAAGGTCGATATCGCTTGAAACATTGAGCTCCCAGGCTCCCAGCTTGCCCATGCCCATCACCCAGAGTTTGGCAGACGTTCCGGCAGGGGTGCAGGGAGCCCCGTGTTTGAGGTTTTGCGTGCGTTCGACTTCGCTGCAGGCTTGGCCCAAGGCAAATTCCGCCAGGTCGGTCATGGATTGGGTAATGCTGGCCAATGGGGTTTTTTCGTCGCAGTCCAGTTGCAGCAAGCGCTCCAGCACCAGCTGGCGGGTGATGCGCAATGCAGCACCCAAGTCAAAGCCTTGAGTCAACAACGCTTGGCATAAAGCCGCCATCGACGCTTGGTCAGGCACGCCGACAGGCAGCAAATGCAGTTGTTGTTCATAACGACGCTGAACCCTTTGTGCGAAGCGCGAGTGGGATGAAAATGGTTGGCGGGTCATAATTCCTGTCGTAGCTCCATTAACTCAATGATTGACTTGACGTCTGCCCCCTCTTCACGGCTGAAAACACTGACCTTCTTTGCGCGCTGGTCACTGTGGCTGCTGGTGCTTGTCTGGGGGCTTTTTTTAGTGGCATGGGGGGGCTTGCACTGGCTGATTGTGCCGCGAATTGGCGACTTTCGCCCGCAACTCGAAGCCAAGGCCACACAGGTGCTGGGTGTGCCGGTGCGCATTGGGTCGATCACGGCCCATTCACACGGCATGATTCCGTCTTTTGAAATTAGCCAGCTTCAGCTGTTTGATGCCCAAGGCAGAGAAGCCTTGCGACTGCCCAAGGTGCTGGCGGCGTTGTCGCCACGCTCGGTCTGGAATTTAGGCTTCGATCAGCTCTACATTGACAGCCCTCAGCTCAATGTCCGGCGTGCCGCCGATGGGAAGATTTACGTCGCGGGCCTTGATTTTTCCCAAAAAAATGACGACTCCGACAGCAGTGCAGTGGATTGGTTTTTTTCACAAATTGAATTCGTCATTCACGATGGAACGATAGAGTGGACCGATGAGTTGAACGCGCGCCCCACCTTGGCACTGCAGCAGGTGGATCTGGTGGTGCGTAACCGGGCGCGGCACCACGACATGCGCCTGGATGCAACGCCACCCGCCGCATGGGGCGAACGATTCAGCGTCAGGGCCAAGTTTGTGCAACCCCTTCTGTCGCGTGGCAGCAGCCGGTGGCGGGCGTGGGAAGGGCAGATCTTTGGCGACTTTAACCGGGTTGACCTGTCTGAACTGCGCCGCTATGCCGATCTGGGCATTGATTTGCAGCAAGGCAGGGGTGCAGTTCGGGCGTGGGTGGATGTGGACCGTGCGCAGGTGAGCAATGTGGTGGCAGATGTTGCGCTGGCGCAGGTTGACGTCACCTTGGATGCCGGCTTGCAGGCGCTGGAGATGCAGTCGGTGCTGGGGCGTTTGGGTGTGCAGATGCTCCCGCGAGGTTTTGAATTCGAGGCGCAGGCACTGGCGTTTGACACCCACGATGGCCTGCACTGGCCTGCTGGCAACATCAGTGCCCTTTACCTGAGCGCCGATGCTGACGAGTCGGCACGCGGAGAGTTCAAGGCTGACAAACTTGATCTGGCCACACTGTCTCAAATTGCCGACCGCTTGCCGATTGACCCCAAAATGCGCGCCACGCTGGCGGCTTACGCCCCCAAGGGTCTGGTACAGCGCATTCAGGCCCGATGGCAGGGGCCGTTCGATGCACTGAACACATATGAAGCGCGCGGACGGGTGAGTGGACTGGCGTTTTCTGCGCAAAATGCTCGACCAGTTGCTGGGGCCGCACCCAAGTTGCCCCTGGCCGTGCCCGAAAGCCTGCCCGGCGCGGGGCTTGATGCGGGCGCTGATTCGCCGGGTATTCGTGGCGTAAATGCCGAGTTTGAGTTGAATCAATCGGGTGGCAAAGCCAGCGTGCAGGTGGTCGATGGTGCCGTGGACCTGCCGGGTGTTTTTGATGACCCCCTGGTTGCGGTTAACCGCTTGTCAGGAGAGGTCAAATGGCAAGTCAAGGGCGAACACATTGCGCTGCAGCTGCCCAACCTGAAGTTCAGCAATGCCGACGCCCAGGGCGAGGCGCAGATCAAATGGGAAACCAGTGATCCGGCGCAATCCGAAGGGCGCTCGCGCTTTCCGGGGGTGCTGGATTTGCAGGCCGTACTCAGCCGTGCCGATGGGACGCGCGTTTACCGCTACCTGCCAACCGTACTCAGCCAATCGGTGCGAGATTACGTGCGGGATGCTTTTCCGGTGGGAAAGGCCAGCGGGGTCAAGTTCAGGGTCAGGGGTGATTTGTATGACATGCCTTTTAAAGACCCGAAAAAAGGTGAGTTCCGGATTTCGGCCGATATTCACAATGCTACTTTTCTGTACGTCCCCAGCCGTATTCAGTCGCCGGGAGAGCTGCCTTGGCCTGCACTGACGCAGCTCAATGGCGAGCTGGTGATTGAGCGCACGCAGTTGCAGGTGCGCAGTGCGCGTGCCAAATTTGGCTCGACCTCGGGTCTGCAGGTCACCCGGGTGGATGCCAATATTCCCGACATGGACCAGTCGATCGTGTCGGTGACGGCGGATGTGCGTGGCCCGCTCCCGGAAGTGCTGGGCATAGTCAACGGTTCGCCGCTGGCCGCCATGACGGAGCACGCGCTGGCCCAAACCGTGGCCACTGGCGTAGCAGACTACAAATTCAAGCTCAATTTGCCGCTCGATAACATGGATGCCTCAACGGTTCAGGGCAGCGTCATGCTGGCTGGCAATGACGTTCAAATTTCACCCTCAACGCCCAAGCTGCTGCGCGCGCGCGGGCCGATCAACTTCACGGACAGCGGCTTTTCATTGGCCGGTGTTCAGGCGCGCATGCTCGGGGGTGATGTACGTCTGGATGGTGGCTGGCTGGCCGAACCGGTTGCCGCCAAAGGCCCGGTGGCGGCCCGTGCCCCGGCCGCCATGGTGATTCGCGCCAGTGGCACGGCCTCTGCTGACGGCCTGCGCCAAGCCACAGAGCTGGGTTTTGTGGCACGGCTGGCCCAAAACGCCAGTGGCAGCGCAGCTTATACGGCTGTGTTGGGTTTTCGCCGGGGCGAGCCAGAGCTGCAGGTGTTTAGTAACTTGCAGGGGCTCAGCCTGGGGCTGCCTGGGCCTTTTAACAAGAGCGCTGAGGCCCCATTGCCGCTGCGGCTGGAAACTGCATTGCTGCGTGATTCGTGGCTGCCGGGGCAAGATGGCCAGGTGCGCCTGCGCGACCAGTTCACACTGGAGCTTGGCCGCATGGCGTCCATCGTCTATCAGCGTGATCTGTCGGGTGCGCTGCCGCGCGTGGTGCGCGGCAGCATTGCTGTGGGGCTGGCTGGCGACGAGGCCGTACCTTTGCCCGATGAAGGGGTGGTTGCCAATATCAACATGAGCGGGGTGAATCTGGACGCCTGGAGCGCAGCCTTGTCGCAAGCAGCAGGAACCTCCTTGGCCGGTGCCGCACCAGCGCCAGCAGGAGCTGCTGCCGCTGCGGCCAGCCCGGCATTGACCTATTTGCCCAACAGCATGGCAGTGCGTGCCAAAGAGCTGACTTTGGGCGGACGCACGCTGCACAACGTGGTGGTGGGCGGTGGGCGTGAGGGGTTGATGTGGCGTGCCAACCTGGACGCCAGCGAGCTCAATGGTTATGTCGAGTACCGGCAACCGTCGGGCGCAGGTGAGGGCCGTGTCTATGCCCGTCTGGCCCGGTTGAGCATTGCACCAGCGGCAGCTGCCGAGGTGGAAACCATCCTCAATGAGCAGCCAGCCGGTATTCCGGCGCTGGACATTGTGGTGGATGACTTTGAACTGCGCGGCAAGCGTCTTGGCCGGGTGGAGGTAGAGGCGATCAACCGGGGTGGAGGGGTGCCTGCGCGTGAGGGTGGGGTGCGTGAGTGGCGGCTCAACAAGTTCAACATGACCACGCCCGAAGCGGTGCTCACGGCCAGTGGCAACTGGGCCAGTACCAATGCCCAGACCTCGCTCTTGTTGCCTGGGGCTCCTGTGCGGGGTGTGGCCGGGCCGCGGCGCACGGTCCTGAAGTTCAAGCTCGACATCAACGATGGCGGTGGGTTGCTGGCACGTTTTGGCATGAAGGATGTGGTCCGGCGCGGGCGCGGCAAGATGGAGGGGCAGGTTGCCTGGCAGGGTTCGCCCATCACGCTGGACTACCCCAGCCTGGCCGGTGCCTTCACCGTCAATGTGGAAGCGGGCCAGTTCCTCAAAGCCGAGCCGGGCATTGCCAAGCTTTTCGGTGTGCTGAGCCTGCAGGCACTTCCGCGACGGCTGTCGCTGGACTTTCGGGATGTCTTTAGCGAAGGCTTTGCGTTCGATTTTCTGCGCGGCGACATCGCGATTGAGCAGGGAATCGCCAAAACCAACAACCTGCAGATGAAAGGTGTCAATGCGGCTGTCCTGATGGAGGGGCGGGCCGACATTGCGAAAGAAACGCAGGAGGTCAAGGTGGTGGTGGTTCCCGAACTCAACGCCGGCACAGCCTCGCTGATCGCCACCGTGATCAACCCGGCTGTTGGTCTGGGCAGCTTTTTGGCGCAGTATTTCTTGCGCAAACCCTTGGCCGAAGCCGCAACGCAGGAGTTTTACATTGATGGCAGCTGGGTAGACCCCAAAATCACCAAGGTAGAACGTAAACTGCTCAACCCCGCTGAGGTGGCAAATTGAAAATTTCCGTCATTCAAATGGTCTCTGGCACCAATCTTCAAGCCAACCTGGATCGTGCCCACGCCCTGTTGCTTGCTGCCGCGCGGGAGGGTGCCGAGTTGGCGGTGTTGCCGGAGTATTTTTGCCTGATGGGCCAGCACGATGCAGACAAGCTGGGTATTGCGGAGCCTTTTGGAGCTGGGCCGATCCAGCACTTTTTGTCCAACACGGCGCAGGCCTTGGGGTTGTGGCTGGTAGGCGGCACGCTGCCATTGTCCACCGCGCAAGATGACGGCACCGCTGCACCGGGTGAAACAAACCGCGTTTACAACAGCACCCTGGTGTATTCGCCCACGGGGCAGTGCGTGGCGCGCTACGACAAAATCCATCTCTTTCGCTTTGACAATGGGCAGGAACGTTATGACGAGTCCTGTGTGCTCAGGCCCGGCGCTGCACCCCAGGTGTTCGAGCTGCCCTCGCGCGACGGCCACCGCTGGCGCATTGGTCTGAGCGTGTGTTACGACCTGCGTTTTGCCGAGCTGTACCGGGCTTATGCCAGCGCCGGGGCCGATTTGCTGCTGGTGCCCAGTGCCTTCACCCACACCACCGGCCAGGCCCATTGGGAGGTCTTGCTGCGGGCGCGGGCCATTGAAAACCTGGCCTTTGTGGCTGCCGCCGCCCAGGGGGGGCAGCATGACAATGGACGCCATACTTGGGGTCACTCGATGCTGATTGACCCCTGGGGGGCTGTCATCGGCCAGCGCAGCGAGTCCGAAGGTGTGGTCAGTGCTGAACTGGACGCCGCCCGGCTTGCAGCTTGCCGGGTGCAGCTGCCTGCGCTCAAGCACCGCGTGCTGTGATTCCATTTCCAAATCATCCGCGACATTGTTGCGTTGCGTCACAAATGATTTGGAAATGCAATGCGGGGGGGCTCTATTCCTTTTCGATGGCCTTGCCTGCATCACTCTGCGCATCGGGTTTGTTCGTTATATCGTGTGGCAATTCACCGTGCCGCCGCCCTGAAAACATGGTCCACCAGACAATCAGCAACAGCAGCACCAGCGCGCCCCCTGCTTCCAGCAATAACAAACTCATGACCCGAATCCTTTGTACCCTAAGCTATGTTTTGATTGTAGGGATGCTGGCCGCCTGTGGCAGCGCGCCCCTGCAAGCCCCTGTGAGCAGTCGCCCCGTCGGGGCCGTCACCGTCGTGGGGGGTGAAGACACCGGAGACTTGCCAAGTCCCATTGTGCAAGCCAGAAGCCGCTGGACGGCTGTGCGGTGGGCCGAATTGCCCGGTTTGGCGGATGATTCCTTGCATGAGGCCTGGAATGCCTGGCTGAAAAGTTGCGAAAAACCCGGCCCGGTGTTTGCGCCACTGTGCGGCGAAGTGCGGCGTTTGAGCATTGGCGCACCACAGGAGCAACTCACGTGGCTGATGGCCCGTTTGCAGCCTTACCGGGTGGAGTCGCTGTCGGGTGATCCGGGCAACCTGCTGACCGGCTATTTCGAGCCCGTGCTGGAGGCGTCGCGCACACCCAGCGTCCAATACCCGGTGCCTCTGTACCAAATTCCTTTAACGCTGGCCCAGCGCAAGCCTTGGTACACCCGCCAGGAAATCGACACGCTGGAGGCCGCCCAAGCGGCGCTCAAAGGCCGGGAAATTGCCTACCTTGCGGACCCGGTTGACGCACTGGTGCTGCAGATTCAGGGCTCTGGCCGGGTTCGCATCACCGAGTCTGATGGTTCCCAGCGGCTGGTGCGGCTGGCCTACGCGGGCTCCAACGAGCAGCCTTACAAAAGCGTGGGTCGCTGGTTGCTGGAGCAAGGTGCAGTGCGGGATGCTTCATGGCCCGCTATCCGGGCCTGGATCGCGCAAAATCCGGCGCGTGTCAATGAACTGCTGTGGAGCAATCCGCGCACGGTGTTCTTCCGGGAGGAGGCTTTGTCGCAGCAGGATGCGGCCTGGGGCCCCAAAGGTGCGCAGGGTGTACCGCTGACGCCGGGGCGCTCCATCGCGGTGGACCCCGGCAGCATTCCCTACGGAACCCCGGTGTGGCTGGCCTCCAGTGGCCCCCAGATCACGCTGCAAAAACTGGTGCTTGCGCAAGACACCGGCAGTGCTATCGTTGGCGCTGTACGGGCCGACTATTTTGCCGGCTCAGGCGCGCAAGCCGGTGAGCTGGCGGGGCGCCTCAAGCAGCCACTGCGCTTGTGGGTGTTGTGGCCAAAATAAGGCGAGTGATTTACCATCGGCTCCGGGGTCATAAGGCCTTAACCAACCAACGAATGAATCCATGAAAACATCAATGCGGGAAATCGATGAGCGCACAAGCTTAACCAGCAACAGCATGTTCGAGTTGCTCGTGTTTCGCCTGGGGGAGGCACCGGGCACCGACCGGCGTGAGCTGTTTGGCATCAACGTCTTCAAGGTGCGCGAGATCATGGTGATGCCCCAGATTACAGCCATGGTCAATGCGCCGCCGTCCGTGATGGGCATTGCCAATGTGCGCGGCGAAATGATTCCGGTGGTCAATCTGGCCGCCATCACCGGCTGCAACCCCACCAAGGGGCTGGGCATCTTGCTGGTCACGGAGTTTGCCCGCACCACCCAGGCGTTTGCCGTGGAAGAAGTGAACGAGATCGTTCGATTGGAGTGGAAGCACGTGCTCTCGGCCGAGGGGCATGGCGGTGGTTTGGTCACCAGCATTGCCCGCTTGGATGGCAGTGCGGAAAACACGCGTTTGGCACAAGTGCTGGATGTGGAGCAAATTCTGCGTGACGTGTTTCCCCAACAGCACAAGGGTATCCAGGAGGACGATGTGATTCCACAGTTTCATCTGCCGCCTGGCACCATTATTTTGGCAGCGGACGATTCAGCTGTGGCGCGGATGATGATCGAGGAGGGTCTCAAAGCCATGGGCGTGCCCTACATCATGACCAAAACCGGAAAGGAAGCATGGGACCTGCTACAGGCCTTCTCGACCCAAGCCGTGGCCGAGGGGAAAACAGTGCGGGACAAAGTTGCCGTGGTGCTCACCGACCTTGAAATGCCCGAGATGGACGGCTTTACCCTCACACGCAACATCAAGCAGGACCTTCGTTTCAAGGCCATTCCGGTAATCATTCACTCGTCTTTGACGGGCAGCACCAACGAAAGCCATGTGAAAAGCGTCGGTGCCGATGCCTACATTGCCAAATTTGTGGCCGATGAGCTGGCAGCCACCATTCGGGATGTGCTGAAACGCTGAAACGCTACCGGTCATGAGGCCTTGGGGTCACGGCTGACCCCAATCCCGCCATCTTGCCTCAAGCGCGCACGGGCAAAGCGCCAAAAATTACCAGCCATATTTCTATAAAAACGGGGCAAGATTCATTGACCCCAAGGGATGCACACCATGCTGGAAGACATCAAAAAAACCCTCTGGGCCACCGCAGACAAGCTGCGCGCCAACATGGACGCCGCCGAATACAAGCATCTGGTGCTCGGCCTCATCTTCGTCAAATACATTTCTGACACCTTTGCCGCCCGCCGCGCTGAGCTGACCACGCGCCTCACCAACCCGGCAGACGACTACTTCTTTGCCAACGCCACGCCTGCCGACCTGCAGCTAGAGCTGGAAGACCGAGACTACTACACCGAGGTCAACGCCTTTTGGGTGCCTGAGAGCGCCCGCTGGGAAAGCCTGCGTGCTAGCGCCAAGCAGCCCGATATTGGCAAGCGCATCGACGATGCGCTGACGCTCATCGAGTCTGAGAACGCAAAACTCAAAGGTATCTTGGACAAACGCTATGCCCGTGCCCAGTTACCCGACGGCAAGCTGGGGGAGTTGGTGGATTTGGTGTCAACAATAGGCTTTGGCGACAACCCAACGAACCGTGTGCCCCCAGGCAACGGCGATGCCGTTGCCGCCCCCCAAGGAGGTCGAGGAAGCTTGGGGCGGCCCGGCGCTTCCTCAGCCCGTGACGTGCTGGGCCAAGTGTATGAATACTTCCTGGGCATGTTCGCCAGCGCCGAAGGCAAGCGCGGCGGGCAGTTTTACACCCCGGCCAGCATCGTCAAAACGCTGGTGGCGGTGCTAGAGCCCCACGAAGGCAAGGTGTACGACCCCTGCTGCGGATCGGGCGGCATGTTTGTGCAGAGTGAGAAGTTCATCGAAGCCCACGGCGGCAAGATTGGCGACGTATCCATCTACGGCCAAGAGGCCAACCCCACCACGTGGCGGCTGGCCGCCATGAACCTGGCCATTCGCGGCATCGACTTCAACCTGGGCCGCGAGCCCGGCGACACCTTCACCCGCAACCAGCACCCCGATTTGCGCGCCGACTTCATCCTGGCCAACCCGCCCTTCAACATCAGCGACTGGTGGCACGCCAGCCTGACCGGCGACGCCCGCTGGGTCTATGGCGACCCACCACAAGGCAACGCCAACTACGCCTGGCTGCAGCACATGCTGCACCACCTCAAGGCAGGAGGCCGCGCCGGCATTGTGCTGGCCAATGGCTCCATGAGTTCCAGCCAGAACAGCGAGGGCCAAATCCGCGCCGCCATGGTCGAGGCCGACGTGGTGGAGGTCATGGTGGCGCTGCCCGGCCAGTTGTTCTTCAACACCCAGATACCGGCCTGCCTGTGGTTTTTGGTCAAGCAGAAAACCCACCGCAAGGGCCAAGTGCTGTTCATCGACGCCCGCAAACAAGCCACCATGATCAGTCGGGTACAGAGCGAGCTGACCGATGTGGTGATTGAGCGCATCGCCGCCACCGTGGCCGCGTGGCGTGGGGTTCCAGACCCCAGCCACTCTGAAAATGATAGCTGCTCGCGCACTTTCTATGCAGACATTCCCGGCTTTTGTCGCTCAGTTCCGCTGACCGAAATCGCCCAACACGGCCATGTGCTG